>Ga0180430_10000907_pt1 | contig 30879 bp, 20 predicted proteins | sample SS_ome_9_FD_132999 | JGI IMG/M metagenome (GOLD analysis project Ga0180430, IMG submission 132999) | Hypersaline lake sediment archaeal communities from the Salton Sea, California, USA - SS_1_S_2 metaG | ecosystem: Environmental > Aquatic > Non-marine Saline and Alkaline > Hypersaline >... | reverse complement strand
GAACAGGCACGCGGATAAAACATCTCTGTCTCAGCTTCTTCCGGTTTTGAAAAGAGGAAATAATTCCATATATTGCGTTACATATTTTATGTAACATATATTATGAAATACAATCCCTTTCTAATAACAGGATATAAATCCCCCGAATACTTCTGTGACAGGGAGGCAGAAAGCGCCAGGCTTCGCGAGGCCATCGAAAATCAGCGAAATATCACCCTGATTTCCTCAAGAAGGATGGGGAAAACCGGGCTGATTCTACACACGTTTAATCAACTTTCAAAAGATAAATCGCGTCTGCCCATCTATTTTGACATCATGGGCACCACGGGTCTGGATGAGTTTGCGGAGGTATTCAGCAATGCGGTAATCAGGGCCATCTCCAGGAGCAACAATGCCTTGAAAGGCTTCCTGAAGAAGCTGGCCGCTCTTCGTCCCGGCCTGAGTTTTGATCCGCTGAGCGGTGAACCCAGGATCTCGCTGGATATCCGAAATGAACAGGATGTGGGCTTGTCATTAAACCTCCTTTTTGAATTGATTGCCGGGGAAAAAAGATCGTTTATTGTTGCCATTGACGAGTTCCAGCAGATCTCTTCCTACCCGGAGAAAAACGTGGAGGCCATACTTCGAAGCCATATTCAGCAGGCCTCCAACATGAATTTCATTTTCTCAGGAAGTAAGAAGCACATGCTGTCGGAGATGTTCTCGCAACCATCCCGGCCCTTTTTCAGCTCCACCGAGATGATGTTCCTGGATGTGATCGATCAAAAGAGCTACTTTGAGTTTATCAGCTCACATTTTGCCGCACGGGGTAAAAGCATCCAGGAGGAAGCACTGGATCTCATTGCGGCCTATACGGGCATGCACACCTTCTATGTGCAGTTCCTTTGCAACAGGCTGTTCAGCTCCTATAAAAAGGTAAGTGCCCGGGAGGTGAACGATACCATCCATACCATTCTTCGTGAAAACGAAGCCATTTATGCCAACTACCTCAACCTGCTTACCACCACCCAGTACAGGGTGCTGAGAGCCATTGCCCAGGAAGGGGTCCTGGAGAATCCAACTTCCGGCAAATTTCTTGCCCGGCATCAGCTTGGCGCAGCCAGCACCGTGTCCCAGGCGCTTGAGAGCCTGACCGGCAAAGAATTTATTCAGAACGAATCGGGAAGATTTTTCCTCCAGGACAAATTCTTCGCCCAGTGGATCAGGTCAAAATAAGCCCGGTCATCCCTTAGTTCGACCTTTTTCTGCTGAGATAGCCCATCAGATCGTCGTAGACGATGGTAAAATAATACATCCCCCCGATGTGGGCACTTCCAAAACTGGTGGTATAATAGGTATTCAGCATATTGGTGGCCCCCAGTTTCAGGGTGGTATGGATGCGGGGAAGCGCATAGGTGAGATGTCCGTCCAAAGTGGCATAGGCGGGTATATCCCCGGCCCCGAATCCCGATTCCCAGAGGAAGGCACTCTGCCAGTGGAAGTTAAAGGCAAAGCCCAGCTGGGAGATGATTTTCGGATGGGCCACACTCAGGTTTGCCCGGTATTCGGGTGTGTTGTAACGTGTTTCCACTCCCGGGGTGTCGATGTTTTCCAGGAGTTTGTTGAAGGCCACATTCCCCCGGAACAGAATCCCGTTTCGAAAGCGGTAATCCAAACCAAGGGCCCAGCCCAGGGACGAAACCGGTTCATCGGTGGTCATATAAGTCTGGTAGAGCATGTCGTCTTCCCCTCCGGTATCTTCAGCCAGCTGGGCCACCAGCTGTACGGCTTCAAATCCTTTGTAGACATTGTAGTAAGCGTAGGCGTCCACAAAGAGCTTCTTTCCCAGGAACAAACCTTTGTAACCGATCTCCGTGGAAGCAACTTTTTCGGGAAGCAAGGGAGGAAGAACAATGGGTCCGTCCCCGGTAATAATGCTGTCCTTCACCGGGTTCCGTCCAGACATGGGATAGACGGGAATAGTGTTGAAGCCGTAATAGTCTCTCACCTCCTCCATGCCTCCGATGGAACGGAAGATGCCTGCATCCAGATCCACCCACTGATCCTGGATGGAGGGGAAGCGGTAGGCGGTCTGGAAGGTGCCGCGTATACTTTGCTCTTTTCCTTCGCTGAGAAAAACGATCAGGGAGAAGCGAGGGGTGTATTCGGCATCAAAATACTGGTTCTTATCAAAGCGAAAGGCTCCGGTGATCCGCAGGCGATCCTTGAACAGATCTTTATTCAGTTGCAGGAAGGTCCCGAACTGATTGATCCGGATGGGATCGCCGGGCTCATCAAAAAAGATGGTGCCATCGCTGTCCACTATGGTAAGACGCTGGGAAACTCCCAGCTGAACTTCAACAAGATCGGTCAGGTGTGAAAAATCGTACATCCCCTCCACCTGGTACATCTTACTCTGGTCGAGCACCTGGGCACCTCCAACATTGACATTTGTGGAAGTAATGTCGGACATCATCTGCTTGAATTCCTCGCTTCCCGGAAGGGGAAATGCAGGTAAGGTTCCATCGAATACAACCCCGGTTTCCGGATCCCGGTTATCGGCCACCAGTCTGCCAAAATCATGGGCTGACTGCATGTCCTCGCTCAAAAGGGCCGTCTGGGTATAGGCCCCCAGGTAATCGGTAAACCATTGTTCGGAAGGTTTCCACATTTCATTGAGCCGCAGGGCCGCCCCCCCGATATCATAAGAGGGGCCCGAGTTCTCCGCCACCCCCCAGGCGCGTACAAAGAAATTGGGGTTGTTCAACTCCAGCTTCCCGGAAAGAATACTGAAATCGCGGGCCGCGAATCTGTTCTGGGCCGTATATACGCTGGTTCCCTGCGCATAGTTGGCCTTGGCAATCACCTTTAGCTTTTCTGTGATCAAATAGTGAACCGAGCCCCCCAGGCGCATGTTCTCCGTAATATTTTCAGCCAGGTCACTTTCGTTCCACCCGGTGCGGGTCACATCCTGATCCGGGAAAAAGGGAATGGCCCTGTTGTAGAGATCTTCATATTCCTGGCTACCCGGCTCATAGCCCTGGGATTCTGCCATGCCTGCAATAACATCGTCTCCTACCTCAGAGAGGTTCAAAGAAACCAGCGACTCGTCACCATAGACATTGACCCCGTCGTAGCCCGGATTTGTTAAACGGTTCAGGGAGCTGTCGTCCAGGTCGCTGCGGTCCCTGTAGTCTGCTGCCTGCCAGTCGGTGGCCCGCAAATAGGAACCCACCACCTTCACGGCAAGACGGTCACCGAAGACCTTGGAATAGCGGAAGTCCAGGTTCAAGATGGGTGTGGGATGGTCCAGAACAGCACTTCCGATGTTCATGATCCCCGACTGAAGAGAAACAGCCAGGCCCTGGTGGCGAAAGGGATCCTTGCTCTTCATCACCAGGGTTCCATTCATCCCCCCCGGTCCGTAGAGCACCGTGGAAGCCCCCACCACCATTTCAACACTTTCCACATCAATCTGGGGTACCCCGAAAATATTCCCTGCAGCAAAACTCAAACCGGGTGCAATGTTCTCCATGCCATCCACGATCTGGTTCATCCGTGTGTTGGTATAGTCGTTAAATCCCCTGGTATTGGGCAACTGGAAGGTAAGTCCGTGCACATTCATATCCACTCCCTTCAGCTGGTAGAGTCCATCGTAGAAATTTGCCATGGGCATTTGCTGGATATCCCTGAGATTCAGCCTTTCTACGCTTAAGGACGATTGCAGGGTACTTTTTTCCACCCTGCTGGCGGCAATGGTTACCTCCTGTCCCAGCAGGTATTCTTCCTTCATCTGAATGTTGATCTGCTGAGCACTACGATCCACCTCAATGATCTGGGTTTCAAATCCCACAAATGAAAATTGCAGGGTGAAGGGCGGGGAAATGGCGGTTTCCAGCCTGAAATTTCCCTGCTGGTCGGTGATGGTTCCCTGTACATTCCCCAGCACAGCCACATGCACGCCCAACAGCGGCAGGCCGTTCTTTTCTTCAGTCACACTCCCATTAACCACATAGGTCTGGGCAGAAGCAATGAGACTTGCAAAAGAAAGAAAGAGGAGAATAATATGGTTTAGCGGCTTACCCATTATTCTGTCTTTAATTAAATGCTAATATTCCAATCTAATGTAGAAAGAACTACTTTTTTCTAACTGTTGGGCCTCGTATCCTGCCAAAGGTATCAGATATGTATCTAAAATACCAGAATAAACGGAACAAATAGTCGTTTGCTAGTATGGGCCAAAAGTCTTTCCTCCGGTAGATATTAAACAATTATTCGACAAAAGTGTATATACTTGTAACCGCTAAACACTATAAATTATGAAACAAACAAGACTAGTTTTACTCGCATTTTTATCCCTTGCACTGGTAGTTATGTCCGGATGCAAGGAGGATGAGGAACCTCAGGTGGAATTGTCACCCTTTATTGGTGACTATGTTATTACTGAAGCTACTCTGGCAGAGAATCTTACTCTTCAAACAAATGAAATTGGAGCCATGACCCTGGTGGCGGACCTGGATATTACGGAGATGATCCAAACGGCCCTGCTGGGTGCGATAGATTGTGAACCGGAAAATACCCTTATTGAGATGCGCGAAGATTTCTCGCTTTATTTAAGCTGTACCAGCTCCATGGAAGAACTGGATGCAGGCACCTGGGAAGAGCAGAGTGAAACGGTAATCGTTCTGAGTATGAACAGTACGGCCATTCCCGCCTCCCCCACCGGTATTGTACTTACGGTAAGTGAAATTACCCTGGTGGATAATGTACTAACAGGCACCACAACTGTTCCGATTTCCGAAGCTATGCTGGTTGATATTATTGCCGGAATGAGTGGCGGACAGTTATCGCTTGATGAGGAAGCCACACCAGATGCCCTTCCTGTCACCTTCACGATCGAGCTGACGATGCAATAAGATGCAGGAACAGTAAGATCGGTACAGATATTTGAATTAAAAAACAGGCAGCGAAAGTCGCTGCCTGTTTTTTTATACCCTGGCTATGAAGACCATTATACCGAATAACTACTGCCGTACCCTAATGGGATAAGGTGGCCGTACATACTCTTTGGGTGGATTCTGCTCCAGCTGTTCCATGATGACCTCGATGGCTTTTTCCAGCTGCGGATCGCGTCCCTTGATCAGTTCGGCGGGAGTTTGCTCCACCTCGATATCGGGATGAACGCCGACGTTTTCGATGATAAATCCATCTTCGGTCCAGATGGCCACATTGGGTGCCGTCACATAGCCCCCATCAAGCAACTCGGGGAATCCAAGGGTTCCAACCAGTCCGCCCCAGGTGGTCTTGCCCACCATGGTCCCCACCTTGAACTTACGGAACATAAAGGGCAGCATATCGCCACCCGAACCTGCATTCTCATCAATCAGCATCACCTTGGGGCCCTGGATGGATGCACTGGGCGATTTAAAGTCATTGGTGTAGCGCATGTTCCAGTGCGACTGGTAGGGCCTGAGGAGGACGTCGATGTAATAATCAGCCAGCGATCCGCCCCCGTTGTAACGCTCATCCAGGATGATGGCCTTCTTATTGGCCTGGGGAAAGAAATAACGTTTGAAATACACATGTCCCGCCGTTGTCGTATTGGGTACATAGACATAAGCGACCTGTCCCTTCGTGGCTTCATTTACCTTCTTCAGATTGCCTTCCACCCAGTCGCGGTTCCTCAGGGCATACTCGCTGCTCACGGGTACCACCTTGATATCCCTTGCCCCGCTACCATCGGCATTAGGTCCCACCTTCAGGTCCACGATCTTCCCGGATGTGTTTTCAAAGGGCTGGTATAGGTTGGTAGCGGAAGTCAGCTCCACCCCGTTCACTGCCAGCAGGTACTCCCCTGCCTTCACATTCAGTCCGGGTTCAGTCAGAGGCGAACGCAGATCCGGATTCCAGTTCAGTCCTTCAAAGATCTTTACGATCCGGTAGCGCTTATTTTCCACCTTGAAGTCCGCCCCGAGCAATCCACCCGAAACGCGCTCGGGCTGACCCAGGCGATCGCCACCTCCGGTCCGGTGATGACCCACGGCCAGCTCGCTGCACATCCACATGACCACCCGGTTCAGGTCGGCCCGGCAGGCCAGGTCGGGCAGAAATTGCGCATACTTCTCTTTCATGGCAGGCCAGTCGGCTCCATGCATGCCCGGATCGTAAAAGTAGTCGCGGTTGATGCGCCAGGCCTCATCAAATATTTGCGGCCACTCGCTCGACGGGTCGATACGGATCTCGGCACTTTGCATATCCAGGATGCCCTTTCCGGCTTCCGGCTTTTTGCCGGCATCGGCAATGCCCCAGCTCCGGCCCTTGCGATAAAGCATCTTCTTGCCATCGGCTGACAACAGGAAGCCATTCATCTCAGCCACCGCTTCATCCTTACGCTCCTTCAGGTCGTAGGAATGCATGCTGGTTTTTCCATCACTTCGTTTCAGGTAGAGAAATTGATTCTCCTTGTGCGATGCCAGGTTCGAGTATTGACCGGCATCCACCGGAACAGCCACAATCCGCAACTGAATTCCCTCCAGATCGATCTTCAGGGCCTTCTCTTCCTCTTTCTTCCCTTCATCCTCGTCCCCCTTCTTCTTTTTGGGTTTCTTTACATCCTTGTCATCCGCTTCCTCACCATTCTTATCCTTCTCTCCGTTCTCCTTGTCGGCTCCTTCTTCATCACTCTCTTTAGCAAAGGGCGAAAGGGTCTCGTTCCGGAGGGTGACCAGATAGATGCTTCGGCTCATCCGCATATCTGCATTGGACATGTCGAACCAGTTCACGACCGGACCGGCATCAGTGGAAGCAAAGAAATAGATGTACTTCCCTCCCCTGTCAAAGACAGGCTCCGCCGCATCGCTCATTCCATCCGAAAGAGGATAGGAGGTATTGGCAGCCACCGAATAGAGGTATACCTGGCTGAAGTTGGTGGCCGTCAGTTTCGTGTACGTCAGCCATTTGGAATCAGAGGCCCAGTCGCCATGAAAGCTCCTGAATGCACCCGGACGGTACAATTCATCGGAATCGATTTTCTGTATGCTGCCGGAGGCCACATCCAGGATGTAGAAATTCCTGCCATTGTCCACGTAAGTGATCTTCTTATTATCGGGCGACCACTGCAGATCGGCAAAAAAACCGGTACCTTTTACCGGGATCGCCCTGGCTTCACCCTTTCCATCCTGGGACTTGATATGTAATTTATACTCGCCGGATGCATCGGAGAAGTAGGCAATCTGCTTGCCGTCGGGCGACCAGGCAGGTTCCTTTTCGTGGACTCCCGTTGTGGCCGTCAGATTTCGGGCATCTCCCTTTTCAGCCGGAAGAGTGAAGATATCACCCCGGATATCAAATACGGCCCTTGCTCCGGATGGGGAGATGTGACCGGCCCGGACATAGCTGTCCCCCTTCACGTAACGGGGACGAAGCTCCAGCAGGTCCGTGGCTATGCCCACGGTCAGTTTGCTGGCTGATGCGCTCCCGGTATCAAAGGTGTGCAGATATCCTGCCTGCTCAAAAATAATCTCCCCCCCCTGGTGGGAGGCTGATATGATGGGAAAATCCTCGTAGGTGGTCAACTGCTTCACCTCTTTGGATCCAGTATGGAAAGAGAAGAGGTTAAACTCCCCATTACGGTCACTGAGGAAATAAATCACCTCTCCTATCCACATGGGTTCAATGTCGTTGCACCCACCTTCCGGCTTGGGGATCTCGGTTTTGGAATGATCGGCAAAGGAGAAGATCCAGATGGTGGACATGGTCCCTCCCCGGTAATTCTTCCACTGCCGGAAAGCTTCTCTGACCGGCGTGTAAGCCATGAACGCTCCGTCGGGCGAATAACAGCTATGGAAGGCATTGGGTATCACCACTTGCTCTGGAAATCCACCCTCCACTCTTACGGTAAACAGCTGGTTAAAACGACCGGAATGGATGGTTCGCTGGGAGAGGAAAAGCACAGCTTTCCCATCGGGGGTAAAGCCTTCCACCAGGTCGGCGAAGGGATGCCAGGTGAGTCTGGTGGGGACGCCCCCTTCCACCGGGACGGTAAAGACATCGGTATTGCCATCATACTGGGCACTGAAGGCAATGATTTTTCCATCGGGTGAAAACTGGGGTCGCGATTCAATTCCTTCACTGATGGTCAGTCGCCTGGGCTGCGTTCCATCCGCATTGGCCACCCAGAGGTCGTTGGCATAAATAAATGCAATATGGTCCTGACTGATGGCCGGTTGTTCCATGAGCCTGGTATCGTTCGGATCGATCCCTGAGAGGATCATAGTAGTCATACCTAGCACCAAAGACAGTGCTGCTATCATTCCTGCTTTTCTCATATGAGATTAAGTTGAGTTGGTTGAATGACTTGAATTGGTACTCAATTTACGCATTTGTTTTTACTCCGTGCACATGCTATATTGCATCTATCCGATCATGAAAGTATACAGCATCAGTAAGTGGGCCTTCAGGGGGATCTGTCTCCTGATCCTTCTTCTTCCCGTATCACGTCACTGGCGCCTGCTGAGCACCGGCAAGCGGGCCACCGGCACGGTGACTGAGTATGTAAGGCGAATGGAGGACCCAAGGTACCCGGTGGAGGCCAGCGAGATTGAATTTAAGGTCAACGGAGTAAGCCACAAGGCTTATGGTCCCGCCAATTATGAATACAAGCAGGGGCGCAGTCTGAAGCTTATCTATGATCCAAAGGATCCCGCCCGCAATTGTGTGCTTACTTTTTCTGGTTTCTACCTGAGCAACTACAGCATACTCCCGCTGATGCTGATCACGATCTGGTATGCCTTCTACCTCTCCTTTAACAAGTACCGGAAGAAAATGAAAATGCCAAAAGGCAAACCACGACAATCCGGCAAAAGCCCTGTGCGATCCATTCGACCTGGAATTCATTCCTGATTATCGCATCAGCACCAGTCTCTGCACTCCTTTGCCATTCTTGGTTTGTACCACCACTGAATAAAGGCCGGGTGCCGTTCCAGTCAGTTCGATCTCATGATGCTTGCCGGCTCCTGCGCCTTTCTCCTTCCGGTAGATGGTTTGGCCCTGCATGTTAACTACTGTAATAAGCAGTTCACCGGGCAAGTCCTGAGAAACTAATTCCAGATGCACCAGGTCTTTTGCCGGATTGGGATAAAGCATAAACTGGGGCTCGTGGGGTAATGGCGCCCTGCGCAAGCCGTTGGCATATTTTACTACAACTAAAATTTCCGCACTGTCGGCAAGCGGGATAGCCCCGTTGTCGCGCACACCCACATGCATCTGCAGGGAATCGATGCCGGTGGACCAGTAATCCAGCTGTGCCGCATCCTTCACGGTGATTACCCCGGTCAGTGTATCCAGGTTGAAAGCGGTACAGGTATTGTTGGCTGCCAGGTAATACTGCAGCGACTGCCCACGGTCCTCATCACTGGCCCAGAGGGTATCAATCACTGTTCCCTCGGTCACTCCAAGGTTTACATGGAACACGCGGGCATAGATAAGCGGTTTGCTATTGAACTGCGTGGTCACCATAAGCTCGTCGGAATAGTCACTGGCATTTCCCACCCGGTCGATTGCCTTAAGGGCAAAGTAATAGGTGGAATCCTTATGGAGTCCGTTTAAGCGTATGGAGGTGACCGGCCCGGCATTTACCGGCGAGTTTTCACCCTCTACCGAAGCCGTTCCGGTATATGGAGCACCACTCCGGGTTCCGTAATATACCTCATAGAAGGCCAGGTCCAAATCTGGAACCGCCTCCCAGGTCAAATCCACGCTGTAATCATCCAGCACGGCCGAGGTGATCACCGGGATTTCCGGCGGATTTTCCTCGAAGATGGTAACGCTGGTGATCCCCTGGGCGCCACCTTTCCGGCTTCTGGCTTTCAGGAAGGCAATTCCCGAAATGCTGTCGGAGCGGTAGGCAAAGGATATCTTCCCGTTCTCGGACAGGACCTGTACCCCCTCCACTGCGGGATTGGTATCCGGCGTCAGTATGCTTCCTTTGGATGCCTCTATGGTGAATTCCTCATCCTGGACCATTTCGCCCGTAGTATAATAGATCGTATTGCTTGTTACCGACGTACTGTCCAGAACCTCTACCCGAATGGTATCGGGATTGGCTGTCAGGATAATCTCCCCATCCGGGGTAAAAGGAGCCAGGGTAAAGGTGCCCAGTGAATCGATGCGTGCTGTCACCAGGTTATTTACCGCGTCCACCTGCCCTCCGATATAGATCCACTTGTTATTGGTTTTATCTTCCACGTACATCCTCAGATCCAATTCATCGATTGTATATTCAGTGCTGTCCTTCAGCAATACATCCAGCTCCGAGTCATCATAGTTGATCGAAAGCACCATGGAATCGGCAAGCACCCTCCCGTTGGGCTCGAACTGGTAGAAACCCCCAATTCCGTAATCCAGCTTGTGTACATCCACAGCCATGGCTTTTACATGCTCAAGGATTTTAAGGGACTCCGCCGCCATGGTCGCTTTCTTTTCGGTGATCCCGTCGGTCCCGTACCAGTCCCAGTAATACACAAAGAGACTGTCGGCAGTGCTCAGTGTATCCACTGCCAGGTAGGAAGTCCGGGATGGCGGCCCCACCTGTATCTCAGTAGCATTTGTGGCTTTCAGAAGGTTAAAGGGCCAGATCGGGATCCTTCTGAATATTTCAGGGATCCATCCAGCTACGAATTCATCCCAGAGATAGGCACCCGATTCATTTAAGATGTCCTGCAGGATGGGTCCCACCTTGATGTCCTTGTTCTGAGCCACATAATCGTAAGTCTGCAGGGGATACAGTCCCCAGTCATAAAACACACCCGAGCGCCACAGGTAATCATTGGCCTCGGTGTATTCAATACCGGCTCCGAACTTACATTTTACCGGTCCGATTCCGAAGGATAGTTCCACCGCGAATGCCCCCTGGTCCACCAGGTCCTTTACGGTCTGCCTGTAAGGCACGGGCGGGTAAGAGAATGCATTTCTGGTCTGCTCGGCAGCAAAGGTGGCAAAGGGGCTCTGGAACAGATTTGCCCCCGACAGGGAGGAAATATCCAGGCTCAGATTGCTCATATCGGTCGAAACCAGCTCTTTTGCCAGCTGGACCTTCTCTTCCACGATCCCTTTCAGATAGCTGTCGTGAAAGTCAAAGATAAAGTTGTACTCCCGGTCCTGCCCCACACCGGCACCGAACAGTGAAAATGCTTCCACCTTGGCCGCATATTTGTAGCCATACATAAAGCCCAGACTGGTAAAGGGTTGGGGGATCCCCCGTGTGGTGCTGATGGAAGCACCATATTTGATGCCCGCATTGGCACTTCCGGACAAGAGATCGGGTATCTTTATCTTAAACTCGTCATCATCGTCTTTCTCATTCTTGTCATTGTTCTCCTTATCGTTTTTATCTTTTTCATCCCCGCTGCCAAAAAGTTTTGCAATATCAAAACCTACCCCTGCTGAAACTCCCAGACCGATTTCAGCCGCATAGGCAAGCGAAAAATCAAGCTGATCGGAATGCGTATAGGAGGTAAAAAGGAAATCGATGGCTCCCTTGGCTTCGGCGCTGCCTTTCAGCTCCGCCCCGATGGGTGTATCTTTTCCCTCGTCGTCTTTCAGATTCACACCGACACCTGCGTTTGCACCGGCGGACCCCGTATAGTTCAAGCCGACACTATTTGAAAAGGAGGCCGTCTGTATGTGCGGATTCTGATCCAGGAGTGCCACGCCCAGGTAGCGATGCAGGGGTGAATCGAGGTGTTGAAAGGCCGACCCGGCCAGAACGATGAATTTAGCCAGGGCCACACTCCCGTTATAGTTCTCATAGTCAAAAATGAACTGGTCCTTCATAAGGGCATTCAGGTTTACTCCTATTTCTGCCTCGGCACCGGCTTCAAGAGGTCCGAGCGTGGCCTTGGCCGATACACCCAGGTTGATCCCGCCACCCGCCTGGAATCCACGTTCCAGCAGGAGGTTTACCGGTGTCTCTCCGGAACCGGTATTTGCAACAACCACTCCCAGGGATGCGCCCACTTCCTGCTTAAACTCCAGAATGGAGATACCCTCTTTCAACCAGAGCTTTCCTCCCCACATTTTTGTGTAATCCCTGGGAAGCTGTTTTACCCTGAAATACATGCGCTGATCGGGAGGATACTGAGCTGCGTCAATGCCAACCTGGGATATATAAAAGGACGTGCCATTGCTGGAAGGGGATGCCTTATCCCATGGAATGGCAATGGTCGCAATTCCTTTGTAATTGGTATAAAAAGTATCCACAAGTCCGTCCACAATAACCCCGGCCCCATATACCGGATCGTGGGTGATCTTGTCGATGATCTTGTAGTAGCGGTAAGCCGTACCACCCACCTGGATCTCTGACACAGGCGGATTCACCTGGAAGGTGATGGTATCCACCAGGAAATCGATGGTGCGTTCGCGCAGTCTGACATCCCGGTAATAAGTGTTGTCCTTTCCAATTGTAATGTCCTCATAAACAGTATCGCGGTGCACCCTGGCGAGAGCATGCAGCCTGTAGCCATATCCGGGGTGAACATTTGATATATAGTACGTACCATCGCTTTTGCTGTAGACTACTTTTTCTTTTTTGCCCTTCAATCTTAGCTGGGCACCGGGGATTACCTCATCGTCCTGATTACGAACGGTTCCAGTCAGGACCGAACTGACCAGGTCAAGCTCATCATCTGATTCGGTGAGGTAAGGGTCATACTCGATATGATCGGCTACCCTGCACCCGTTTCCATCACTATTGGAATTCGGATTGTAGGGGCCCTGTGACCCGTACCAGTAATTGTTTCGTGCATCGATATACGATGCATCGACCCCCTCGGGCTGGAGGGTGGTGATCCCGTAATGTTCTTTTGAAAGCAGGAAGGAAGTGCTATCGATGTTGATGGGGTGGTCCGCATACTGGCCAAACACAGCGACGATGCCATGCCTGTACAGGCTGTTGAACAGGCAGCCGGTAAAATGCGAGGACCATGCTAAGCCGGCCATGATCCGGACTGCACCAGAGGCATCGGGAACCGGATCCCCTGTGTCCGGATCCGCATAAAGTCCCCCGTACTTGAATACACAATTCTCCATGTCGAAGGAATGAGCCTCAATATAGCCCCAGTCCCCCGCCATGGGATCGCGATGTGTTCCTTCAAACTGTTCGTAATCATAACGATGATCGAATTCGGATGTAAATACAGTAAGTTCATCGCTGAGACTCCATAAGCTCCTCACTTCGCTTGTCGAATCAAATGCGATATAGGGTTTCCTGGCCGGTTCCTCGTAGTATTTGAATTTGATCAGGGTCCCCCGTTCCAGGTTAATTTCAAGTCCGGATACAGTTATGGGAGAAGTCACCAGGTAGGGCATGGTGAGTTTTTTCCAGTCCAGTTCAAAGGTCATGGGCCCCGGAATCTCATCTCCTTTTACAAGCTCCATTCTACCTCCAAGGGCAAAATAGTTTTGCCCGTTGCTGTGAATGTTGTTTCCTGAAAAATCTTCGATGAAGTAATTTGAGGTTTCACTATCCGCGTAATCAAGCGTTGCTTTCAATCCGTCAATCAGGATGGGATATCCCGCATTGTTTGTAATGCTTGAATTGATGAGTGCACAGGTGGTAGATGTAACCTGGACCCCATGCATGCAATCTGTAATAGTTGTACCATTGACATGGGCATTGCCCATCCGGATACCAACTCCCTTTGAATATTTCAGCTCGCAAAAATTCAACCACACTACATCTTCATCGTTATGTATCTCATCACGGAAGGTGAGCATCGGATAAAATTCCGGGGAGGAGATGGTATCGGGATTCCTCCCTCCACCATATCTGAATTCGGCCCGGCTCAATCCATGCTCGCCCTCACCCGGGTTGATATTGTTAAAATGAATATAGCCCCAGTCCCCTGGTCTGGGAATCGTTGTATTCCCGGTTCCATAAAGATCCACAAGCGATGTATCCCGGTCGGAGGTAAATACAATTGAACCTGACTCGCTCCCCCAGGACCGGATCCCCCCATTGATGACCATATAGCTCTTTTTAGCCGGATCGGGATGATATTTGAACATCACGATGCATCCGACATCGAGGGTCAGGATTGCGTCCGGACCTACAATCAATGAATCCATAATCACATAAGGTGAAGCTTCCTCTGTCCAGGTGGCATCAGCCGTAATCTCGCCCGACACGTAGGTCTGGGCGGAGACAGAAATGGACATAAGAATTACAAGGGCGGTGGAGATTTGTCGGAAAGGATTCATGGCCTGAGGGTTTGCTTTTCAAGTTATGGCTATCCTGTGACAAACACAAGTTATTTAAATACAATTCCTTAGTGTCCTTTCTCAGACTTTGTCACTATCGATTGTGGAGAAGCTTATTTGAGCAGAGATGCAGAATCCCTGTCGAGGTACAACCAGGTCTGCGGATGGGTCTGCAGGATGCTGGCCGGAGCCTCCGGGTCCACTTCGCCTTCCACTGCCTTTTGAACGGCCCTGGCCTTCCGGGCATCCGGAACGGTGCAGATGATGGCTCTGGATTTCATAATCTGTTTGACGGACATGCTGATGGCCTGTTCCGGCACTGCCTCCAGGGAGGGGAACCAGCCCTCTCCCAACTGTTGCTGCCGGCACTCCCGGTCGAGGTCGACCACGATATAGGGGGCAGCGGTTTCAAAATCAGCCGGCGGATCGTTGAAGGCCAGGTGGGCGTTCTCCCCGATCCCCACAAAGGCCACATCGATCTCGTGCTCCTTGATGATTGTCCCCAGCGCCAGGCACTCCCCTTCTGGTTCCACTTCTCCATTAATTGCATGAAACGCTGCAGGCTTCACAAGATCGACAAAACGCTCGTTCAGGTACTTCCGGAAAGAGGCAGGATGGGTAATGGGGATCCCGATGTATTCGTCCAGGTGAAACACAGTGACCTTAGACCAGTCCACCTCAGCCTTCACCAGCTCCTCCAGCATTTCAAACTGCGAGGCCCCGGTGGCCAGGATGATGCTGGCCCTGCCCTTCTCTTCAAGGACCTTTGTAATCAGTTCAACTCCATTACTTGCCGCAGCTTCTCCCATGGCGGCCTTGCTATCAAAAATATTAACTTTCATATGCTCGGGGATTTATATCAAAGATAATATTATTACAAACCATTCTCCTCCAGCCACTGTTTGATCTAGCCCGAGCCTTTGTTAATTTGGAGTTAATTATCACAAAATGAATGGATTATTGGCGCAGGGCTTGTAATTTATGCAGACAAACAAACTACCATTATTATGAAAACACTTAAAATTTCAATGTTGACTTTGGCCCTGGTATTTTTGAGTATTAGCGCCAATGGCCAAAAAGGTAAGATCGTTCTAAACACCAACGAAATTCCTGAGGAAACCCACGTGAATCTTGATGATTTCCCAAAAGATCAGGTATTGCCAATGATTCACGGCTGGGGAGGTATGACCGTGGATATAAATAATGCTCCTGCAGGTACGGATTTCACCCCCCTGCTTGAGGGACTGGAGAATGATCATTGCCAGGTGCCTCATTGGGGCTATGTCGTAAAGGGTGCCATAAAGATTATTTATGAAGATAAAAGCTCCGAAGTATTCCGAGGAGGCGAAGCATTTTATATGAAACCCGGACATACCGGAGTTGTGTTGGAAGACCTCCAGCTGGTCAGCTTCAGCCCCGAAGAAGGCATGCATGAGTTGGGGACTCATCTGGAGAAAAAAGTTGCAGCAATGCAATCGCAAGGATCCTCCCAATAGAATTCCTTCTGTAAGTTATTGATACTATCCCTGGCAATGCCTATTGATTCCAGGGATAGTATAATTTGATATGAGTTTTAAATGAAGGGAATCACTTTGTGGCAATAAGCGCACTTGTTGGTCCCGCTAATCTCATCACAGAAGTCTCTGCGAAACCTGTATCTCTGGCCCATTTTTCAAAATCTGCAGCTGTGAAATTATAGCCTTCAGCAGTTTCGATTAACATATTCAGCGACATTAATAATCCAAATGCGTTTTCACGTCTATCGTTGTCAATGAGATCTTCAATGACAACAAGCGCTCCTCCGTCCGGCAAAGCATCATAGGCTTTCTTCATCAGCATGAGCTTATCCCCTGGCCCGACACCATGCAATACATTTCCCATGGTAATGACATCTGCTTTTGGAAATGCGTTTTCGTAAAAGTCACCCGATACAACCTTTACCTTATTTGCAACCCCCATCAGGCTTGTGTTTTCAAGGGCAATGGGACTCACCGGAGCAAGATCAAAGGAGATGCAATTCATATGTGCATTGTGGATGGCCACATGGGCAGATAAATGCGCCCCGGCACCGCCGATATCGCACATAGAAGTATATGAGGAAAAGTCAAAGCGGGTGGCAAATGTGATGAAATTACCGGTCTGAATACCACTCATGGCATTTACAAATTCACGGGTTTTATCTACATCCGAATAGATCTCTTCAAAAGGATTTTTTTCACCTGTCCGCGTTTCGTTTTGAGGGGTTCCCCTTTTCAATCCTTCCTCGAGGAAATTCCAGAATGGATACAATCTGTTATTGGCCATCTCAAGAATTCCGCCCATGTAGGATAACTTGCTTTTGTCGAGGAAAAAATCAGTATCCGCAGCATTGGAATATGTGGCGGTCTCCTTCTCTCCTTTTTTGTTTAGAAACCCCAGGGCCACCAGTGCATCAAGAAAATCATACATGCCCCGGCCATTCAGGCATAATTCCCGTTTGATTTCAGCTCCTGTTAAGGGTTTGGCTGCCAAAAATGTGAAAAGATCCAGTTTTACAGCAGTCAGTAATGTTTTTGAGGCCCAGAACCCCATCCCAACCTGCATGATGTTAGAAGGATCGGCCTTTACTCCTTTTTCTACTTTCGCATCAGATAAATTTCCCATGACTATATGTGTTTAATATGATTTACATAGCTACATAAGATAGGCCCTTTATGTGGAATGATTCTTAATAAAGCAACAATTAACGCGCATTTAACGATATAGAATTCTATGACCCTTCAGCCAGGAGGCAAAGTCTTATTCATCCTTTTTCATTATCTTAATTCCATGCTTTCAACAACACTGTATCGCCAGGGCTGGAACCGGATCTTTCCCTCTAAATGGATGCTGGGCCTTTTCCTGGTGCTTCTCTTCGGAATCCCCAGGTTCATCCTGGTTCTCAAATCCTATGTGAGCGGACAGTCCCAATGGGTCTCCATCGTGTTCACGCTGATGTGTTTTACCCCCTTGTTTTTCCTCACAAAGGCCGGGAGAAGGGAAATGGGGATTCGGAGGAGTTCAAATCCGCTATGGCTGTTGTGGGGCTTCCTTCTGGGCTGCGGCATGTGCCTGCTGCTCTTTGCCATCACCAGACTGGCATTTGGCCTGGAGATCTCCAACCCCTTTGTTTATATCGCCTCCCTGGCTGACACCGATAATGGATCTGCGGTCTACTTCCTGATCTATATGATTATCGTGATGAGCTTCAGTCCCATTGGCGAAGAACTCTTTTACCGTGGTGTGATCCATCAGGCTTTCAAAGAGAAGTTTGGTGAAAGGAATGCATCCATAATCGATAGTGCCGCTTTCGCATTAACTCACCTGGCTCATTTTGGAATTGTTTATGCAGCCGGGGGCTGGAAGCTGCTTCCCTTACCTGCCTTGCTCTGGGTAGCTGCCATGTTCTTTACCTGCATGGTATTCAATCGTGTCAGGCAGGAAAGCGGCAGCATCCTGGGCGCCATACTCTCCCATGCCGGTTTCAATTTTGCCATGGGTTTTCTGTTTTTTTATGCACTCTAACTTATCTAAAATATTTCTATGATGCTCCCCTCCGTAAAAACCCTGAAACCGCTGCTTTCACTCCTCCTTTTCCTCTTTCTGCATGCTGCCACTGCTCAGGAATCCATGCTATGTGTAGGAGGACACTGGACTGAAGATGAAGCCAATATGATGATGAAGAAATTTCGGTCCGGCTGGAACGACCTGGAGTCATGGGAAGCACGTGCCGACGTTATCAGGCAGGGAATTATTGATGGGATGCAGCTGGAAAAAATGCCTGCCATCGAGGGACAGTTCAATCCGCTTATCCACAGCCGGCGGGAGATGGATGGCTACGCGGTGGAGAACATTGCCATTGAAAGCTTTCCGGGATTCTGGATCACCGGGAACCTGTACACGCCCCTGAAGCCCGAAGAAAAAAATGCTGCAGTACTCTGTCCCCACGGACATGCAGCTGATAAGCGACTGACTGCCGATGTTCAGATACGAAGTGCAGCCCTGGCCCGCATGGGAGCCATTGTCTTTGCCTACGATATGGTGGGCTATGGGGAATCTCACCAGGTGAATCACAGGATGCCCATTGCCCTGGTGCTGCAGACTTACAACAGCCGCAGGGTGCTGGAGTATTTGCTCTCCAGGTCCGATGTGGATCCGGAACGTATGGGTATGACAGGCGGATCGGGAGGCGGTACCCAGACCTTTATGCTGACTGCCATTGACCGGCGGATCACCGTATCGGCACCGGTGGTGCAGGTATCGGCCCACTTCTTCGGGGGATGTATCTGTGAAAGCGGAATGCCCGTCCATAAAAGTGAACATCACCAGACCAACAACGTGGAGATTGCTGCCCTGTGCGCCCCCAGGCCCCTGCTGCTGGTTTCCAACGGGGGCGACTGGACCCGAAACACGCCACGGATCGAGTTCCCCTATGTGCAGGATGTCTATGCCCTTTACAATGCGGAGAACAGGCTTGAAAATGTGCATCTCCCCCTGGAGAGACATGATTACGGTCCGTCAAAACGGGCTGCAGCCTACAACTTCCTGGGGCATTACCTGAAGCTGAATATGGGAGCAATGCCTTATGAGTATGGATACCGGGAAGACTTTGTTGAAATCCTGGAGCCCGAATTACTCAGGGTCTTTGATGGGGATCATACCCTGCCCGCGGGTGCGCTGCAGGGCGATGAGGAGGTAATGGAATACCTGGGGATCCGTTAATGAAGCAGTTCATCCTTTAATAAGAACTGATCCACATTATCCCTGTTAATTATCATTGAACTTTCAACATTATAATTCCTCGTAAATGTAAGCGGGAAGCGGGGCTTTTTATTTGGATTCCACTTGAATTCAAAAGCAAAAATTTTCCCGTCGATCTCTTCCAGGTAATCTATCTCTTGTTGTTGCTGCGGACCCAGAATAACAATGGCCTTATTTTGCCGACTCTGGATACAATTTTTCAGTATTAGTCCTTGATATCATTTTACAAATGATAGTATTATTTAGGTTTACCTGAAAAATATTATAATAATTCTTGGGTTTACCTCAAAACAAACCCGTTTGTAAAGGGAAGATCGCTTAGTAGCCGGCTAGTGAATCTATGCCTTATAGGTGACCCCTGACTTTCCTGCTGCGTTCGAAACTTCTAAAATACAGGACATTGGAAGGATCGTCCAGCTCCAGTTGGATCCAGAACTCCATGGCCTCTTCTGTATACTGGCTTTTGTGGCAGCGAATGGATTGGATGGCGGCATCCTCGTGTTTCTGTTCATAGCTTATCCGGGTGTCCAATAAGCTCTCATCCTGGTAATTCAGGTTCCACATCTTGTACTTCTCAGCCTGTTCCTTTGTCCAGGAGAAGTAGTAAAGATCCACCTCATCAATCAGGTTTTCCCGAAGCAGGATTTCGGTGGTAATGGCCCCAAGCAGGCGATGGTCGGGGTGACCCGTATCACCACCGGGCCCGAAAGTGATGAGGATGTCCGGATCAATGTCCAGGATGGCCTCCAGAAGCCGCTCCTTTAAAAGGGGTTCCATTTCATAGAAGTTTCCATGACCGTTGAGCCCCAGTCCGTCCTGTATGCCCAGGAATATGGGAGGATGGATGCCCAGAGCCTCGCAGGAACACGCAGCCTCTTTCTTACGGATTTCAACAAGGGAATCACCGGCGGGAATACCTGCATGCTCCGTGACTCCAAAACTTCCACCGGTAGCCAGCAGGAGGTAGACCTCGTTGTGCTCCGCATATTTGTTCATCACCGGGCCAATGGTGGTCTCATCGTCGGGATGCGCAAAGACCACCAGGATGGTCTGGTCGCGTGGCTCCTGTACACATGAGATCAGCAGTCCTACCATTAATAAGATCAGGAGAAGGAAGTTTTTCATGGAATGGTTTTAGAAGCGTCAAATTACGAAATAAAAAGAAAGAAATCTTATCTTGGGTAAAAACCAATCCACATGCTTACACCCCCCATTTCTCGAAGAGAATTCATCAACAAAACCGGAATGGCTGCCGCCGGGACCACCATAGGCGCCCATGGCTTATCGGCCAGAAGCCTTAGTAAAACAGGTGCCAATGAAAAGATCCGGATGGGCTTTATCGGCATTGGCAACCGGGGCTCCCAGCTGCTGAACCTGTTTATGAAAAATCCGGCCGTGGAAATCGCCGCATTTTGCGACGTGTATGAGCCTTATACCCTGCGTGATCGCTCCAAGGTGCATCAACGTTACCTGGACCTGGGAAAAGTGCCCCGCATGGGTGAGGGCTTTGGAGTGGAGGTAAAACGCTACTCGGATTTCAGGAAAATGCTGGAACAAAAGGACATTGATGCGGTTTGCATTGCCACCCCCGACCACTGGCATGCCATTCAGGCCATCCAGGCCATGGAAGCGGGCAAGGACGTTTACGTGGAAAAACCACTTACAATTACCATCCAAGAAGGCAGGGCCATGGTGGAAGCGCAGAAACGCACCGGACGGGTCTGCGCCGTTGGTCTGAACCGCCGTGGATCGTCCATCTTCCAGGAACTCTCCAAAGAAGTGCCGGGTGGACTGATAGGCAAGGTGAGCACGGCCCGGGCGCTCCGCATCAGCAATATGTTTCCCGATGGCATCGGGCGAATGAAACCCGAAGCCCCTCCGGCCGGACTGGATTGGGACCTCTGGTTGGGACCACGAGCCCATCGCGATTACCAGTACAATATTGCACCCTACAGCTTTCGCTGGTGGAGTGATTACTCCTCGCAGATGGGCAACTGGGGAGTCCACTACATGGATGTGATCCGCTGGCTGATTGGCGAGACCGCCCCTGTTGCCATTACTGCCCATGGGGGAAAATATGCCGTAAACGACGACCGGGATATTCCCGATACCATGGAGGTCTTATTCGAATTTGAAAGCGGAACCATTATACAGTTCAGCATCCATGAAGCAAGCAGCGGAAGCGGCATTGCCGGAGGCGAGATAGAGCTCAACGGATCCAAAGGCACCCTGGTGGCCAGTCAGAATGGCTACCGGGTGGTTCCGGCCAGGCCCGGACAATTCCAGACCTGGGAGAAACTGGTGGATCCGGTTTCTGCAGACCTGGAAGGTGATCAGAGCCATGGCGATCTGCAAATCAAGGAGGATAGCACGGCCAACCTGGTGAACGATTTTATCGAGTGCATCCAAACGGGAAGAGAACCCCTGTGTACCCTGGAAGACGGCCACCGTTCCACCAGCTTCGCACACCTGGCCAACATTTCCCTGGCCATGAACATGCGGCTGGAATGGGATGCCGCTGCGGAGCGAATCACCAACAGCGAAAAAGCAAATGAATTACTGCACTACCAATACCGTGAACCATGGACCCTGTAAAGAGAAGAGATTTTATTAAAACAACGGGCCTCGCTGCTGCCGGCCTCGCTGCTGCACCTGCATTAAATGCGAAGTTGCTGAATCGGCCAGGGAACAAGGGCGCTGACTGGAGCATTAACTTTTTCTCCAAGCATCTGCAGTTTCTGGATTACGCCGAAGCCGCTGAGGCCTGTCTGGCTGCCGGGATGAACGGAACCGATCTGACCGTAAGGCCCGGTGGACATGTACTGCCGGAAAATGTGGAGCGGGACCTGCCCCGCGCGGTGAAAGCCTTTGAACAGGCCGGTCTCAAGATTGAGATGATGGCTACCGGGATTACCGATCCCGGAGATCCGCTTAGCGAAAAGGTCCTTCAGGTGGCCTCAGAGATGGGAATTAAGTTTTACCGACTGGGCTATTACAAGTACGATCCGACCCTATCCATGGAGGCGAATCTTGAGAAGATCAAGGCGAGCATGGAAGGACTGGCGCGTTTAAATGAGAAGTACAAGATCCATGGAGCCTACCAGAATCACGCAGGCAGTAATTTCGGGGCCCCGGTCTGGGACCTCTGGGAGGTAATCAGGGATATGGATCCCCGGTGGACCGGTTGCCAGTACGATATCTGCCATGCCACGGCAGAAGGGAACCGCTCCTGGCCCCTGGGCCTGAAGGCCTTAAAGGACCACATCCACTGCATCGTGATCAAGGACTTCAAATGGGGAGAAAGAAATGGAAGAGCCAAAGAAACTTATGTGCCTGTTGGCGAAGGCATTGTGGATTTTCAGACCTATTTTGACCTGCTGAAGGAACTGGGAATACACGGGCCCATCACCATCCACCTGGAGTACCCCCTTGGCCCGGAAAAAGAGATGAGCGTGGCTCAGGAGAAGGAGCGGACCATTGAGCTGATGCGCAAGGACCTTGCCTCTTTAAAAACTTACCTCTGAGCCATGAAGCACAGCCGAAGAGATTTTATGAAAGTAGGCGCGGCCGCCACTGCAGGCACCCTGATAAACCGTTCTGGACTGGCACAGTCAACTGCCCCTGCACAGTCATCCGGTCTGAAACAGCGGAAAGCACTGACCATCGAAGCAGTGGATTCCAACTTTGAACGGGAGCCCCTGATCAGGCCCTTTGGTTTCAAGGGAGGTTATATGAGTGAGATCTGGCAGACCGTGGCCATGATGAAAAGTACTTCCGGGATTGAAAAAGCCGGACTCTGTACCCAGAGCGTGCTCTGGTCGGATGCCAGTGTGTTTGCAAGTCATTCGGAAGCAGCAGGAAATGCGCTTATGTACAGCATGAGCGAGCGTGCCCTGCAGATCTGCAAAGGCCTGAGCTTTGACAGCCCGGTAGATCTGCTGGAAGAGATCCTGGAGGAGGTGTATGCTTACGGGCAAGCCATCACCGGCAATCCGGATCTCAGAAAGACCTTTGCATTAAATGCCCTGGTGGGAGTGGACAATGCAGCCTGGTTGTTGCATGCCGAAGAAAACGGCATAGATAAGTTCGACGATTTGATCCCCGAGGCCTACCGTCCGGCGCTTTCCCACCACCACAAACAGGTGGCCAGCATTCCCCTGATGGCCTACAGCATTCCCATCGATGAGATTGTAGAGGCGGTGGACCAGGGCTACTTCTTTATGAAAATCAAAATCGGTCAGCCCGGCACCCAGGAGGAGATGCTCCAAAAAGACATGGAACGCCTGTCGGCCATACACAAAGCCATAGGGCACCGGGAAACGCCCTGGACGGAAAGCGGAAAGCTTCCTTACTACTTCGATGCCAACGGGCGCTATCAGGAGAAAGAGACCCTGCTCAGGCTACTGGATCATGCCAGAAAGATCGGTGCCTTCGAGCAGATAGCAGTCATCGAGGAGCCCTTCCCGGAGCATGCGGAGATTGAGGTGGGCGACCTGGGGCTTCGCATCGCGGCCGATGAAAGTGCCCATACCGATGCGGATGCCATCCGGAGAATTGAAATGGGCTATTCGGCCATTGCCCTGAAAGCCATTGCCAAGACCCTCAGCATGACCATGAAAATTGCAAAAGCAGCCCACGAACGGAACGTGCCCTGTTTCTGTGCCGATCTGACGGTAAATCCCATCCTGGTGGAATGGAACAAGGCCATCGCCTGCCGGCTGGCTCCTTTTCCGGGCCTGGGACTCGGATTGCTGGAGACCAACGGGCACCAGAACTACAGAAATTGGGATGCCATGGTAAACTACCTTCCCTATCCGGAGGCGGAGTGGCGAAAGACCAGGGAGGGTGTTTTTAAACTGGATAGCGATTACTACCAGAAGAGTGGTGGGATCTTTGCTCCCTCAGCACATTACCAGGCGATGCTCAGGTTCTGATTCCTGCCGGTGCAGAACGTAACCTTTAGCACCGAAAGCAGTATATAGAACTATGATGAAATTACGCCTACATGGACTCGTCCCGGCCCTGGCCATGCTGCTGCTCCTGTTTACAGGCTGCAAAAAAAACGATGCGGTCCCCATGGTGCCCGTTCCTGACGAGGCCTTCTTAAGTGCGCTAATCGAATTGGGTGTGGATACCAATGGCGACGGGGAACTATGTCCCTGTGAAGCTGAAGCAGTCACCTCGCTGGATGTGAGCGGGATGGGCATCACAGATCTGAGTGGAATTGAGGCCTTTGCAAATCTGACCACCCTGGTCTGTTTTGGCAATCAAATCACCAGCATGGATCTGTCAGACAATGACCTTTTAAGCTCCTTACGCTGTGATCAGAATCAACTGAGCAGTCTGGAGTTCTTAAACAATCCCTTACTGGTCAATGTGCAATGTAATGACAATCAGATCAGCAGAATCGATGTAAGCAAGTGTCCCCATCTGGTGGAATTGAATTGCGAAATGAATGCCATCCCCCATCTTGATGTATCAAATAACCTGAGTTTGCAGACCCTGGAGTGTATGTCCAATGACCTAAGTGCCCTGGACGTGACAAACAATATTGCACTTGAGTATCTGAACTGCGCATCCAACAAAATATCCTCGCTGATTGTTTCCAACAGTCCCCTTCTCCGGGAACTGGATTGCCGGGACAACAATCTGGCCGCACTGGTCGTCACAGCCCTGTCTGATCTGACGGACCTGAACTGTACGGGCAATCAAATATACAATCTGGATGTAAGCAACAATCCCCAGCTTCGGAACCTGCTGTGTTCTGAGAACGAACTGAGCAGCCTGGATGTGAGGAACAATCCAAATCTGGAATCCCTGGGGTGCGGGAACAATGCCCTGACAAGCCTGGATGTTTCAGGCAATGCCTCTCTGCTGAAGCTGGGATTTGAGTCGGCCCAGATTTCGAACCTGAATATTTCAAACAATCCGGAACTGACTCATTTAAACTGTGTCGACAATAACTTAGGTGCCCTGGATCTGTCCGGCAATACCAGTCTTCAGTACCTGTATTGTTCCGACAATAAACTTACAAGCCTGGAACTTGGAATGCAGACTGCATTGCTGGAGCTATGGTGCGGAGGGAATCAACTGACAGGTCTGGATATTTCAAATAACATCCTCCTGGGCTCACCTGAATGGAATTGCGAATCAAATGATTTCAGGGTCTGTGAAGGAGTTTGCATTGAAATCGATATTCGGGAGATGCCGAACCTGCAGGAAGTTTGCGTTTGGGAAAGCCCCTTCCCTCCTGATGACATATGTGTGAATGCTGGCGACAGCCCCCATGTGAGCTTTACCACCGTTTGCAGCAAATAGATTTCGCATAAGCTATTTGTCTATTCTGTACACCTTTCTGAAGTGGTATCCATAGATGCTGTAGGTCACAGCCAGTGGAATCATTTCCGGCCTTTTACGAATACTCCAGAACATCAGTTTCCAGTAGTAGATCCTGCTCTTGTCCAGGATTCCCAGGTAGAAGATGGAACGCAGTAAGGCCATCATATTTTCTTTATTAATCCTTCCCCGGTTGACCACACGCGGTTTGAAATGGGAAAGGAATCCCTTTAAACGCTCATGGTAAGCTTTACTCGAGTAAATATTATGAACGATTTTCTGGTAGCCGTTCAACAAGAGTTCCTTTTCCATGACAGGGGTGAAATTCATGTTGTAATTGGTATTGTCCCCGTCGGCGGTCTGCAGGATCCGCCCCTCCTTACTCAGCCGCTTATAGAGCCTGGTCCGGCTGGGCGCATTCAATAGCCCCACCATGGCTGTGATGATGCCGCTCTTCTGGATAAAGTCGATCTGACGCTGGAAGATGCTGCTGGTATCGCTGTCAAATCCCACGATGAAACCGGCCGATACTTCGATGCCGGCCGCCTGGATTGTGGCCACGCTATCCAGCAGGTCCCGGCCCGTATTCAGCTTTTTATTGCATTCTTTCAGGCTTTCCTCATCGGGGGTCTCTATCCCCACAAAGACCTTTTCAAAACCGGCAATGGCCATGGCACTCATGAGCTCGGCATCGTCCGACAGATCAATGGAAGCCTCGGTGGTAAAGGTATAGGGATAGTTGCGCGCCCTGTTCCACTGGATAATGGCCGGCAAAAGCTCCTGCTTCAGCCGCTTCCGGTTCCCGATGAAATTATCATCCACAAAGAAAAGGTTGCCCCTGAAACCCGTCTGGTAAACCACATCCAGCTCTTCGATGACCTGCCGGGTGGTCTTCAAGCGGACCTTTCGACCAAGCAGGGCGGTGATCTCACAAAACTCACAATCAAAAGGACAACCCCTGGAGTATTGAAGGCTCAGCTGTGCATAGTTGGAAGCATCAATGAGGGAATAATCTGGAGCCGGGGTAAGCTGTATATCCGCAAATTCAGCGGTCTGGTAGATCTTGCCCGGAATGCCAGAATCAAGATCCGCCAGGAACCAGGGCAGGGTAATCTCCGCCTCATTGAGCACCAGGTGGTCGATTTCCGGCCACGCATCCGGATCGCCTGTAAAGAGCGGACCTCCTGCAACGATGGTCTTATCCAGCTCTTTGCACCTCTGAACCACCTCCCGGGCCGATTCGGACTGAACCGACATGCCTCCGATAAATACAAGATCGGCCCAACGAATGTCCGTCTCCTTCAGGGGATGAACATTCAGATCCACCAGCTTTCGCTCCCAGGCATCCGGAAGCATGGCAGCAATGGTGAGGAGTCCAAGGGGGGGACTGGCAGCTTTTTTGGAAACAAACTTCAAGGCGTGCCTGAAACTCCAGTAGGTATCTGGATAGGCCGGACTGATCAATAGTATTTTCATGTGCAGGGGTTTTTATTCCCGGCAAAATACAGCGCACCGGCTCCACTTAAAAATAAAGGGGGTGACTAGCCATGAGGAGGTATAAGTTGATAAGGAAGTGGGATCAATGACAGGCCTTCCGGGATGAAATTCGCCAATGCGGGATCAAATTTCCACCACCTGGTGTTTGGCCACAAAGTCCGGATCGATGTCCATGCCCAGTCCCGGTGCAGTGGGGACCACCACCATGCCGTTGAAACTGCTCATGGAGGAACCGGGGCCATCCAGTGGGATCCTGCCGTTGAATCCCTTGAATTCGTGGAAAGGACCGGCATTGGGCAATGCCGATACAAAATGCATCATATAGAGGTAGCCCAGTCCGGATCCTGAAATATGTGGAGTACAGGCCTTGCCCATCGCCGCAGCCATCCGGGCCACCTTCATGGAACGGACCATGCCTCCAAAATAGAAAAGATCGGGCTGTACAATGTCCAGAGCATGGTTGCTGATCAGCCACCTGAAATTGCGCATGCTTGGCTCCTGCTCGCCCCCGGCAAGGGGTATGCTCAGTGCTTCATTTACCTTCTGTGTTTCCTCATACCAGTCAAAGGGGACCGGTTCTTCGTAAAAATCGTAGTTATATTCCTCCAGCAGTCTGCCAATGCGGATGGCCTCCGGGACGTCGTAAGAACCATTGGAATCGGCATAAAGGATCATCTGGTCGCCAAAGGCCTTACGCACCATGGGGATCAGCTCTTCGGTCCTGCCCGGAGGATGATCCAGGTTCCGGCTCATGCGTCCGCCCACCTTGATCTTCACAGCCCTGGCACCACTTTTTTCCACCTGCCGTCTGATGGGTCCTATAGATTCAGCAGCGCTCTTCCCCCTGAAATTGTTGGCCTGGTAAACGGCCACACGCGGATGGTGAATCTCCCCGATCAATTCCCCCATGGGCTTTCCTGCGATCTTACCCAGCATGTCCAGTACAGCAAACTCTATGGTGGCCAGGGGAACCCACAGGGCCAGGTTCTGCAGTTTGTAGTTGCTTTTGTATAGATATACCTCTTCGAGCAAGGCCTCCCAATCCCGGGCATCCTTGCCCGGAAAAAGAGGCTGCAGGCGGTTCACAAAGACCGGGTAGAGGGAAGCCATCTGGTCGTTATTGGCCACCGACAGGCCTTCGGCTCCGTCCGTGGATGTGACCCGGCAGATGAAATTACCCTCGTAACGCAGGAGCTCCAGGCGGTCTATCACCACCGGATCCGGAAACAGGTTCCGTTTCAGAACCGGAGCTGCCAGGGCTTCGTCGAGACTGGCATATGAGGCCTGCAATGCGGGATACTGCCTGTCCGAAGCAGTCCGGCACGAGGATAAAAATAAGGGGGCTCCTGCAGCGCTGAGCAAAGAAGCCCGTAGAAAAGATCGTCGGGTGCTGGTCATGATTCCATGCTTTGTGGGAATCTAAATCTAGCTAAAAGTGGGCACTTCGTCAATATCTTACTATAATTGTATAACACAATCCGCCCATGCAGAAAAAATATATCGGGTTCTTTTTAGGGATTGGCGCCTTCCTGGCCATCATCCTCTTCACTGACCTGGAACCCGGCAAACCGGAAGTGACAGCCACCATGGCTGTGGCTGCTCTGATGGCCATCTGGTGGGTCACTGAAACCATCCCCCTTGCCGTCACCGCCCTGGTTCCCCTGGTCCTGTTCCCGGCCTTCGGGGTACTGGACGGAAAAGCGGTCTCCGAAGTCTACATGAACCACATCATCTTTGTCTATGTGGGCGGCTTCATGATGGCCCTGGCCATGGAACGGTGGGGCCTGCATCGCAGGATCGCCCTGAAGCTCCTGATGCTGATCGGGGTGAGCCCGGGACGGATCCTGGTGGGCTTTATGGCCACCTCGGCCTTCCTTTCCATGTGGATTTCCAATACGGCTACGACCATGATGATGATCCCCATTGTGATGTCCATTATAGCAAGCCTGGAGGAGACGCTCAATGGCAAATCGGTGAATAAATATGCAACCGGACTCTTCCTGGCCATTGCCTACTCTGCCTCCATCGGGGGCATGTCGACCCTGGTGGGCTCCCCCACCAACCTGGTTTGTCCGCGCATCCTCACCCTCCTCTATCCGGGGGCCCCTGAAATCTCCTTCACCAGCTGGATGGTTTTTGCCCTTCCCATTTCTGCGGTCATGTTGCTCATGGTCTGGCTGGTCATCCACCTGCGCTTCAGACCCTCCGAGAAGTGGCAGGGAATCGACCGGGATCACTTCCGGAAGGCCTACCGGAAGCTGGGGCCTTCCAGTCGGGATGAACGCATTGTATTTGTCCTCTTCCTGACCCTGGCGCTGCTCTGGATTACAAGGGCCGGGATCACCTTCAGCACTGTGACCATCCCCGGATGGGCCCGGGTCTTTAAGGCTCCCGAGTTTATCAACGACGGTACCGTGGCCATATTTATCTCCATTATCCTGTTTATTGTGCCTGCGGGAAAAGACCGGAAGGAACGTATCATGAACTGGCAGACAGCCCAGCGGATCCCCTGGAACATTGTATTGCTCTTCGGGGGCGGATTTGCCCTGGCACTGGGCTTTCAGTCGAGTGGACTGGCCATCTGGTTCGGGGAGCAGCTGCAGTGGACCGATGGGGTGCACCCCTACCTGATCATGCTGGCCGTGGTGGCCCTGATGTCCTTCCTCACCGAGCTTACCTCCAATGTGGCCTCCACCCAGATGCTGCTGCCGGTCTTTGCCAGCCTGGCCATTAGCAGCGGAAACAATCCCTTGCTGCTTATGATCCCGGCCACCCTGGCATCTTCGCTGGCCTTTATGCTGCCCACGGCCACGCCGCCCAATGCCATTATTTTTGGCACCAACCGCATCAAGATTGCCACCATGGTACGCACCGGTTTTGTGCTCAATATTCTGGGCATCCTGGTGGTGGTGCTAGTTACCTGGCTCCTGAGCGGAGCCGTCTTTGATATAGCACCGGGCGTGCTGCCCCAATGGCTGAATCATTAAATCAAATAGGAAAGAAAGAAATTACATTTATTTTTGCCCCATGAAAAATCTGCTTATCACCGGGGCCAGTGGCAACATTGGTTATGAACTTATCAGGGGCCTGCATGAAATCGCCAGTCCGCACCGGATCATCGCAGCCGATTACAATATTTCCGGTGCCCGGGAGGCCCTTGCAGGCTTCCTGAGCCTGGAATACCGCACAGTGGATTTCACCGATCCGGGCACCTTTAAAGCAGCCCTGAAGGATATTGATACAGTCTTCCTGCTTCGGCCTCCCCAGCTTGCCGATGTCCCCAAATACTTTGAACCCTTTGTGGATTCCATGCTGGAACAGGGCATTAAAGAGATCGTGTTTCTTTCTGTGCAGGGAGTGGAAAAGCAAAAAAGCATTCCCCATCACAAAATCGAGAGACTTATTCTGACCAAAGGACTGGACCATGTCTTTCTGAGGCCATCATACTTCATGCAAAACCTGACCACCACTTTAGTTCACGAGATCCGTTCCGTCAATAAAATTTTCATACCCTCAGGGAAAGCAGTCTTTACCTGGGTGGATGCACGCGATATTGGGCTGGTGGGCGCCCATGTCCTCAACGATTTTGAGAAGAACCGGAACAGGTCTCTTGAGATCACCGGAAGCGAGCAAATGAACTTTGAAGAAGTAGCTGCCCTGCTAAGCCAGGTCACTGGCCGCCAAATAGCATATGAGAACCCGAACCTGATGAAGTTCTTCAGGGAAAAAAGAAAACTGGGGATCCCGAAAATGATGATCTTTGTGATGATCATGCTCCATTACCTGCCCAGGTTCTCAAAAAAGCCCAACCCACTCACAGACACTGTAATGAACATCACAGGACAAACACCTGGCAAGCTTTTGGCGTTTATGGAAAGAGAAAAACTAAAATTCAACCCATAGTGTTCGTTAATACTCCAGGACCAGGGCCGTGTGACAGGTAAATTCAGGGACAGTCAGTTCCAGCTTGCCCCCCCTGGAATTCATGGGGATGCTCTCCCCGGAAGGAATCAGGTAGGCCCTTTGTATCTT
>Ga0180430_10000906_pt1 | contig 30879 bp, 23 predicted proteins | sample SS_ome_9_FD_132999 | JGI IMG/M metagenome (GOLD analysis project Ga0180430, IMG submission 132999) | Hypersaline lake sediment archaeal communities from the Salton Sea, California, USA - SS_1_S_2 metaG | ecosystem: Environmental > Aquatic > Non-marine Saline and Alkaline > Hypersaline >... | reverse complement strand
CGGCGGGCTCTGTCAGGAGTGCGCTAGAATCTCCTGTTGGAGTTGACACGGGGTAGGCGCCGGACCATACTGGGTCACTCGTTCGAACGATCGGATACGGCGGGTGCGGGCGGCGGGCGTGGGGTCCGCGGACCGGGTCAGGCAGGGGAGCAAGTGAAGAAGAGCGAACTCAATAGCAGGACCGTCCAGGAGCTGAGGGTGCTGGCGAGGACGAAGGGCCTCACCGGCTACTCCGGCATGCGCAAGGACGAGCTGGTCGATGCGCTCGCGGCGGCCTCCAGGAGGAAACCCTCCGCGAATGCTCCGGCGAAAGCGTCGAGGAACGCGGCGGTCAGGAAGCCGCGCGCGAAGGCCGCGAAGAAGGCGGCGGTCAGGAAGCCGCACGCGAAGGCCGCGAAGAAGTCGCGGGCCGGCAAGCCGGGGGCGAAGAGGGCCGCGGCCGGGAAATCGCCTACGAAGGCGACGAAGAAGACCCCGGCGCGCAAGACGGTCGCGAAGAAGACGGCGAGAAGACCGGCGGCCGCAAAGAGGACGGCCCCGGCGAGAACATCGAAGGGACCGAGCGCGAAGGCCGCCGGTCCGGACATCGAGAGCCTGGTGGGACGCGGCCTGTCGCCGCGCACGCGCCGCGCCTTCTCCGTCTACCGCGCGATGGGCGAGCAGCGCATCAAGGCCAGCAAGTACTACCTCGGCGTCCAGGAAGCGCCGGACATCGACGGCGGCTTCATGTATCCGGCCACGCACGGCGAGAACCTGGTGGCGCTCATGGTGCGGGACCCGTACTGGCTGTTCGCCTACTGGGAGTTCTCACCGGACCTCAGCGAGGATCTGACCAGGCGCGTGGGCGGGGAGGCGCTGAGCAAGAGCAGGCTGGTGCTGCGCGTCTACGACGTCACGGGCACCGACGCCGACGACCCTGTCAGCTTCCACGACATCGACGTAGCCCACGGCGCGCGCGACTGGTACATCAACGTCACACACGTCGAGAGCGAGTACTGCGTCGACATAGGGATCATCCTGCCGGACGGCACGTTCATCGTCATAGCCAGGTCCAACAGGGTCGCCCTCCCGCCGATAGGGCCCTCGGCCGAAGTCGACGAGGAGTGGGTGACGATCGAGTCCCTTGGGGAGGTCTACACCCTGACCGAGCGCGGGCCGACGTCCGGGTCGGGAGGGTGGGGCTCCGGGGGCTGGGGACAGGGCTGAGTTCCTCGCACAGCGCTATTCCGCAGGAGTCCGCCAACTTCCTGACACAACGGGAGCACAATGACCAAGGGCTATCTGAGCCTCGTCCTGCATGCCCATCTTCCCTACGTGCGGCATCCGGAGTACAAGAGCTTCCTGGAAGAGGACTGGCTCTTCGAGGCGATAACCGAGACCTACATCCCTCTGATTCAGGTCTTCCAGCGTCTTACCGACGACGGCGTCGACTTCCGGATGACGCTGTCGTTGTCCCCTCCGCTCGTCGCGATGCTGCAGGACCCGCTGCTGCAGGAGCGCTACGTCGGGCACATATCGCGCCTGACCGACCTTACCGAGCGTGAGGTCGACCGTACGCGGTCGGACCCCAAGCTGAACGCGCTGGCCAGGATGTACCACTCGCTCTTCTCGGACTGCAAGCGCATCTACACCGAGGAGTACGGGCTGGACATCGTGCAGGCGTTTCGGGGCTTCCGCGACGCGGGCAAGATCGACATCACTACGTGCGGGGCGACCCACGGCTACCTGCCGCTGATGGAGCAGTTCCCGGCGGCGGTCCGGGCTCAGGTCCGGCTCGCTGTCGAGAGCCACCGGAACGCGCTGGGTCGGGACCCGCTCGGCATCTGGTTGCCCGAGTGCGGCTACTTCCCCGGCGTCGACGCCTACCTGGCCGAGCAGGGTATCCGGTACACGTTCGTGGACACGCACGGCCTGCTTCACGCTTCGCCCCGACCGAGGTACGGTCCCTACGCGCCCGTCATCTCACCGGCCGGTGTCGCCGTCTTCGCCCGTGACTTCGAGTCGTCGAAGCAGGTATGGAGCTCGAAGGAGGGCTACCCGGGCGACCAGTGGTACCGCGACTTCTACAAGGACTACACGTACGAGCTGGACCCTGAGTACGTAAAGCCCTACCTCGGGCACGACGGCATGAACAAGGGGCTCGGGCTCAAGTTCTACCGCATCACCGGCGAGACCGACGACAAAGAGTTCTACGAGCCGCACGTCGCGCGCGAGCGCATAGTCGAGCACGCGGGCAACTTCGTGTTCAATCGCGAGCGGCAGATAGAGCACCTTCACGGCGTGATGGGCAGGAACCCCATGGTCGTCGCCCCGTACGACGCGGAGCTGTTCGGACACTGGTGGTTCGAGGGCCCGCTCTGGCTCGAGGCGATGTTCCGGAAGCTCCACGAGGTAGGGGGGCCTGTGAGGGCGGCGACGCCGGCGGACCTCCTGTCGGACGACGGGCCGTTCCAGAGCGCAAGGCTCTTCCACTCGAGCTGGGGCTACATGGGCTACAGCGAGGTCTGGCTGAACAACACCAACCACTACATCTACCCGCACCTCCATCGGGCGGCGCGGCGCATGACCGAGCTGGCCAAGGAGCACCCGCACGCCGACGGCCTGAGGCTGCGGGCGCTCAATCAGGCGGCTCGCGAGCTGCTGCTCGCGCAGGCGAGCGACTGGGCCTTCATAATGAAGACGGGGACGATGGCCGAGTACGCGCACAAGCGGACGCGCGCGCACATATCGCGGTTCACGCGGCTCTACGAGGACATCAAGGCCAACCGCGTCGACGACAAGTTCCTGTGCGAGAGCGAGTGGCGCGACAGGATCTTCCCCGAGCTCGACTACCGCATCTACGCGGACGACCACGTGCCCGAGCCTCCCGGGGCGCCCGAGTAGGCGACGCCGGAGCCAGAGCGGGCGGAACACAGCCAGTCGGTGACCTCGCGAACTCGGACGCTCCTGTGATCGCGAAGACGTCGAAGCCGGGGAGACGGCGTGAGCAGACTTTCGGTCGCTATCCTGTGGCACCAGCATCAGCCGTTCTATCGGATGGGCCTGTCCGGTGAGCCCGAGGGCGCATACCTCCTGCCCTGGGTCAGGCTCCACGCCGTCCGCGACTACTACGCGATGGCGGCAATGGTCGCCGACTACCCCAACGTACACCTGACCATCAACCTCGTTCCGTCCATGGTGACGCAGCTCGAGGACTACGTCGAGAACGGCGCGACCGACCTGTGGATGGAGCTGTGCCTGACGCCCACCGAGCACCTGACCGACGCGGACCGTCAGTTCATCGTCGCGCGGTTCTTCGACGCCAACTGGCGCAACGAGGTCGAGATCTACCCGCGCTACGCGGAGCTTCTCAGGATGAGGCGAGAGCACCGCGCGTTCGCGGACAAGGACATCGACGACCTCAAGGCGTGGTTCAACCTCGCGTGGTTCCCGCCGGAGGCGAGGCACGAGCCGTGGCCGATGGAGGACGGTAGCGAGGTGTGCGTCCGGGAGTTCATCGAGAAGGGCAGGGGCTTCGACACCAACGACGTCTGCCGCATCCTGGACGAGCAGCTCAAGGTGATGAGGAACGTCATGCCCCTCCACCGCCGGCTCGCGGATGAGGGGCAGGTGGAGATCTCCGTCACGCCCTTCTACCACCCGATACTGCCGCTTCTGGTGGACTCGGACCGCGCGACCGTCGACGCGCCCGGTGCGACGCTGCCGCGCCGGTTCAGCCACCCGGAGGACGCGCGGGCGCAGCTCGCGAAGTCGGTCGGGTTCTACCGCGAGAGGTTCGGCAGAGAGCCCGCCGGGCTCTGGCCCTCCGAGGGGTCGGTCGGCGAACACATGGTCGAGTTCGTCGCCGAGGCAGGCTTCCGCTGGATGGCGACGGACCGCGGCGTCCTCGAGAAGTCCGGGGAGCACGGCTACGAGACCGAGGACCCGGATGTCCTGCTGCGGCCCTACCTGGCCGGCAAACCCGGAGCGCAGGTGAGCACCTTCTTCCGGCACACGCGCCTCTCCGACGACATAGGCTTCAGCATGCAGGACTACGCCGACTACGACCGCGCGGCTGGTGTATACCTCGACTGGATACGCGAGGGCTTCGCGGAGCGGGTCGCCGACCCGGCTGAGCGCGTGCTCACTCTCGCGGTCGACGGCGAGAACGCGTGGGGTTCGTACCGGAACGACGCGCGCGCCTTCCTACGCGGTATCTACCGGAGGCTCGACGACGACCCGGACCTCGTCGCCGTGACGCCGTCCGAGTTCATCGAAGGCGACCCGCACAGGGGCGTGACCCCGCACCCGGTCGCGGGGCAGTACGCCGTCTCACCGCTCTTCACCGCGAGCTGGATCGACGAGATGGGGTCCGAGCACGGCAACGACCTCAACATCTGGATCGGGTCGCCGGAGGAGAACCGGGCGTGGGAGACGCTCGGCCGAGTGAGGGACCACCTCGACGATACCGGCGCTACGCCGGAGTCGCATCCCGACGCGTTCGAGTCGCTCTACGCCGCGGAGGGCAGCGACTGGTTCTGGTGGTACGGTGACGACTTCATGCTCCCGCAGGGCGTCGACTGGACGTTCGACCTGCTGTTCCGCGAGCACCTGAAGAACGTGCATCGAGGACTGGGCGAGACGCCGCCCGCGTTCCTCGACGAGCCCATAGTCCGGAAGCAGATGCTGTGGAGTAAGGGCGAGCCCGTCCGCGCCATGGAACCGGGCCAGCTGCTGCGCATCATCACCGACAGGCCCGGCGGTATCAAGTGGAGCACCGACCGGTGGAAGTCGTCGCATGAGCGCGCGCTCGAGCCCGCCGGCGACGTGATGGCGAACTTGAGCGGCTACTCGGCCACGATCGGTCCCTTCGCGCCGGGCACCTGGGGCGTCGAGTTCATCTTCACGAGCGAGCCCGGACCCGGCACCTACACGGTGCTCATCGCCGGCCCCGGCGACCACGCGCCGTGACGGGCCCGCCTTTGCCGTGGGCGAGGCAGCCGCGACCCGCTTCCCATCGCTGACCCGTCCCGTTCACTCCCCGTCGGCGCACTTGAGGACCACCCGGAGGCCTGATAAACTAGGGTCCAGCGGAGGTGGTCTATTGAAGAGGAGGGCCCTGCACAAGTTCGTCCGGATCACGGCGGCCATCGGTATCGCGATCGCGGTGCTGGTGGCCGTCCTGCTCCTGACGCCAGCGGGGCCCCGCCTGGGGCTGGCGCTCGCGTGGCCCTCCGACTTGGGACTGAGCCTGTCCGTGGGATCAATCGAAGGCGGCCTTCTCCGGGGCGTGACGCTCCGCGACGTCGTTCTCGCCGACAGCGCGGGAGTCCGCCTCGCGGAGGCGGACCGGCTGGAAGTGCGTGTCGGCGACATCGGCCTGTTCAGGAAGACGGTGTCGCTCGAGGAGATGCGTCTCTCGTCCGCGCGCCTCGTGTTTCGGACGGCGGAGGACGGCGGGCTCATCGGCTGGTCCGGACTGGCGCGGGAGGGGGCGGATTCGGTGGCCTTGGGAGCCGGACCGTGGGAGGTCGCGTTCGACCTCGTCGCGGATGACCTGCGGGTCGAGGTGCTGAACGAGTTCGCCGGGACGGAAGTCGTCCTCGACCACGCCGCGGTCGAGGCCGGGGGCACCTTCGAGGAGTTCCGAGCGAGCCTCGCGGGCTCGCTGGCCTTCACGAGCCGTCAGCTTGCCTCGACCATCACGGGCGCCTTCGAGGGTGAGTCGTCCTACCGCGTCTCGGGTCTTTCGCTCGAGGCGTTGTCGCTGTCGACCAACGCCGGCGACGCGGTCGTTCGCGGCGACGTCGCCTTTCCCGTTGGCGCCGAGGGCGTCCGTGTGGCCTCGGCGGACCTCACGATCGAGTCCAGGCACGATCTCGGCGACCTAGCGGCGCTCTTCGGCGCAGACGGTCCGGGCGGGTCGCTCGAAGGCGAGTCAACGTTCACCGGCCCGCTGACGGCCCCGGACTACACTTTGAGCATCGTCGGGGTAGACGTGTCCTACGGCGGCGCGGCGTTCGGCCGTGTGGCGGCGCGGGTCGCGGGCGGGCCGGGGGCAGTGGCGCTCGAGTCGCTCCACGCCGAGGGGATGGGCGGCGTGGTCGAGGCTGACGCTTCGGTGCGGCTGCATGAGAGGGCCGGGGCGTTTCCGCTCGTGTCGGGCGCTGTCCGCATCGACGGTCTGTCCATCGGCGCTCTGGCGGACCTCGCGCCCGGCGGCAGGGCCGACATCGATGGCTCGGTCTCGGGCACGGCAGTGATCGAGCTGAAGAGCCCGGATCTCAGAGAGCTGGCGGCGACGTTCGACCTGACCGCGAGCGATCTCCGTGCGGCCCGGGCGGACCTGGGCTCCGTGGACGTGACGGGACGCGCCGACCGCGGTCAGGTCACGGCCTCCGGCGGATGCTGCGGCGCCACGTTCCACGCTCTCGCCGAGCTGGGAGAACGCTCACTCGTCGAGGCGACCGTCGACGTGGACGCGCCCGACCTCTCGCCGCTCGGTCTGGCGTTCGGGGCGCCGGGCGTAGCGGGCAATGGGACGGTCCACCTGACGTTCGACGCGCGGAGCGGCGATCCGGCGCTCAACGCCACGGGCGAGTTCCCGTCGCTCACCTACTCCGGGGCGGAGGCGGGCCCGGTGACCGTTGAGGCGACCGGGCGGGCGGGCCGCTACAACACGCTCTTCACGGCCTTCGCGAACTCCGTCTCAGGCACAGGCGTCCTGGGGCAGGACGGCGAGCTTCGCACTTCGGTCGTCGCACACGACTTCGACCTCGCGTCCGTCCTTCCCGACTCGATCAGGGAGTCGATGGCCCTCGCCGGAGTCCTGAGCGCGTCGGCGCTGGTCGCCGGTTCGCCTGCATCGGGCTACGGCATCACGGGCGACGTCACGGAGCTGGCGGTATCGGCGCGTCGCCAGCACGCGGAGCTCACCGCCCCGTTCAGCTTCGCGGCGTCGGTCGACTCGGTGCGGATCTCAGAGGCGTCGCTCGAGGGCACGTTCGGCGACGCGACCCTCGCCGGTGGCTACACGCGCTCCGCGGCGCTCGACGTCTCGGTCTCGTTCCGCAGCCTGGACCTCTCGCAGGCATACGAACTGATGCCGGTGCTGCCGGCCCACCGGCCGTTCGGGGTCGTCGCGGGCGACGTCACCCTGGCGGGCACCAGGGCGGCCCCGGACTTCTCCGCCCTCATCACGCTGGCCGAGTTCGAGATGGCCGGGTTCGAGGTCGCGTCCGCCACGCTGGACGTGACCGGCGACTCGACGGACGTCGTCTTCGACCTGACCGCGGAGAGCGCCGAGGACGGCAGCATCTGGGCCGGCGGCGGCGTCCCGGTGCGACCGGACTCGATCTTGGTCCTGTCGTTCGACACGACGCGCGAATTCGGCGTGAGCGTCATGTCGTCGGGCTTCGTCCTCGACGTTGGGGAGGCGCTGTTCCCGGGCGTGCGCGGCGAGAAGCGGTTCCGCATGGACGGGTCGGCCCTCGTCACCGGGACCGCAGAGTCGTTCGAATCGATCAACGGGAGCGGGCTGCTCTCGACGCTCTCCGCGGAGTTCAACCTGGCATCGTTCTCGCTGGCGGACACCGCCCACTTCCAGATAGACGGAGGCGTTGTCCGGTTCAACGAGCTCGTCGTGGATGTCGAGCGACGGCACGTCCTCGGCGCGCCGGCGGGCGGGCGGATACGGGCGTCGGGTTCCATCGACCCGAACGGGAACGTGTCGCTCGCGGCGAGCGTTGACGACCTGGACGTCGGGCACATCGCCCGCGCGCTCGGCGGACGCGCCGCGGGCGATCTCCGCGGACGGCTCTTCGCTAGCGTGACCGCCAGCGGGAAGGCGTCAGACCCAAGCGTCGCGTACACCTGGCGGGTCGAGAGGCCGAAGATCGCGGACTTCGGGTTCGACCGCGGCGAGGGCTCCGGCACGTTCGGGGCGCGAGTCCTCAACATAGAGACGGCGATGCTGGAGGCGGGAGGAAGGTCGCTGGACGTCACCGGGACGGTGGCCATGCGCGGCGCAGGTGGCGGGAGCGGCGCCGGCGGTGGCTCCGGCGTTGTCACGGCCGGCCCCTCGTACGACCTGCGGCTCACGACGGATGGTCTCAAGCTCGGCGACCTCACGGCGATCCCACCAGAGCTCTCGAAGCTGAGCGGCTGGCTGACGGCCGACGTCAGGGCACTCGGCCGCGGGGACTCTCTCGACCTCTCGGGCTCCGTCGCCCTGAAGAACGGCAGGCTCAAGGGGTTCGACCTGACCGAGTCCGTGGATCACATCGAGGTCGACGTCGAAGCCGACGGCGCGACGATCGCGCTCACCAGGGCGACGGCCCAGCTCGGTGGAGGGCGGATTGACGCGACCGGCATCGCAGACCTGTCGTCGGGCCCAGGGGCGGCGACCTTCTTCCTGACGGCGCGGCTCCGCTCGCCGGAGCTCGCGAGGAAGGACGTGTTCGAGGGCAAGTTCGGCGGCAGCGTCGATTGGGGCGGGACGGTGGCGAACTCGACGGTGCGTGGACGCGTCATCGTCGAGGAGATGAAGATCACGCGCGAGTTCGGCCTGACCGAGCTCGTCAGACGCCGCCCGCCCGTCATCGTCGTCGGGCGAGCCGGCGACCCGCGGTCACGGATCAACCTGGACCTCGACGTCGAGATCGCGGACGTCATCAAGGTGGACAGCAACGTGGCGGAGCTGGAACTCGAGGGGGGCGCGAAGGTGGGGGGGACCGCTCTCGAACCGCGGGTGTCGGGCAGCGTGTTCGCCGAGAAGGGCACCTTCACGTATCTCGACAACGAGTTCGAGATCGAGTCTCTCAACGTCGGCTTCATCGATCCAGAGAGGCGCGATCCCTACATCAACCTGATCGGCACGGCCGAGGTGCAGAGCCGCTCGGACGAGCTCTACACGGTCACCGTCGAGGTCGACGGCTTCGCGAACGAGGTGGTCACCAGGCTGACGAGCGCCCCTCCGCTGAGCGGTCCGGACATCGTGGCTCTCCTCACTTTCGGGGACACGTTCGGAGGTTTCGTCTCGGAAGATGGCGCATCCGATTCCTCGGGCGACCGGTTCTCGGCTCTGGCAGGCAGGGCGTTCCTCTCGAGCGCCTTCGGCATAGCCGAAAGCACGCTGGAGCGGCTGCTTCACCTGGACCGCGTCGCCATCGGTGAACAGGGACTCGAGTCGGGCTCCGCTTCGGAGACGCAGGTGACCCTGGGCAAGGAGTTCGGGGACCGTCTCCGCGTCAACTACACGACCTCTGTGGGGCGGTTCAACAACCAGAGGGTTGAGGTCTCGTTCGAGGTCTGGAAGCGCATCTGGCTGGGGACCAGGACGGATCCGGAAGGCAACAATGTTGTCGGTGTCAGGATGCTCATACCCTTCGAGTAGCCGCCTCTCGCGGCGTTCGAAGCGGAGAAGAGCAGCAGAGAGAAGCACTGAGGCGTGCCGCCTGATCGTGCTCGTTTCGGCGCTGTCGCTGTGCGCTGCCGCGCCGTGCGTGGCGGAGCTCCGGGTCGAGGAGGTCGGTTTCGTCGGGAACGAGAGCTTCGAGAGCAAGGAACTTCTGAAATACGTCAGGACGAAGCCGGGCGGGCTCTTCAACCGTGTCTACTACGACCGCCGCACCTTCCTGTCCGACCTCTCCAATCTCGAGCGCTTCTACATGGCACAGGGCTTCCTGGAGGCCGACGTCGAGTTGGACGACATGGCAGTCAACGCCGACTCTACGGGCGTGGAGATGCTGATAGGCGTCTACGAGGGCGACCGGTGGGTCGTTGATCGGGTCGCGTTCGAGGGACAGAAGGACATGAACGAGGAGGTACTCCGCGACCTCATCAGTCTCAAGGAGGGTGAGCCGTTCAGGGTGATTCAACTCGACTCCGACCGTCGCGCGATTCTCGACGAGTACGCGCGCAGGTCGTACCTCGATGCGAGGGTGGTTCAGGAGGTCGTCCGGGACGACGAGCTTCGCACGGCGTCGATCTCGTACGAGATCACGGAGCGCGAACGAGCGGTCATCGCCTCGATAGACGTCACCGGGGACGACAAGACGCGCCAGTTCGTCGTGGAGCGCGAGCTGACATTCTCTCCTGGAGAGCACTTCGACTTCCGAAAGATCGGCGAGTCGGAGGCCAACATCTATCGGACCGGGCTCTTCAGCTCGGTCTGGATAGAGCCCGCGCCGGCGGACACCGGCAAGGTCGAGAAGGACGTCATCGTGCGCGTTGTCGAGCGCCCCAGCGGCGAGTACGAACTCGTGGTGGCCTACGCGGCTCTCGATGGGTTTGGTGTCGGCGGCGGCGTCGTGAACAGGAACCTGCAGGGCCAGGCGACGACCCTCGGGCTGCGCGGCTCCTATAGCGAGAGGCTCAGGAGCTTGAGGGTCTCAGTCGGCGACCCGTGGTTCCTAGGCATGCGTCTGTCGGGGGAGGCATCGGCCAGCTACGGGTGGGAGTGGACGGAGTCGTACACGGCCGAGAAGAGCGGCGGCGCCTTCATTCTGGCCAAGGAGCTGGGCCTCAACCTCACGTTGGAGACGGGCTACGAGTTCGAGCGAACGATCGTTCTCGAGGCCTCTGAGGAAGCTGACGACGTCGGCACCAGCTATACGAGCGACGTTCCTCTCGCGGCCACCTACGATTCCAGAAACGACGTGCTCAACGCCGCCAGAGGCACCTATCTCAGGGCGGAGGCCGTGGTAGCCAGCTCGCGTCTGGGAGGCACGAACGACTTCCTGCGTCTGGAGGCCGATTGGCGCGGCTACGCGACCCTGCCATACGGGCTGGTCGTCGCGGGCAACATCCGGTCCGGTAGGGTGACACCGATCAGCGACGCCGAAGACGTGCCGGTCAGCGAGCGGTTCCTCGCCGGTGGCGAGGGCACTGTGAGGGGGTTTCCGCGAGATGCGATCGGTCCCTTGAACGAAGAGGGTGAACCCAGGGGTGGACGCGTGCTTGCGGTCGCACGGGCCGAGGCCCGCTCACCCACGTTTCGGGGCATAGGGTGCGTTGTCTTCGGTGACGCGGGGTGGGTCAGCGAGTCGTTTGAGGAAATGAGGCTGGAGGGCTTCTCTCTGGGCGCGGGATTCGGGCTGCGCTATGTGTCGAGGCTCGGCGTGCTGCGGCTTGATGCCGCCGTGCCCGTCTCTGAGGACGGTAAGCCGCAGTTCTACTTCGCATTCGGGCAGGCGTTCTAGCCTTGCCGGCGCAACTCGGACCGGTGTTCGGCATCACTGAGCAGGACACGCCGCTCTGTACCTGGCGACCCCGAGGATCGGTGGAAGCAAGCTCTCATCCAGGACCGGCAGTCGGAGAGCTGGACGTCGATTGCGAACTACGTGTTCTCCCGGGTCATTGACATCGGCGGCAAGTGTGTCAGAGTTGGTCGAACCCGGCATGCCGCGCCCCGGCCTTGTTTTCGCGAGTGTTCCCTGCGTGAGACTCATGGTGATCGGTGTCACAAGAAGGAGGAAGACAGTGAACATAGACAGCTGCAGAAGAGCGGTCACGGCCTTCAGTGCCGTCCTGCTGTGCCTCGTGCTTCCACACGCGGCTCTTGCCTCTGACAGCGGTTCTGGTTTCCCGGATGCCGACGCGAGCGACCCCGCCGCCCTGAAGTGGATGGTGGGATCGCCGCCTCCACCGGATAAGACCATCCGGTTTGATGACGGGAGCTACTTCGGATTCCCGGCGTGGCGATGGAGCGTCTCCAACTTCCAACAGCTCATGCCGACGGTGAACGTCTCCCGCGGGCTCGGGGCGCCGGTGCCGCTGGAGAGAGCTCTGAGAGACGACATCGACACGCTGCGCTTCATCCCCCTCGGCTCATCCGAAACCATGACCTGGGAGGAGTCGCTCAGCGCGAACTACACTGATGGGATTGTCGTCCTTCACCGGGGTCGGATCGTCTACGAGCGCTACCTCGGTGTCCTGAAGGAGGACGGTCAGCACGGTGCGATGTCAGTGACGAAGTCGTTCGTCGGCACCCTCGGCGCGGTCCTTGTAGCTGAGGGCACGCTCGACCCCGACAAGCTCGTTCGTGAGTACGTGCCGGAGCTGAGCGGCTCAGGTTTCGGAGATGCCACGCTGCGCCAGCTGCTGGACATGACGACGGCGATCAAGTTCAGTGAGGACTACACCGATCCGAACGCTGAGGTCTGGGCTCATGCCAACGCGGGCAATCCGCTACCCAAGCCCGAGGGCTACACCGGGCCGCGGAGCTACTTCGAGTTCCTGGTGACGGTGAAGAAGCAGGGGGCGCACGGAGAAGCTTTCGGCTACAAGACGGCGAACACGGACGCTCTCGGCTGGGTCATCGCGCGGGTCACTGGCAGTTCGATCGCCGAGTTGCTGTCAGATCGCATCTGGCGCCGCCTCGGTGCGGAACAGGACGCCTACTTCTCCGTGGACTCGATTGGTACCCCCTTCGCGGGGGGCGGTCTGAACCTGGGGCTTCGTGACCTCGCGCGATTCGGTGAGATGCTCCGGAACGACGGGAAGCTGAACGGCAAGCAGATCATCCCAAAGGCCGCCGTGGACGACATCCGCAGGGGAGGGGACCCCGACGACTTCGCCAAGGCCGGTTACGAGCTTCTGCAGGGCTGGAGCTACAGGAACATGTGGTGGGTAACGAACAACGATCATGGTGCTTTCGCCGCGCGCGGCGTACACGGCCAGACCGTGTACATCGATCCAACCGCCGAAATGGTCATTGCGCGGTTCGCGTCACATCCCATAGCCGGCAACGCGGCAATCGATCCGACTTCGTTGCCTGCGTATCAGGCTCTTGCCGAGCATCTACTGGACCTGCCGGCTGACGCGCCTTGCTCTGACTAGCGGCCTGGCGACCCGGGTAGGGCCGATGCCCTCCGGGGTCCTGTACTCGCTAGGCGCTGTGCTGATGCGCACCCTCCAGGTCACCGCTGTCCTCGCCCGGCATACCATGAGCACGGGCGAGGGCAGCCGTGCCCGATGATGCCGCTGGCGCTTCATCCTCGAGGCGCAGGCTCTCCTGGCGACGGTCGCCGACGCCGGCGTCGTCGTCGCCAGCCCAGATGACTCGGAGTCGCGCTCTGCGGGGGCCCTCCGGGGCCCCGTTTGTGGTTGCGGCGGCCGACGCCCGAGTGTATGATGTATGTTCGATTTCGAGTGGGGAATACCTCGGTTTTCAGCGCACAAAGGGCCATTTCTGCGGGAAAGGAGACATTCTCATGGGAGCGAAGGAGCTTCTCTACGGTGAGGAGGCGCGCCAGGCCGTACTTCGCGGTGTCGAGCAGCTGAGCCGCACCGTCAAGGTCACGCTTGGTCCCAAGGGCAGGAACGTCGTTCTCGACCGGAAGTGGGGCGGGCCCCGCATCACGAAGGACGGCGTGACGGTAGCCAAGGAAGTCGAGCTCGACAACAGGTTCGAGAACATGGGCGCGCAGATGGTGCGCGAGGTCGCCTCGAAGACCAGCGACGTCGCGGGTGACGGGACGACGACCGCCACGGTTCTCGCCGAGTCGATCTTCCGCGAGGGTCTCAAGAGCGTGACGGCCGGCGCCAACCCGATGTACGTCAAGCGCGGCATCGAGCAGGCGACGGAACTCGTCAGCGAGGAACTCGACAAGATGTCCCGCAAGGTGAAGGACCGCGACGAGATCTTCGCCGTGGCGCGCATCTCCGCGAACAACGACGCCACTATCGGCGAGCTGATCGCCGACGCGATGGACAAGGTCGGCCGCGACGGCACGATCACGATCGAAGAGGCGAAGAGCATCGAGACCACGCTCGAGGTCGTCGAGGGCATGCAGTTCGACCGCGGCTACATCTCTCCCTACTTCGTAACCGACGCGCAGACGATGGAGGCCGTGTTCGAGAGCCCGCACATCCTCATCTTCGAGGACAAGCTGTCGAACATGAAGGACCTCGTCCCGCTGCTCGAGAAGGTCGCGCAGTCCGGGAAGCCGCTCGTCGTCATCGCCGAGAACGTCGAGGGTGAGGCTCTGGCGACGCTGGTCGTCAACAAGCTCCGCGGCGTCCTGCCGGCCGTGGCCGTCAAGGCCCCGGGCTACGGCGACCGCAGGAAGGCCATGCTCGAGGACATCGCGATCCTCACGGGCGGCACGTTCGTCGCTAAGGACCTGGGGCTCAAGCTCGAGGGTCTGGGTCTGAACGACCTCGGCACGGCCAAGAAGGTCATAATCACGAAGGACGACACCACGATCGTCGAGGGCCCGGCGAAGAAGGCGGACATCGACGCTCGCATCGCGCAGATCAAGCGCCAGATCGAGGACTCGACGTCCGACTACGACAAGGAGAAGCTGCAGGAGCGGCTCGCGAAGCTCGCGGGCGGCGTCGCGGTTCTCAAGGTCGGAGCGGCGACCGAGCTCGAGATGAAGGAGAAGAAGGCCCGCGTCGACGACGCGCTGCACGCCACCCGCGCGGCGGCGGAAGAGGGCATCGTCCCGGGCGGCGGCGTCGCGCTGCTCCGTGCGCTCGCGAAGCTGGACTCGCTCGAGACCGAGGGCTCCGACCAGCAGATGGGGGTAGACATCGTCCGTCGCGCGCTCGAGGAGCCGATGCGCCAGATCGCGGCGAACGCCGGCTACGAGGGTTCGCTCGTCGTCCAGCGCGTGAAGGAAGGCAAGAAGAAGTCGTTCGGTTTCAACGCTGAGACCGGCGAGTACGTCGACATGCTCGAGTCGGGCGTCATCGATCCCAAGAAGGTCGTCCGCATCGCGCTACAGAACGCGTCGTCGATCGCCGCGCTCCTGCTCACGACCGAGTCGCTTGTGAGCGAGCTGCCCGAGGACGAGCCCGCGATGCCTCCGGGCGCCGGAATGGGCGGCATGGGCGGCATGGGCGGGATGATGTAGCATTCCCCTGGCGAGCCGGTCGTGGCGCAGCGCGCCACGGCGGGCCGCCGGTGAAATCCGAATAGCGGTGAAACGCTTTGATGGAGAGGAGTAGGTCGGGAGCGCCCCGACAGAGAGGGACCCCGTAGGCTGAGAGGGTCCCGGGGAGGCGCCGGCCGAAGGTCGCTCCGGAGCGGCCGGGTCGAGAGGGACAGGGCGGACACGCATTGAGCGAAGAAGCCCGGAGTTCCGCGTAGGCCCGGACGGTTGGGCCCGTCACAGCCCCAATCGAGCGCCCTGAACCCCGCACAGACGGGGCGACGGGAATCGGGATGGTACCGCGGGACGGACCGACGGGTCCTCTCGTTCCTGAATCGGATCGAGAGGGCCCGTTTCTGTTGTGCCGGGGCCGCGAGCCAGCGGGAGCCCGGCGTCCATGACGAACACGATGCGAGGAACAGCGATGAAGCTCCCGAAGAAGTACAGACCCTCTGAGGCGGAGAAGAGGTGGCAGGACCACTGGGCCGAGCAGGGTACCTACAGGTTCGACAGGTACCGGGACCGCCCCATCTACAGCATCGACACGCCCCCGCCGACCGTATCGGGCAGAATCCATATCGGCCACGTATTCAGCTACGTTCAGGCGGAGGTCGTCGCACGCTACCAGCGCATGCGCGGACACAACGTCTACTACCCGTTCGGGTTCGACGACAACGGGCTTCCGAGCGAGCGTCTCGTCGAGAAGGAGAAGGGCGTCAAGGCGACGGAGATCGGGCGGGAGAGGTTCGTCGAGATGTGCCTCGAGCTCACGAAGGAGTACGAGGTCGACTTCATCGCGTTCTGGAAGAGCCTGGGGATGTCGGTCGACTGGGAGGAGGACTACTCCACCATCGACAAGCGTTCGCAGCGCATCGCGCAGCGCTCGTTCATCGACCTCTACGAGAAGGGACGCATCTACCGCAAGGAGGCGCCGACCCTCTGGTGTCCCGAGTGTCACACCGCGATCGCGCAGGCGGAGATCGAGGACGCCGAGCACGACTCGGTCTTCTACGACGTTGCGTTCGGCCACGAGGGCCGCGACCTCATCATCTCGACGACGCGCCCCGAGCTTCTGCCCGCGTGCGTCGGCATGTTCGCGCACCCGGAAGACGAGCGCTACAAGGAGCTGATGGGCAAGAACGCGACCGTGCCTCTCTTCGGACACGAGGTCCCCATAATGCCGGACGAGAAGGCGGACCCCGAGAAGGGGACGGGACTCGTCATGTGCTGCACGTTCGGCGACACGACCGACATCGCGTGGTGGCAGGAGCACGGCCTCAAGACGCGGATCGTCTTCGACGAGAACGGGAAGATGAACGAACTGGCGCCCGGCTACGAGGGGCTGTCGCTCGCGGACGCCAGGAAGAAGATGGTCGAGGACCTGGAGGAGGCCGGTAAGCTCAAGGGCCAGCGTCCGATCACGCACGTGGTCAATACACACGAGCGCTGCGGAACGGGCATCGAGTTCTCCGTCGCGGCGCAGTGGTTCATTCGTGTGCTGGACATCAAGGACAAGATCCTCGACGCGGGTGCTGCGGTGCAGTGGTGCCCCGAGTTCATGGCGGTCCGCTTCAGGAACTGGGTCGAGAACCTCGCTTGGGACTGGTGCATCTCCCGTCAGCGCTACTACGGCGTGCCGTTCCCGCTCTGGACCTGCAAGGCGTGCGGCGAGGTCGTGCTCGCCGACAAGGGCAGCCTTCCGGTCGACCCGACGGTCACGGACCCGCCCGTCGACAACTGCCCCGAGTGCGGCGGGGAGCTGGTGCCCGAGACCGACATCATGGACACCTGGATGACAAGCTCGTGCACGCCCTTTATCAACCTGCGATGGGGAGAGGACGATTCGCGAGTCGAGCGTTTCAAGAAGCCCGGTCTCGACGGGGGCCCGGAGTACATGATGGACCTGAGGCCCCAGGCGCACGACATCATCCGCACGTGGGCGTTCTACACGGTGGTCAAGGGCGTGCTCAACGAGGGAAAGGTCCCGTGGCGCACGGCGATGATCTCAGGCCACACGCTGCACCCGGACCGAGCCAAGATCAGCAAGTCCAAGGGCGACGCGGGCAAGGCCCCGAGCGCCGTGGTCGAGGAGCGCTCGGCCGACGTGGTGCGCTACTGGGCGTCGTCGACCAGGCTTGGCACGGACACCGTTCTAGCCGAGGAGCCGCTCGACGCCGGGCACCGCCTCGTGGTCAAGCTGTGGAACGCGTCGAAGTTCGCCATGATGAGGCTTGAGGACTGCGACCCGTCTGCCGAGCGGAAGGTAAGCCTCGTCGATCGGTGGCTGCTGGCGGAGCTCGCGGAGACCGCGGCGCGCGCGACGAAGAGCTTCGACGCGTGCGACTATCACGGAGCGCTCGAGGCGGGCGAGAGGTTCTTCTGGCACTGCCTCTGCGACAACTACATCGAGATCGCGAAAAAGCGCCTCTATGGCGACGAGGGCTACGACGAGGCTGAGCGTCGGGGAGCGCAGCACGCGCTATATCACGCGCTCCTGGGTTCGCTCAAGCTCTTCGCGCCGATCATGCCGCACATCACCGAAGAGCTGCACTCGCTCTTCTTCGCGGAGCGAGAGGACGTCGAGTCCATCCACGTTTCGGACTGGCCGGAGCCGCCGGCCGAGTGGGACGACGCCGAGGCGCTCGAGGCCGGCCGCGCCGCGCTCTCGGTAATCGAGGGCATGCGCAAGGTCAAGTCGGTCAACAAGGTCTCCGTGGCCGCGCCGGTCGGCACGCTGACCGTGGCGTGCGACGACGCGACGTGGGCGAAGATAGAGCCGTTGACGCGCGAGTTCGCCGGCGTGTCGAACGCGCAGTGCGTGGAGCACGTGACCGAGGCGGGTGAGGGGTTCGTAGAGACAGACGCTGCCGGCATTCTCGTAGCGGCCGAGCTCCTCGACGATCAAATCGCGGGCTAGCCGAGCCCGCGCGGTCTTCCGGAGCTGGCGTCCGGTCGTTCGATGCTCGCGGTGACCACCTGCAGTCAAGGCGGTACCCATTGAGTCGACGCAGAGCGAAGATGACGGAGCTTCCCGACCGCCCGCGTATCCTGGTGATGGAGACCGGGCTGATCGGGGAGCTTCTTGTTATCACTCCTGCGCTGCGCGCCATCCGTAAGCACCGGCCGGACGCGCATGTCACGGTCATGGTGCGCCCCGGGTCGGCCCCGGTCCTGGTGGGCAACCCCAGCGTCGACCGGCTCCTTCCGCTGGTCGGCAGGGAGCGGAAGGGGTTCTGGGGACTGATGCGGCTTGCGTCGTGGGTCCGCTCGAAGGACTTCGACGCCGCCTTCGTCCTTCACACGTCGTTCCGCAGCGCGCTCATCGCCCTGATGGGGGTGGTGCCGGTCCGCGCCGGGCTCGTGTGTGAGGGCAGGGGATTCACTCTCACTCACAAGAAGCCTCGCGACCGGACGGCCTACGAGGTGGACGAGCACCTGGGCGTCATCGGGCTGCTCGGCGTTCCACCCGACGGACGCGAGCTCGAGATCTTCCTGACGCAGGAGGAGCACCGGTCCGCCCGGGCGCTCCTCGGATCTGATGTGGGTGGGCGGACTCTAATCGGTCTTCATCCCGGCGCGAGCCGCGAGATACGGCGCTGGCCGCTTCACAAGTTCGTCGCGCTGGCCGGGCTGATACAGAACGACCTCGGCGCCTCTCCGGTGTTCTTCTTCGGTCCGCGCGAGGAGGACCTGGCGCGTGGGGTGGTCATGATGTGCGAGGACGAAGGCCTCGGGTCGCCGAAGATATGCAGGCCCGGCAACGTCAGGATACTCGCGGCCGCCTTTGAGATGATGGATGCTGTAGTGACGAACAACACCGGGCCAATGCACATCGCGGCCGCCGTCGGAACGCCGGGCGCGTTCATACACGGTCCGACGCCGGTCCCACGCTGGCACCCGCCCGGAGACCGCTTCGCGGCCGTCTACGCAGACGAAGTGGAGTGCAGACCCTGCGACTCACCACAGTGCGCGGCCTCAGCGCTCAACTGCATGGCCGCGATCTCGCCGGAGCAGGTGCTCGATCGTCTCAAGGGGGTCCTGTGAGCCGGACGATGAGCATCCTCCACGTCATCGAGTCGCCGTCGTGGACGGGCGCGATGGCGCAGACCCTCGAGCTCATCCTGGGGCTGGCCCGGCGCGGCCACCGGGTGGCCCTGGCGACCACGCGGGACAGCATCCTCTGGGAACGGGCGCTAGCGGCCGGCGTGGACGTCGTCGCCGTGGAGACACGCTCGGAGCTCAACCCCTTCGCCATCGCGAAGCTCTCACACTTCGTGTGGTCGCGGGGGGCCGACATTGTCCACGCGCACCGCGCGCACGCGCACTCCCTCGGGCTCCTGGCGGCGATGGCCACCGGGAGGCCGTTCGTAGTGTCCAGGCGCGTGTCCTTTCGCCCCAAGGACAATCTCGGAAGCCGGGTCAAGTACACCAACAGGTTCGTGACGCGCATCGTCGCCGTGTCGCAGGGCGTCAAGGACGTGCTCGTCGACTACGGCGTCGACCCCGACAGGGTAGAGGTCATATACAGCGGAAGCGACCCGCTCAAGTACAGGACCGGCATAGACGGGTGCGCCGTCCGCGCCGAGTTCGGAATCGCGTCCGACGCTCCGCTCGTCGGGAAGATCGCGAACTTCTACCACGGGTGGAAGGGGCACGACACGTTCCTGGACGCGGCGTCCATGCTGTCGCTAGGTCGCCCGGAGCTTCGGTTCATGCTCGCCGGACACAAGACGGACAGCGAGAAGATGACGGCGCTCATCGAGAGCTTCGGTCTCACGGGCAAGGTCGTTCAGGCGGGCTATCGGACCGATGTTCCCGAGGTCATCTCGGCGCTCGACATCTCCGTGAACACGCCGCGCGCCGGGGAGGGGCTCTCGGGGGCGGTGCGCGAGTCCCTGGCAGTGGGCCGCCCCGTCGTTGCCACGGACGTCGGCGGCAACCGCGAGCTCGTGCGAGACGGGGAGACCGGGCTGCTTGTTCCACCGGAGGACCCCGACGCTCTCGCCGACGCTATCGCGAGGCTGTTGGACGACCGCGAGCTGGCTTCGCGGCTGGCCCGTAACGGCGCGGCGTTCGTGCGGGAGAACCTGACGGTCGAGCGCATGGTCGAGGAGACGGAGTCGCTCTACAGGACGATACTGACCGAATCGCGGGGATGACGCCGTGGCCGCAACGGACGAGAGGCTTGCCTTCATCGCCGACGCCATGCTCGGGCGCCTCGCGAAGTCGCTGAGGTTGCTCGGCTACGACACCGCCTACTCACCGGACATCGAGGACTCGGAGCTCAAGCTCCGCGCGATGCGAGACGGGCGCGCTCTGCTCACAAGGGACCACGAGCTCAAGGAGACGTCGCTCCCGGTTCGCGTCCTGCTGGTCGAGAGCGATCACCTCGAGGAGCAGCTCGTGCAGGTCGTCGACGAGTTCGGGCTGCGACCGGGGCCCGCGCTCTTCACGCGCTGCCTGATCTGCAATGTTCGCGTCGAGGATGTCCAGCCGGACGCCGTGCGCGACCGCGTTCCTCCCTACGTCTTCCGGACCCAGTCCCGCTTCGCGCGCTGTCCGTCGTGCGGCCGCGTCTACTGGGCCGCGACCCACGTGGAGCGCGCGCGGGAGTGGCTCGACCGCGTGCTCGGTTCCTCGCGCGACGACGAGGGAGACGCAACATGAGCGGCGAAGTGAAGAACGTCTTCGTCACGGGCCGGCCCGGCGTCGGGAAGACCACCATCATCAGGCGCGTGCTCGACACGCTCGACGTCGACGCGGGAGGCTTCTACACGGCCGAGATCCGAGACGGGGGCCGGGCCGGGTCGCCCCGCGTGGGATTCTCGATAGTCGGGCTGAACGGGGACGAGGGCGTGCTCGCGCACGTCGACCTTGACAGCCCTTACCGCGTGGCGCGCTACGGCGTCAACCGCGACGATCTCGAACGGGTGGGCGTGGGCGCCATCGAGGAGGCCGTCGAACGCTCTTCTCTCATAGTGATGGATGAGATAGGTCGAATGGAGCTCTGTTCGCCGCCGTTCCAGCGGGCCGTGCTCAGAGCTCTGGACTCGGACGTCCCCGTCTTCGGGACGCTCCAGGAACGTCCGAGCGAGTTCGTCGATGCGGTCCGCGCGCGCGACGACGTCGAGGTTCACGAGGTCGACACGGGCAACCGCGCGAGTCTCGTTCCGGTCCTGAGAGACAGACTCGTCGACCTGTTGGAGGGGTGACGAATTGGCCACCGAGAGAGGGTCGAACCGCAGGCTCAAGGTGGTGGTGGGCGTCAGCTCCCGTTCGTGGGGCGGCAACGAGAAGTGGGCGTCCGAAGCCGCCAGGGGGCTCATGGCGCGTGGCCACGAGGTCACTGCGTTCTGGAGCTACGAGCCTGTGCGGCGCGAGCTCGAGGCGCGCGGTGTGCCGCTCAGAAGGGTCGATCTGCTCGGTGATCTCAACCCAGTTGGGTTCGGCTCGCTTGTCCGCTTCCTGCGGGAGACCCGGCCCGACGTCCTGATCCTCACGAAGCAGCGCGAGTACTGGATGGGCGGGCACGCGGCTCTCCTCGCCGGGCGGCCGCTCGTGGCTCTGCGGCTGGGGCTTCGCCGCCCGCTCCGGAACGACGTGAAGCGCCGTGTGGCGTTCGGGCGCCTCGCCGACCTTGTGATAGTGAACTCAGAGGACGTCCGGGAGACTGTTATGCGCTCGGAGTGGCTGGACGGCTCAAAGGTGCGGGTGCTCCTCAACGGTGTCGAAACCGCTCCGCCGGACCCCGCCTCGGGGAGGCGAGCCCTGTCGGAGCTCGGTGTGCCGGACTGGGTACCGGTGCTCGTCTCAGCCGGACGGCTGACGAAACAGAAGGGATTCGACCTTCTGATCCGAGCCATGCCGGCGATTCTCGAGTCGGCGCCGGAGGCGAGGCTCGTCCTGCTCGGGGAGGGCGGGCAGCGCGCGCCGCTAGAGGCGGTGGCCCGGGAAGCCGGGGTCTCGGACTCCGTGGTCTTCGCGGGGCACCGCACCGACGTCAGGGACGTCGTCTCCGCGTGCGACGTCTACGTGCTGTCGTCGCGGAACGAGGGGATGGCGAACACGCTCCTGGAAGCCATGTCTGTCGGTTCGGCCATCGTCGCCGCGGACGTCTCGGGGAGCGCAGAGGCCGTGCGTGACGGCGTGGACGCGGTGCTCGTGCCGGCGGAGGACACGGCGGCCCTGGCGGAGGGGGCCGTGAGACTGCTGCGGGACCGCGAACTGGCGGGGCGCCTGGGGGCGTCCGCGCATCGGAGGGCGCTCGAGGTGTTCAGCTACGACAGGATGGCCGCGGAGCTCGAGGAGATGCTGAACTCGGCTCTCTCCGGGCGGAGGCGCGCGAAGTGAGACGAGAGGGGTCGGAGGACTGAGCAGATGGGTGAGGTGAGGAAGACGGTTCTGGAGGTGCACGCCGATGAGAGGGGCTGGGTCGTGGACCCGATGGTGCCTCCCTTTCCGAACGCCCCGCTTGGCCAGGCGCACATCGCCTCGCTGGAGCCCGGGGCCGTGCGAGGCAACCACGTTCACCCGTCCTCGGCGGAGTACGTGTTCGTGTGGGGCGGGACCAGCGAGGTCACGTGGAGGAGTGAGGACGGCGAGCTGAAGAGGGAGACGGTGGGACCCGGAAAGATGGTCGTGTTCGAGATCCCTCCCGGGATCCCCCACACGGTCGTCAACGTGGGTTCCGGGACCGTCTATCTTCTGGCCTACTACCTGGGGGCGGCGGAAGGCAAGTGGCCGGAGACCGAGAGGGTCGAGCTGATCTGAGGAAGACCGGGACAGTCGTTGGTCGGTCGTGCGTCGCGGTCCCCGTCCCGCTCGGACCGGCGCTAGTCGCTCTCGCGGAATCTGGACGGAGGCCAGGTCCCCGCCTCCATCCCTCCCGCGAAGACGTAGAGCACGCCCGACACCGCCATCGGCGCCGCGAGCAGCAGCGACGTTCGGACAAGTCCGGCCGAGGTGTACGCGTCCGCCTTGATGAGCATCCAGAGGACCACTACCAGCAGTTCCACCAGCAGACCCGCGCCTGCCGCCGTTCGCCACTTGATCCCGAGCGCGGCGGTGCCCACTGCGACTATCGTGAATACGATCTTGACGACCGCCGTCGGCAGCAGCGTCTCCACGTCCGACGTGAGAGTGATCCCAAGCCACAGCACCGCGAAGACTGGCGTCACGATCGCGGCGGGCAGCGCGAGCGCCCACCAACTACCGTTCTTCCCACCGCTGGTTGTCATCACAGGCTCCGTGAAGCCGGGTCTCTGAGCGACGGCCACCTTCCTGGCGGCCTCGCGACGATTCACAGCGCGGTCCGGGCGACCGCACGAGAGCGAATCTACAGCCGTCCCCGGAGCCCGGGCAAGGGATTTCGGGGGGCTTTCGTGAGAGCGTCCGTTGCGCTAGAATGGCTCGCGAGGAGGTTCCGACGCCGATGACACGATCGAGGAGCGAAACGCCGATGGTGGTCCGGGTGAGCCGCGCCGCTTCCACCCTGCTTCTGGCCTGCGCGATCGCCGCCGCGCTCGCGAGCGGGTGCGCCCGCCAGACGCCGCTCGCCGAGGTAGGCGCGGAGGGCGTTGAGGTCTGGGTCCGTCTGACGACCACGGGAGGCGAGAAGGTCACCGCGACCCTAGTGTCGCTGGACGCCGGTTCCATCGTCGTGGAGACCAGGCACAGGCTTCAGGGCGATGTGCGAGTCCGCGAACGCGGGGGAGAGCCCGCGCTCTACAACGGCGTCGACCGGATGCCCGGCGACCTCGTGCGCGTCGACACCTCGGACGGCGCGCGCTACGCGGTCGTCCACAGGGCGTTCCGCGCGCTCGAAGTCGAGTCGGCGACCTTCCACGACAGCAGAGGTCAGCGCTCGCTCGCCGGCATCCTCAGTCACCTGATAGGTCCGGTGGTCGGCGGCGCGCTGGCCGCGATCCTGTGAGCCCGGAGGTCCTCTTGGGCACGACACGCACGACAGCCGCCCTGGCGCTCTGCCTGCTCTCGGCCCTGCTCGCCGGCTGCGCCTCCACGGCGCCGGAGCAGTTCGTGGAGGAGCCGGGCGTGACCGTCCGCGTCACGACCGAGTCCGGGAGGGAGTTCTCCGGCACGCTCATTGGGGTGGAAGAGGGAGTTCTCGTAGTCGAGCACTCGCTCCCGAAGAGCGGCGGACTGACCGTCGTCGAGCGTGACGGGGTCGAGGTCGTATACGTCGACCGGATGCCTCTGGGCACGGCCGTCGAGATCCGGGACGTCGACGTGCTGGTGCGCGAGCGTCTGGCGTTCTTCGAGGTCGAGGACGTCCGCGTCGTAAGCAGAGCCTACGTCGGTTGGGGCACCGCAATAGCGGCTGTCCTGGCGTTCCTTCTCGTTCAGATCCTGGAAGACGTGTAGCGGAGGGAAGTATATGAGGCGCACACACGCGCTCACTACGCTCGTCGTCGCGGCGGCCTTCATGGCCGCCTTCCCGTGGACGGCCTGCGCCCGCGATGCGATGGTGACCTTCAAGGTGTTCGTTCCGGAGGAGACACCTGCCGACGCGAGCGTGTACATCTCCGGCAACATCGACGCGCTGGGTCCGTGGGACCCGGGCAAGGTCGAACTCGGCAAGATCGGCGAGGGCACGTACGCGATAACTCTACTCCTGCCGCCGGGCACGACGTTCCTCTACAAGTTCACTCGTGGGTCCTGGGAGTCGGTCGAGAAGGGGCGTAGGTACGAGGAGATCCCCGATCGCGAGCATCGCGTCATCGGAGACGAGATGGTGGTAGTGCGAGTCGAGAACTGGCGCGACTACTCAGGCGAAAGAGAGATCTACACCGTGGTTGGCGACATTCGGCATCACGAGGAGTTCCAGTCGGCGGCGCTGGGGAACAGCAGGACCGTTCTCGTCTATCTCCCGCCGGGCTACCAGGAAGAGCCGGAACGCCGGTACCCCGTTCTCTACATGCACGATGGGCAGAACCTGTTCGACGCCGGCACCTCGTTCATCGGTGTCGAGTGGAGCGTCGACGAGACGCTCGAGCGGATGATCGCCTCGGGCCAGGTCGAGCCTCTCATCGTGGTGGGCATATACAACACGAGCGCACGGGCGTTCGAATACACCCCGACGCAGGACGCGGGGCGGGGAGAGGGCGGCGGCGCCGGCCGGTACGCTGGCTTCATCGTCAACGAGCTCAAGCCGTTCATCGATGAGAACTACCGGACGAAGCCTGACCGCTCGAACACCGGCATCATGGGCTCGTCGCTCGGTGGGATCGCGTCGCTCTACGTCGCCTGGACACACCCGGACGTCTTCTCGCGCGTCGGCGCGATGTCCACCGCCTACTGGTGGGCGAACTCGCACATCATCCGCTTCCTGCGCGACACGTCTCCTCCGCCGGGCGTGAAGGTCTGGCTCGACATGGGGACGGACGAGGACAGCGGGGACCGAGACCGGGACGGCGTGTCGGACATCATGGAGCTGCATCGCGACGCCCGCAACGTTCTGATGAAGAAGGGCCTGACCATTCCGAGGACTCTGCGCTACATAGAGGACGAGGGGGCGGCGCACAACGAGCGGGCGTGGGCGGCCAGGTTCCCTCGGGCAGTCGAGTTCCTCTTCCCTGCACGGTAGCGTGGGACCGGACAGGAGGTCGTGATGCATCCTCTGTTTCTCTTGATGTTCGTGCTCTGCGGCGCCTGGTTCTTCGCGCGCGCCGCGATGGCGGGAAAGGGCAGCGGTGCGCGGATAGGGTTCGGCCTGCTGGGGATCGTCGAGTTCGTCGTCCTCATGATGATCCTCCACGTGCTCGTCAGCGGACAGGACTTCTTCGTCAGGGCCCTGAGATCGGGTCCCGACATAGGACCGATCTTCCTCTACATGATGCTGCCCGCGATCGTGATCGTGTTCCTGACGGGGCTGGTGTTGAAGCCCCGGTCCTCGCGGCCCGCAGAGCAGGAGGCGGACGAGTCCTGATGACCGAGATCGTCCTCGTACGACACGGCGAGACACAGCTCAACACGGAGGGTGTGTTCAGGGGCAGGACCGACGTGCCGCTCAACGAGCGCGGCGTCGAGCAGGCGGCGGCCGTTGGGGAGGCGCTCGCGGACCCGCGGGTCGCGGCGGTCTACTCGAGCCCCATGGTCAGGGCGCTCGACACGGCCCGCGCGATCGCCTCGAAGCATGGACTGGAGCCGGTCGTCGACCCCGCGTTCAACAACATCGACCTGGGCGCGTGGCAGGGCGGCTGGAAGGAGCAGGTCAAGCGCGACCACCCCGACCTGTGGCGTCTGTGGCTTGAGAATCCCGACGATCTGCGGATTCCCGGCGGAGAGACGCTGGGGCAGGTGCGCGCACGCTCTTACGCGCGCGCTCTCGAACTCGCGCGCGAGCACACCGACGAGCGCATCGTGATCGTATCGCACCGGTCGGTCACCAAGCTCTTAGCGGGCGCGCTCCTGGGGCTGGAGCGCGGGTACTTCTGGAGCTTCTACATCGACAACGCCGGGTACTCGGTCTTCGGGTTCAACGAAGACGCCTTCGTCCTGCTCAAATGGAACGAAGGCTGTCACCTGGGCGAGAGAACCGTCGAGTTCAACTGAGCTACCGTTGTCCCTCCACCCTCGACGGTGGGAGGGAGCATCGCGTGCACTGGAGCCGGCTCGCCGGCTTGGGGGAGGGAGCATGCAGCGCAGTTCCACGATCGAGTCCACGTTCTCGCGCCGGCTGACCGGCGCGCTGGTGTTCGTACTGCTCGCTCTTCCGCTCGTCTGCAGCGCTGGCGAGGGAGTGCTCAACGCGAGGCAGCCCGCTCCCTCGCCCGATGGGAGCGTCATTGCGTTCTCCTACATGGGCGACATCTGGACCGTTCCGTCGGCGGGTGGCGCGGCAACGAGGTTGACGGTGCACGAGGCCTACGACGACGTGCCGCTCTGGTCCCCCGACGGGAGCACCATCGCTTTCAGCTCCGACCGAGCCGGCAACGCCGACGTCTACCTGATAGCTGCGACCGGCGGAGAGCCCGAGCGTCTGACGTGGCACAGCGCGTGGGACACGCCGCAGTGCTGGGAGCGCGACGGCGGGGGCGTGCTCTTCGAATCCTACCGTGACTCGCTCGAGAGCAATCTCTACCGGGCGCCCGCAGACGGCGGGATGCCGCGGCGCGTGCTCTTCGACCGCGGCTACAATTGCTCGGTATCGCCAGACGGGCGGTGGCTAGCTTACGTCCGCGGCCGCACCCCCTGGTGGCGGCAGCACTACCGCGGCTCGGCGGCGCGGGACATCTGGGTCCGCGCGATCAACGGGGGGCCGAGCTATCGCCTCGTCCACTCGCCCTACAACGACGACAGACCGATGTGGAACTCGGACGGTACGGCCATCTACTTCATGTCCGAACGGGCCGACTCCGTCGCGAACATCTGGATGGTCGAGGTAGACGTCCCGTACGAGGGCGAGGAGGGCAAACCCATCGTAACCGATGGTCCGTTCCAGGTGACCCACCACGACCACGACGGCGTGCAGGCGGCCAAGATCTCAGAGGACGGCACGCTCATCGCCTACGAGTATGACGCCGGAGTGTGGACGCTCTCCGTTCCGGACGGCGAGCCGCGCGAGGTGGCCATCGAGGTGGCCAGCGATCTCAAGTGGAACGACGACCAGATCCTCACGCTGACCAATGGGGCCACTCAGTTCGCGTTCTCTCCCGACGAATCGCAGCTTGCGATCGTGCTGCGCGGTGAGATCTTCGTCTGTCCTTTCGAGGACGGCGAGGCCGGTGACGCCCGGCGCGTCACGACTACGGTGGCCCGCGAGAAGGACCCCGCCTGGATGCCCGATGGCGAGACGCTGGTCTTCGCTTCCGACCGCTCGGGCGATTACGACCTCTACTCGGTCAGGTCGGCCGAGGAGGGAGAGGTCGAACTCGCGGAGGCGCTGAAGTTCGAAACGAAGCGGCTGACGGATTCTGAGAACGACGAATTCTCGCCGGACGCGTCCCCGGACGGGGAGACGATCGCATACATGCGCGGCGACCGCGAGCTCTGGCTGATGGACTCCGGGGGAGGTTCGCAGCGAAGGCTCGTGGAGGAGCCGGGCGTCCTGCACGCCGCCTGGTCGCCGGACGGACATTACGTCGCCTACTCTCGCACAACGATGGGGCACAAGGAGGACGTGTTCGTCGTGGAGGTAGCTGGCGGCGAGCCTCACAACATAACCGACCACCCTAACGACGACTTCCAGCCGCGCTGGTCGGACGACGGCAAGAGGATGTCGTTCGCGTCGCGAACGGACGACGGGCAGTACGCGATCAAGTTCGTGTGGCTCAAGCGGGACGACTACTGGAAAACCTCCGAGGAGCGCGAGAAGGACGCCGAGGAGGAGGTCACGGTCGAGGACGAGGAGGAGGCCGAGGAGCCCGCCGTCGTGGTCGAGATCGACTTCGAGCGCATCAACGAGCGCACCGAGACCGTGGTCAACATGCGAGGGGGCTACGACTTCTACGCGCAGACCCCTGACGGGCACTACTACGCCTTCCGGGACAGGAGCCTGGGGCACAGCAACCTCTGGCTGGTCGATTGGGAGGGCAACCGGCTGTCGCAGGTGACCGAGGGCGGCAGCGACCCGCGCGAGCTCTACTGGGACAACGATGGAACGACCTGCTACTACATAGACGGCCGGAGGATAGCCAGCGTGAGCATCGACCCCGAGTCCGGTTCGATCACCGGACGGGGCGGCGTGGGCTTCTCGGCGCGGATGACCGTCAACACTCCCGCCGAGCGCGTCGTGATGTTCCGAGAGGCGTGGCGCCTCCTGTGGAACGGGTTCTACGACCCCGACTTCCACGGCAACGACTGGCAAGCGATCCACGACAAGTACGAGCCGCTCGCGATGGCGGCGTACACCGAGGAGGAGTTCCGCACGGTCGTCCGCGAGATGATAGGCGAGCTGTCCGCTTCGCACCTGGGCATCTACAAGTACGGCGGAGGGGGAGTGTCGACCGGGCGACTGGGCATCTACCACTACGAGGACCACGACGGCCCCGGGATCCGGGTGCGCCGCGTGATCCCCGACGGCCCCGCGGACCGCGCCGGCATCGAACCCGGCGAGTTCATCGTCTCGATAGCCGGTGCGAGGATAGAGCCGGGCGAGAACTGGCACCGTCTTCTCGAGGACACGGCCGGTCACGAGATCCTCGTCGAGGTGGCCTCTTCCGCGTCCGGTAGAGGCGCGCGCGAGCTTCGCATCAAGCCCGTCGGATCGCTCTATCGGCTCGCCTACGAGGACAGGGTACGCCGCCGCCGTGAGAAGGTCGAGAGGCTGTCGGGCGGTCGGCTGGGATACCTGCACATCGCGGGGATGGGCCTGGGCAACCTCTTCCAGTTCGAAGAGGACCTGTTCGCGCAGGGCAAGGACAAGGACGGTCTCATCATCGACATCAGAGGGAACGGCGGCGGGTCCGTTCACGACGAGATCCTCCGGTACCTCGACCGCCGCGTCTACGGCTACACCGTGTCGCGTGGAAGGCCGCCCTCGTACAACCCGCTCGAGCTGTACTCGAAGCCGCTCGCGCTAGTGATCGACGAGAGCTGCTACAGCGATGCCGAGATCTTCCCGATGGGATGGAAGGCGCTCGACCTCGGCCCCGTGGTCGGCGTGCCGACCAACGGCTCTGTCATCGGAACGAACGACGTGTCCCTTATCGACGGGACGATGTTCAGAGTGCCGGGCTCGGGTTGGTACGACCTGTCCGGAAGGAACCTGGAGAACTGGGGCATCGAGCCCGACGTGATGGTCGAATCCGTACCCGAGGAGTCGAGACGAGGCGGCGACGCCCAGCTGGAGCGCGCTGTCAGCGTGCTGATGCAGAGGCTCGACTGACGGAGCGAACGGGAGCCGTGTGAAGCACTGAGAGCCGGGTGTCGCCCGGCTCTCGGGCATACCGCGGAGGTGAAGATGAGCGATGCGGCCGGCGTCAGAGGTCCGAGCAGGGCGCTTCTGTGGACGGCGAGGATCACCGGCGCGCTCATGTTCGCGGTGCTGGGGTTCGTTATAGTGGTCAACATCGCCAGTCCGCAGGGTGAGGCTCTTCCCCAGGGATGGGAGTGGTTAGGGCTCGCGATGTTCCCTTTCGGGGTCTTCGTGGGATACGGCCTCGCGTTTCGATGGCCGATGGCGGGCGGTGTAACGGCGCTGGTCTGCCTTGCGGTGTGGCTCTTCTACGTTCGCTTCGCGTCCGGCATCCTGTTGATAGCGGCTCTGGTCGCCGTTCCTGCTGTTCTCTACGTGGTCCACGCCGCCAACGCGCGGCGGAAGAAGGAGCTGACGGCATGAAGAGATACCTGACGACGATCGCCGCCGTCGCGGCGCTGCTGACCTTGATGGCGCTTCCCTCGGCGGCTGCGCTCGTGGACCTGGCGGTCGGCGCCTACGGGGGCATCAACACGTCGATGGAGGACGAAGGGTCGACCGGGTCCATCCTCGGGGCGAAGGTGCGAGTGCTGCCACCGGTCCCGATGATCGGGGTGGAGGCGTGGTACGCCAAGTTCGGCTACGAGGAACCGGAGAACGTGCTGGAGGAAGGCGACCTCTCTCTCGTGCTGGACGGCGACGGCTTCACGCTGTGGGGCATCGACGCGCTCATCGGGGCCGTCGGCGGCGGTCCGGGGATGAAGTGGTACGGCGTCGTGGGTGTGAACGCCACCGAGTTCGAGGAGTTCGGTAAGGACGAGAAGACGCGCAAGCTGGGCGGCGAGGTCGGCGTAGCGATGGAGATGTCCCCACCGGCCATCGGGCTCGGCGTCGAACTGCGTGGCACCGTCATGTTCCCCGACATCTCCGGCGACTTCGAGCAGAAGCTGTTCACGGCTACCGTGGGAGTCAACTACTACTTCTAAACCGGTCGACTGGGTCGCAGCGGCCCGTGAAGAAAGAGAGGCCTCCGTCCCTGGGACGGAGGCCTCTTCGTGTCTCACCGCGACGTCGTTGTTCGCGCGGACCCGGCGCTCCTCGCGGCACGTACTTCCCGCGGGCCACGCGCTTCTCGCGGCACCCCGT
>Ga0180430_10000904_pt1 | contig 30985 bp, 21 predicted proteins | sample SS_ome_9_FD_132999 | JGI IMG/M metagenome (GOLD analysis project Ga0180430, IMG submission 132999) | Hypersaline lake sediment archaeal communities from the Salton Sea, California, USA - SS_1_S_2 metaG | ecosystem: Environmental > Aquatic > Non-marine Saline and Alkaline > Hypersaline >... | reverse complement strand
CTGCCGGTCTGTTCTTCGAGAGAACGGTATGCCTTGTTGAGCTGATGGGCCTTGAGCCTGACGAGACGGGGAACCCAGTCCTGGGAACGCAGTTCGTCGAGGATCGCCCCCCGGATCCGTGTGGAGCAGTAAGTTTTGAATTTGATGCCCCTGGAGAGATCGAAACCCTCGATGGCGTCCATGAGTCCAAAGACACCCCACGAAATGAGGTCGTTGAGTTCGATCGATTTGGGCAGCGTCATGAGGAGCCGTTCGGATATTTTCTTCACCAGAGGCATGTGAGCCTCGATGAGCTGGTTTCTCAGACGCTGGTCCTTATTTTTTTTGTATTTTTTCCAGACATCGTCCAGATTGTCTGCCGATACCTTTTTCGGAGAGGTGACGAGTTGCCGCGGCTGAGTGCGGCTGACTCTGGTGCGGGTGGTGAGCTTGGTAGTAGTCGAGCGTCGTGACGTGGGGCGGGTGGCAGTTTTCGACATCGATTCCTCCTTTTCCAGCAGCAGATGGTGATGGCAGTGCAAATGAATTAATCGACCAATACATTGATCTACTTTAATCTTTTTCCCGAAAGGCGATTAAATATTTCAACAGTACAAACTGTATAAACTGTATCAGGTGTAAGAAGTCAACATAGAATTGCAAATTATTTAAAAAGAGTAAAATAAACTGCCGTGCATGAACCTGCCCGCTATTCTGCAGTTTTTCTTAATTCTTTTCATTTAACAGGATATGGATAGAGGCGCCGAGAGACGCACCCCGACTCCCTCCTGGGAGAAACCGACTCCCTCCTGGGAGAAACCGCCTCCCTCAGGCGATTAGGGATTGGATTAGAATGAGATGAGTGAGTCGATTCTGTAGTCTTTGAGCTTCTGGCGTCCCTCGAGGAAGGCAAGCTCGACGACGAAGGCGCAGGCGGCTACCTCGGCTCCGAGCGATTCGACAAGCTTGCAGCTCGCCGCCATCGTTCCCCCCGTCGCCAGGAGATCGTCGACGATCACCACTCTCTGGCCGGCGCGCAGCGCGTCGGTGTGAATCTCGACGGAGTCGGTGCCGTACTCCAGCTCATAGGACTGGCTGACCGTCTTGTAGGGGAGCTTTCCGGGCTTTCTGATCGGTACGAAGCCGATTTTGAGATCGAGTGCCACGGCCGTTCCAAAAAGAAAACCGCGCGATTCGATCCCCACGATCGCCTCGCAGCCGACGGAACCGATGACCGCGCTCAGTTGCCTGACGCTCTCGGCGAATCCATCCGGATCGAGGAGCAGGGGGGTGATGTCTTTGAAGAGGATGCCCGGTTTCGGGTAGTCGGGAATGTCGCGAATCAAGTTTTTGAGATCGACCATGGTGTCTCCTTGGAAAGACAGGAGCGGAGTTTTTCCACAAGAATCGGCTCCGTGAACGAGAACCCTTTCTCTTATATTCCGATCGAGAGTACAAAGCAATCTTCCTGAGAGAAGTGGGACTCATTGATTGGGCGCTCAAGTCCAGGTGTCCCACTCGCGGTAGAGATCGTCGAGCTCCCTTTCGAGGTTTTCGGCCTCGACTTCGAGCTCCCTGAACTTCTGCTTGTCGGAGTAGACTTCCTCCTTGAAGAAGTCCTCCTTGATCGCGCCGAGCCGCTTCTCCTTGGCGATGATCGCCGCTTCCAGATCCTCGAAGGTGTGCGTGCGCTTGATCCGTTTTTGTTCATCCCCCTTTCGACGGTTCGGGGGCGGCTTCTTTTTCGAGAGGCTGCGTCCCTCCCTTCCTTCGGCCAGGAGCAGATCCATGAGGCCGGAATAATTGCCCCGATGAAGGCGGCTGCGCTCCGCGTCGAGGAGAAGAACCGACGATGCGGTCCGGTCGAGGAGGCGCCGGTCGTGGGTGACCATGATGACCGTTCCCTGAAAGGAACGGAGCGCCTCTTCGAGCGCCTCGCGCATGAAGATATCGAGGTGGTTGGTCGGCTCGTCGAGAATGAGCAGGTTTGCTTTTCTCAGACCCAGTCTGGCGAGCAGAAGGCGCGTCCTCTCACCGCCCGAAAGGTCTCCCACCCTCTTGTGCACATCGTCGCCGCGAAAAAGATAGACGGCGGCATGATTCCTCAGAGATGCGTCGGTGGCGGTATGATCCTCCAGCCGGAGCTCATCGAGAACCGTTCCCGAACCGTCGAGCTCGTCGAGGTTCTGGTCGAAGTAGAGGGGGTGCACGGTGGGGGAGAGGTCGAGTCTTCCCGTTCTCTCCACACCATCGAGCGCCGCGTTCTTGTGGAGAATCATGCGGAGCAGCGTCGATTTGCCGCTTCCGTTCGGGCCGATGATCCCGAGGACTTCACCGCGCTCCAGGGTCAGGTCGATCCCCTCGAAGAGCCCCCTCTCGCCGATGCGCGCACCGCAGTCGCCGAGGGTCAGCACGCAGTCGCCCGAACGGCTCTGCTCCCTGAACCGGAAGGTCGACTTGGCGTCGTGGCTCACACTGTCGAGGGGCTGGAGGCGTTCGAGGCGCTTGGCGCGCGACTTGGCCTGCTTCGATTTCATGCCGTAGTGGGTGCGCCGGATGAATTCCTCTTCCTTGTCGACGAGCTGTTTTCGCTCGACGATGGCTTTCCTCTGGGCCTCGCGCCTCGCGCGCCTCGACTGGACAAAACGATCGTAATCGCCGGGATAGGAATAGAGCTGCCCGTCGAGCTCCACGATCCTGCCGGCCACGGCGTTGAGCAGATACCGGTCGTGGGACACCACGACGAGTGTGCCGGCGTACTCCTTGAGAAAACGGGTGAGCCATTCGAATCCGGCAATGTCGAGGTGATTGCCCGGTTCGTCGAGGAGGAGGATGTCGTGTCCGCCCAGCAGAAGGCGGCCGATCTGAAGCCTCTTCTTCTCGCCGCCGCTCAAGAACGCCGGCGAACCGCTGAGCTGAGCGGCACTGAAACCGAGTCCGAAGAGGACCGCTTCCACGCGCGACGCGCCGAGGTACCCGCCCTGCGTCCGGAACTGATCCTCGAGATCGGCCTGGCGCTGAACGAGGCGTTCGAGCCTGGTGGGATCTCCAACTCCTCTGTCGATCTCGGCCGCAATACGGGCGAGTTCGGTTTCGAGCGCCCTGATCCGGACCTGGCCCTCCGACGCCGCGTCGAAAACAGTGTCACAGTGGCCAAAGTCTTCTTCCTGGGTGATGATTCCGATCGAGAGGTTTCCCGACAGGCGCCGCGTGCCCCCGTCCGGTTCCATGGTCCCGGCGATCACGTTGAGAAGGGTCGTCTTGCCGCAGCCGTTCGCACCGACGAGACCGACCGACTCCCCCTTGCCGAGGACGAGATCGACATCGGTCAGGATCGGCCGACCCTGGAACTCCTTGAAAACCTTGTGGAGGGTCAAAACGGTCATGGGCGAACAGGGCTCCTCATGGCTCGAATCCGAGTCGGCGGCCCAGACCGTGCCCGGCGAGGGCGTCGATCTCGGCGTAGAGAGCGAGCGAGATCCGCTCGTTGTCGGCCATCCAGCGCGACGGTCCGTAGCGCTCCTGCGCCTCGCGATAGCGCTCCTCGATAGTCACGATCCGGTCGTGCTGGACGAGAGAGTCGGCGAGGGCCACGATCTTTTCCGACAGGGTGAAGCTGTCGAGGTCGACGGCGGAGACGAGCTCTTCGAGGAGCGCGGGAGAGAACTCCGGGATCTGTTCGAGTTCGGAGCGCCTTCGGCCCTTGAGCCAGTGGGACACGCAGGGCTTGGCGAGATGGCCGAGCCCACGCGCCACAAGAAGCCTGAACCCTTCGACGGGGTGGGACATGCCGTGCGATCGGCTGCGGCCGATGTCGTGAAGCAGGCCGGCCGCCTCGACCCAGCAGGGATCGAGGGGGCGCTCCGGCGAGCGGGCGGCCACCTCGCGAGCGACCATTCCCGCCACGCGCCCCGTTTCGAGAGAGTGAAGGCGCCAGGGCGCGTCCCGCTCGGCGAGTTCGCCGAGCAGGGCGCGCGCCGCCGAAAGGTCGGGCTGGTCGAATCCCTCGATCGCCGCGCACCTTCCGAAGGCGCTGTCGAGGAGTTCGCGGAGAATGTCGAACTGCAATATTTCTCGCGCCCTCTGCCGGTCGGCCCATTCGGCCCGAGAGTGCTCGTCGGAAATATTCACCCCTCCGTCGGAGCTCTGGCGGGCCAGAAAATAATGAACCTCCTTGAGCAGCTTCACGTCCTTGCGCCGTGCCTGGTACTGGTAGCTGACCGTCTGCCGGAACCGGTCGTGGAGTTCGAGATTTTCCAGTCCCGTCTCCTCACAGGTTTCGCGCCGCGCACACTCCTCGAGTCCTTCGCCCGCGTTGCAGTGCCCCTTGGGAAATCCCCACGTTCCGTGGAGCGCGTTTTTGAGGAGAAGAAAGAGCGGCCCCTCTTCGCCCATGCGATAGACGATGATGCCCGCGGCCTGGACAGCGTCAGTGTCATTCGTCATGGTTCGCTCCGACTGGAACTTTGTCCAACTCGATGTCCCATCTTTGTTACAATGCAGGATAGATGGAAAAAGCAGAAAGATAAACCATTTGGTCCCACCTCTTCAACAGGGTGGCCCTGTCCCGGGAGATTTCAATGGCCGAAGCGTGTCACGAAAGCAGTCGCAAGAGGTACATCGCCAGGATCGAAGCGGACCTGACCGGGTCTGTGGCCGTCGGGCCGGGTGCGCGGATATTGACTTTCGAGATCGCCGCTCTCGATCAGCCGCCGCTGCCGGGCCAGTTCTTCATGATCAAGATCCTCGATGCAGGCTTTCCGCTCTTCGGGCGTGCCTTCAGCGTCTTCGACTACCGGTGTGACGGGCCCTCGGCCCAACTCGACTTTCTCGTGCAGGCCGTCGGTCCGGGAACGGGGATCTTGAACTCTGCCGCGCCGGGGGCTCCCGCCCTGCTTGTCGGTCCGGCCGGACGGGGCTTTCCGGCTCTGCGCGAAGAGAAAGAATACCTTTTTGTGGGAGGGGGGACAGGCATCGCGCCCTTGCACCATCTGATGCACGACCTCTCTCGCCGCTCCCACGGGAATATCGCTCTCCGTCTCGTGTACGGCGCCCGGGATGAGGCGTCTCTTTTCGCCGGCGATCGATTCGATTCTCTCCCTTTCCCTGTCGATCTGTGTACCGAAGACGGCAGCCGTGGCGAAGCGGGCATGGTCGACACGCCCCTCGGCCGGATCCTCGACGAGGGAGATCGTCCGGCGAATCGCATCATCTATTCGTGCGGCCCCGATCCGATGATGCGCGCCGTGGCCCATATCGGCGTGGAGCGGGATCTCCCCACCTACCTCTCACTCGAGACGCGGATGGCGTGCGGCACGGGAATCTGTAATGGCTGCGCCGTTTCGGTCGAGGCCCGTCCGGGCGATGAGTCGAGCCTGAAATTCCTTCGCGTTTGCCACGAAGGGCCGGTTTTCGAAGCGAAGAGCCTCCCCGATTTTCGCCCGCCCCACGGCTCCTCATAAGCCCCTCTTAAGCAAAATGACTATCAGAAAAGGGTTAATGAGAATCGGCCGCTGTCCTGTTCCACTAAAATCGTTTGACCTGATCGTCGATTGTTTCCATAATGAAACGTTGACCCGGCTGACTCATTGGTGTCGAGAGCCATCGCCAACCCTGTCGGTGGACCGTTGGTGCCGGGTACTGGATCGAGACTCCCACCTCCAAGGGCTCGGGAATGTTCTTTCTTTTTTTGGTCATATCGATGATCCGGAAGGGCCCCGGTTGATCTCCTGACCCCAATAAATCAATCTGTGAAAAGGTTTTGCCGATGCGATTCGAACTCAGCGAAGAACTCATGCTCCTGCAGGAAACGGTCAAGTCCTTCACGACCGCCGAGGTCGCTCCCAAGGCGGCCGAACGGGACCGGAAGGGCGAGTTTCCCCATGACATTCTCAAGGCGGCCAGTGACCTCGGTTTTCTTGGGATGACCATCCCCGAGAAGTACGGGGGTGTGGAAATGGGCAACCTCGCCCTCAGCCTGCTGATCGAGGAGATCAGCAGGGCTGACGCATCGCTCGGCGTGACCCTCTCCGTTCACAACTCGCTGATCGGCAGCACGCTCACACACCACGGCACCGACGAGCAGAAGGAAAAATACCTTCCAAGGGTCGCCTCGGGAGAGCTTCTCGGCGCCTACGCTCTGACCGAGTCGAACGCCGGTACCGACGCCGCCAACCTCGGCCTCAAGGCCGAGAAGAAGGGCGATCACTACGTGCTCAACGGCAGCAAGCTCTTCATCACCAACGGCCTGGAAGCGGGCCTTTTCATCGTATTCGCGCGTACCTCCCAGGAGGACAAGAAGTCGCGCGGCGTGACCTGCTTTCTGGTGGAGCCCTCCTATTCCGGATTCTCGATCGGCACGGAAGAAGAAAAGATGGGCATCCGGGCGACGAGCACCGTGGAGCTCCTCTTTGATGAATGCCCGGTCCCGGCCGAGAACATTCTCGGCGAGGTGGGCAAGGGATTCCGCATCGCCATGTGGGCGCTTGACGGCGGCCGGATCGGCGTGGGCAGCCAGGCGCTCGGGATCGCCCAGGCCTGCCTCGACGCATCGCTCAAGTACGCCAAGGAGCGGGAACAGTTCAATCGCCCCATCGCCGCGTTCCAGGCGATCCAGTGGAAGCTGGCCGAGATGGCCACAGAGATTGAGGCGGCGCGCCTTCTGATCCGCAAGGCGGCCTGGTTGCGCGACAAGGGGCTCGACTGCACCTCCTTTGCGTGCATGGCCAAGATGAAAGCCTCCGAGGTCTGCGTCAATGCCGCCGACGAGGCGGTGCAGATTCACGGTGGCGCGGGCTATACAAAAGAATTTCCAGTGGAACGCTATTTCCGCGATTCGAGGATCACAAAAATCTACGAGGGCACATCGGAAGCGGTCAGGATGGTCCTGGCGCGCAGACTGCTCAGCTAACCGAGGAAGAGTCGAGTTCGGAGTGCGACGATGCAACTGACAGAAGAACAGGCAATGATCCGCGAAACGGTCCGGAAGTTCGCCCTCGAGGAAGTGGAGCCTCTGGCGATCGAGATCGATCGCGACCACATATTCCCGGAAAAAACGGTGGCGAAGATGGCCGAGATGGGACTGCTCGGAATCAACATTTCCCAGGAGTTCGGCGGCGCGGGCATGGACGACATGTGCTACACGATCGCCGTTGAGGAACTGGGGCGCGTCTGCGGTTCGACGGGCCTGACCCTCGCTGCGCACATCTCGCTCTGCACCTATCCGATCTACGCATTCGCCAGCGACGAGCAGAAACGCAAGTACGTTCCCGATCTGGCCAAGGGCCGATTCCTCGGCGCCTTCGGCCTTACCGAGCCCAACGCGGGATCGGACGCGGGCGGCACCCAGACGGTGGCCGTGAAAAAGGGCGACACCTACGTTCTCAACGGGTCGAAGATTTTTATCACCAACGCCCAGCACGCGGGCACCTTCATCATCACTGCCGTGACCGAGAAGGGGATCGGCACGCGCGGCATCTCGGCCTTCATCGTGGAGCGCGACACGCCCGGCTTCAAGGTCAACAAGGGCGATGAAAAACTCGGGATGCGCGGCTCCGACTGGGGAGAGCTCTATTTCGAGGACGCGCCGATTCCGGCCGAGAATCTCATCGGCAAGGAGGGCGAGGGCTTCAAGATGTTCATGAAAACCCTCGATGGCGGCAGGATCTCGATCGGCGCGCTCGCTCTCGGGATCGCCCAGGGCGCTCTCGACAAGGCCCTCAAGTATGCCAAGGAGAGGGTCCAGTTCGACGAGGCGATCATCGAGCAGCAGGCGATCGCCTTCAAGCTGGCCGAGATGTCGACCAAGATCGTGGCCGCGCGCCATCTCGTCTACGACGCCGCGCGGCGCAAGATCGCCGGAGAGCCCTTCTCGCTCCAGTCGGCCTATGCAAAGTATTTCGCCTCAGAGATCGCCATGGAAGTGACCTCCGAGGCGATCCAGATTCATGGCGGATACGGCTACACCAGGGACTACCACGTGGAGCGCTACTGGCGCGACGCCAAGCTCTGCACCATCGGCGAGGGCACGAGCGAGATCCAGAAACTGGTGATCGCACGGACCCTGGCCAAGATGTAGGCGGCGGGCCGCAAACAGGGCGGGCCGCAAACAAGAGGTAAGGGCGTGAAGGAAATCATCACAGGCGGGTACCGCGCTCAGCCGGTCCTCGGATCGAGCCTCTGGCTCGACGGCGGCGCCATGTTCGGCGTTGTGCCCAAATCGCTCTGGAAGGACAAGACCCGACCGGACGACAAGAACAGGATCCACCTCGCCGCCGAACCGCTTCTGCTGAGAGGCGGGGGAAAAACCATACTCCTCGAGGGCGGCACGAGCCTCAACTTCGATGAGAAGATGAAAAAGATCTACCGCGTGGGGGGCGACGGGCTCGAGGAGGACCTCGGGAAGCTGGGAGTCGAGCCGGGCGACGTCGATCTCGTCATCATGACCCATCTCCACTTCGATCACGCCGGGGGGCTCGTCAAGCGTGATCCGGCCGGGGGGCTCTCGCCCACTTTTCCCCGAGCGCGGATCGTGGTTCAGGCGATGGAGCTGGAGGACGCTCTCAATCCTCCCGCCATCCGGGCCGCGTCTTATCGCACCGATGACCTGGCGCTACTCAACGAGGCGGGCCTCTTCGAGACCGTCGACGGTACGGCCGAGGTGGCGCCCGCGATCATTGTCGAGCCCGCCACGAGCCATACGCGCGGCCATCAGACGATCCGGATCGGAGAGGGATCGGAGACGGTCGTTTTCGTGGGCGACCTGATCCCCACGGCGGCCCACATCAACCCGGCCTGGCTCATGGCCTACGACCTCTACCCGGCCGAATGTTCCAGGGCGCGCGGCGATCTTCTCGAGAGGGCGGCCGAACAGGGATGGACGCTCTACTTCTATCACGATCCGGTTTCGAAAGCGGGGACGGTCTCGAGGAACGAAAGAGGAAAGTATACTTTTGTTCCCCTTTCGTGAGAGGATAGTCTAGTCAGTTGGATAGCGCCCACGATGCGCTGTCCCGACGGTTTTTGATTCGACCAAGACTTTTCTGAAAGGACGACGTTGATGTTTGTATGTGCCGCCCGGCCGATCCTCGCCATCGGCCTCGTTTTATTCTTTTCCCTTCCCGCTGCGGGGGTCGAGGATATAAAGGTCTCCTTCGAGATGATCTCTCCCTCACCCATGGCGGGGGAAGATGTGCGTCTGAAAATCACGCTCCACTCGGAATCGGGCCGCGGCTTCACTCCCGCCATGCTCGACTCGGCCTGCTTTCACGTCGAGATGGGCGACGGCACGATTATCACTCCACGCAAGGAAGGCCTCAAGAGAAGCCCCGTTCTTCTCGGCGGGAATATTACGATCAGCCGGACGGTGAATGTGGGGCCCCTTCTCGAGGTGGAAGGATGCGACACGGTGAGAGCCTGGTGGGACTACAAGGACCTGTCATCGGAAAAAATTTCCTTCGGCCTCTTTCAATGGCCCCTCGACAAGATCGAGACGGTGATCGAAACCGAGATGGGTGTGATGGTGGCCGAGTTTTTCCCCCACAAGGCTCCACGCACGGTGGGGAACTTCGTGCGCCTCGCCGAGGAGGGTTTCTACGACGGTCTCAGCTTCCACCGTGTCATTCCCGACTTCATGATCCAGGGCGGCTGCCCCAACGGAGAGGGCACGGGCGGTCCCGGCTACACCATTGCGGCGGAGTTCAATGACACGCCCCACGAGAGGGGCGTTTTGTCGATGGCGCGCGGCGAGAGCGTCGACTCGGCGGGGAGCCAGTTCTTTATCATCCATGCCGACTCGCCGCACCTCGACTGGAATTACACGGCCTTCGGCCGGCTCGTTTCGGGATTCGATGTCCTCGACAAGATCACGGCCGTGGAAACCACGACCAATCCCTTTATCGCCTCGGAACAATCGAGACCTGTCAAGCCGCCCCGCATCGTCAAGATGACCAATCGCCTGAAAAAAGAGGGCGACTAGGGCGGCGGGGCGGTCTTTTACAAGAGAATTTCGCCATGGGAATGACGCTCGTAGAAAAGGTGATCTCCCAGCACTGCGGCAAGCGCGCCGTCGGTCCTGGCGACACCGTTCTGGCCGAGGCGGACAGGATCTTCTGTTACGGCTCCGCCCTCGAAACTCTGTGCGGCGTGCCCGAGGGCGAGATGCCGCTCTATCCGGGAAGAGTGGTGGTCGCCTTCGATCAGTGGGCGGGAGAATCTTCTGTGGGAGAGCGCCATCGGATCGCGCCCGCCGTCCGGCGGCTCGTCCGGTCGTGGAAGATCGACAACTTCTACGACCTCGGCCGCGGCGGGATTCCGGCCGTCGGCTTTGCCGATTCGGGGCTGGCGAGGCCGGGTGATTTCCTGGCCGGTGCCGACAGGCAGACCCTGATGTTCGGCGCTCTCGGGGCGGTTCCTCTTCTTCTCGGCGTGGGCGAGATACGGCGTTGCCTCTTCGAGGGCGAGGTGGAAATCGTTGTCCCCGCCACGGTGAGAATCGATCTGGAAGGGGATCTTCAGCGTTGGGTGGGGGGGCACGATATCGGGAGTTACATCGCCGATACCGTCGATCTTTCCGCGGTGCGGCACAAGGCGCTCGAGATCGGCGGGAGCGTGGTGGCCGCCCTCGATCATCACGACAGGTTCTCCCTGGCCGCGGCGCTCGATGTTCTGAAACCAGCCATGGTCGTCATCGAAGGAGACGAGAAGACGCGTGTCTACGTCAGATCGCGGTGCGACAAGGGATTTCCTCTCCTCACCAGCGATCGGGACGCCTCCTTCGACGATCGTATGACGATCGACTGCGGCCGGCTGAGACCGCAGATCGTGCTCGACGCTCTTAGCCGCCCGGGCGCGGCCGAGAACGGCGAAGGCGAACGGCGCACGATCAGCGTCGACGAGGCGCGGGGCCGCCCGGTCGACCATGTCATCATCGGGGCGAGCAGCCACGGCAGGATCGAAGATATTCGTGTGGTGGCCGGATTTCTCAGAGACTACCTCGTCGATCCCGCCGTCACGCTGACCGTCGTCCCCGGGAGCCAGCAGGTTCTGCTCCACGCCATGGACGAGGGATTGACCCAGATCATCATCCGCGCCGGAGGCCACGTGGCCGTTCCGTCGAGCCGCTACAACAGGGTGGCCCATCGGGGTGCGATTGCCGAGGGCGGGCACCTCCTTTCGGCCGCCTTTTGTCCCGCAATGGACTTGAAGGAGCTCGCCCGCGGTGCCGGATCGGTCTCCTTCTGCAGTCCGGCAATGGCCACGGCGGCGTCGATCATCGGAGCGATTCAGACCCCGCTCGACTTGGCGCGGAACGTCAACCGGATGGCCACCGGAATGACCAGATAGGGGGCGCCCATGGCCAAGAAGGTCAAGGTCATCGTTCCCGGATCGGACGAAGGTCATCTCGCCGAGGCCGTGGCCCGTCTTCGGGCGCGATCGACGGTGGCCGTGCTTACGGGCGCCGGGATTTCGGTGGAGAGCGGCATCCCCGATTTCAGGAGCCCCGGGGGCCTCTGGACCCGGTTTTCGCCCGAAGAGTACGCCACCCTCGACGTTTTCAAACGCGATCCGGCCAAGGCCTGGAAGCTCTATCGCGCCCTCGGACGATCGATCGAGGGGGTCGAGCCGAACGCCGCACACAGAGCACTGGCCCGCTTGGAGAGCGCCGGCTCCGTGGCGATGGTGGTCACACAGAACGTCGACGGCCTGCATCAGGCCGCGGGGAGCCGCAAAGTCATCGAGATGCACGGCGACCATCAGCACGTGCAGTGCGTCCGGTGCGGGTGGCTCGGTCCGGTCGCTCCATCCCATCTCGTCGGAGACGAGGTGCCTCTCTGCGCGGAGTGTTCCCATCCGGTCAAGCCCAATGTGGTCCTCTTCGGGGAGGCGGTGCGCGGTATGGGTGAGATCTCCCGGTGCCTCGATCAGTGCGAGCTGCTTCTTGTGGTGGGAACTTCAGCGCAGGTCTATCCTGCCGCCGGTCTTCCTGCGCAGATCGAGTCTCGGGGCGGACTGATTTATGAGTTCAACGTGGAGGAGACCGCACTGACGAGGGGGAGCGTGTTCGGTGGGAGCGCGCAAACCGATTTCTTCTTTCGCGGCAAAGCCACGATCACCCTTCCTCTCCTCGTCGATCTCTTTCTCGAAAAGTGAAATCTTATTCTGTGGCCGCTTCCTCGAGTCGTGTCGACTCGCCCGCCTGACGGAAGCGGAACTCGACCGAGCAGTACCCGGCATCGATTTTTCCCGTGAACCGTGTCTTCTTGCAGAGCGCGGGATGGAGGGAGTAGATGATCTTGCGGCCCTGTCTGTTGTCGAGAATAATGCCGGCCCGTTTCAGGATCGCCAGGTGATGGGAGACCTTGGGCTGATCGACCTTGAGCACCTTGACCATGTCCGACACACAGAGATCGCCCTTGAAGAGAAGTTCGAGGATCTTGAGCCTGTTGAGGTCGGACAGTGCTTTGAGAAAGCGAGAGCACCTGTTGTTAAAAGGAAAGTTTGCCATTTTCACCCCTGCCTTTGGATAACCAACGACTGTAAGTAATACCTTGATAGCTGATCGCCTGAAGGGATAGTATCAAAAATTTTAACTGATTTGAAACATGAATTTATAACAGTTTAAAAAAAAAGACCTAATGATTTCGTCGTAAGGATAAAAACTACGTGACATTACGCTATGCGCCTCTCCGCTTGATCGCCTCTGTCCGACGGTTGCGCTTGCCGCCGGCGGGGCCATCGTCCCATCGATGTTGATCCGACCAAATGGAAGTGGGGTGTGAGCGATTTCACCGCGCCGCGAGAGCGTCGATTTTTCGAATTCATTGAAAACTCGAGGCTGGGGCTTGCATTTTGTCTGCCGGGAGATTACCCGTTGAGGCTGAATTCGACTGAACCAACCTCCTCTATTGAAACAGAGAGTGAAAGCGATGACCGATTCCAGAGAAGACACTTCAGCCCGCACGCCGCCGGCGCCGACCGATTTCATCAGGCTCATCGTGGCCGAAGATCTCGAAAAGAACAAGAACGACGGCCGCGTTCACACCCGGTTTCCCCCCGAGCCCAACGGCTACCTGCATATCGGCCATGCCAAGTCGATCTGTCTCAACTTCGGCATCGCGGGCCAGAACGCAGGCGGTCTGTGCAACCTGCGCTTTGACGACACCAACCCGACCAAGGAGGAGGTGGAGTACGTCGAGTCGATCAAGGACGATGTGCGCTGGCTCGGATTCGACTGGGGGGAGCGGCTCTATTTCGCGTCCGACTATTTCGACCAGCTCTACGAATTCGCCGTGGAGCTGATCAAAAAAGGAAAGGCCTACGTGTGCAGCCTGTCGGCCGATGAGACGAGGCGCCACCGGGGCACTCTGACCGAGCCGGGCACGGACAGTCCCTACCGCGACCGGACGGTGGAGGAGAATCTCGATCTCTTCGAAAGGATGCGCGTCGGGGAGTTCGACGACGGCACCCACGTGGTGCGCGCCAAGATCGACATGGCGTCGCCCAATCTCAACCTGCGCGATCCCACGATCTATCGCATCAGGAAAGAAACCCACCACCGGACGGGCGACAAGTGGGTCATCTACCCCATGTATGACTTCACCCACTGTCTGTCCGATTCGATCGAAAAGATCACCCACTCGATCTGCACCCTCGAGTTCGAAAACCACCGCCCCCTCTACGACTGGTTTCTCGACGAGCTCGGCGTCTTCCACCCGCAGCAGATCGAGTTTGCGCGGCTCAACCTCACCTACACGGTGATGAGCAAACGCCGTCTCCTTCAGCTCGTCGAGGAAGGCCATGTCACGGGATGGGACGATCCCCGCATGCCGACCATCGGCGGACTGCGGCGCCGCGGCTTCACCCCTGCGTCGATCCGGAATTTCTGCGAGAAGATCGGCGTGGCCAAGACGGAAAGCATGGTCGACATCGCCCTTCTCGAACACTGCGTGCGCGAGGACCTGAACCGCTGCGCCCAGCGCGTGATGGGTGTGCTCCGCCCCCTCAAGGTGGTGATCGACAACTATCCCGAGGGAGAAGACGAAGAGCTCGACGCGGTGAACAATCCCGAGGACCCCGGTGCCGGGACACGCAAGGTGCCCTTCTCGCGCGTCCTCTACATCGAGCGCGAAGATTTCATGGAAGAGCCGCCCAAGAAGTTTTTCCGCCTTGCGCCCGGCCGCGAGGTGCGGCTGCGCTACGCCTACTTCGTGACCTGCACCGATCTGGTCAAGGACGCGGCGACGGGCGAGGTCGTCGAGCTCCGGTGCACCTACGACCCGGCCACGCGCGGCGGCGACGCGCCCGACGGCCGCAAGGTCAAGGCGACGCTCCACTGGGTGTCGGCCGCCCACGCCGTCGACGCCGAGGTGAGGCTCTACGAGCACCTCTTCACCAAGGAAAATCCCATGGACGTGGAGGCGGGGAAGGACTTCAAGGACTACATCAATCCCGACTCCGTTGAACGACTCGAGGGCTGCAAGATCGAACCCTTCGTGGCCGGCGTGGCGCCGGGCGCTCCGATCCAGTTCGAGCGGCAGGGGTACTTCTGTATCGATGGAGCCGACTCGTCTGAAGGCGGTCTTGTATTCAACCGGACCGTGTCGCTGCGCGATACGTGGGCGCGCATTCAGAAACAGCAGGCGAAGGGCAAGCCGAAGGACAAGCAGAAACGCAAGCGGAGTCGGTGAGAGAACGATTCCGGCCGCTCCTTCCGGCGGAAAGCCGTGGCATCCCCGGTCGGCCCTGTGCTAAGATCGCCCGTCTCGTCTAAAGATGGGCGCCCCCTTCTTATCACTCCACCGAACGCTCGCTCCTCGCGGGCCGCTATTCGATCGAGGTCAACCGGTCATGAGGCATCATTTTATTGTTGTTCTTGTTCTTCTACTCCTCCCTTTCAGCCTCGGTGCGCAGGAGGGGATCGACGCCGCGCAAAAGTCCCCCGCCGCCGGAGAGCGCCGAACGGTCGCCGTCTTCGGTTCGTCAGTCGCCGCCGGCTGGGTGACGAGCCGCGCCGCACGGTACGACATGGAGAACGGCTGGGCGTGGCGGCTGGCGCGGCTCCTCGAGCCGGAGGGCTATCGCGTCGAGAACCTGTCCGTACCCGGCGACGACACGGCCGCCCTGCTCGCGCGAATCGACGGGCACATTGCCGACGTCGAGCCTGATTTCGCGATCATCGCCCTGAGCCTGTCCAACGAGGGCCTCGGTCGCGAAAACGGGGAGAGTGTTTTCGCCTCCTTCGAGCAGGGGATGGGCCGGATCATCGAAAAGTGCCGCGCCGAGGGAATCCGGCCGATCGTGGGCGCCTGCTATCCGTGCGACGCGTACGAAGCGTCGGACTATGACTTTTTGAAGAGGATGAACCTTCTCGAAAACAAATGGAAGGTGCCGCTGATCAATTTCCTCGGCGCTGTCGACGACGGCCACGGACACTTTCCGGCAGGTTATACCTACGACGAGAGCCATCCCGACAATCGCGGTCACGAGGAGATGTTTTACGCCGTGGTCCCCACCCTTTTCGCCGCTCTCGATGCGGGCAAGGTGGCGCCCGGCAAGCTGCAGCGATCGGGTTTCACCACCTTGGCCGACGAGACCGACTGCCGGCCGATCAGTTTTGTGCCCGGCCAGGTGATGCACTCATTCACCTTCGGCTTCTCCCTCCGAACCCGGGGGAAGGGATTGGTAGCCGCCATCGGGGCCGGTGAGTCGGAGGTGTGGCTCGAGATCAGAGAGACGGGCCGGCTCGTCTACCGCTCGGCGACAGGCAAGACGATCGAGTTCGGTCCAGCCGTGGCGGACGGCGCGTGGCACGATCTGGTCCTCTCCCACCGCCATCTCGAGGGGGAGAGCCTCCTCTTTGTGGACGGCGCGTTCAGGTTCAGAGTCGACGAACGGCTGACACCCAGGGAGTTCGTGCTCGCCGGGCCTGGAGACGGGCGGGGACCACAAGCGCCCCGGAGCGCCGACTACCGCGATCTGCTCGTCTACCGATCGAGCCTCAACAGGGACGAGGTGGCCGCTCTGCGCACGGGGACCATGCTTTCGGGAAGCCTCGAAATCTATGCCCCCCTCGACGCGGCCGGCCGGAAGCCCGAGCCGAACAGGCCGGTCGAGAATCTCGCCCAGAGTCTGTCCGAGGCCCTCGCCTATCGCTCTGACGCGGCCTCGGCGCTCGAGGCGATCGAGGCGGCGATCGCCGGCGCCGCACTTTCGAGAACAAACGAAATGGTTGTTGTCGAGAAGCGGCCGCGAAAACTCGGGACTGACGCCCTCGACGCCTGCTGCGGCAAGTACGAGGTGGCGCCCGGATTCTGTTTCGAGGTTTTCAGGGAAGGCGAGGCGCTTTTTGTCAAGACGCCCGGCCAGCCCGAGGCCGAACTCCTCGCCGAGACAGAGCTGAAATTCTTCATCAAGTTTCCCCTCGAGGAGATCACCTTCACCTTCGTGAAAAACGATGACGGCGAGGTGGCGCGCCTCCTCTTCGCCGTCGGCGAAGAGACGACACCGGCGACGAAGATCGAGTGAGCCCCAAAAAGCCTTCGGCCTGACGCTACCGCATTGGTGACTCCTTCCCTATAATCATTTATGGTAAAAGAATCGGCTCTCGACCCTTCGCCGAGAGCCGCCGCCTTTTGGTCCTATTCACGAGAGTCCCCTTTTACGAGAAGGGAATCGGATGCCTCAGGAGAAGAGATCGGGTGGAAAGGATTCAGGCCATTCTGACCGCCTTTTCGCCGAGTTTCAGCCCGCCACGCCCGATGATTGGCGCCGGGAAGCAAAGCGCCTGCTCAAAGGCGCGGAGATTGAAGAACGCCTCGTGACCGACACGCACGAAGGGCTCAGTCTCTATCCCATCTACGGCGAGGACGAGACTCGAGGCCTGTCCCACGTGGAAACTTGTCCGGGCGCGGCGCCCTTTGTGCGCGGTTCGCGGCCGATCCGTGGCCGGGGGGCCGAGTGGGTGATTGCCCAGGAACAGAGGTCGCGCTCGGCGGGCGGCGCAAACAGGTTGGCGCGGAACGATCTCGCTCGGGAGGGGGGCGCGGTCAACGTGACCGTCGATTCGGGCGGCGGCGGCGGGGTGCCGATCGCCGACCTCGGCCAGATGGCGCGCCTCCTCGAAGGGATCGATCTCACCCTCGTGCCCGTCTATTTGCACGTGGGGGCGGAGGGGCTTTCCATTCTCGGGCTTTTTGCCGCCCATGCCCGGGGCGCGGGGCTCGCTCCCGAATCGCTGAGCGGCGCCATCGCCAACGATCCGCTCGGCGCGCTTGGCGTCGATGGAATGATTCCGATGAGCTTGAAGAGCGCCCTCGACGAGATGGCGGAGGCCACATCGTGGGCGGCCGCCCGGGCGCCGCGGCTCGGTACGGTCTGGATTCACGGCGAAATCTATCACGACGGCGGGGGGAGCGCGGTGCAGGAACTCGCCTTTTCTCTCGCCACCGCCGTCGCCTATCTGCGCGCCCTCGATGCGCGCGGTCTGCGGCCCGAAAAGACGGCGCCTCACTTTCGCTTCAGCGCCGCTCTCGGCAGCCATTTCTTTATGGAAGTGTCCAAGCTGCGCGCGGCGCGGCTCCTCTGGAACAGGGTTCTCGAGGCCTGCGACGTCCCGCAGGAGAAGCGGACCCTGTGGGTGCACGGTTCGACGTCGCGCCACGGCGCCACGCGGTGCGATCCTCACGTGAACATGCTGCGCGCCACGACCCAGACTCTTGCAGGCGTCGTGGGCGGAGCGGACAGCCTTCATACGGCCCCCTTCGACGACGCCACGGGGGGGAGCGACGATTTCTCCCGCCGGATCGCGCTGAACACTCAGCTCATCCTCCGCGACGAATCCCATCTCGCCGGAGTCGTCGATCCCGCGGGAGGATCGTGGTACGTGGAGAAACTGACTGACGAGATCGCCCACGCCGCGTGGAGCCTCTTCCAGGATGTGGAGAAACAGGGTGGAATGGCGCAGGCCCTGGCCGACGGTTTTGTCCAGTCGTCGCTGAAAAAAACGGCCGGGGAAAAACGCACCGCCGCCGCCCGGGGAGTCGACGTGATCGTCGGCACGAACAAGTACCCCCTGAGGGGCGAGGCCGATCTCGGTTCACCGGCCGCCGCCGAGCGGCCCCCCAGCGCGGAACGTCCACCGGGAGATCGCCCGTCGCCGGCGAAGGAGGATGCCGTCGGCGACGATGCCGTCGGCGATGATGCGGCCTGCCACGACGTGTGCGACACACTGATTGCCGCGGCCGCCCGGGGAGCGACGGTGGAGGAGATGTCCCGCTCCCTGGCGACCCGGAACGGCTCCAAAGCGGAGAGAGTGAGTCCCCTCGTTGCGGGACGTCGCGCCGAACCGTTCGAGTCGTTGCGTGCGGCGGTGGAGGATCATCGCGCCCGCGGCCGCAATGCGCGCGTCTTCATCGCCACGCTGGGGAACGTGGCGCGATCGATGGCGCGCGTCGATTTTGCGGCGAGTTTTTTCGAGGTCGGCGGATTCGAGGTGGTCCGGGCCGAAGGCGGACTCTCGCCCGAGCGTACGGCAGAGAGCGTCCTCGAATCGGCAGCGCCGGTGGTTGTCCTTTGCGGGCTCGACGAGGACTATGAGCGGAACGCCGTTTCTATCGCCCGGCGCCTGAAGGAGGCCGATTCCGCTCCGCTGATCGCGCTTGCCGGCCGGCCGGCGGAGAGTGCGCGTGCCGATGAATATGGCGCGGCGGGCGTCGACCTCTTCATTCACCTCCGGTCCGATCGACTCGATGTCCTGGGCCGCGTGGCGCGCGGAATGGGGGTGGTCCTATGAGCCCTCTTCCCGATTTTACCCGAATCGACCTGGCCGCCGATCCTTCCCCGCGTCCCGCGGCGGCGGAGGCCTATCAAACTTGGAAAACCGCCGCCGAGCAGAGCGCCCAGTGTCCGCTCGACGATCTTATGTGGCGCACCAACGAGCTGATCGACGTGAAACCGCTCTACACGAGCGCCGATCTCGAAAAGGCGGAGCATCTCGGATTCACCGCCGGGCTGCCTCCCTACGTGCGCGGTCCCTACGCGACGATGTACGTCATGCGCCCCTGGACGGTGCGGCAGTACGCGGGGTTCTCCACGGCCGAGGAGTCGAACGCTTTCTATCGCCGCAATCTGGCCGCCGGGCAGAAGGGGCTTTCCGTCGCCTTTGACCTGGCCACGCACCGCGGCTACGACTCGGACCACCCCCGTGTGGTGGGCGACGTGGGCAAAGCGGGCGTGGCGATCGACTCGGTCGACGACATGAAGGTCCTCTTTGACGGGATCCCGCTCGACAAGATGTCGGTCTCCATGACGATGAACGGCGCCGTGCTCCCCGTGATGGCCTTTTATATCGTCACCGCCCTCGAGCAGGGCGCGTCGATGGAAGAACTGGCCGGAACGATCCAGAACGACATCCTCAAGGAGTACATGGTCCGCAATACCTACATCTATCCGCCCGCTCCGTCGATGCGGATCATTGCCGACATCATCGCCTTCACCGCGCGCCGCATGCCGCGTTTCAACAGCGTGTCGATCTCGGGCTACCACATGCAGGAGGCGGGCGCCACCGCCGATCTGGAGATGGCCTACACGCTGGCCGACGGTCTCGAGTACGTGCGCACCGGCCTTGCGGCGGGTCTCTCCATCGACGCCTTCGCCCCGCGCCTCAGCTTCTTCTGGGGCGTTGGCATGAACTACTTCATGGAGATCGCCAAGATGCGCGCCGCCCGCATGCTGTGGGCCAAGCTGATGAAAAGATTCGAGCCGAAGAATCCCAAGTCGATGATGCTCCGCACCCACTGCCAGACCTCGGGGTGGAGCCTCACCGAGCAGGATCCCTTCAACAACGTGGCGCGCACCTGTATCGAGGCGAAGGCCGCCGCACTGGGCCATACCCAGAGCCTGCACACCAACGCCCTCGACGAGGCGATCGCCCTGCCCACCGATTTCAGCGCCCGCATCGCGCGCAACACCCAGCTCTATCTCCAGGAGGAAACGGGCATCTGCCAGGTTATTGACCCCTGGGGAGGATCGTTTTATGTTGAGTCGCTGACCGACGCGCTCGCCCGCAAGGCGTGGAAGCACATCGAAGAGGTCGAGGCGCTCGGCGGGATGGCGCGCGCCATCGAAAGCGGGCTGCCCAAGATGCGCATCGAGGAGGCCGCCGCGCGGCGCCAGGCGCGCATCGATTCGGGCGCCGACGCGATCATCGGCGTCAACCGGCACCGTATCGACGAAGAGGCGCCGATCGACATCCTCGAGGTGGACAACCGCATCGTGCGCGAACAGCAGGTGGCGCGCCTCGACGCGCTGCGCAAAGGGCGCGACGAGGCGGTTGTGAAGGAGGCGCTCGGAGCGCTCGCACGTTGCGCCGAAGAGGGCGGTAGCGCCGAAGAGGGCGGTAGCGCCGAAGAGGGCGGCCGCGCCGAAAAGGGCGAAGGCAACCTGCTCGAGCTTTCCGTCGCCGCGGCCAGAGCGCGCGCAACGCTCGGCGAGATCAGCGACGCCCTCGAGACGGTCTTCGGCCGCCACGTGGCGGAACCGAAGATGGTCTCCGGCGTTTACAGCAGCGAATATGTTGAGGAGGGAGCGATCGACGACATACGCAAGCTCACCGACGAGTTCGAACGCGCCGAGGGCCGGCGGCCGCGCATTCTGATCGCCAAGATGGGTCAGGATGGCCACGACCGCGGCGCCAAGGTCATCGCCTCCGCCCTAGCAGATCTCGGCTTCGATGTCGATGTGGGCCCTCTTTTCCAGACACCGGAAGAGACGGCACGCCAAGCCGTGGAGAACGACGTTCACGTGGTCGGCATGAGCTCCCTCGCCGCGGGGCACAAGACCCTTCTGCCCCAGCTCGTGGCGGAGCTCGAAAAGCTGGGCAGGAAAGACATTCTCGTCGTGGTCGGCGGAGTGATTCCCGCCCAGGACTATAACGACCTCTACGAACAGGGCGCCGTGGCCATCTTCGGGCCGGGCACGGTCATTCCCGTGGCCGCGAAAAAGATTCTCGACGCCTTGGGGCGCTGATCGAAAGACGATTCGTGAGTGACAAGAAAAAAAAGCCGCAGAAGAAGAAGCCCACCTCCGCGCTGAATGTGCGGCCGGGCAAGGTGGGCGGCCACGACGGCATGCCCCCTTCGAAGGTACGAGCAGACTCGAAGGCGCCCGCGGGCTCGAAGAAGCCCAAGGCGGCCGCCCGTCCCGAGCTCGCCCTCGAGGAGTACGTCGATGGCGTGCTCGCCGGCGACCGGACCATTCTCGGCCGGGCGATCACTCTCGTCGAATCGAACGCGCCCGAACACGAGGAGCGCGCCCAGGAGCTGCTCAAAACTTTGAGCTCCCGCGCGGGCCGGTCGATCCGCGTGGGCGTCACCGGCCTGCCCGGATCGGGCAAGAGCACGCTCATCGAAACCCTGGGCTCGACACTCACCGACAGGGAACACAAGGTGGCGGTCCTCGCCGTCGATCCGTCGAGCAGCGTCTCCCGGGGAAGCATCCTGGGCGACAAGACCCGCATGGACCGGCTCGCGCGCAATCGGCGCGCCTTCATCCGCCCCTCGCCCACGGGGGGCACGCTGGGCGGCGTGGCGCGCAAGACGCGCGAGACGATCGTCCTCTTCGAGGCGGCCGGTTATGACGTGATCCTCATCGAGACGGTCGGCGTGGGGCAGAACGAGATCGCCGTCCGTTCCATGGTCGACTTCTTTCTCCTCCTCCTCGTGGCCGGAACGGGTGACGAGTTGCAGGGAATCAAGAAGGGTGTCATCGAGATCGCCGACGCTCTCGTGGTGAACAAGGCCGACGGCGAGAACAGGATCGCCGCCGAGGCCGCGCGCGAGCAGTATGGGCGCGCCCTCCACTATCTCCGTCCCGCGACCAGCGGTTGGCGCACCGAGGCGTTCAGCGCATCGGCGCTGACCGGCGACGGCGTCGACACGATCTGGACGGTGGTGGAGACCTTTCAGCGCCTCACCGAAAAAAGCGGCGTTTTCGAGCGCCGCCGTCGCGAGCAGGCGCGCGACTGGCTGCACCAGATGATCGCCGAGCGCCTGACGAACAATTTTTACAGCCACCCCGCCATCGTCCCGATCCTGCCCGCCGTCGAGCAGGATGTAATCGACGGCAGAACGCCCGCCGCACGCGCGGCCATGAACCTTTTGAAAAAATTCGACGAAGGCCACACAAACAGCGACTGACGAAGGGATCGCCCATGCAGGCACAGGATGTTTACAAACCCGAGAACCACGTGAGGATCGTCACCGCCGCTTCGCTCTTCGACGGCCACGACGCCACGATCAATATCATGAGGCGCATCATCCAGGCGACAGGGGGCGAGGTGATCCATCTCGGCCACAACCGGTCCGTGGGCGAGATCGTCCGCTGCGCGATTCAGGAGGACGCCCAGGCCGTGGCGATCACCTCCTATCAGGGCGGGCACATGGAGTTTTTCAAGTACATGCGCGACCTCTTCGCCGAGGCGGGCTGCGGCCACATCAAGATATTCGGCGGCTGGGGCGTCTTCCTGCCCCACGAGATCGACGAGCTGCACGCGTACGGCATCACGCGCATCTACTCCCCCGACGACGGGCGCAGCCTCGGCCTGCAGGGGATGATCAACGATCTGGTGGAGCAGTCCGACTATCCCACGGGCAAGGACGTGGCCGTCGATCTCGACAAGATCGGGGCGCGCGACCACCGGGCGATTGCCGAGCTCATCTCGGCGGCCGAGAATTTTCCGGAGAGTGTGGCCGGAGCGCTCGACGCGCTGAGGGAGAGGTCGCGTGCTCTGAAAACTCCCGTCGTGGGCATCACCGGAACGGGCGGCGCGGGCAAGTCGTCGATGGTCGACGAACTGGTGAGACGCTTTTTGTCCGACTTCAACGACAAGACGATCGCCATCGTTTCGGCCGATCCCTCGCGCCGCAAGACGGGCGGCGCGCTGCTCGGCGACAGGATCAGGATGAACTCGATCGACAACGAACGGGTCTACATGCGCTCCCTCGCCACGCGCCAATCGAACCTCGCCCTGTCGCGCTACGTGAGCGACGCCGTCGATATCGTCAAGGCGGCGGGCCATGACCTGATCATTCTCGAGACCTCGGGGATCGGACAGTCGGACACGGAGATCGTCGATCACAGCAACGTGGCCATGTACGTCATGACACCCGACTACGGCGCCGCCTCGCAACTCGAGAAGATCGACATGCTCGACTATGCCGACATCATCGCGCTGAACAAGTTCGACAAGCTCGGCGCCCTCGACGCGCTGCGCGACGTGCGCAAGCAGTACCAGCGCAACCACAGGCTCTTCGAGACGCCGCCCGACGAGATGCCCGTCTTCGGCACGATCGCGTCCCAGTTCAACGACCCCGGCGTGGACAGCCTATACAGGGGCCTGATCGCGCGCATCAACGAGAAGACCGGCTCCTCCTTCGAGACCTCCATCGAGGATCCCGACGATCTCTCCGAGAAGATCCACATCATTCCGCCCGAGCGGACGCGCTACCTCTCGCAGATCTCGGAGACGGTGAGGGACTACAACGAGCGCGCTCTGCGGCAATCGGCGGTGGCGCGCAAACTCGACTCGATCAAGAACGCTCTCGCCGCCCTCGGTGACGGCGACGACGTGGCTACGGAGACTGCGCGAGAGAAACTCGAAGGGCTCTATTCGGCGGCCGAAAAAGAGCTGTCCGCGGAGAATCGACAGATACTCGATTCGTGGTTCGAAAAGGTCAAGGCCTATCAGAACGAGACCTTCACCTACAAGGTTCGAAACAAGGAGATCAATGTCGCGACCCACACCGAGTCGCTGTCGCGCCTTCGGATACCCAAGATCTCCATGCCCAGGTTCGACTCGTGGAGCGAGATCCTCCGGTGGAATCTTCAGGAAAACGTTCCCGGCTCATTTCCCTACACGGCCGGTGTCTTTCCCTTCAAGAGGGAGCAGGAGGACCCGACGCGCATGTTCGCCGGCGAGGGCGGGCCCGAGAGGACGAACAGGCGTTTTCATTTCGTCTCCAAGGGAATGCCCGCCAAGCGGCTCTCGACCGCCTTCGATTCGGTCACCCTCTACGGCGAGGACCCCGACGTACGTCCCGACATTTACGGCAAGATCGGAAACTCGGGCGTTTCGGTCGCCTGCCTCGACGACGCCAAGAAACTCTACTCCGGTTTCGACCTGGCCGATCCCAAGACGTCGGTCTCCATGACGATCAACGGGCCGGCGCCGATCCTCGTCGGCTTTTTCATGAACGCCGCCATCGACCAGCAGTGCGAGAAGTACATCAGGGAACAGGGCCTCGAAGAGGAGGTGGAACGAAAGATCGCCGCAATTTACCGGGAGAAGGGGACAAAACGCCCCCGCTACGAGGGCGATCTCCCCGAGGGGAACGACGGCCTCGGCACCATGCTTCTCGGAATCACCGGCGACCGGATCCTGCCCCGCAGCGTCTACGAGAAGATCAAGGCCGACACGATTGCGTGCGTGAGGGGCACGGTGCAGGCCGACATCCTCAAGGAGGATCAGGCGCAAAACACGTGCATCTTCTCCACCGATTTCTCGCTCAAGCTGATGGGCGACGTGCAGGAGTACTTCATCGACAACAGGGTGCGCAACTTTTACTCCGTGTCGATCTCGGGCTACCACATCGCCGAGGCGGGCGCCAACCCGATCACGCAGCTCGCGTTCACCTTGGCCAACGGTTTCACCTACGTCGAGTACTACGTGTCGCGCGGCATGGATGTCGACGCTTTCGCTCCCAACTTTTCCTTCTTCTTCTCCAATGGAATCGACGCCGAGTACTCGGTCATGGGCCGCGTGGCGCGGAGGATCTGGGCCAAGGCGCTCCGTGACAAGTACGGGGCGGGCGAGCTTTCCCAGCGGCTCAAGTACCACATCCAGACGTCGGGCCGGTCGCTCCACGCGCAGGAGATCGGCTTCAACGATATCCGTACCACGCTCCAGGGGCTTTATGCCGTCTATGACAACTGCAACTCGCTCCACACCAACGCCTATGACGAGGCGATCACCACGCCCACCGAGGAGTCGGTGCGCAAGGCGATCGCCATCCAGATGATCATCAACCACGAACTCGGCCTCGCCAAGAACCAGAATCCCAACCAGGGATCGTTCATCATCGAGGAGCTCACCGATCTCGTCGAGGAGGCGGTGCTCGCCGAGTTCGACCGGATCACCCAGCGGGGCGGCGTGCTCGGCGCCATGGAGACGATGTACCAGCGGAGCAAGATCCAGGAGGAGTCGCTCTACTACGAACGGCTCAAGCATTCGGGCGAGCTGCCCATCATGGGGGTGAACACCTTTCTTTCGCCCGACGGTTCGCCCACGATTATTCCGAGCGAGGTGATCCGAGCCACGGAAGAAGAAAAGGCATTCCAGATCGACACGGTCTCCGAGCTTCACAAGACATGGAGCGATGTGGCCGTCGAAAAGCTCGACGACCTGCACCGCAGGGCGCGCGGAACGGAGAACGTCTTCGAGGGCCTCATGGAGGCGGTCAAGGTCTGTTCGATCGGCCAGCTCACCGACGCACTCTTCGACGTGGGCGGCGAGTATCGGAGAAATATGTAGGCACGCTGCGGCGCGAGGAGTGGCGGGCGGCCGGTGGAACCGATAATCGACGAGGGAGGGCATCGATGGGAGAGATCCGCTCGGCAGAGCCGCAACGCCCGCGAAAGCGGACCCTCCTGTCGCTCGGCGCGGGCCTGCTCCTCTTTGCGGGAATCCTCCTTTTCGTCGATCTCGAACCGGGCCGCCCCGAGGTCACACGGACCGCCGCCGTGGCGGCACTCATGGCCGTCTGGTGGATGACCGATGCGATCGCTCTTGCCGCCACCGCGCTGATTCCGATGGTGGCCTTCCCGCTGCTCGGGATCATGAACGGCAAAGCGGTGGCGCCCATCTACTTCAACCACATCATCTTTCTTTTTCTCGGCGGTTTCATGGTCGCTCTTGCCATGGAGCGCTGGAATCTTCACCGCCGCATCGCGCTCCGCATCCTGCTCCTTTTCGGGACACGGCCGCGCAACCTGCTGCTCGGCTTCATGGTGGCGTCGGCCTTTTTGTCGATGTGGATTTCCAACACGGCAACGACGATGATGATGGTGCCCATCGTGCTCGCGGTGATCGTCAATATCGAGGACGCTCTCGGTGGGGGGCGGTTCGCGAAGAGCTCGGTCGCCCTCCTCCTCGGTGTCGCCTACGGCGCGACGCTGGGGGGGATCGCCACCCTCGTCGGGACGCCGCCGAATCTCTCCTTCGCGCGCATCTTCGAGATCACCTTTCCGGGCGCGCCCGAGATCGGATTTGCCTCGTGGATGCTCTACGCGCTGCCGATCTCGATTCTGTTTCTATTCCTTGTCTGGTGCTTTCTGTCCCTCTTTTATTTGCGGTCGGCGGGAGGGATGATCGACAAGTCGGTCATCGAAAGCCAGTACAAGGCGCTGGGCGCACTCTCCTTCGAGGAGAAGGTGGTTCTTGCCGATTTTATTCTTCTGGCGCTGCTCTGGGTCTTTCGCACCGATCTGCAGCTCGGAATTTTCACGATACCCGGGTGGTCGCGCCTGTTGGCCAATTCCGAGTGGCTCAATGACGGGGTCGTGGCGGTCGGCATGGCGCTGATCCTCTTTCTCATTCCCTCGGTCACGGAGCGACGCACGCAGATCCTCGACTGGCAGACCGCAGCGCGCCTGCCGTGGAATATCGTCCTCCTCTTCGGCGGGGGATTCGCTCTGGCAAGCGGATTCAAGGAGTCGGGGCTTTCTCTCTGGATCGGTGACTGCCTCAGCGGTGCTCAGGCGATTCACCCACTGCTGCTCATCGCCCTGATCAGCCTGGTCATTACATTTCTCACCGAGTTGACATCCAACACGGCCACGGCCGAGATGCTCCTGCCGATTCTCGCCGGACTCGCGCTGAGCGTGCGGATCAATCCGCTGCTTCTCATGGTTCCCGGCACCTTGGCGTGCTCCCTCGCCTTCATGCTGCCCGTGGCCACTCCGCCCAATGCCATTATCTTCGGAACGAATCGCCTGCGCATCGGCCAGATGGCGCGCATCGGGGTCCTTCTCAACCTTTGTGGCGTGTTCATCGTGGCCCTGGCCACATGGTTCATCGGGCGGGAGGTTTTCGGAATCGATCTGGCGCAATTTCCCCAATGGGCGGGGGAGTGAGGGCGGGGGGGCTCTGACGCTCCCTTAAACGACGCCCAGTTCCATCTTGGAATCGTCGAGGTGCCTGAATCGGAATCCCACGGAACAGAATCCGAATTCGATGAGGTCGAGGAATTTCTCCCTCTTGTAGACGTTCGGCTCGAGGTGATAGGTCGTTGTGCCCTCTCGCTTTTCCACTTGGATGATGCCCGCTTTCTCGAGAATGGAAATGTTCCGTTCAATATCCGCCTCATCGATCGGCAGCGTGCGGATCATGCCTTCGTCGATCTCGATTCCCTTGATCAGGAGATTGATGATCGCGATGCGATTCATGTTGGCAAAGATGTGGAAAACTCCGGCGCATTTATTGAGTAATTCGGTGTCGGCCGGGAGGGGGGACTTGATCAGGCGTTTCAATCGACCCGTGAAGGATTCCTCCTCGCCCGTCTTGAATTCGATCGCGCAAGAACCGAAATCGATCCTCCGTGCCTGAGCGTCCTTTTTGAAGATCGCCGGATGAAGGGAGAAGAGCCGCTTGCGGCCCGTGCCGCTCTGCACGATGAGTCCCGCGCTTTCGAGAGTCGACAAGTTCTCCTCGATCGCGCCGACGTCGCCGGACAGCGCGTTTGCAATCGAACCCGCCGACTTGCTTCCGTTGAAGAGAAAATCGATGATCCTCAGGTTCGTCGCATGGGAGAGCACGTCGAAAGCTCTCGAGCATCTGCTCAACATACCGAGATCGAGCATCGCCACCTCCAGTGGACAGACACCGACCGCCCGGAAGACGGACGGCTGTTTTGACGAGCCGTGCCAACGATTCGACCTTACCTTCGGTCAAAAAGCTCGTGTAGCAATAAATTGTATAAAAATATGTTGTTAAGTAAAGAGAAAAAATTTGGCAGTCACCGCCATCGGTCTCATCGAACGGTCACCGGTATGGGGAGAGGCCAAAAAAATAAAGGACAAGCCGAATGAGCGTGTCCTTTATTTTAAACATATATTGGTGGGCAGACCCGGATTCGAACCGGGGACACCTGGATTTTCAGTCCAGTGCTCTACCACTGAGCTATCCGCCCACCCATTTTTTCAAAGTCGATAATGGCGCGTCGAGACGCGAAAACAAAGAGGGGAAATTATCACAACGCGTTCGGGGCGTCAAGAGCGTTGTGTCGCTTTCCCGGGATCGACGGCCAAATCGCGCGGCGGGCGATGAAACCGGTCTTCGATCAACCTTTTCCGGTTTCATCGCGTCGGGCCGCGATGCCGAGCGATTCGATATCCTTGCGGATATTGGCGAGAAGTTCTTCGACAGAATCGAATTTTTTCTGATCTCTGATCTTGCGAACGATAAAAACCTCGAGGATCTCGTCGTAGAGATCCCCCGAAAAGCCGGGGATGTGAACCTCGATGGTGGGCACCACCTCTTGGTGCCCGTGAAAGGTGGGGCGCGTTCCGATGCTCAGCACGGCGCGGCGGCGAATCCCTCCAAACAGCACGGTGACCTCGTACACCGCCGGAGGCGGCACGATACCCGTCTCGCACTGCACGTTGGCCGTGGGATAGCCGATCTGGCGTCCGCGCGCATCGCCGTGGACGACCGGTCCCAGGAAAGAGACCTCCCGGCCGAGCATCTCCTCGGCCAGCCTGAGATCGCCCGACCGGATTGCTTCTCTGATCCGCGTACTGCTGATCACTTTTCCACCCACACTGACCTCGGTCGCGGAGTGAACCTCGATGCCTCGCAGGTCGGCCTGTTTCTGCAAGAAGTTTAGATCTCCCTCCTTGTTCCGTCCGAAAGCGCTGTCGTGGCCGAGTATGATCGCTCGCGCGCGGAGAGCGCCGATCAGAAATCGATCGAGGAATTCCTTGGCCGTCGTCTCCCGTACCGCCTTGTCGAAGGGAATGACCACGGCGAGGTCGACACCGTTTCGTTCGAGCAGGCGCAGGCGGTGCTCCATCGACAGGATCAGGGCCGGGGCGTTCTTGGAGAGAAAGCGGTCGGGATGGGTGTCGAAGGTGAGAACCGTGCGCGGGACGCCGAGCCGGCTGCCCACCTCTTTGAGGATGTGCAACACCTTGAGGTGGCCCTGGTGCATTCCGTCGAAAACCCCGATCGTCACGGCACACTCCTCGGAAAGGGGCGCGGCGATTTCGCTGATCGATTGGAGATGAAGTCTCTTCATTGGCTCAGGAATATCCGAAAATCACTGAGACTCTCGATCTTCTTCGAGAGAAGAATCGTGCTGCTCCCTCAAATCGTCGAGAAGCTTCCTGTTTCTGATCTTGTCCGTATGGGACATTCTGTGAACGAGGAGCACATTGTCAAGATGGTCCATTTCGTGCTGCACCGCCCTGGCGAGGAGGCCGTCGCACTTGGTCTGGCACGTTTTGAATTCCATGTCCTCGTACTCGACGGTGATCTCCCGTGTGCGCTTGACCTTCACGTAGAGCCCGGGGAAACTGAGGCAGCCCTCGGTGTCGTTCGCCGTCCCCGTGCGGGTGATGATCCTGGGATTGATGAATACACGTTCCTCGCCCTCTTTGGAACCGCCGATGTTGAGCACGAAGAGACGCGCGTCCCAGCCTACCTGGGGGGCGGCCAAGCCGATTCCGTTGTTCTCGTACATCAACTCGAACATGCGGTGGATTTTTTGAGCCAGATCGACTTCGTCGGACTTGACGGGCCGGGTTTTGTCCATGAGAAGGGGATTGGGATAATAGATGAGTTCCATTATTCGTCGGGTCCAAGGGGATCATTTTTCGGTAACTTACTTAATTAACTCAAGTAATAACAACTCGATAGGGAAGGCGCAACCCCATATTTGTATTGACACTTTTTCAACGCTTTGATATTTATAACCCCCTTTATCACAAAGAGCAGAATCCTTGAGTGGGCGACGCCATCGATGGACATCAGCAAGCACCTGGAGCGGGCGAAGGAAGCGGTCAGAAAGAAAAATTTTGACTTCGCCCTGACCTTGTACAACCAGGCTTTGGCCATCAAGCCCGATCATCGCGAGGCGAGGCTCGGGCTTCTCGAGGCGGCGGCGCGCAAACTTCAGCTCAAACCGTCTCCCAAGTTCGTGCGCATTCTCATCGGACTGCCCCAGTTCGTCTCCCTTTTTCTGGGAAAATTGACCAAGAACAGCGAGCTCGTGGCCCGGGCCGCGCAGCGCTATCTCACGGTCGATCCGCACAACGACTCTGTTAATTTCCTTCTGGGAAAGACTTTGGAGTCATCAGGCTATCTGGGAGGCGCGGCGGCCGTCTACGAATTCGTAGCGGGCTACGACGAGAAGAATGTGGCTGCCCTCAAGAAGGCCGGATTTCTCATGTACCGGCTCAAGGATGTTCCCGCGGCGCTGGAACTTTTCGAAAAAGTGCTCGCCATTGTGCCCCGCGATCCCGAAGCGGAGAAAATGCGCAAGAATCTTGCAGCCGAGAGCACCCTCGCCACAGGCTCCTATTCCAAGGCAAAATCCTCACTCGATCTGGTGATCGACAAGGATGAGGCTGCCAGCCAGCAGAAAGCGGCGCGCATTCACCGCGACGCCGACGAACTGGAAGAGGATGAAGCCGCGGTGCGGCAAAAATTGGAGACCGATCCCGAGGACAAGCGCGCCCAGAGGGATCTCGGCGATCTTCTGATGCGCAAGAAGGACCATGAAGGTGCGGTGCGCCATTTCAGCGCCATGCTCGAAAAGGATCCGGACAACTTCGACGTCCGCTGCCTCAGGGGAGACGCCGAAGTCCTGATCCTCAGAAAGGGGCTGACCACCCTCAAGGAGCGGATGGCGGGTGGAGAAGATGAGGCGCTCAAAAAGGAGTACCACGCGCTCCG
>Ga0180430_10000902_pt1 | contig 31009 bp, 21 predicted proteins | sample SS_ome_9_FD_132999 | JGI IMG/M metagenome (GOLD analysis project Ga0180430, IMG submission 132999) | Hypersaline lake sediment archaeal communities from the Salton Sea, California, USA - SS_1_S_2 metaG | ecosystem: Environmental > Aquatic > Non-marine Saline and Alkaline > Hypersaline >... | reverse complement strand
ACGTCCGTGGTCAACGGCAACAACGCCGTCACCATCACCTGGACTAACGGGATCGTCTCCTGGACTCACACCGAGGACTGCGACTAGATTAAGGCAACAGGACCGCGAAGACGCATCTCGCGTCCTGAGACTCCAGGTCAATAACTGAAGCTGACTCCGTGGTGAAGAAGCGTTCGGTGCGTGCCGAACGCTTTTTTCTATGCTTAATGACCTTGACAATCGGCCGTCATTTTCCCAGTATTCATCCGGCACGCTGGTCTTTGAGGCCTTTGTTGCCGACAGTTTTATTTGGATCGGAGGAGTGGCTGAGTGGTCGAAAGCGGCGGTCTTGAAAACCGTTGTGCCGCAAGGTACCGTGGGTTCGAATCCTACCTCCTCCGCCATAGTCGAGAGAAGAAGATCTGCCGATTCGATCAAGTTGGTCGACACCCTCACGCCCAGCATCCACAGCGACGCTCCTGTTGACACTATATATAACCGAAGCGGCCCGGTGGAAGTACGCTTTCGATTTTCCGGAACAATTTGCGGGGCTGTCCATGTTCAAGGAACAGAATCATGGAAAGCTCAAAGAAGATCTTACTAGTCGAAGATGATCCCGAGATCTCCAATCTCGTGGAGTTACATCTCAAGGACCAGGGGTGGCAAACCGAGGCCGTCGCCGACGGAACCGTGGGATTAGAGCGAGCCTTAACCGGCGAGTTCGACGTCGTCGTCCTCGATCTTATGCTTCCCGGAACTGACGGTCTGGAAATCTGCAAGCGGCTCAGGCAAGAAAACTCGCTTCTTCCGGTGCTGATGCTCACTTCGCGCTCCGAAGAGGTCGATCGGGTGCTCGGCCTCGAACTGGGCGCCGATGATTATCTCACCAAGCCGTTCAGTATTCGTGAACTTATCGCACGAATCAAGGCGTTGCTCCGAAGACTGGACCAACTGGCCCAGGTGCAAGACAACGGCCACCGCGACGAGGTGCTTCAGTTTGCCGGACTCACCCTGGACTTGTCCAAGCGTAAGGTCACGCTCGGTGCCGCCAAAGTCGAGCTGACGGCAAAGGAGTATGAGTTGCTGGCCCTGTTTGCCCGTCATCCCGGACGCGCCTACAGCCGCCAGGACTTGCTGGAGATTGTCTGGGGCTATCAGTACAGCGGTTATGATCACACCGTCAACTCCCATATCAACCGGCTGCGCGGGAAGATTGAGGGCGACCCGGCCAAGCCACGTTACATCAAAACCGTCTGGGGTCACGGCTATCGTTTCGCCGAAAGAGAGGAGTTGGAATCTTGAAGACACTCCTGCATTCGTTCTATGGCAAACTGTCGCTGACCTTCCTGGTACTGCTGCTGGGTATGGGTGTGGTACAGATTCTGATCTCGGTTCAGTCGTCGATCGACTTTGTCAAGGAAGCCGACCAGCGAATGAACCAATCACTAGCCAAAAACCTCGCGGTCGATTTTGAGCCTTTTCTCGGAGACACTATGAACATGCCCGAGATAGAGCATATGATGCACTATCTCATGGTCATCAACCCGCACATTGAAATCTACCTACTCGACCGGGAGGGCCAGGTTCTGGCCTTCTTTGCCGAACCCTCTCTCAAGGTGGTGCGCGAGTCGGTAAATCTGGGACCGGTCAGGGAGTTCATATCGCAAGAAGGCGACCTGGCGGTCATGGGTGACGATCCCCGACGTCTCGATCGTCAGAAGCTGTTCTCGGCGGCTCCGATCAAGCTTGGCCCCGAGAAGGACGGCTACATTTACGTTATTCTGGGCGGCGAGCAATTCGACTATGCCACGGCAAGCCTGTGGGACAGTTTCTTGATATCTACTGCCGCCAAGGGGTTGCTGATCGCCGTTATATGCACGGCCGTGATCGGACTGGTGTTGTTCTTCTTTATGACGCGGAGACTGCGAACCATGAGCGCTGCCGTCAAGCGGTTCGAACAGGGTGAATTCGACCACCGGCTGGAAGTTGACTCCCCGGATGAGTTCGGACGCCTGGCCTCGACTTTCAACAAGATGGCCGGGACGATCGAAAGCAATATCGACGAGCTCAAACGCACCGACGATCTCCGTCGCGAACTGGTGGCCAATGTCTCCCACGACTTGCGTAGTCCGCTCGGATCGGTGAAAGCCCACCTGGAGACGATTCAAATGAAGTTCGATTCGTTGTCGGGAGAAGAGAAGAAAAGCTACATAGATATCTCCCTGAGCAACATCGATCGTCTCAGTCGTCTGGTGCACGAGCTGTTCGAGCTGTCGAAACTGGATGCCTCCCAGGTAGAACCGCAAATGGAGCCGATGGCTATTTCCGAACTGGTGCAAGATGTTGCCATGAAGTTCCAGCCTCAAGCGGAACGCAAAGGATTGAAGTGTGTCACCGTTCTTCCGGAGGGCCTGCCGCTGGTGAAAGCTGATGTTGGCATGATCGAGCGCGTCCTGTCCAACCTGATCGAAAACGCGATCCATCACACCGAACCGGGCGGAGAGATCCGAATCGAACCCAATCGCCTGGAATCTTCGGTCAGAGTCTCGGTCTCAGACACCGGGTCAGGTATTGCGGAGAAGGACGTACCGCACATTTTCGATCGCTTCTATCACGGCCCGCGCGTGGGCAAGAAATCAACCGGCACCGGATTGGGACTCGCGATCGCCAAGAAGATTGTTGAACTGCACGGCGGCGATATCCGAGTGGACACCGAGCTAAAACGCGGCACTGCCTTCTCGTTCGATTTAGGGACGGTCTCCCCGAGCAGTCAGAATTAATCCCTAGCTGATTCCATGCGACTAGAAGACCCGGAGTTCCTCCGGGCTTTCTTCGTTGACCCAACTATCCCCGATTTGTGAGCCTTTGTATATCTCTCCGTGATAGATTCGTGATATTTCGATTGTTCTAGGGTTGAATGCATCACACCAACAACTGGAACACGAAAGGAGAGCACAATGGTGCGTAAAGTGCTTGTCGGAAGTCTGTTTACTCTCGCCCTATTCGTCTGGGGATGCTCCAATCAAGAGAACGGCGTAGCTCCGCAGAACGGCGTTGCTCCGCCGGTCGATGTCGATGAAGCCTCTTTCGAACTCACCGATGAAAACGGTGACATCCCTGAAGAACTGCAGTCCGCTGTGCAGGCGGCGTTCGAAGTCGACGCGGATACCGAAATCAACGAGAAGGCCATGGACGACATGGTCGAACACCAGGGCCAGTCATGCGGCTGGAACGACATCACCGGCCCGACCGTTATCACGGAGCCGGGTTTCTATCGCGTTCGCGACGATTTCTATGCCGACGGTGACGGTATTGTCGTCCAGTGCGACTGGGTCTTCCTCAAACTCGGCCGTCACACTATTACCGGCCCGGGCGAGAAGATGGGTCGTGGCGTGGTTGTCGAGAACGCCAAGTTTGTCGTGGTAAAAGGCGGCACCTTGAGCAACTTCGGCATCGGCGTTGTACTCGACAACAGTCACGCTTCGACAGTCAAGCGGGTGAAGATCTACGGCGAGGACCTGTTCGCCGATCCGGCCAACGGCATTGCTCCCCAGATCGGGATTATGGCCGTCAACAGCGCCGGCAACCGCATCTATCGTAACGAAATCAGCATGACCAACTTGGGTATTTTCGTTCGCGGCGGCGGAAGTTACTACAATCGGATTTTCCGCAACAAGGTGATGGGCGGCAACCTGGGACTCCTGGGCATCTGCTACAATCCGGACGGCAGTGGTGATCCTTCCGGTCCCCACGGTGACTTCGTGAAGCGCAACTATCTGTCCCGTTTTAAGGGTGGCATTCAGGCCTCTGCTGGCGCCGCCAACAACCTTTTCAAGCGCAACGAAATCAAGTTCTTCGACTTCGATATCGAGGATGTCGATGGCGCCAACTATTTCGTCAACAACTCAGCCATGATGATCGAAGCTCCAATGGACTACCTCTCCCTCAATTTCAACGGGCTCGAGAACCTCGGTTCCGATTTCGCCTACGAAGGCTGGTTGATCGTCAACGGCCACGCGGTCACCACCGGAGTCTTCACGGTTGATGGCTCGGGTAATCCCAGCCAGACCCAGTTCCCGGTTTCGGCCTTTGATCTGGCCGGCGCTTCCAAGTTCGTTCTTACGATCGAACCCAGCCCCGACCCGGACCCGGCTCCCGCCGCGACTCATTACCTGGCAGGTGATTTCGCGAGTGACGGCGCCATGCTTTCCGTCGGCGATCCGGCCGCTTTGGGCGATGACTTCATGTCTGCTGGCGGCTACTACATCCTGAATACTCCCTCCACCGGCAGCGACAACTCTGACTACGCCCACGGCATTTGGTGGTTGGATCCGACTTTGGGTCCGGGTCCCTCCTTGACCCTGCCGACTCTTCCGGCCGGATGGGTCTACGAAGGCTGGGTAGTAGGACCGGGCGGACCGGTGACGACGGGCCAGTTCACGGACGTGGCTGACTTTGACTTCGACCTCGGTGGCCCGACCGCCGGTCCCGATCCGATTCCGCCGTTCCCGGGACAGGACTATATCGATCCGCCGATGAACCTGATCGGCTATACGGCCGTGATTAGTGTCGAGCCCTATCCGGACAACAGCGCCGCCCCGTTTGCGCTCAAGCCGCTAGTGGATGGAGTTGTTGAGGATTTCGGAATCGGCGCTCCTCAGGATATGATGAACAACGCCGCGTCGTTCCCTACCGGAAGCGCGATGCGATAGTACATGAAACCGACATCGACCCCGTCGGTTTTCCCCTCACAAAGGCCCGCGCTGCAACACGCGGGCCTTTGACCTATCCAAACGATTCGTCTTGCTGTTTCGGCACAAAGCGGTTACCTTCCCGCCAACCAGTATTGACAGGAAATGTGCATGCAAGACAGTCGCAAAGCTATCTTGAAGACAGCTATAACGGAGTTTGCCAAGACCGGCGTATTCGGCACGACAATCGAATCTGTCGCCGAGGCAGCCGGGGTGGATCCGGCCATAGCTCGCTCCCTGTTTGTGGATCGCAACGGTCTACTTCGGGCTACGGTCGAGGAGATCACCAGCCCCAACGTTGCCGCAATATCGATGGCCGTCGAAGGAATCGACGACCCTCGTGAATTCGTGCGGGCCTCCATGAAGCATTTCGATCGCTTCCTCTACGACAACCCGGACCTGGTGAGAGCTATGCAGCGCTGTATGGCCGATGATCCGATGTTGATGGCGACCATCTACCAGACCTCTATGTTCCCCTCCGAGTTCGCCGAAAGGTTGCACTCGTTCGTTGAGAAAGGTCAGATGAGAGGAGACCTCCTCTCGGTCTTCATGATGCTCGATTCACTGATGCTCTTCGCCCACTGGGTGCGCCCTTCGTTCTCCAAGATAACCGATATGGACGAGGACAAGGTATTCGAGACTCGTTTCGAGTTCATCATGGATGTGCTGGAGAATGGGCTCTACACGAAATAGCTGATTATCCCAGGGGATATCCACCGGAGTACCGGCAATGGGCGTTGGGGGAATGGAGTGGCCCTAAGCGACGGGCTTTTCTTTAGGACGATTTCTTGCCGCGGAGGCCAGGACGCTACGCAGCGTGAATGCCAGGTCCTTGTTGTGGAAAGGCTTGGAGAAGTAACCGTCGGCACCGGCATCGATAGCCTTCTTGGCGTTCATCTTGCCTGAATAGCCGGTAATAAGAATAACCGGAACTCCCGGATACTTGCTTTTCACCTCATTGAGAATATCCTCACCGGTCTTGCCGGGAAGCATGAAGTCGGAGACGACCACATCGACGCGTTGCTTGCTGAGGATCTCAAGACCCTCTTCGGCGGTACCCGCGGTCAGAACCTTGAAGCGTTCGAGCTGCAGGAACTCCTGTAGGATTTCGACAATGACCGGTTCGTCGTCGATCACCAGCACCGTCCTCTTCCCCATCGTCTCGGCCCTGGCCAGTTTGGCCTCAAGCGTGGACTTGGATACGGGAAGCAGAACGATATCGGTCACGCCGACCGAGATGAAGTTGGCCAGCGACTCTTCTTTGAAGTTGCTGCCCACAACGATGACGGGAATCTGTCCGTATCTCGGATGGCTGCGCACTGCCTTGAGGAAATCCCGACCACTGGCTTCGATTGCCGCAGCATCAACTATGACCAGGTCTATCTCCGGTTTGTCCTCGAGGATCTTTCGGCCCTGGATGCAGCTCACCGCCGGGATAATACCGTGACATCCGGCCTCCAGTTTGTCTTTGAGTTCCTTCCAGGTATCAGTGCTCTTGCCTACGAGAAGTATGACCACAGGGGATTCCGCCGTAATTCAGGGTTTGAGTTCAGCACAGGGTCTCTTAGTCGATTTTCGGACGAAATGGCCTGACGCTTTAGAGACAACCACAAGACGATTGCTCATCTCGGAGGCCAAACAGTAAAGAGTGCAACTCCTGGGGCGAATTGCACTCTTCTTGAGGGTCTTGTGTGCTACCGACTTACTCGGAAGTCATGATAAACAGCGGCTGCATTTCGAAGCTCTTGTAGTGGGGGCGCAGACGGTCGATGTTGTAGTGCTTTTCGACGTTGACGAACTTCTTGGTGGAGGTTACCACGTCGATCGGAACATCATCGTAGCGACCGTTTTTCAGAACCACCAGTCGGCCGTGAATACCCTTGAGGATCAAATCCAGCGCCAGGTTGCCGTAAGCCATCGGAACGATTGAGTCGATTGCATCGGGATCGCCGCCACGGACCAGATATCCCAGCTTCTGCGTGATTATGTTGACCCGGTGCCCGCTGTTGAACTTGGGCGAGATCTCCTTGAGTTCGGCTGCGACCAGGTCGCCAATTCCACCCAGCTTCATATGACCGAAAGCGTCTTTTTTCATGTCCTGATAGACCATTTCCTGGCCTTCAAACATGGCGCCTTCCGAGACCAGCACGACGGAGTAACGACTGCGGTTACTTCGGCGATCGGCAACCATCAGCTCGGTCAGGCGTTCGACGTCGAATTTGTGCTCGGGAATGACGCAGCGGTTAGCAGCGCCGGCCATAGTTGGAAGCATGGCCGTATATCCGGCGTAGCGTCCAAACACTTCCAGGACCAGGAAACGTTCGTGGGAGCCGGCCGAGGTGCGTAGCGAGTGCGTCATCTGGATGGTACGGGTGACACAGGTCGAAAAACCGATACAGTAGTCGGTGCCGGGCACGTCGTTGTCCATCGTCTTCGGAATGGCCACCACTTTGACACCTTCCTGATAAAGGCGGACGCCATAGCTGAGGGTGTCGTCGCCGCCGATCGGAATCAGGAAGTCGATTCCGAGGTAATCGAGGTTCTTGATCACTTCGGGAGTGAGATCGTTCATTTCATCGTTGTACTCATCCTGAAGATGATCCGGTACACGATCTTTCGGTACGTGACCCGGATGGGTACGAGAGGAGTGCAGGAAAGTCCCGCCGGTACGACCGGCCTTGTTGACGATTTCCTCGGTCAGTTCCTGAATGCAGTTGCTGTTGTCGACCTTCTTGTCGCGTACGAAATCGATCGTACCCGCCCAACCGCGGCGGATTCCGAGAACCTTGTAGCCTTCTCTGAGAGCCCGAATCGTTACCGCTCTAATTGCAGGATTAAGTCCCGGGACATCGCCTCCGCCGGTGAGAATTCCGATTACGCCCTTGATCTTCTTGGGCTTTGCTTTCGAAACGGTCTTGGTTTTCTTTGCCGCCTTTGCCACGTTTCTACCTCCGTCTGGTGCGGAATTCGGAGCCCTTTGGCTGCCGATGATTAGTCTGTTTCATTGCTCCTGAATTGCCGCCGGCTGCCTGTGGCCACCGGAAATCGACGCTTCAATCTGTCAAAATATCGGCCACCCGAGGGTGGCTCTTGACATTCGCGGCCAAGATATAGCCAAGAGGGGAAAAGGTCAAAGGATTATCGAACAACCGGGATCTAATTAGCCTTTGATCGGGCGAGACGGCTCAATTTCGAAGAAGAGTCCAGGTGCCTACTCGGGCTGGTTGCAGGGGATCAGGCAGTCCGAACAGCCTGAGAACATGAAGGCCACCAGTGCCACCAGGTCGGCGATATCTCCGTGAGTACCATCGTGGTTGATATCGGCGGCTTCCAGGCACTCTGGCGGTGGTCCGCCCGAAAACATATAGGCGATCGTGAAGACGAGATCTGCGATATCCGGACCTGAACCACTGCCGTCCGAGTCACCTCTGACATCACAGCACAATTGAGAATGGTGGAATGCTCCGATGTCGCCTCGGGTACCATCGGGATCCAGATATGATGAGTCGGGATGTCCGGCATCGATCGCTGGAGAGCCCTCGCTCAATCCGAAGTCAAAGCCTGCAACATCAACAAACATGGGGTCCCCTACGACCACATCGAATCCATTCCAGGGTGAGGCTCCCCCCTGGGGACCATTGAGTAGATTGAAGGAGGCGGTGACCTGATCTCGGGCTTCGGGAATGACGCTCAATTGATAGTGGCCACAATCGCTGACCAGATTGTTGATGATGACGATGGAGTCGACCCATTCGGTTTCGACATTGATGCCTCCACCCCAGTACTGGCCGCAGTTGTGAATCGTGTTGTGAGTGATGCTGATATTCCGGCGGAGGGTGTCGGCCAGCCAATTGGCGACGACTATGCCTTCGGCGGCGCAGTCATAGATGAGATTGTGATGAACCTGAATGTTCTCCAGGACCGCCGATATTTCGGTCGAAAGAGCAATGCCCGCATGGAGCGTGTTATGGCACACATTGTGATGGATTTCGATATCGTGCGTGTGTGCGCCCCAGGCGTCAATGTAGATCCCCTGACGTTGAAGATTGTGACAGTGGTTGTAGGCCACTTCACCGTTAGCGCAGCCACCTTTACAATCGATGCCCTCTCCTCCCAGTTCGCCCTCACCGTCATGGTGGACTTCGTTGTAGTTCACGGTGAACCGATTCACGTCAGTCAGAGCAATCCCCTCGCCGTTCCCACCGGCGTTGGCCCCGACAACTTCGTTACGCGTGATGTCGATGTCACGGGCATGAGAGGCCGCGATTCCGGGGAGATAGGTGCTGTCGGTGTAGTTGGAATCTACCAGACCGTTGGTGGTACCCCATAGATGGATTCCGAAACCGAGGGGTGTACGCCTGACCTGATTCTCCGTGATTCTTACCGAGTCGCAGTACTCAACGTTGATGGCGGCCTTGAAGGAGTCATCGGTGCAGGCAAAATCGACTCTGTTGTGTTCGATTGTCAAACTGGTGCAGGCCGTCGCGCGAATGGCCGGCTTGGTAGTGTTGGTGACTCGGTTGCTTCTCAGCACCACATTGTGGGCGAAAGTCAAGTTCATGCCAGATCCTTGACAATTAGTGATGTTAAAACCTTCGATAAGTAGCCAGGATGCTTCTAACGTGAACAAGCCGTACCAGTCGGACAACTCGATCCCGGTGCCATCGAGAATCACCGAATCACCCAGGGCAATGAAGGAGATCGGCTGACCAGGAAGTCCCGACCTGGCAGGTATCACGATTTCCCGATAGGTGCCCTTGGCTACGAGGACTGAGTCACCGGGCAACAGGGCGCCGGCTGCATGGTGAATCGTCAGCCATGGCTCCTGCTCGCTACCGGGGTTGGCGTTGTTGCCCGTGGACGAATCCACATAGTAGACGGTTGCCTCGGCTGAGGATAGGGCCAACAGACAGGAGACGAGAACTAGAACTGCATACAGCTTGATTTCACGCACGACCAGAAGACTCCAAAGAAGATCTGGGTAGGTACCATTCTATACTAAAAGATAAAGGGAAAAGGAGTTTTGTCCAGAACTCCATCGAAACTGGCTAGAAGTCCAGTTTGTAGACAACGCCGAGGGACGGGAGAATCCCCAGCCAGCGTTCGGGCGTACGCTCGAGAACACATTCGGTCCGACTGCAGACCATCTCGTAGTGATAGTCGCGGATATTCTCGTGGTCGAGTACATTGACGACCTCAAGGTAGGTCGTGAGTCGACCATTGGGCAGTTCGAAATTGCGATTGATTCTCAAATCCAGGCGGTGAAAAGGCTCGTGTCTCGAACTCCAGGGCTCCCCTTTCACCCAGAAATAGGTAAGGCCCTGATGACTCTGCTCAGTTCCGAGGCTGTACTCGGTATAGGGCCAGCCGGTGCGGTATTGGAAGGCCACATTGAACTGCCATTTGTAGTTCGGCCGATAGCTCAAGTCGAGGTAGAGCGTGTGTCGCTGGTCAAACGGTGAGGGGGAGCCGCCCACCGGATTGACGATCTCTCCTCCGGCGTACTGTATTTTGGTGGTTTCATCGTGCACCCGTGACAAGCTATAGCTGGCCCACCAGGTGAAGCGACCGCCGTCATCCTTCTTGAAGTAGAACTCAAGCCCTTTCGATTCGGAGCCGTTGCGATAAACCACTACCCGGTCGCTGTTGATCTCCGGAAACATGTCGACGTTCGAGAAGGCATTGCGATAGTCAGGCTTGAGATCACTGTATCGCTTCAGGTAGGCTTCCAGTCGCAGTTGCATGCCGTGAGGAAACCGATGCTCCAACCCCAGCACGAAATGCTCCGCCTTCTCCGGATTGTGATACTGTGGATTGGCATCGGCTACATCGAGGTCAGCTAAGGCTTGAGCTTGATAAAAGAAACCCCACCCGGCCCGGACCGAGGTCGCGCGGGTCAGGTCGTAGCGGACATTGACGCGGGGCGACAAGCGATCGGTGCTCAGATGAGAGTACCGATCGTAGCGGAGACCAAGCTCGGTGGTTAGAAATCCCAGGGGACGAAAACGTCCGGCCAGATAGCTGCCGAACCGGGTACCCGAAGGTTCGATTTGGGAATGAACTGAATCGATACGCGCCAGGGAGTACCGGTCCACTCCATCCGGACGGCTGTAGCTGTATGAGAAACTCTGCGAGAGATAGTCATAGTCAACGCGCTGTCGATTCAGCTCCAGTCCGCCACGAAGCAAGACATTTGAGCTGGCCTCGAGTTCCATGTCGGTTCGGATTGCCGCCGAGCGAAACTTCTCGTTGTCTTCAACACTCACCACCACCAATCCGGCGGTTGGCCAGGCCTCTCTCCAGTCCCGATCGTGATTGAGATTGCCGAGCGAAGCCACGGTCGTCGATGTAAACCGCGTACTCCATGCCGAGGTCAGGCGGGTCCAGAGATAGCTTGAGTTCCATGATGTTTCGGCGGAGTCGGCGTCGGTCTTCCCCAGGTAACGATAACGCAAATCGTCGCCGGCGTGCAGGAAGCTCAGTTCCAGTTCCTGCCGATCCGAGAGCTGATAGCGCGTCTTGGCGAACAGGTCGTAGAATCGCGGACGGAGATCATCGTCTTCCTCCATCAGCTTTAGAACCAAATCGAGATAACCCCGACGGGCCGACACCAACCACGAACCGCGACCTTCGGCAAAAGTACCTTCTCCGGCGATATTGGCATGGATGAAGCTCACCCCGACCGATAGTTTGTTGTCACCGTTACGTGGGCGTCGCGAGTTGAGATTAAAAACCCCGCTCATACGATCTCCGAAGTCAGCAGAGAAACCTCCGGTCATCAAGTCCAGGCCACCGATTGTGCGGACATCGATTATCGAGATCGCTCCACCGTCGACATCCTTGAGATGAAACGGCTCGAACAGTTCCAGACCGTCAAGCGTGACCAATACCTCATCGTGCTCGCCACCGCGGACGGTGAACCGAGCCGAGAAATCGCTGCTGGATACACCCGGCAGACGATTGACCGTGCGATAGAGGTCCTCACCCAACTGCGGCATGGTCTCGATTTCGGCCTGGGTTAAACTCTGGCTGGAGGTTGGCGCATTGCCCATTATCTCGAATCGACCGGGCATCACGGTCATGCCCGAAAGCTTGACCACTTGCACCGTCAGAGTGATCTCTAGATTCAGAGTGTCACCCGCGGCCAACTCAAGCTTGCCGAGGCGTTCCGGGCGATAACCCACCTGACTGATGAGCAGATCGTACTGCCCCGAGGGCAGGTTGCGAAGTTCGAACCTCCCCGACTCATCGGCGATGGCCCCGCCAAATCGATTCTCAAGCGTCACGGTGGCACCGGGTAGCGCCTGGCCGTCGTCGCGATCAACAACCTGCCCCAATATGACGCTTCCCGCGGCAGTGGTATCCGTCCCGGCGGTCAGATTACCACAGATAGATAACAGAGCTAAAGCACACAGCAGATGGAAAACGCGGGGACGCAGGTAATTCAACAGGTCTCCTTGGGGCCGAAGGTTTGCCTTTAGACGTTTGAGGTCGCATAAAGTTTGTCGCTAATTCTGCGACTTCAGGCTCCCGGCAGGCAGGTGACGTGAGGGGAAGTTTCGCTGGTATTTCCGCCATTCCGGCTTATCTTTCGCCTTCATGGCGCTGGGAATCAAGAGAGTATCGGTGTTTACGATCACCTTCTCGGCGGTGATCGTGTGGGTGGGTTTTTACAGTTGGCGCATCATGTTCAACAACTTCGCCGTTGAAGTGTTCGATGCCTCCCCGACCGATGTTGGTATCATCCAGGCGGCCCGTGAAGTTCCCGGTCTATTGGCGTTTGGAGTCGGAGCTCTGGCGGTGTACTTTGCCGAGTCCAAGATTGCGGCTGCTTCGATTGTGGCGGTCGGTATCGGTCTGCTTCTCTGCGGCGCCTCTCCCTCGCTGGTAGTCCTGGGACTGGCGACGGTGCTCATGTCGTTTGGCTTCCATTACTTCGAGCCGACCAACTCGTCCCAGCTGCTCATGCTGACCGATTCGGCAGATCTGGGAAAAGCCACCGGCAAACTTCAGTCGTGGGAGTCCATGGCCGGATTCTTTGGCGCCGGAATGATTCTCCTGCTCACGCTAGTCATTGATTATCGCACCACCTTCTACATCATCGGCGGGTTGGTCAGCATGATAGGGTTGTACCTGGTGCTGGCCTTACCGGCCAATCGCCAGGAAGCCGAGCGTCGGAAGTATCGACTGAAGAAGAAGTACTGGCTCTACTATTCGCTTTCCTTCCTGCGGGGATGCCGTCGACACATCTTCACCACCTTTGCCATCTTTTTGCTGGTCAAGAACCATGGCATGGATATCACGGCCATCTCGGTTCTGATGCTGGCCAATAACTTGATCACGGTATTCACCAATCGGTGGATCGGCATGGCCAGCGACAAGTTTGGGGAGCGGCCGATCTTGGTTGGCTGCTCGCTGGTTTTGACGTTTATCTTTTTGGGATATGCCTGGGCGACCTGGCTGCCGGTACTGATAGCGTTCTATCTGCTGGACAACGTGCTGTTCGCATCTTCAATTGCGCTGAAATCCTACCTGCGAAAGATATCGGATCCCGAGGATCTCACTGGCTGCCTTTCGTTCGGCATGACCGCCAACCATGTGACGGCCATCATCATTCCGGTAGCCGGTGGTGTTGCCTGGAGCAGTTTCGGCCACGAGGTAACGTTTGTGGCCGGTGCCGCAATAGTCTTTGTCGACATGTTGCTGGCCCTGAAGGTGCCGCGCTACAACGGGCCGGTATCCACGTCCGAACAGCCGGAGCCGGATCCAGAGTCGGCCTAGTCGCCTGGTCCGTACTCTGAAACAGCCGCATTGAGTTGACAACGGGGGACAATCAGATACTACTGGGCTTCCGCCAAAGACGTCTCGGACCAGGTCTGGACACAGTTGCGACCCTCGGCCTTGGCGTCGTAGAGAGAGCGATCGGACCTTTCCAGCAACTCCTCAGGAGTCACAACGTCGGATTCCAGTGAGGCAACACCGATACTGGCGGTGGCCCTGATGGCTTCGCCGTCTCGCGCTAGATGTCCACGATCACTGATCTTGTTCCGGATACGTTCGGCGATGATCTGTGCGCCAACTGAGTCGGTCCCGGGAAGAACGATAAGAAACTCTTCGCCACCGTAGCGACCGGCGGCATCGACGACTCGCAGGCTCTTCTGGATGATACTCCCGATATTGCGTAGCACAGTGTCGCCGAAGTTGTGCCCGTAGGTGTCGTTGATCTGTTTGAAGTGATCAATGTCGAGCATCAGCACCGAAAGCGGCATCTCGTACCTACTCGAGCGATAGAGTTCGTTTTCGAGAATCTGGAGAATGGTTCGTCGATTGTAGAGCGAAGTCAGGTCGTCGACCCGAGAGCGTCGCTCCAACTCCTCGCGCTGCCGTTCGAGCTTCTCGTACAACTCGGCCTTCTCCATGGCGTTGTCAATAGCGCGAACGAGCGCTTCTCCGGTGAGGCCGATCTTGGGCAAGTAATCGTTGCAGCCGCGTTTCATCGCCTCGACCGCAATTCCCTCGTTACCCTGACTTGAGAGCATTACAACCGCCTGACGTTCCAATCCCGGTGTGGACCGTAGTTCCTGAAGAAGGTCCAGCCCGGTCTTCTCGGGCATTCTGAAGTCGAGCAAGATGCAATCTGGATTGAACAAGCGGCAATGATCAATTGCCTCGTCGGGACGCTCGATTTCGGAGAACTCAAACTCCCGGTCGCTTTGATAGGTGAGCAGGTCTCGATACAACTCGCGGTCGTCCATGCGGTCGTCCACGATCATGATCCTGGTGGGGCCTGATCCGTTGTTCTCCTTTAGACAAGGATCCGGCGCGAACAATAAATCGCTTTCTGTCATCCTTTACGGTCTCCTATCGGATTCCGTCTTGCGCCGTAGCCGGCAGGCGGCAAGAAGAAGTTAGCTCTCGGTTGTCGTTCCACGAAGGCGATCTGCGATTCAATCCCATTGTGTTATAGATAGCGGCTAGCCCCCGCTGGCCCGTTTTTTCGGCACGACCCGTGAAGGGTCGACGCTTGTCGTTCATATCGGTCCGCGAAAAGTAATTCTTAACAAATCTGGTCTTGAATTGGAGTGGGAGAGTGGGATGTGATCAAAAATAGAATCGGAAGGATCCAAAGAACATGTCCGGCGAGCTGCCGAATTCGGATCCGGGCAATGCCCTGGTAGCCGGGGATTTTCCGATACCGACGAAGGCTCCGCCCTGCAGATAGACATTCTCGGCCAGATTATACTCGATCTGAGGGCCGACTAGAAACGACCAATCGGAAAGATTGCTCAAAACTTGCATACCTCCGAGAACCAGAGGCGAGAGTTGATGACTTATTCCGGTACTCAAATAGTGTTCGCCGAGGAGATACACCGCTCCATCGAAGTAGGCGGCCTGGGCAAAGTTGGCCACGTAGTCATCGGCATTGTCGGTACCCGGTTGATTGTAATGGTACTCAGCGAAGAGATAGCTTTCCGACGTGATGGCGTAGTCGCCACCCACCGTCACACGCAGGTAGTCCTGATTCGAGATGCGGCGGCCACCGAGGCTGTTGGTCCAGACGTAGGCAGCCTCGGTCCAGAAGCCGGCTCCTCCTATAGCTCGGGCCAGGTCAAAGCCGAGCAGGAAGTGCTCCCGAAATGCCAGAGCCAGGAATGTGACGTCGGACCTGGCGACATAGAATCGCGTCCGCACGAAAGCCGCCGAATAGCGCGGTTTGAAGTCAGTCCCGGACACAACACCCAGGTCGAGTTCACTCAGGCTTCCCAGCGGCACCCGAACTCGAACGGCATCGACACCCAGGCGATCTTCAGTATCCAGCGCCTGGTAGTTGAACGGCACCAGGACATCGGTGGGATTGAGCGCCCGCGCCGATCCGAACGAAATCGCCTGTCGGCCTATGTACACATCACCCTGACGTGCTCTGAGCGTGAAGAGCAACCGGTCGAGATTGTGGTACACCGCGAAAGATCCCACCGGATCGGTCATGCCGGGGTACAACCGTGGATCAAGATCGGTGATTCGGTAATCCTCGGGATTGGGTGAGAACGAGGAGAGGTCACGGACCGTAAACACGGGGTCCTGCACAGTGGGTGACAAGTCGTAGGCGATATGGAAATCAACCACCGGGCTGGGCCGCCAATAGCCATTGAGTCGCAGTCGATTGACCACCGAACCAACCGGCGCCGGGTTCAAAGTCAGGCCGGTGAAGTCGTCCTTGATCTCGGGAATGTTGTAGGCCATAAAGAACGACTTGTAATAGCCGTCGAAGAACAACTTGTCGGAGGCCTGGATCGATCCGGCGAACAGAATCGCCAGGATTAGACAGGTCCCGAGGAGTCCGACCGACCTCACTCGCATCACGCCCGTGCCTCATCAGAGGCGACCTTGCCGTCACGAAGCGTGATAAGTCGCGTGGCTCGTTCCATGATCATTTCGTCATGCGTTGAGAAGACGAAGGTCATCCCGGTAGTGCGGTTGAGGTCGCGCATCATGTCCAGTAGCTCGCCACCGGTTTTGGAATCGAGATTGGCCGTCGGTTCATCGGCCAGGACCAACGAGGGCTGGGCCACCATGGCCCGGGCCACGGCGACTCGCTGCTGCTGTCCCCCGGACAGCTTGGTCGGAAGTCGGTGCGCATAATCGGCCAGGCCGACCCGGGCCAGTATTTCCTTCACACGATCTCTTCGGACAGACTTGGCAATCCCCTGCAAGAGCATGACATACTCCACATTTTCCTCTACCGAAAGAACAGGAATGAGGTTGTAAGCCTGGAAGATAAAACCGATGCTGTCTCGACGAAAATCGGAGAGCTCCCGCCCGGTCATTTCCGACAGCGGTTTGCCATCGAGTGACACTCGTCCGCCGGTGACCGTGTCCAATCCTGAGATGATGTTCAGGAAGGTCGTCTTTCCCGAGCCGGAAGGCCCCACGATGGCCGTGAACTCACCCGGCATGATGGTCAAATCGATTCCCTTGACCGCCTCAACCGGAACACCGTTGTCCTCGTAGGTTTTCGTTACCCCTTGGGCTACAATTACGGGTGTTTTTGATTCAGACATATATGGCTCCTAGAATGATTTTCTCATAGCTCGGGCGGGAGTCAGTTTGGCCGCGTAGATCGCCGGATAGAGCGCGATCACCATCGTAAACAGCAGAACCGCCGCCGGGTATATGACAAACTGATGAACCTGCCACTCTGGATAGAGGCGATCGACAATCGTCACACCTGCAAACTCAATACCGCCGTAGTCAATTCCCACGTAGGAAAGGATCGCCAGGGTGACCGCAGCCAGCAGACAGCCCATGATCTGAGAGATAAGTCCCAGGACGCCGGCCTCGAATATCACCAGCCGACCCATGGCAAACGGGGTGGTTCCGAGAGCACGGATTACGCCGAACTCGAACATCCGTTCATAGAGGGACATGAACAGGGTGTTGATTATCCCCAGCGATACAATCGCGAACAGCAGCACTCCCAGAATCAGGATGCCGAACTTCGACAGATTGAAGATCTTATCGAGTTGGGGAAGGAGCGTCGTCCAGCCTACCGCTTCGTTGCCGTTTACCGAGTACCGCATCCACAGATCGTGCCCCGGAACTCGGGCGATACTGTTGTCATGCAGCTTGAGAGCAATCTGATGGGCTTGACCGGTGAGGCCCATCATCGCCTGGGCTTTGTCCAGCCGTACGAAAGCCATGCGCTGATCCATCTCGGCCACATTGAAGTAGTATATGCCGGAGACCCTGAACATCTCCTGCGAAAGATCCCCGGTGTGCGCTTCGGCCACAGTCACGACGATCCGGTCACCCAGTTCAACTTCGAGCAGCTCGGCAAGTTTTCTGCCTATCAGAATCTGGCGTGAGTCGTCACCCTCGAAATAGCTTCCCATGATCATGGCTTCGTCAACTTTGGACAAATCGGGCTCGGTGGCGGGATCGATGCCTATAACACTCACGCCGCTGACATTGGCCGGCGAGCTGATCATACCCAAGCCGAGCACTCTCTTCGTGAACTTGTCGACCAACGGCTCTTTAGCCAAGTCTTTCACGACTTCGTCGACATTGTTGATCGTCAGTTCCGCTTCGAACGTCTTGCGAAAGCCTTCACGGCCGATCTGACCATCGCCGAGAAAGGTCGAGGTAGCTGTCGCGACCATGTTGTTCTCCATGCCGATCATGATCGCATCCATGTAGATCATAGCCGCCAGCCCGATACCAATGGCCGTTCCGGCGATCAGAGTGCGTCGCTTGTTGCGCAGGATATTGCGCCAGGCTAGTTTGACGAAAATCATTACTCCCATAACCACCTCAATTGGATCGCATCGCTTTGGCGGGTGAGATTTTGGCCGCTTTGGCCGCCGGGAACAGACTCACGAGCATGGCCGAGAGGAAGACCGTAATCGCAGGAATGAAGATGCTGCCGGGAGTCAACTCGGCGTGATAGTGCGTGAACTCGATGCCACCGTAGGTCATCGGTTCGGGAAAGGGGATCCCGTAGAACGAGAGCCAGTAGTTGATCCCGGACCCGAGAAGGCCGCCGATGATCATGGCCATGGTCGCCATCACGCCTACCTCGTAGACGACGAGCCGCATCACCTGGAACGGACGGACTCCAATTGCCCGCAGCACCCCATACTCCCGGGTGCGTTCCAGTACTGTCATGAGAACGGTGTTGAGAACCCCGACCGAGACGATTGTCACGATGATTCCCAGCATAATCCAATTCCCCTTACGGTCGGCTTGCATGGCGGTATAGAATGTAGCGGCAAACTCCTGCCAGGGGGCGACATCAAGGTCTCGTGCTGCCAGCGTCGAGTTCATCTGACCGGACAGTTCGACCACTTCATCGATATCCTCGATCACGACCGCGATTTCGTGGACCCGACCGTACAATACCAGCAGATCGTGGGCGTCCTCGAGCGACAGATATACGGCACTCTGATCATTGATCGCATCGCCGGTCTCGAGCAGGCCGATGATTTCATAGGCATCGTTGGCAATCGAGCCATCGGCACCTTGAGAAACTACCACCAGCGTGTCGCCCAAGCCGGCCTTGAGGACTTCGGCTAATCCCTTACCCAGGACAGTCGTATACGGTTGCCGGGAGTCGAGAAGGCGTCCTTCCACTAGCTTCTTGTCCAGCCGAGTGGTGGCGGTCTCACGTTCCGGGTCGACACCAATCAGGCGAACCGCGGTGGTCTTCTCGCCCACCGAACCGAGCCCGGCGGCGAAAACTCGCGGTGCCCAGGCAATGACCTGGGGAATCGAGTCCAAGCTCTCTCCAACTACCTCAAAATCCGTCACGGTATTGTAAAGACTGGGTCGATCGAGATAGCCTTGACCATGAATCTGAATATGTCCCAGCTGGTTGCGGGTGAACATATCGATAATACGATTGTAGGTGCCGTCCGACATCCCGAGTGAAATCGATGCCAGACAGAATCCGCCCAGCATCGTCAGAACCGTCAGGAGAGTGCGACGTTTCTGACGGAATACATTCCGCAAGGCGACCTTGAAGGTTAGCATTGAGCCATCTCCCTATCGGTTCGATCTGAGACTTCGGAGCGAAAAAGTGTCTTTGTTCAGGGGCACATCGAACTCGGCCCTGGTGTAGCGAATGACGGTCTTGTGGCCTTCCTTGTTCTTGGGAATCATCTCCTGTACGGTTGGAAGCAACCTGCCGCCGAGTTCCTTCACGCCGGAGTAGGTCATCATCCGCATCAGGCCGCCCTTCTCATCGTAGAATTTCTGCCATACGGGAAGTTGTCGCTCCTTCTCGACTGCCAGAACGACATTCCCCCACACCACGGCCAGGTCCGGCCGGGGAATGGCGTTGATATAATAGAGGCCGGCATCGGCACTGTCCGGTTCGATCATCTCGTAGGTATAGTCCTCGAAGAGCGAGGATTCTTTCACCAGATCGTCGTTGGTGAAGTCCGATCCCATCCAGGAGCCCATCATCATCGAGGGCGGGACTTTCATAGTCTTGTTGGTCCGTGGCAAGTAGTTCCACATCTCGTTGTCAATGCGAAGGGTCGTTACGCCTTTCTCCTTGCGGGGCGAGAGAATACGGATAAGGGTCTTGTCCATTCCCTCGGACCAGGCTTTCATCGACAGGGTACGTTGCCAGTGGGGAGTGACTATTTCCATCTCAAGCTCAGAGTATGCCGTGGATGAGCGATACAGCCGGTCGACCTCTCGGATTAAAGAGTCAACCAGAGCATCGCCACTGGTCCCTTTGTTTACGGCCTGCAGAGACTCGGATGTTGTGAGAAGGAAAACAATGACGAATGCTATTGAGGCATATTGTCTAATCATTATCCGCTCCTTTCAGCCTTCAACCAGATACCGACTTATTGTTGCCACTATTCAACAATCCTCCCATCAACGACAAACACATCTTCTCGGCGGTGATCGAAGGCTCTATCTTCGATACTCCGAGCGCCACCTGGAACATGTATCCGTCCAGCGCCGCCAGTATTGCGGCCGCTTCGAACTGCGGATCGACTTCCCGAAACTGGCCGATCTCGATTCCCTGGGCGATTGTCCCGGCCAGGTCGTCTATCATGTCGCGGTACATGGGTGCGAATCCCTGAAAGAGAGCCGTCGCGTTCTTTCGCGGCACCCCGGCGGCGTAGAAGTCGAAAATCGCCTCCAACGCAAAAGACTGCCCGCCGCAGTACTCTATAAAACTCCTGATGTAGCACCTGACACGTTCCGCGGGCTCGGTAGCCTTGGCCAGCTCCAGACTCAACATTGCTCCGAAACTATCCATGAACTCAGCAAATACCCCTAGCACCAGTTCGGACTTACTGGGAAAGTACTCGTAGATAGTACCCTTTCCGATTCCTGCTGCGGTGGCGACATCGATCATCTTGAATCCATGTATGCCATTGCGGGCTATAATCTTAAGGCAAGCCTCAAGAATCGCCTTGCGCTTGGCTTCTTTGTCCGTGGTTCTAGCGTTCACATCTTCTCCAGTTTTGGTACCGACCGGTCGGTCAGTTATTCACCTAGTTGTACGCCGGTGTCGCCAAAGAGTTGCGAAAAATCGTGAGTTGATGTGATAACAGGGAGGAGATCGTGTCCGGCGGTGGAGTGGCCGGACACGAATCTCTGATTTCTAGAAGAATCCGCCGTCGAAGTTCCAGTTGAATTTCATCTTGGGATAGAGCCGGTGTAGCTCATAGGCGGAGGTGAAGTCGGCATTGAGCGAGAACTCAATCGACCGATGGAGGTCGAATCGATACTCACCACCGTAGGAAATGGTTTTTCCGAAGTTGGAGAAAGTCTGGCGGCTGGTGAACTCCAGGAATGTGTTCAGACGCGGACCGCCCACGCGCACGTTGACCCCGGCCAGCCAGTTCTCCTCGCGGCCGTACTCGGTGTACCTTACGATTCCCGAAATGAGCACCCGGTGGCGGAACCGGATATCCGGTCCCCAGGCCCAGTTCAGCCAGAAACCGTGGCCTTCTCGTCGGTGATGAGTGGTCTCGAACTCGGGATTGTAGTACTCATACACCTTGCCGTAGCCGATATCAACCGTCGAGGTGTTCCATTCCTCGTTTAGATAGACACCGTTGGCCGAATCGATCTCGCGCTCCAGACGCTTTTTTTCTTCGAGGTAGCGAGCATCAACGAGGCCTTTCAGGCTTCTGACGAGAACATGCCATTCGAGCGGCATGCCTTCCTCTTCAGTGCCCAGTCCCCACTGAATCGAGTCTCTCTTGGCTTTCCAGTAGTCGAGGTTGGCCCTGATTTCGCGCATCTGCTCATTCGCCCGGGGCGAGGTGCTTTCCAGCAGTTCCGACCAGCGGACTCTCTCCATACGAATCTGCTCATCTATCTGGTCCAGAGTTGATCGGATGCCTTGGTTGCGGTCGTCGATCTTCTTCTGCAGGACATGCACACTGTCCTCGAGAGCTTGGATGGCTCTCACCCTTATGCGGGAACTGTCCTCGACATAGTCGATCATATCTTGATAGACGGGATCCTTGAGGGGATCGGTACAGTAGGGTGTGAATGAGAATGTCAAAGACACGCGCTTCACGTCGTCGGTCTGAGTCGCCGCCATGGACAGGTCTAAAGTGGAGATGGTCAGCTCCGGATACCTCATCCCATAGTATTCCGTCTCGCTGATGTCATGCAGGAAGATCATATGGATCGGCTTGAAAGAGACGCCGAAGTTGGGCGTCATACCCCGCTCTCGAAGAAGCACGTTGATGTTGAAGTTCCGCGAGAATGCCGGTCGAGTCACTTTTGCGGGTCCATCGCCGAGCAATGTCAGGGCGGCCGTAGTAGGAACCGCCAATACCATCGCCCGCCTCTTCTTGTAGACGAACTCTCCTAAGTGCCAGCCATCGCCGGCGCCAACTTGTGATGCAACCGGTTCGACTGCAAAAACAATCAGTAAGGCGATTGCTATGAGCGAGCACCAGGCTCTCGAGCGTCTGCTTGAGGTGCCTTTGCTGCTCGACTCCAGGGGGCTTCCCAGTCTTCTTGCCTCCACCATGGGCTTCCTCCAGGTCTAGTATTCTTTGTCTCCGACTCGACTACCCACTCCGAGCCACAGTGCTGATTTTCCCGGCCTCCGATAGGTTTGATCAAAAGTGTCTCTCAATGCTGTCGATGCGATCGATTCCCCTGGCACGGACAGTTATCCACACTCCTTGGCTTCTCTGGTGTGGCCCTTCCACTGGAGCGATGACAACTTAGTCCCCTTTGCCGGGGCTCGTAAGAATAATCACTATTTCCGTTTCTGTCAAGGGCTTATGTGAGAGGGCGCGATGCGAATGCGATGCGAGAAAAGCAGCTAGACACACTCGACCGGCGAGATGCCGGTCGAGATTACGCCGTGTGCGGCTACAAGTCGCAGGCTACCGGCGGTGGGCCACCTTCGAACATGTAGCTGACATAGTAGACTAGATCGGCAATATCGGGCAGATCGGTGGGGGAGTTATCCACATTGGCGGCGGCCATGCAAGCCGGCTCTTCACCGCCGGAAAACATGAAAGATACAAGATAAACGAGGTCGGCAATGTTGGGTCCGAAGCCGTCGTTATCCACATCTCCCCTCAATTGGCAGCAGTTTTCCACCACGGTAAGAAACTGGTCGGCCGCGACATTGGGGAGCCGCACCACCAGCCCATTCGGCCAGCGGATTATCAGACTGTCAACCTGGGTGGCGTCACCCAACCCGAAATGAACGAGCAGCGGCACCTGGCCACCGTAGCCGGATTGGGTGACGATTTCGCGGGACTGGAGCACATCCTCGCCGTTGATGTTTGCCCAGGCTGTAAGTCGGGCTCCGATAGCCGAGCGGTTCGAGTAGGTGCCGATCAGCTCGATTTGCAGCCAATGGTTGTCATTTCCGTTGTTGACGAAGAACAGATTGTTAGCGAACGGTACCCCGAAGCGGGTCACATACAGGTCGAGATCGCCGTCGCGATCATAATCGGCAAAGGCGACACCGCCGGAGTGCCCGATATCCTGTGTGACCGGTTCGGTTGTCACTTTTGCAAACGAGCCGTCTCCCTGGTTTTCGTACAAGAGGTTGGCTTCTCCGGCCATGTCGTCGAACGGCGCGTTGGCGATGTAGAGGTCAATGTCCCCGTCGTTGTCGTAATCGCCGAAGCAACTTCCAATCGTGGCCCCAAAGTCGTTCACGACCACATCGTCGGTAATTCGCACGAAATCGCCGCTGCCTGTATTCTCGTACAGGAAATTGTAGTTGGCCGTATATCCGTTGGCAACGAACACATCCATGTCGCCGTCGTTGTCGTAATCGCCGATACTTGCTCCGGTAGAATAAGCGCCGTCCATGGTCATGTGTCCCTTGAGCAGTTTGGTGAAACTGCCGTCGCCGTTGTTCCGGTAGTAGTTGTTGGATTGGTACTGGTAGTTGGCGACGTAAGCATCCCGGTCGCCATCGTTATCGAAGTCGCACCAGTTTATCCCGTGTGAGTAGAGCCGATCGTTAGCGAAAGGTACGTCGAGATTACGAACAAACCAGTTTCCGACGCTCGTGTAAACCAGATTGCGCCGATCGTTGGAGGTCCCTTGCCACCCATCGGCGGCAGCCATTAGATCGAGGCGACCATCGTTGTTGTAGTCGGCCCAGCTGGCGCTGTTGGTAGACGACAGTTCGGCGAAGACGCCGGTGTCGAGCTTGATAAAGGCTCCCATGCTGTCGTTCTGGTAGAAATGGTTCGCCTGCATCATTCCGTTGGCGACATAACAATCAGGGTAGCCGTCGTTGTTGTAATCGCCCCACACTGCCAGCCACGACAAGGCGGTGTCGGTGACAATGGGGTCGTTAGTGACCTCGCTGAAAGTGCCATCACCGTTATTCATGAACAGCTGGTTGCTGTCGTTAACCAGTTCGAACAAGCCGCCGTTGGCCACGAACAGGTCGAGCCAGCCGTTGCCATCGACATCGACCCAGCTGACTCCGAAACTCTTGGAACTGTCGAGGACAATGTTGAGATCGGTAATCTTGGTGAATACGGTGCCTGGCGAGGCATGCGTTGTTATTGGTATGCCCAAGATCAGATACGAAAGAACCAGGCACACCAGGAGGACTAGAAATAGCTGCTTCATCACAAACTCCCAGTTGAAAGGACATCGTGCGGTCGTCGCGATCCGAGGCAGACTCCACCCCGACGACGGCTGCATTCAAACGGCGGTCGTTACTCTGCAGGTATCTTTTGGCGGCGGCTCCGGAGGAGTTGATCATTTCCGCCGGAGCAGTTATCTGGAGAGACGTCGCGATATTCCGATTCTTACACCGGTAGCAACTTCGTGGGAGAAAACTGAACAGTCGAGCCTCGCCGTTCGTAATAGCAACAGGAGACTTGCAGGAGTCGAAAAACGCAGGCTTGTTCATCAACTTTCAGATCGTATATTGAGACAGCCGCGACGCAGCACCCAGTATGGAAATCAACTCACTCTACAGCCAGGCAGTACAATCAGACAAGCGGGCCGAAATCCGGCTGTTTGAGAACCTCACTGCAAGGTTTCGCTTGTTGGTTCGTCGTAAGGTGATGAACGTGCACGATGGCGAGGAAATCGTTCAGGAGGCGCTGGCAAAGATTGCCGAGCAATATCGAACGGTGGAGATCCATTCCAGTTTTGCCGCCTGGGCCCACCGCGTCCTGGAGACCAAAGTCATTGACTATTATCGCAAGAAGAAGCGTCGCCAGGACCGGATCGAGTCGTTGCCGGAAGAGTTCGAGTCGGCCGGATCGTGGGCTCCCGACCCGGAGTTTCGAGTCCGTTTGCTGGATTGTCTCCGCCTGGTCAACCGGCTGAATCCGAGACATGCCCGGATCCTGGATCTTCGTTATCGAGGATTTGGAATAGACGAGATCTGCAGCAAACTCGGTCTGACCCGAACCAATTGCTACACTCTTCTCAGCCGAGCGCGCACGGCGCTGGCACGTTGCTTGAAGCAAGGAGATAAGAAATGAGTTCAGAATGCCGAGATCCACGATTCGCCGATATGCTGTATGCCGGTGAGTTGGACCTTCTGTCCGACGAGGATCGTCGTGCGCTTGAGATTCATCTCCTGGAATGCGATGCCTGTTTCCAGGCGGCCAGCGAACTCGAATCGGCGGTCTTGCATATTAATCGAGATCCGGCAGTAAGAGACGCCATACAGAAATCTGCAGCCGCGACCGAAATGTCGTCTCGCTCGTTGTGGCGACGATACGTACCGGCGGTGGCGGCGGTGCTGGTCCTGTTTGCGCTGATACTGCAACCGTGGCGTCCGGGGCTTGATCCCCGCGACCCGCTGGAGGCGGGAATCCCAAGACTGGCCATACTAGACTTCGAAAACCTGAAGGAGCAAAACGATCCTGATCGACTGGGCGAAATCATCTCCAACCTTCTTATCACCGACCTCTCCGAATCACATTATCTGCAGGTGGTTTCGAGTCAGAGAATGTATGATACGCGCCATCGGTTGGGATTTGGCAGTCGAAGCGCCCTGCAACCGGAGCAAGCCGATCGAATCGCACGCGAAGTCGACGCGCGTTGGCTCCTTACTGGTTCCATTCTGCAGGAGAAACCCCACCTCGTTGTCTCCTCCCAGATACTCGACGTCCAGTCCGGCGACGTGATCGCATCTCAGAAGGTCTCCGGTTCGGCGGACGGAGATGTGTTCGCTTTGGTTGATCGCCTCACGGTCGAGGTCAAAACCGACATGGCCCTTCCCCGCGAGGCAATGATTGAGCCGGATCTTTCGATTGCTGGGATCACGACCAACTCGCGTCAAGCTTACATGCATTTTATCGAGGGGCGCCGGCAAGAGGCCAGGGTCGAACGAGCCGCAGCAGTGCGCTCCTATCGAGCAGCTCTTGAAAACGACTCAACCATGGCCATGGCCTACTACCGTCTCTCGCGACTTGCAGAACCGCATCTCCTGGCGCGGGCCTTAAAATACTCCGATCGCGTCGGCACCCGCGATCGCACACATATTCTCGCCCGTTCCACATTGTATCTCGGCGACACGGCTACGGCGATGGGCTACTATCGCGAGGCAATCGAACGCTTTCCCGACGAGAAGGAGTTCCTGCTCAGCCTGCACGTGTACATGACATCCCTTGGAAATCGCGATGAGGCCTTCGACTATCTGACACGCCTGCTGGAAATCGATCCGGATCACAAAGTGGCGGTGAACATGATGGCCTACACCTGGGCATCGCGTCGCAACCTGGACAGCGCGCTGGTCTACCTGGATCGATACCAGGCCCTCGCGCCGGATGAGGCCAACCCCTACGATTCACGTGGACAGATCTATTCGATGTTCGGCCTTCTGGACAGTGCCAAATTCTACTATAAGGAAGCTTTGAAGCGGGACCGTAGTTTCTACCATTCGTTGATTGGGCTGGCGCACGCCGGGCTTTGCGATCATGATTTCGAGACGGTGAAGGAAGCGATCGACCGACTTGACAACTTCCGCGACGATGTCCTCGACGGAGAGATACCACAACTCAGGGCCTTACTGTATTTGAGAAAAGGCCAGGCCCAAAGGGCTGTCGCGACGCTGGAGACATCGCTCAGGAACAGTGCGCTGGGACGTCGGCCGTCTGAGATTGCCTCTGAGCGTTTCCTCCTGGCACACTTGCTGTCCGATGCAGGACGAAGTGACGAGGCACTTGCACAGTTGGCAAGATGCGACTATACCATGATCGATTCCATGAACACCTTCTATGCCCTGAAACTGAGACATATCGAAGGTGCCGTTCTTGTAAACAACGGGCTCCACCGAGAGGCGAGCCAAGTTGCGGTTGAGATAATCCAGGATGTACCCGATTCGATCCAGGCTCTGTATGGATTCTACTACGTGACAGGAGCGGAGAAGCTCCGACAAAAGGAGTTCGCGATTGCCGCCGAGAATCTTTCTCAAGCGGTAGCCAGCTACCCCAGTTTCATGGGCGATCTTATGTTGGCCCGGGCGGAACTCGAAGCTGAAAGTCGTGAGGGGTTGGCCGATGAGTTGCTTTTCCTGGCTAACTCGTGTACTCGTCATCGCACTCTCTGGGGAAGTTGGCAAATTCGCGTCCACTACTACGCCGGCCTGGCACTGGAGTCAGACCGACGATTCGAAGAAGCCGAGCAGCAGTATTCCCTCTATCTCCGAAGTTGGGGAGAGTCGAATCTGAACAAGGACGAGGTTGCCGACGCTCGCCAACGACTTAGTCGCCTTCGCAGTTCTCCTTAATCGACACTCCAATCGATTTTTAACGAAACTTTCCTCGACGCTTTCGTAGAGGTAGTCTATAATCGTGGCTTGAAATTCGCGAAATCGATACGGAGGGTGCAACTTCCCGCAGGGGAAACAGTATCTATAAGTAGAGGAAGTGAATTCCAAGACAACTATACGAGGAAACGATCGTCGTGATGACGGTCACTCTGAAAGGAATTTGGGATGTTCGCATATATGCGACCGTCCGGCCCCGATATCGGGCAAGGATGGCAATCATGATAAAACCCGGCGATGAGAAGAATCTCCGGTGGCTACAGCCTGGATGGCGCTGACGAACGGTAGGCAACGAAAACCGATTCCGCCGGTCTCCCCGACCGTGCGATGACTCTCGCTCCCCTACCGCAACTCAGACATAGCCAGGCAATTAGATAGAACGATTAATCGGTCGTGTGGGTGAAGTGCGCCCGCGAACGGATGGAGGAGTGCGGCCGCGTGTGGCGTGCACTCAGGCAAGTAATTCTAGAAAAGGAGACAAGATACGGCCCAGCCGGCGGCGCCTGCTACTCAATTTGTAGATCACAGGCGTTCCGTGAACGGCATCGAAATGGGTATGCGTAGCTCAATTGGTAGAGCGCAGTTCTTTACAAACTGTTGTTGGAGGTTCGAATCCTTCCACCATGCCACATTGAATGGCGCAATTTGGTCCCGATCGGAAGAGTCCTTAAACGAAAGGTCGGCCCGGTTGCCCTGAGGAGGGGGCAACCGGGCAGCATACGAAGAAGCCCTGCAACGCGCGGATACCGTTTTGACCGAGCTACGGCGAAGCCCGCGGTCACCTGAATAGGGGGAGGCGAGTGTGGCCGCGGGTGGGACCACAGTAAGGGAATCACTCAAGTAGCGTTCCGCTTCCCAGGTGTGATCGATCGTGGACGGCTTTTTCGATCGGCGTAAGAATAACAGAAACTCTACATATAGACCGACCGCTTTGGGGAGGGGCGGTCGGTACACTTTGGACACTCAGTCGTTGGAGGAGGTGATATCTAATGATGCATTACTGTCGTGTCCGTGAACTGGAACGGGGCTTCCTCTTCAACTCGGGAGAGTTTAAGAGAGTCTTGAAGCCCGGAAAGTACTTCTTCCTGGATCCCTTGTTTAGGGTGGAGGTCGACAAGGTCGATGTCACCGAGGTCTTTGTCACTCACGATGACAAGGAAGTGCTGTGGAAGGCGAGAGCCTTCGAAGACGAGGCCACGGTCCTAGATCTCAAGGACAACGAGCGCGGATTGGTTTGGGTCGACGGACGTTTGCACAGTCTCGTTGGTCCCGGTCTGCATGTCCTGTGGAATGTATTCCACGAGGTCAAGACCGAAGTTGTGACCGTCGACGAGGTGCGATTCGACACTCCTAACACCGCTGAGGTGGCATACCTGCCGGGAAGCGCAAGTTTCCTGCGCACGGTCGAAGTCGAGTCGGGTCATGTCGGACTGTTCTTCCGCAACGGGAAGTACGTTGAGTCGCTGCTTCCGGGAATGCACCTGTTCTGGGTCAAGGCTGGCCCGTTCGAGGTGAAGCACGTCGACCTCCGTCAGTCGGTGGTTGATGTCGCCGGGCAGGAGATCATGACCGCCGATAAGGTGACTCTGCGCATGAACGCGGTCGTCGCCTATCAGGTGGTTGATCCGCTGAAGTCGGTGATGGCTGCCAGCGATGCCTCGCAGGCTTTGTACCGAGAGGCGCAGCTGGCTCTGCGTGAGTCTGTCGGGACTCGCAATCTCGACGAGTTGCTGGCCGACAAGACCAACCTGTCCGAAGGCCTGGCGGCCGAGCTTTCCGGCCGTGTCGTTGCTTTCGGGTTGAAGGTCTTCTCGTTTGGAGTGCGCGATGTCGTACTTCCGGGCGACATGCGAGACCTGCTCAACAAGGTTGTTGAGGCCAAGAAGGAGGCCGAGGCCAACAACATCGCTCGCCGTGAAGAGACCGCGGCTATGCGCTCGCAGGCCAACACGGCTAAGCTGTTCGAGTCCAACCCCATGCTGATGCGCCTGCGTCAGCTGGAGGTCCTCGAGAAGCTACTTGAAAACAGCAACATGCGCCTGGTGCTCCACGAGAAGGGCATCAGCGAGCAGATCGCCAGTTTGTTCTAGTAGAACGCGGGCCGGATTCCACTACCGCCCGCGTTTGCGTTTTTGGGGAATCGACATTCCTACGTACGAATCCATCGCCGTCCGGCGGGAACGGATTTGCCTCGGATACGTTTCCTGATTGTGGACACTCTAACCAACAAGTTACTTGCCGAGGCCTCGGAAATCGTGTTCCTTCGAGCCGAGACAATCTTTCACTCACAACATTGCCGAAAGCGTTTGTATTGAAGAGAATTATCCAGACACTGCTGCTCCTGGTGATGGTTACCGGATCGGTGGCAGCTAACACCTACGATATCGACACCACCCGCGTTCGCGAACCGGAACGCCCGGGTATGACTACCGCTGAGAAGATACTGTATGGACCGACCAAGCTGCTACAGCTACCGTTCTATACGCTCAGGTATACCACTAGAGGGCTCATCTGGGCGGGGTACGAATCTAAACCGGCCCGGCAGATTATAGCCAACATCCTTGCCGAGCGTGGTCCGATAGAGCCGGCGATCAGTTTTGGCGGCAATTCTGGACCCCGTGTGGGCCTTCGTTTCAATTTCGCGGGCCTGTTCGGAACCAACGACCGGTTTGGCGCCGTCGGGCAGTACTCCTGGTACGCCTATCAAAACTATGCCGCCCGGTACGAGCACCCTGACATGTTCGGCAAGGGCGTTGGCTGGGCAATCAATGGCAGTTATGACAAAGGTCGCCGCGAGCTTTTCCTGGGTGTCGGCAATAACACCAAGCCGGACACCGATGCCGCTTTCGGACGAGAGAGCTTTCGGGTGCGAACCGATGTAACCATGCAGGCGACGAAATGGCTCAAGCTCATCGGTGGTGTCGCCTACGAATCGCACAATATATCCGATGGCGACAAAGATGGCGATATCGATCAGCTCGATTCGATCCAGACCGTCTTCGGCTTGCAGCCCGAAGCCTTCCGCAAGACCAGGCTGTGGTCGGCAGACTTTGGGTTCCGAATGGACTGGCGCAACAGCCCGGGACGTACCACTCGTGGCGGACTGCTCGGTCTCGACGTCGAGTTAGTTCAGGGTATCAACGAAAACAGCGATTTGAAGTTCGTCCGCATCTACGGCGACTGGAGCCAGCACTTCGAGTTATTCAAGAAGCGAGTGCTGGTGTTCCGATTCATGGCCAACAGCATCGACAATACTCAGGACGAATCCGACGAAGCTTTTCCCTTCTACCTGCTTAACACCCTCGGTTCAGAGCAAGGCCTTCGGGGATATCGCCCCGACCGATTCCTCGGCCGCGAGGCGGCCCTTGCCTCGGTCGAGTACCGTTATCCGATCTGGCTCGCTCTGGACGGATTGGTGTTTTTCGAGGAAGGACGCGTGTTCTCTTCGTTCACCCACGACTTCACTTTCGAGCACTGGCGCTATTCCACCGGCTTCGGTATCCGAATGGTCGGGCGT
>Ga0180430_10000901_pt1 | contig 31010 bp, 29 predicted proteins | sample SS_ome_9_FD_132999 | JGI IMG/M metagenome (GOLD analysis project Ga0180430, IMG submission 132999) | Hypersaline lake sediment archaeal communities from the Salton Sea, California, USA - SS_1_S_2 metaG | ecosystem: Environmental > Aquatic > Non-marine Saline and Alkaline > Hypersaline >... | reverse complement strand
GCTGGCAAATAATAAATGGAAATATTGTTCGGAAAGGTGCGGCAAGTATCCATGCCGGCGGCTCAAGCAGCTTGATAAGAGATACAGCACAAAATACGGTATGAGCATGATAGAGAACCTGGATATGATAGATGAAAAGGGTGTCAGGGAGTTTATAGCCAATGAAAAGAAGAGGTGGATAAAAGACGGCAGGATATTTTGCGTGCACAGGAAAGAATATTTTGAAATTAAACCATGATCCATAAAGGTGATGATATGGGAAGTGAGATGGAAAAATACAGGAAATTCTTAAAGGATGACCTGAGGCTGGAGATGGACTTTACATCAATAGACCAGAATATGGGAGTTGAACCTCCTCCACTGGAAAAACCTTATACCCGGGGTGCGGATATAATCAAGCTTGCCGGTCCGGATGACTGGCAGGACATGGGAGAGATGAGTGTCAGGACCGCCATAGGCAAGAGGAAAAGCAGGAGAAAATATAGCTCCGGGATACTTTTACTTGATGAGCTTGCATTTCTTCTCTGGTCCAGTGCGGGGGTAAGGAAAAAGCTGGGGGATACTGTGCTCAGGAATGTGCCTTCAGCGGGAAACCGCCATGCCATCGAGACCTATATCATGATAACAGGTGTTGAGGGTGTGGAACCGGGCATATACCGCTATCTTCCCCTCAAACACAGCCTTTTAATGGAATCCCGGATAGAAGACAGGGAGGTATTTAGCCATAAGATAAGTAAAGCAGCCCTGGGACAGTATTTTCTAGGCCAGGCTCCGGCTGTATTTGTGTGGACAGCCATTCCCTACAGGATGGAATGGAGATATGGTATTGCATCCCACAAGGTCATTGCCATTGATGCCGGGCATATCTGCCAGAACCTGTATATAGCCTGTGAGGCAATAGGTGCAGGGACCTGTGCCGTAGCAGCATATAACCAGAAGCTAATGGACAAACTCCTGGGACTGGACGGTAAAGAGGAATTTACAGTCTATATGGCTCCGGTAGGAAAGATATGATATCTTCCCTGGAGTATGATGACAATATGATAGAATTTGATATCCAGTACCGGGACAGAAGGACAATGGCCATCCATATAAGGCCCCCGGGGACCGTCCTTGTATATGCCCCCATAGATTCAGATGAGGAAATGATAAGGGAGAGGGTAAGGTCCAAAGGCAGGTGGATACTTAAAAAGCTGTCTGAAGTAAGCCGGCTGGATCCACGGAAGTATAAAAAAGTTTTTGCGGACGGAGAGCCCTTTTTGTTTCTGGGCAAAAACCATAAACTTAGGATTGTAAAAAACGGAAGGAAAATACCCAGGGTCTTTTTTAAAGAGGGGGTATTTTATCTCGAGACCGGTGTTTATGAGACCGGGAGATTAAGGAAGGCCATGGAAAAATGGTACCGAAAAAAGGCAGGCAGCATAATAGATGACCGGGTAGAGGTCTATGCCAAAAAAATCGGCAGGAGCCCGCGCTCGGCAAAGGCAAAAGAGCAGAAGAGGAGGTGGGGAAGCTGCACTTTAAGGGGAGACCTCTATTTCAACTGGAGGCTGGCCATGGCGCCTCCCGGCATAATAGACTATGTGGTGGTCCATGAACTGTGCCACCTGATACATGCCGACCATTCCAGGAGGTTCTGGGAAAGGGTAGGGTCGATCCTGCCTGATTACAGGAAAAGGAAAAAGTGGCTCAGGGAAAACGGCTTAAGGCTTGATATATAGGGAAGGAATATAATTTGAAAAGCAGCTATAGCGAAATAATATCCGGCAATCTAAATCTCAGGAAATGGCAGGTAGAAAATACCATAAAACTCCTGGAGGAGGGATCCACGGTACCATTTATTTCCCGTTACCGCAAGGAAGCAACCGGGGTGATGGACGAGGTCCAGGTGGAAGGTGTAAGACAGAACCTGGAAAAACTGGTGGAGATAGATGCGCGCAGGACTTTCATACTGGCAGAGATCGAAAAGCAGGATAAACTTACTGAAGAATTGAAGAGCCAGATAGAGGCCGCAGGGACCCTTACCCAGCTGGAAGACCTGTACCTGCCTTACAAGCCCAAAAAGAAGACCAGGGCCGAGGCAGCCAGGGAAAAGGGGCTGGAAGAGCTGGCAGAGATCATATTTGCCCAGGATGAAAGCCATCCGGAAAAGGCTGCAGAGAGATTTTTAAACGAAGATGTAGAGACTGTAGAGGAGGCCCTGCAGGGGGCAAGGGATATTGTCGCCGAGTGGATAAACGAGGATAAAAAAGCCAGGGATATGATAAGGGAACTTTTCAGGAAGCAGGCTGTTATAAAATCCAGGATATATGAAGGCCTGGAGGCATCTGGAGCCAAATACCGGGATTACTTCGATTTCCAGGAAGAGATCAGTAAATGCCCCTCTCACAGGCTTCTGGCCATGAGACGCGGGGAGAAGGAAGAGTACCTTAAGGTATCAATAATAATTGATGACGCGGAAGCAGAAGGCAGGCTGGAAAAAATATATATAACCGGTTCCGGCAAGTCTTCGGAAGAGGTTAAAAAAGCTGTTGGAGACAGCTACAGGCGGCTGCTCTGCCCTTCCATAGAGAATGAGTTTGCCAGGGAGTCCAGGGAAAGAGCGGAAAGAGATGCCATAAAGGTATTTGCAGCCAACCTGAGGCAGCTTCTTATGGCCCCCATACTGGGCCAGAAAAGGGTAATAGCCCTTGATCCCGGGTTCAGGACCGGCTGCAAGGCGGCTGTGCTGGACGAGCAGGGAGACCTGTTAAAAAATGATACCATATACCCAAACCCTCCGCAGAAGGACCTGGAGGGTTCGGAGAAGAAACTGGCAGGCCTGGTAAGGGATTACAGCATAGATGCCATAGCCATAGGCAACGGCACCGCCAGCAGGGAGACCAGGGAATTTGTGGATAATACCGATTTTGGAAGAGATGTATCCGTATTTGTGGTAAGCGAAAACGGCGCCTCCATATATTCGGCTTCCAAAACAGCCAGGGAAGAATTTCCCGATCATGATGTGACTGTAAGGGGAGCGGTATCTATCGGCAGGAGGCTTATGGACCCGCTGGCGGAACTGGTAAAAATAGACCCCAAGAACCTGGGTGTGGGCCAGTACCAGCATGATGTGGACCAGGCAGAACTGAAGAAAAGCCTGGACCGGGTGGTGGAAAGCTGTGTGAATATGGTAGGAGTCAACCTTAATACGGCCAGCAGGCATCTTCTGAATTATGTTTCGGGACTGGGGCCGGTGCTGGCCTCAAATATCGTGGAGCACAGGAAGGAAAACGGTCCCTTTGCCAGCAGGCAGGAACTAATGAAAGTAGCCAGGCTGGGGAAAAAAGCATTCCAGCAGTGTGCCGGATTTTTGAGGATCCGGGAAGGCAGAAATCCCCTGGATAATACATCTGTTCATCCGGAAAGCTATTATATAGTGGAAAAGATGGCATCCGACACGGATGCGGATATTTCGGCACTGATAACAGATAAGACCCTGCAGGGAAAGATACGCCTCGACCATTATATTGATGAGGATAACGGGCTTCCCACCCTTAATGATATAATGGCAGAGCTGGCAAAACCGGGGCGCGATCCCAGGGAGAAGATATCATTATTTGAGTTTAAAAAAGGTGTAAGGTCCATGGAAGACCTGGAGACAGGCATGATATTGCCGGGTATTGTCACCAATATAACCAATTTCGGGGCTTTTGTAGATGTGGGGGTAAAACAGGACGGGCTGGTACATATATCGCACCTGGCCCATGACTTCGTAAAGGACCCCAATGATGTGGTTTCGCTTCACCAGGAAGTGAAGGTAAAGGTGCTGGACGTGGATATGGAGCGGAAGAGAATACAGCTTTCCATCAGGGATGCAGTCTGAGCCTCCTCTGTATCAAAGGGAAGAATAAGAGAAGGACAAAGGCCAGTCCCAGCCCGGAAAATTCATAATATACCAGGTTTACTATACCTATACGGTCAGCAGCTTTTCCCAAAAATATCATGGTTATGCCGGCTATGCCCGGACTCAGCCCCAGTATCAGGGAGGAAGCCAGGCTCATATTGCCGGGGAGAAGGTCCTGGGCCATCCTTATGCATACCGGCTGGGCGGAGATCATAAAGAACCCTCCCAGGATAAAAAAGGTAATGGACAGAAGGCCTTCGGTCCTGAATGTAAGGTAGAAAAGCGGTACTGCCAGGATTATTGCTGCCTGCAGGACTATATTTCCCTTTTTGAAATGGTCATAAAGGAAACCCGAAAAAAGGCCTGATGCGCCCCCCAGGGCACCAAAGACAAGCAGGATATTGCCAATATTTATAAGGCTGACATTTTTTTGGGTATAATACAGAGGCATATAGTTTACCATGGTTATCCATATGACATAAAGTGAATAGACCATAAAAATTATGATCGCCAGCAGGGCAAGTTTGTACCTGTTGGCCCCGGCAAGTCTTTCCCATGAGAATGTGAACTTTTTTCCTGCAGTTATTTCGTCCTTCGAAGGCGCATATCTCAGGAGCACCAATGCCATTATTATTCCCGGCACCATGGCCAGGGGCGTGTACTCTATTCCCAGTTTTTCCAGGATAAGTATCATTATAAGCGAGCCCAGGGCATTTCCCAGGTTTCCTCCCAGGTTTATCAGGGAACTGGCGATACCCTTCCTTCTGCCTCCAAAATGCCCGGCAACGGCGGCGCTGGCAGGATGGTAGGCAGCTATGCTAAGGTTGCCCAGGAACAGGAATACCAGTATCAGGTAAAAACCCGGCAGTATTCCCAGAAGGCTTAAAAATATTGAAGTAAAAAGCGGACCTACCACCAGGTAATATTTCAGGCCGTGCCTGTCAGAAAGGATGCCGAAAACAGGGGAGAAAAGGCTGTTTGCCAGGATAGTTGATGCAGCCATCAGGCTCACCTGGAAAAGAGACAGGCCGAATTTGGCTGTCAGGAAAGGTATGAGGCCTATATAGGCGCTCTGGTAGATATCAGTTATGAAATGGCTTCCGGCCGAAAGACCCACCTGCAGCCGCCTGTTATTTACGGTATTTACCAACAGCACTCCTTCCCGGCATTCATTCTTTGCCGTTCCTTGAGATAACGGAAGGGAAAAGGAATAATAGGACCACCCCTATAAGAGGCAGGATAGAGACATACCTTATAGTGTTAACCAGGCCGATAATATCGGCTGCCTTGCCCACCAGGAGCAGGCTGGCGGCAGCGCTCCCGGCCGCCACTCCTATGGTGAAGGAAGCAGCCAGGCCCGCATTGCGGGGGAATATGTCCTGAGCCAGCCGGTTGCACAGCGGAAGCGTGGGTATTGACAGCAGTCCGTATAACAGAAAAAGCGCAATACCGGCATTGACAGGTACCAGGAATATGGCATATACGCATGGAATAGATAAAAATAACAGCACCTGGATAAAGACATGCCTTTTTGTCATACGGTCAGAATAGTACCCGGCAGCCAGTCCTCCCAGCCCCCCTATCATAACGAAAGCCATAAAGATAAACCCAAAGTCCAAGAGCCCTACTCCCTGTCCGGTCAGGTACAGGGGCATAAAGGTTATAAGGGTCACATTCATAAGTTCACGGAAATAAGCTACCAGGATAACCAGCAGAAGCAGTATCAGTTTTTGCTTTTTTACTGTTTTCAGTTTGGAAAAGAATCCGGGAGAATCCTGGCGCTCCCGGGAAACACCTGTTTCCCTGGCATACTTCATCACAATGGCAGCAGTTATTATTCCCGGCAGGGACGCCAGCGGGGTAAAGGCCAGCCCCAGCTTTTCTATGATGAATATAATAAATATGGAGCCAACTGAAAAACCCAGCGAACCCCCGAATGATATCACAGAATTGGCAAGACCTCTCCGGCTGCCCCCGAAATAGGCGGCAGTGGCTGCGCTGGGGGGATGGATGGCTGCTACTCCCAGGTTTCCCAGGAAAAGACAGATAAGTATGACCCAGTATGAAGGCGCCAGGCCCAGGAGGCTTATAAACACTGATGCCATAAGCGGTCCCAGGACCAGAAACTTTTTCATCCCGTACTTATCGGAAAGATATCCAAAAAGAGGCTGGCTCAGATTTGCCGATATGAAATTTACGGCTGTAAGCGTGCTCACCAGGAAAAGCGACAGGCCAAGTTTTGCCGTAAGCACCGGTATCATGCCCACTATGAAGCTGGCGTAGATATCAGTCACCATATGGGTGCCGGCGCCCAGAAATATTATGCTTTTTTCTCCTTTCCTGGCCATTTTTAAGATTCTACTCTTTTAAATCAAATAATCAATAATTATGGGAAATTATACGGCAGGACAGATTTTTGGGACGGCATTTATTTAATTTTTTCCATTATTCTTATATAATCAGGTTACCGTGCTAGGTGGGGAGCTAGCGGTGCCCTGTAACTCACAATCCGCTCCAGTGAGACCGATCAACAGGCTGAGGAATGGAATAGTGGGGTTTTGCTACTGTGAAAGCGGTGATGAAAGCCGGGTCCTGTGCGGCGGAGGGTTATGAACCCCGTCAGGTCCGAGAGGAAGCAGCGGTAAGTAACATTCTCCGGGCGCCACAGGGATGCCTGGCTGGAGCTGGCTGCACAGTAAGCACCTGTTGTCCCATTACGATCCTGGGGCACGGTTTGATTATAAATCTTAAAGCCTGGGAACTTTTAAATGGGATATATTTCATTTTACCGCAAATGGCGGCCGCAGACCTTTGATGAGATAATAGGCCAGGAATATAATATACAGACCCTGAAGAATGTACTGGACGGCAACAGGCTTTCCCATTCATATATCTTCTGCGGGCCCAGGGGCACGGGCAAGACATCGACGGCCAGGATACTTGCCAAAGCGATCAACTGCAGGGAGGGAATATCTTCTTCCCCCTGCAATAAGTGTGACAGCTGCAGGAGTATTTCTGAAGGAAGCAATATGGACGTTATCGAGATCGACGCGGCTTCCAACCGGGGCATAAATGAGATAAGGGAGCTAAGGGAAAAGGTCAAGTACCTGCCCAATGAGCTGAAAAAGAAAGTATATATAATCGACGAGATCCATATGCTTACCACCGAAGCCTTCAATGCACTGCTTAAAGTCCTGGAGGAGCCGCCGGAGCATGTTATATTCATAATGGCCACCACCGAACCTAATAAAGTAATACCCACTATAATGTCCAGGTGCCAGAGGTTTGACTTTTATCCCATACCCCCGGATCTTATAAAAGAAAGGCTTTCGCATATTGCCGGGGCCGAAAAGATATCCATCACGCCTGCCGCCCTGGACCTGGTGGCAAAGAATGCCGAAGGCAGCCTCAGGGATGCAGACGGGATACTGGAACAGCTGGCCGCCTATAGTGATGAGAAGATCGGGCCTGCGGAAGTGGTAAAACTCCTGGGCGTAGTAGATATAGAAGTATTATTTGAATTTGTGGACATACTGGCTTCCAGGGATATCAAAAAAGGACTGATGATAACTGATCGTATAATAAGGGGAAACCAGGGACTTAAAGATTTTACTGTGGAGCTTATCGACCACCTGTACAATCTCTATACAGCAAAGAACTTTGACAGCCCCGGCAAGCTTATCGACCTCAGCCGGGATTATTTGGAAAGGTACAGAAGGCAGGCAGAGAAACTGCAGAATGAGGAAATTAATTATTATATGGAACATTTCACCGAACTCCTCAAACAGATAAAATGGGGTGAAAGCTCCAGGACTTTCTTTAAGTCCTCAGTGATAAGGGCTCTCAATTTTATTGTCCTTGATGACAGTAGGCTGGAAAAAAAGGCCAGGGCATGGGACAGCCGGCTGGACGCTATTGAAAGAAAAGTAAACGGCAGCCTTTCCCGTACGGCCCCGCCGGTACCGGAAACAGGAAGAGGCCTGGACATAATAAGCAGAAATGATATGGAGGAGCCGGTCCAGGATAGTCCGGCAGGCATCATAAGGGACGAGGATGCTGCCAGGGAGATCGAAGAAAGCCATGTCATAGATAATAATGGTGCCGGAAAGAAGGTAAAAGACACAGATGAACTGGCACTGGTTGAAAGCAATATGGACAGGATACTGGAAAAACTTAAAAAAACCAGGATAGCGGTACATGCCATGTTTGTAGAGGCGGGCCCGGGGCGCATAGAAGACGGCATACTTTATTTTTACCTGGAGGAAAACAAGCAATGGCACAAAGAACACCTTAATAAATCGGTTAATTCAGCTATAATAGCGTCTGTCATAAATGAAGTGACCGGCAAAAAGTACGGGGTAAGATTCGAAGCGGGGGATGTAAAGGAAAAAAACGGCAAAAACTCCCCGCCAGGCGGACCCCCGGAAGAAGATCCGCCGGAAAATGTCCGGGAGCCGGAAGATGAATATGAAGGAAAAGGGGATGCCGGCCGGGAGAAAAAGGCAGGTAAGAATGACGGACAGGCTGCCGGCAAAGAAAGGCAGGAAGGCGCCGCCGGGGAAAGCGGGGCCGGAGATGAAGATATAATGAAATATTTTAAAAAGAAATTTGAAATAAAGGAGTAAAAAAATTGGGTTTTAACATGCAGCAGATGATGAAACAGGCAAAGATGATGCAGAAGAAAATGGCAGAGATACAGGAAGAGCTGAAAAATATGGAGTTCGAAGCATCAGCCGGTGGCGGCGCCGTAAGGGCAAAGGTCAACGGGGAGCAGGAAGTCCTCGAGATCAGGCTGGATAAAGAGATGATCGACGCCGAGGACCTGGATATGGTAGAGGATATGGTGATGGTGGCCGTAAACGATGCCCTCAGGCAGTCAAAGGATGAGGCCAAAAACAGGATGTCAGGGCTTACCGGCGGCATGAACATTCCGGGCATGTTTTAAACTATAAATAATATCTATATATGCCTCTTTATATAAAAAGCGTAGAAAACCTCATAAATGAGTTCAGGAAGCTTCCTGCTATCGGGCCCAAGTCTGCCAGGAGGATAGTATATTACCTGCTGAAGCTTCCCCCCCGGCATGTACAGGAGTTTGCCCGGGCCCTTACCGATATGAGGGAAAAGGTAAAGTTCTGCAGCATCTGCAGGAATCTTGCCGAAGGAGATATCTGCCATATCTGCAGCGATGCCTCCAGGGACCAGGAAAAGATCTGTATTGTGGAAGAAGTAAGCGACCTTATCATCATAGAAAAGACAGGCCGCTACCGGGGGCTTTATCATGTCCTGGGGGGCCTGCTTTCGCCCATTGAGGATATAGGTCCAGATGAATTGAGGATACCAGGCCTGGTAAAAAGGGCCGGGGAAAAAGGGGTAAAAGAGGTAATAATTGCTTTAAACCCCACAGTAGAAGGGGAGAGTACGGCCATGTATATAAAGAAAATGCTGGCCCCCCTGGGCATAAAAGCCACTATGCTGGCCAGCGGGCTGCCTGTGGGAGGAGACCTGGAATATGCCGATGAGATCACCCTGGGAAGGGCCATATCCGACCGCCGGGAGATCTGACCGGGGGCTGCCGCCGCCATGCACACAAACGCTGCTGCATTTTATTAAAAAAAAAATCTTATTATGTTATAATCCAAAAGGTTTGCCCTGAGAAGGACAGGGACAATCCAGAGATTTAATGGACCTGCAGGGGAAGGCAGGCTTTAGCAATTATTTTTTCTAAAACATTACTGAAGGGGTGCCAGGAATGAAGAAAATGAAATCCATGGACGGCAATATGGCAGCAGCCCATATTGCCTATGCATTTACCGAAGCTGCAGCCATCTATCCCATAACGCCGTCCTCTCCCATGGGGGAGTATATAGATGAATGGGCAGCACACGGGAAAAAGAATATGTTCGGACAGGTGGTAAGTGTAAACGAGCTCCAGTCGGAAGCCGGAGCCGCAGGCGCTGTCCACGGCTCTCTGCAGGCGGGGGCGCTTACTTCTACCTTTACTGCATCGCAGGGCCTCCTGCTGATGATACCCAATATGTATAAGATATCCGGGGAACTTCTTCCTGGAGTGTTTCATGTCAGCGCCAGGTCGGTAGCCACTCATGCTCTTTCCATATTCGGGGACCATTCCGATGTCATGGCTGTAAGGCAGACAGGATTCGGCCTTCTGGCATCGGGATCCATTCAGGAGATAATAGATATGGCGGGAATAGCCCACCTGGCTGCCATAAAGTCCAGGGTTCCCTTTGTCCATTTCTTCGACGGTTTCAGGAGTTCCCATGAGATACAGAAAGTAGAGCTTATCGATTATGAGGACCTTAAAAGTATGCTGGACGAAGAAGCCCTGCTCAAGTTCAGGCTGAGGGCGCTTAATCCCGAACATCCTGTGACCAGGGGCACAGCCCAGAATCCTGATATTTTCTTCCAGGCAAGGGAAGCATCAAACAGGTTTTATGATGCGCTGCCGGGGATAGTATCAGATTATATGGACCAGATCAGCAGCCTAACCGGAAGAAAGTACAGGCCGTTTAATTATGTAGGCGCAAAGGATGCAGAGAATATCATCATAGCCATGGGGTCAGTTACCGACACTATTGACGAGACAGTGGAATACCTGAACCAAAACGGTGAAAAGGTGGGGGCCATAAAGGTACACCTGTACCGGCCTTTCTCCGAAAAATATTTTATGGAAGCCCTGCCGGATTCCGTAAAAAGGATAGCAGTGCTTGACAGGACCAAGGAGCCCGGAGCTCCGGGAGAGCCGCTGTACCTGGATATAAGGAATATTTTTTATAGATCGGAACGCCAGCCCCTGATAGTGGGAGGCAGGTACGGACTCAGCTCCAAGGATACCACCCCCAGCCAGATAAAGGCTGTGTTTGATAATTTGAAGCAGGATAGCCCCAGGGATGGGTTCACCATCGGGATAAATGATGACGTCACCCATCTGTCCCTGGGCATAAGCCAGCATATAGAGACGGCTCCCGAAGGCACCATAAGATGCAAGTTCTGGGGACTCGGCTCGGACGGCACCGTAGGCGCCAACAAGAATGCCATAAAGATAATCGGCGACAATACCGATATGTATGCGCAGGGTTATTTTGCCTATGATTCCAAGAAATCAGGCGGAGTCACCATATCCCACCTGAGGTTCGGCCACAAGCCCATAAAATCAACCTACCTTATAACGGAGACGGATTTTACCGCCTGCCACAACCAGTCATATTTAAACCAGTATGACATCATGAAGGGGCTTAAGAAAGGCGGCACATTCCTGCTGAACTGCCAGTGGAAACAGGATGAGCTGGAGGAAAAGCTTCCTGCATCCATGAGGAGATACCTGGCGGAAAACGATATTGAGTTCTATATAATAGATGCTACCGATATTGCACAGGAAATCGGCCTGGGAAACAGGATAAACATGATAATGCAGGCGGCATTTTTCAAGCTTTCCAAAGTAATACCTCTTGATGATGCAGTCAAATACATCAAGGAGGCCATCAAGAAGACCTATGGCAATAAGGGTGAGAAGATAGTAAAAATGAATTATGAAGCGGTAGACAAGGGCATGGATGCCCTGGTAAAGGTCGATGTCCCCTCCAGCTGGAAGGATGCAGTGGAAACAGGAGATCTGGCGGAAGCCCAGGAGCCCGATTTTATAAAGAATATACTGAGAGTGGCAAACAGGCAGGAAGGCGACAGTATACCTGTCAGTGCTTTTGTGGGCGCCGAAGACGGCACATTCCCCCAGGGTACGTCAGCATATGAGAAAAGGGGAATAGCTGTAAATGTACCGGAGTGGCAGAAAGACAACTGTATCCAGTGCAACCAGTGTTCCTTTGTTTGCCCCCATGCAGTAATAAGGCCGGTTCTTCTTGATAAGGAAGAGGCCGGCAGGGCCCCGGCTGACTTCCAGGCCATACCGGCTAAAGGAAAGGGTATGGATGAATACCAGTACAGGATACAGGTAAGCACCATGGACTGCACCGGATGCGGAAACTGCGCTGATATATGTCCTGCAAAGGAAAAAGCCCTGGTCATGAAACCGCTGGCCTCACAGGAAAAGCAGATAGGCAACTGGGAATTTGCCAGTACAGTAAAAGTAAAAGACAATGTCATGTCTCCAGATACTGTGAAGGGGAGCCAGTTCAAGAAGCCCCTTTTTGAGTTTTCCGGTGCCTGCGCCGGCTGCGGGGAAACGCCCTATGCCAAGCTGGTCACCCAGCTGTACGGAGACAGGATGATAATAGCCAATGCCACCGGATGCTCATCCATCTGGGGAGGTTCGGCTCCTACTACCCCGTATACGGTAAACAGCAGGGGTCAGGGTCCGGCCTGGGCCAATTCATTATTTGAGGATAATGCTGAATATGGTTTCGGCATGGCTACCGGCATCAAGCAGATAAGGAACAAAATAGAAGGGTACCTTGAAGGACTTTCACAGATGGAGGTAAAGCCAGAGGTAAAGGATGCGGCAAAAGAATGGATAGATTCCAGGGAAGATGCAGAAAGCAGCAGGGCTGCTTCCGCCAGGCTGCTTGAATTGCTGGGAAAAAGCAGCAGCGGCAGCCAGGCTGATGAACTGGGAAAAAAGATCCTGGAGCTTAAGGACTACCTGGTCAAGAAATCTGTATGGGTATTCGGGGGAGACGGCTGGGCCTATGATATAGGCTACGGCGGACTGGACCATGTAATTGCATCAGGCGAGGATATAAATATACTGGTCTATGACACTGAGGTATACTCCAATACCGGGGGGCAGTCATCCAAGTCAACACCCCTGGGAGCTGTAGCCAAGTTTGCCGCTTCAGGCAAGAAGGTAAAGAAAAAAGACCTGGGGCTTATGGCAATGACATACGGATATGTCTATGTAGCCCAGATAGCCATGGGGGCCAGCCAGAAACAGACACTTAAGGCCATACAGGAAGCCGAAAGCTATAAAGGGCCATCCATAATAATAGCTTATTCGCCCTGCATCAACCATGGTATTTATATTGGCATGGGCAAATCCCAGCTCAGGCAAAAACAGGCTGTGGATGCCGGATACTGGCATCTCTACAGGTACAATCCACTGCTGGAAGATGAGGGCAAGAATCCGTTTGTGATGGATTCCAAAGAGCCAAAGGAATCATTCAGGGACTTTTTGATGGGGGAGGTAAGGTATGCATCGCTTACCAAGACATTCCCGGACATTGCCGAGGACCTGTTCTCCAGGGCGGAAGAAAATGCCAGGGCTAAATATATAAAATACAGGGAAATGGCAGAAAAATAGTTTATTAATTGTAAAATAGACGACGGATATGTTTAAAGGCAGAAAAGACATTATAGTGATGAAATTCGGGGGCACCTCGGTTGCCGATGCTCAAAAGATGATGAAGGTAGCCGACAGGATAATCGCCGCCAGAAATAGCGGGAAAGATGTAGTAGTAACAGTATCTGCTATGGGTGATACCACCGACCGGCTTATCAAGCTGGCTTCCGGGATAACAGACAATCCTTCCAGAAGGGAGATGGACGTATTGCTGTCCACTGGGGAGCAGGTATCGATTGCCATGCTGGCTATGGCTATACATAAAAAAGGCTTTCCCTGTGTGTCGCTTACCGGCATCCAGGCTGGAGTCCATACTGATGATGTATATTCAGAGGCCAAGATACTAAATGTAAAAGCAGAGCGGATACTCAGGGAACTAAAGCAGGGCAATATTGTAATTGTTGCCGGTTTCCAGGGCATCAGTCATGATGGGGATATAACTACCCTGGGTAGGGGCGGCTCAGATACTACGGCAGTGGCGCTGGCGGCAGCACTCAGGGCGGGTTACTGCGAGATATATACCGACGTGGATGGCGTTTATTCCACTGATCCCAATCTGGTAAAGGAAGCCATAAAAAAGCATTCAGTTTCCTATGACGAGATGCTCGAGCTTGCTTCCTCGGGAGCAAAGGTGCTGCATCTCAGGGCTGTGGAATTTGCCAAAAAGCATGATGTAGTAATACATGTACGGTCCAGTTACAATAACAATGAAGGGACATGGGTAATGGATGTAGAAAAAATTGATAAAAGGATGGAGAAACCCCTGATAACCGGGGTGACTTATGATACCAACCAGGTAAAGATCTCCATATTTGAGCTGGAAGACAAGCCGGGAGAGGCTGCCCGGCTGTTTACAAAATTTGCAGAGCATAATATAAATATAGACCTGATCGTGCAGAATGTAAGCGAAAAGGGCCTGGCTGCCATTTCGCTTACCATAAAGAACGAAGACCTCTTGCTGGCAAAAAAGGTTCTGCAGGAATTGCGGCAGAAGCATGTGGAGATAGATGATGATATTTCCAAGGTATCCATTGTGGGAGCAGGGATGCAGTCCCATCCGGGCGTTGCTGCCAGGATGTTCAATATTTTAGCTGCCGACGGTATAAATATCCAGATGATATCCACATCCCCCATAAGGATATCCTGCGTGATAAGGAAATCCCTGGCAAAGGATGCAGTAAGATCGCTTCACAATGGTTTTGACATAGCATAATTTTTATCACCATACAAAAAGCCCCCGGGCGCCGGTAACGGATAAGGGCATAATGTGCTTGTCATTATTCTCATATTGTTTTAACATATGTTTTCAACTTTTTTAAATAATGTCCAGGATGGTACCGCGGATGAAGAGAAAAGAATATAATGTGGCCATAGCCGGTGTTACCGGGGCCGTAGGCAGGGTATTTCTGTCAATTCTGGAAGAAAGGGATTTTCCGGTAAAAAACCTTATTCCCCTGGCATCAGAACGATCTGCCGGAAAAAGGATAAGTTTTGCCGGGGAGGAGCTGGAAATAAAGCTCCTGGGAAAAGATTCTTTCAGGCAGGCCGATATCGCCCTTTTTTCTGCCGGCGCATCCCGCTCCAGGGAATTTGCATTCCATGCGGTGGAAAGCGGAGCCGTAGTAGTGGATAACAGCAGCGCATTCAGGATGGATGACGAAGTGCCGCTGGTGGTTCCGGAAGTCAATCCGGAAGATATCTGGAAGCATAAGGGAATAATAGCCAATCCCAACTGTACTACTATAATCATGGTAGTGGCCTTAAAGCCGATATATGATATTTCCCCCATAAAAAGGGTGATCGTATCCAGCTACCAGTCGGTATCCGGGGCAGGAGCCAGCGGCATGGCCGAACTGGAAGAACAGTTAAGGGAGATAATCTGCAATAAGGGAAATGATATCAGGACTTCGACTTTCCCTGTCCAGATAGCCAATAATGTCATACCCCACATAGACATATTCATGGAAAACGGCTATACCAAAGAAGAGATGAAGATGGTCCATGAGACCAGGAAGATCATGGGGGATGCCGCCATCAGGGTCTCAGCGACAACTGTAAGGGTACCGGTGATGACATCACACTCGGAATCTGTAATAGCAGAGACTGAAGACAGGATACCCCTGGAAAAGGTCAGGCAGGCGCTTTCTTCGGCTCCCGGGATCATATTAAAAGATGATATCGAAAATGGAGTCTATCCCACCACCCTTGATTCTTCCGGCAAAGATGATGTATATGTGGGAAGGATAAGGGAAGACCTTACATCGGATACGGGCATAAATATGTGGGTAGTCGGGGACCAGTTAAGGAAGGGAGCAGCCCTTAATACCATACAGATAGCCGAGGAGCTTATAAAAAAGTAAGCAAGGAGGCCGCCCTGCATGCAAAATGGCGGCCTGATCAAATATATTTCCATTAGCACCGGATCTTTTAAGAAGGGTCCGGTTTTTTTCTTGACAGCCTGGCTTGAATGGTATAATATATCGGTATACGTTATAACGTAATACGTTATAACATGTTGCGATATATATAGATGGCTGAAAATGAGCGATATAAGGAAAATAAAGAAATATTCCCCCCTAACCGAGACTACTTTTTATATACTGATATCCCTGCTGGAACCGCTTCATGGATATGGGATCATGCAGAAGGTGGAGAGGTTAAGCGGTGGAAGGATAAAGCTTGGTCCGGGGACTCTTTACGGAGCACTTGGCAATCTGCTGGAAGCAAAGATGATCGAGCTTGAAAGCAGTGAAATATCAGACAATCGCAGAAAAGTCTACCGTATCAAAGGATTGGGCATAGATATGATAGAACATGAGATAAACAGACTGGAGGAGATGCTTAAAAATGGAAAGGATCTTTTCAGGAAAAAGGGGAATAGGGATGAATAGCACCGGTATAAAAAGAGTAGTGAGGACATTCTGGGCATGGCAGGAGGATAAAGAGTCAAAATGGCTTGAAGATATGTCCAGGAAAGGCTGGCACCTGGAAAAGGTAGGTTTCTTTAACTATACATTCAGGGAAGGACCGCCGCGCGATTATGTCTACAGGTTCGATTTCAAGGTAATAAGAAATAAGGATGTTGACGATTATAAAGAAACATTCAAGGATTCCGGATGGGAGAATATAGGAAATCTCGGGTCCTGGTTTTATTTCCGTGGCGACCGGTCAAAAGACCCGGATATGGAGCTATACAATGACAATAAGTCCAAAATAGAAAAATATAAAAGGCTCCTTATTTTTTTAGCGATAATCACCGGGCCCGGCCTGTCATGGGTACTTCCCAACCTGTATATGAGAGTCATTGATATGCAGGCAGACAGCATATTGAGTAATCCGGTATTATTTTATTTCTATGCTGTTTTTGTGGTTATATTTACCCTGGTCGAGATCATTGCCGTATACGGCATAATAAGGATACTTATGATAATAAACAGGCTGAAAAAGGATATAAGGGAATAAAACCTGCAAAGCCATCGGCCTATTCTAACAGGAGACGGTGCTGTTATGACTGTTTGCTCTAGATAATCAGTTTCAGTCTTTTTTCTATCTGGTGAGTCTCTTTCAGGAAACTGTCATGCAGCATATCAGATTTATTGCTTATGCTCTTGAGCTGGGATGCATCCATAAGGCTGACAAAGCCCCGGTAAAATTCCTTTTCCCGGGCCAGGTGGCCGCATTCACATTTATGGGCCTGGGCCATAAAATCCGGCACATCCAGGCTGGAAAATTCTTCCAGGTACTGGCTGTATTTTTCATAAAGAGCTTCAGCATATTCCAGTTTGGAATCCAGGTCGGATACTTCATTTTCAAATGATCTCAGCAGGCCGTTTATGCTGTTCAGGTATCTGGATGCCAGCATTTTAACTGCCTTCTGGTAGTCCTGGAATCTCTTTATTTTTTCTGCATCCTTTTTCCTGTCAGCCCTCATAAGGAACAGGACGCCAAAGGCCAGCGCCACTATGATCCCGCTGATGGCGCCGTAGAGTATGGCCAGGTTAAAAAGCTCGAAATCCACTATATTCTGGAGCTTTAAAAGATACAGGGTAAGAGTCAGTATCTCAAGCAGCAGGGCCCCCACTATCATTATGAAATATTTGAGCCTTATGACCTTGAAGCCAAAGTCCCTGAAGAATATTCTTAAGCTTGCGACCAAAAACCACCTCCTGATAAAAATATTAATACATTATAAAATAAAATTATTATTTAATTAATTTATTTTAACAATAATATTATATTAATACAATACTATCTAATAATATAAATATTTATAGAAATTATATCTTAAATAATTGTATGAATAAAAAAACCGGAGAGAGAGGCCGGCTATTTGTCTTCTTTTCTTATCTGCTCTATTTTCTTAAGCCTGGCGGCAAGTTCCCTTTCGAAACCCCTGGAGCTGGGCCTGTAATATTTCCTGCCCAGGAGTTTTTCCGGCAAATAGGACTGACTGGCGACAGCATCTTTGAAATCATGGTCATATTTATAGCCCCTGCCGTAACCGGCTTCCTTCATCAGGCCCGTGGGGGCATTCCGTATATGATAGGGCACAGGCAGGGTGAGAAACCTCCTTATATCAGACATGACCCTTTTATAGGCCAGATACAGTGAATTTGATTTGGGTGCCAGCGAAAGATATACTGCCAGCTGGATTATAGCCAGGTAACCCTCTGGAGGACCAATGAACTCGAAGCTCTGCCTGGCGGCAGCAGCCTGCTTTATGGCTTCGGGATCGGCAAGCCCCACATCTTCAGAAGCAAATCTTATCATACGGCGCAGGAGGTACAGGGGGTCTTCTCCGCCTTCCAGCATCCTTACCGTCCAGTATGCAGCCGCATCGGGATCGCTTCCCCTCATGCTCTTATGCAGGGCTGATATCAGGTTAAAATGCTCTTCACCGTGCTTATCGAATAAAAGCGCCTTTTTCTGGGTTACATCTTCTACTGCAGGCCTGTCGATTATAACTGGCCCCCTGGTGCCGGAAAATTTGAGGTCAAAGGCCAGCTGCAGTATATTATATGCCATGCGGGAGTCGCCGTCGGATACCCGGGCAATGAAATCCAGGGACTTTTCATCTATCTTTATATCATATTTTCCCAGCCCGTTTTTTTTGTCCTTTACTGCCTTTTTCACCAGGACCCTGATATCATCATTGCTCAGTCTTTCCAGTATATAGGTCTTGGCCCTGGAAAGCAGGGCCGAATTCACTTCGAAAGAAGGGTTTTCCGTAGTAGCACCGATAAGGATTATGGTCCCGGTTTCCACATAGGGAAGGAATGCATCCTGCTGGGCCTTGTTAAAGCGGTGTATCTCATCGATGAACAGTATGGTGCGGATACCCCTGTTTTTGAGCTCGTGTTCCGCCACCTTCATTATATCCCTTATCTCCCTGATACCGGAGGTAACGGCAGAAAAGGAGATAAACCGGCTCTGGGTCCGGTTGGCGATAATCCTGGCCAGGGTAGTCTTTCCCGACCCGGGGGGACCCCATAATATCATGGAATGGAGCCTGTCGCCTTCGATCAGCCTGTTCAGTACCTTGCCTTCTCCCACCAGGTGTTTCTGGCCCACAAACCCATCCAGGTCCCGGGGGCGCATCCTGTCTGCAAGGGGTATACCGGATCGTATTTGTCCTGTCATGTCCGGTGCCGGTTCGTCAAAAAGGGTCAAAGCATTATCATCCTTTTATGGTCTTTATATATATCATCCTGTCCCTGGGGCCGTCAAACTCACAGAAATAGATACCCTGCCAGGTCCCCAGTATCAGGCTTTCCTTTTCCACTATCAGTGTAAGGGTGGTGCCGATTATGGATGACTTTATATGGGAATCGGAATTTCCTTCAGGGTGGGTATAGTCCTCACTGCGGGGAACCATGCGGTTAAGCTTGGAGTCGATATCGAACTTTACCGTGGGGTCGGCATTCTCATTTATGGTTATGCCGGCAGTTGAATGGGGTATGTGGATATAGCAAAGGCCGTTCTCTATCCTTGCCCTGGAAACGGCAGCGCTTATCTCTCCCGTTATATCTATAAGGTCGGTCTTCTTCCTGGTGGACAGTTCAAGGACTTCAAACATGTGGCAGCCTTTCTGGTTCAAATTATTTCCCGGTAAATACAATGATTATAATGCAAAACCGCCCGGCAATAAACAAATTTTTGCTTGTAATATTATATTTTATTATATATAACATAAAATGATGAAAAAAGGGAAGAAAACATGCCCTTATACTGCAGCTTATAGGACAGAAATATCAAAATATCTTATGAAAGGCCGCCGGCATTGAACGAAAAAAATAAAAAATACAGTGTTGTGGGGATAGGCCATGCCATAGTGGATGTGCTGGCAGACGTAGAAGATGATTTCCTGCATGCCTGTAATCTGGAAAAAGGGGTTATGAAGCTTATTGAAGAAACTGATATACAAAATCTGCACGGCCGCATAACTTCCGCAGCCAGACAGTCCGGGGGTTCGGCGGCAAATACCATTGCCGGACTTGCTTCCCTGGGAAACAGCGTGGCCTTTATCGGCAAGGTAAGGGATGACAGCCTGGGAAATATATTTGAAAAGGGATTAAATGACCTGGGTGTTGTCTACTGCACCAAAAAGGCGGGTTCCGGAGGGGCTACCGCCTGCTGCGTGGTTCTTACCACACCTGATGCCCAGAGGACCATGAATACCTGCCTGGGTATATCCGGCACCCTGGGGCCTGAGGACGTAGATGAAAGAGTGATAAGGGACTCCGGGATCCTGTACCTGGAAGGATACCTGTGGGACACAGAAGAAGCCAGGAAGTCTTTTCTCAAGGCCATGGATGCCGCATCAGACAGCCGGGGCCAGGTAGCGCTTACCCTTTCAGATCCCTTCTGCGTAGAAAGACACAGGGACGGATTTCTGCAGCTCATGGAAAAGAACACTGATATATTGTTTGCCAATGAAGAAGAGATAAAGATGCTTTTTGAGGTAGAGACATTTGAACAGGCACTGGAAAGATGCAGACCCTACGACATTATATTTGCCCTCACCCGGGGCGATAAGGGTTCCGTTATAGTCAGGGGCAGCTCCAGGCATATGATCAAGGCAAAAAAAGGTTTAAGCATAATAGACACTACCGGGGCGGGAGACATGTATGCTGCCGGCTTTCTTCATGGATATATTAATGACAGGCCCCTGGATATATGCGGTCTGATGGGAAACCTTACCGCGTCTGCCGTACTTTCACATTTCGGCGCCAGGCCCATGGTATCTTTGCTGGAATACTTAAGAGAAAACGGACTGGAAGACTAATAGCAGGAAGGAAATAAGATGGCAAAAGATGTAAAAGCGGAAATAGGGGTTTTTGGCGGCTCCGGTTTCTATTCATTCCTGGAAGATACCCGGGAGATCGATATAGAGACTCCTTACGGTCCGCCCTCCGACAGGATAGTGCTGGGAGAAGTAGGGGGAAGGGAAGTAGCATTTATGCCCAGGCATGGAAGGGATCATGACCTGCCTCCCCATATGATAAATTTCAGGGCAAATATCTTTGCCATGAAGCAGCTGGGAGTCAAATATATTTTTGGGCCCTGTGCCGCGGGAAGCCTGCAGCCGCATATAAAACCGGGCCATTTTGTCATATGCGACCAGTTCGTGGACCGGACAAAAGGGCGCAGGGACACTTTCTATGACGGTCCCAAGACCATACATATAGCCATGGCAGAGCCCTATTGCCCGCATATGAGGAAAGTCATAGCCGAAAGTGCCCGGGAGCTGGGAATAGAACACCACGGACAGGGTACAGTGGTTGTCATCCAGGGCCCCAGGTTCAGCACCAGGGCAGAGAGCAAGTGGTTTTCTTCCCAGGGATGGGAGGTCATAAACATGACCCAGTATCCGGAAAACTACCTGGCCCGGGAGCAGGAGATATGCTATGCCAATATATCCCTTATAACTGATTATGATGTAGGCCTGGAGGGACATCAGGATGTAAAGCCGGTTAGCCTGGAGGAAGTGGTAAGGGTATTTAATGAAAATAATGAGAAGATAAAGGACCTCCTGTTCAGGTCTATCGAGAAACTCAGCAGTCAGAGAAATTGCCTTTGCCGGACAGCGCTCAGTGATGCTATTATTAATTAAGGCCATTTTTTAGGACAAATATATATATGAAGATCGTAATAGCCCCGGACAAATATAAAGGAAGCCTTTCCGCTGTCCAGGTATGCAGTATCATAGAAAATGCCGTAAGAAATATCGATCCTTCCATCAATACCATATCAAACCCCATGGCAGACGGGGGAGAGGGTACGGTGGAGACCCTGGTGGAAAGCCTGGGGGGAGAGATAATAAGCCTCAAAGTCACGGGACCCCTGGGCGACAGGGTAGTGGCAGGATTCGGGATGCTGCATGACGGGACCGCCGTAATAGAGATGGCATCGGCTTCCGGGTATGTGCTGGTCCCCCGGGAAAAGAGGGATCCGCTGGAGACTACCACATACGGCACCGGGGAGCTTATAGCCAGGGCCCTGGAGATGGGCAGCAGTAAGATAATCATAGGCATCGGGGGCAGCGCAACCAATGACGGAGGCATGGGCATGGCTCAGGCCCTGGGATACAGGTTCCTGGGAAAAGACGGAAAGGCCCTGGGTCAGGGCGGAAAGCAGCTGGAAGAGCTTTACCGGATCGATGACAGCCACGCCAATCATCTTCTAAAAAAAGCGGAAGTAGAGGCAGCCTGTGATGTGGACAATCCTCTCTACGGTAAAAATGGGGCGGCTTATGTATATGCTCCCCAGAAAGGCGCGGATCCGGACATGGTAGAAAGGCTGGACCGGGGGCTTAAAAATTTTGCTGACGTGGCGGCAAGGGACCTGGAAATGGATGTGGCGTCCATACCGGGGGCAGGGGCAGCAGGCGGACTGGGTGCCGGACTTATGGCATTTGCCGGAGCCAGGCTCAAGCCTGGAGCTGATATAATCATAGGATTGACCGGCCTTGAGCAGAAGTTAAAAGACGCGGACCTGGTGATCACCGGGGAAGGTGCCATGGATGAACAGACATACTACGGAAAGAGCCCCCTGGGGGTTGCCCGGCTGGCATCAAGATACGGGATACCGGCAATAACCATAAACGGTTCCCTTCTGGCGGGAAGAAAAAATATCGACCAAAACAATTCTTCGCTTTTCAGCGGAAATTTTTCTATAATAAACAGACCCATGAGCCTGGATGAGGCTATGGATAATGCAGAAGAGCTCCTGGGGGAGACTGCAGGAGAGATAATAAGGTTTTACATTGCAAGCGCAAACAAGACATGGAGGAAAAGATGAGACTTGTAGGAGAAGTAGATATCCCCGGAATTGAAAAGATGGGAAGCGGCAAGGTAAGGGAGATGTTTGCTTTTGACCACCAGATGCTTATAGTAACCACTGACAGGATATCCGCATTCGATTATATACTGGATACCCTTATTCCCATGAAGGGCATAGTCCTTAACAGGATATCTAATTTTTGGTTTGATCACCTTAAAGGTATAATAGATAACCATATACTGGAAACTGATTTTGAAAAATTCCCCAAATTCCTTAAAAAACACAGGAAAACACTTGAGGGGCGTTCAGTGCTGGTAAAAAAAGTAAAGATATATCCCATAGAATGCGTGGTAAGAGGATATATAACCGGATCAGGCTGGCAGGACTACAAAAAGACAGGCATGATAGGCGATCTGAAGCTGCCGGAGGACCTGTCCCAGTGCGACCGCCTTCCGGAGCCCATATTCACCCCTTCCACCAAGGAAGTTTCGGGACATGACATATCCATAACCATAAACAGGGCCAAGAAGATATTCGGGGCTGATGTGATAAATGTACTCCAGGAAAAAACGATAGAGCTATATTTGAAAGCTTCGGAATATGCCATGAAAAGGGGCATAATAATAGCGGATACCAAGTTCGAGTTCGGCCTTGACCAGGACGAAAATATAATACTGGCAGATGAGGTATTGACTCCGGACTCTTCCAGGTTCTGGCCCCTGGACGACTATGAACCAGGCAGGGACCAGGCAAGCTTTGACAAGCAGTTTGTGAGGAATTACCTGCTTTCCACCACCTGGGACAGGGATTCGCAGCCGCCGGAACTGCCTGAAGCCATAGCCAGAAAGACGTCGGAAAGATATATAGCAGCCTACGAAAACCTTACCGGGGAAAAATTCAAGCCATAGGCGGATCCTTTGAAAGTAGATGCAGCGCTGACTAACCGCTTTGACCAGGAAGAACTTGATGTAGAAGTCAAGGGATCGGTAGCGGCAGTAATAGATGTTATTAGGGCCACCTCCAGTATAGCCGCACTTTTTGCCAGGGGAGCCGGCAGCGTGACTATTGCCGCCAGCCTGGAGGAAGCCTACAGTCTCAAGGAAAAAAATCCTGGAAAACTTTTATGCGGCGAAGTAAAAGGACTTGCCCCGGATGGCTTTGACCACGGGAACTCACCCCTGGAATTTTCCAGGCTGGAGCTTGACGGAAGGGAAGCCATACTCAAGACCACCAATGGCACTGCCTCGTTTCTAAGGGCTGCAGGATCCCCGGCAGTCTATTCCCTGTCAGCCTTAAACTTTACGGCTGCAATGGAAAAGATACTGCAGGAGGCAGAAAAGCTGGAGAAAGACATACTTATTATCTGCTCGGGGGAAATGGGAAGACTGGCCTATGATGATGTATATATAGCTGGACTGGCAGTAAGGCATATCATGGACAGCCCCGGCTCATTCCAGTATTCCGACAGCGCCAGGCTGGTCATGTCTGCGGTCAGGGGTGAAAGGGATATCGAAAGCGCCCTGGAAGCCTCTACCAGCGCCAGGTCCCTTAAGGCGGTAGGCCTGGGTGATGACATACCTTTCTGTGCCCGTCTGGATGAATATGAGGTGGCGGTAAGGGCAGTTACCATTAAGGATGAAACCCGGCTTCTGCCTGGCTGATACTACTGGTCCCTGTCCTCGATGCAGCTGTTAAAATATACCTTTCCCTCTATCATGGGGTTATTATGGTTGGAATCACCAAACCACCAGTGCCCTTCCAGCACCAGGTCTATCTGCACCACATAAGTGCCCGGATTCTCGATATCATTTATAAGGACTTCCACCACGGCAGTCTCGCCCGGTTCCAGGTTTCCCGGAAGTGGGGTCCTGGCTGTCCTGTCATATTCCCCAAAATCCACATCCTGTCCGTAATAATGATATCCCAGGCGCACCCGGTTTTCGCCGCTGGCCCTCCAGGTAAAATCGGAAGTATTGGTGACTTCCACTTTCACATAATTGTCGGTATCAGTACAAAGATAAGAGGGCATATAGCCGTAGAGTTCAGCCCCGGCAGTTACGCTGCCGTAATCAGTGGTATCTGCTTCCTCCTCCTCGATAGCTTTCTGTATCTCTTCCAGTTCTTCCGGGCTGATGCTTGATTCCTGCTGTTTTTCTCCGGTGTCTTCTTCCTCTATGCCGGTCCCGGCCGTCCCGCAGGATATGAACAGCAGGGATATGCAGATAAGCAGCGCAGTCAGCATTACAAGTGAAGCATATCTGAATCTTCCCATCTTATTTTATACCTTTCTTCATAGTCATTTATGGCTAATATTGAATGCAATTATAGATTAGATTTATATTTTTTTGAATAAAAGGAAGTAAATATATATAATTAACATTGAATATTTTATGCGGTTAACCGAAAGGCAGCAGTTATGACAACACTGGAAATAGCAGGACTTGCAGCAATAATACTGATATCGGCTTTTGCCGTGGCGGCGGTTATAGTGGCTATACCGCTTTTCCGGCTGCTTAACCGGATAAGGTCGATGGCGGACAGCCTGGGCGGCAGCCTCATACCCATGGTAGAGAGACTTAATGAGACCATAACCCATCTTAACACTGAAGTGGGTTCCATATCCGATCTTACCCAGAGCATATCTTCTATAGTGGAGCAGCTGGAAAAAGTGATAAGGCTGGCAAGGATCCTGGTCACCAGCCCCGTAGTGAAGCTTATAAGCGCATCTGCAGGCATAATAAGCGGTATGAAGAGTTCTTCTGCAGAGGATGAAAAGTGACATTATTTTTATTGTATAATAAAGGAGAATAAAGAGATGGACCATGCGAATAAAAGTTATGCCGGCGAGATCATAATAACACTGGCTGCCGGACTGGCAATAGGATTTGCTGCCGGCATCCTGCTGGCCCCCAAAAGCGGGAAAGAGACCAGGAAAGACCTGGTGGAAAAAGGCGGGGAAATGGTAGAGAAAAGCCGGGAAGGCTTTGAGGCAGCCCGGGTAAAGGCTGCAGAAGCCGCTGATATGAGCAAAGAGTTTATAGACAAAAGCAGGGAATCCTTCCAGAAAGCTTTAAAAAGCGTGGAAGAGACTACTGACAGGGCCAGGAAGAAAGTGGACAGTGTAGTAAAAAAGGGAAGGTCCCAGGCAAAAAAAGTGGAAGAAGCTCTTTCCTAGCAAGGTATATAATTGATAGATAACAGACTTACCCTCAGGATCCTGGACATATTAAACTCAGGGGGCGCAGCCTTTTGTGAGATCTATGTCCAGAAAAAGATCAGCAATTCCCTCAGGCTGGAAGACGGTCAAATAGAGAATTCCAATAGCGGCTTTGACATGGGCTGCGGGCTCAGGCTGTGGCATCACGGGAGCACTTTTTACGGCTATGTTGATTCCCTGGAAGAAGGCAGGCTGGTGGAGGCTGCCAGAATCCTTTCCGCCGCCGGAAAGAGCTCCGGAGGAGGAAAAGTGCTTGACCTGAACCGGGAGCTCAAGACTGCCGGGAGCAGGTATAATGCAGCAGTAAAAAAGCATCCCTCCCGCACCCCGGCCGCTGTAAAAAAGAATATACTTAAACTGGTGGATGATGCATGCAGAGGTTATGATAAGAGCATCATACAGGTGACAGCCGGCATTTCCGACATGGAAGAGGAGGTATATACTGCTAATTCGCTGGGAAGCCAGTCAGCCCACAGCGTGGTAAAGGTATTTCTTTCCATAAATGCAGTAGCTGCCAGGAAGGATATAATAAGGACAGGATACAAGTCCCTGGCCCGTACCATGGGTTATGAGATGCTGGACGGGGGAAAGGCGGGCCATGCCGCCAGGGAGGCTTCCAGGATAGCTGTTACCATGCTGGATGCGGTGGATGCCCCTACAGGCGAGCTTCCGGTAGTAATAGGGCCGGCTTTCGGGGGCGTGATCTTCCACGAAGCCTGCGGGCACGGGCTGGAAGCAGATGCCATATTAAAGGATGCCACGGTTTTTAAGTCAAAAACAGGTAAAAAGATAGCCTCCGAAGCGGTCACCGCCATAGATGATTCCACTATGGCTCATCACTGGGGCTCATATGCCTTTGACGGAGAAGGCACACCCTGCCAGGAGACAGTCCTTATAAAAGACGGGGTGCTTGAAAGCTTCCTTTATGACCTGAGGACGGCAAAAAAGCTGGGAAAAGAGCCCACAGGCAATGGAAGAAGGCAGTCCTACCGGCATGTACCCATACCCAGGATGTCAAATACATATATAGCTGCCGGCAATGCCGGCAGGGAGGACCTCATAGCATCGGTAAAGAAAGGAATCTATGCCAGGGAATTTGCCGGGGGACAGGTAGACCCTGCCACCGGGGATTTTGTCTTCGGCATCAGCGAGGGCTACCTGCTGGAAAAGGGGAAGATCGGCTCTCCCATAAAGAATGCCACCCTTATCGGCAACGGCCCCCGTATACTGAAAAAAATAGAAGCGGTGGCTGACGACCTTGATTTTGCTCCAGGATTCTGCGGCAAGCAGGGCCAGTCACTGGCAAATGAAGTGGGCCAGCCCACCATAAAGGTAAGCGCCATAACCGTGGGAGGTACCGGCTGATGAAAGAGGGGCTTCAGGAAAACAGATTAATGGAGATATGTGAGAAGGCTGCTGCAAAGATACCCCGGAACAAAGCAGACCAGTGGGAAATATTTGCCGCCAGGAGTGTGGAGAACGAGATAGATATATTCGGCCAGAAGATAGAGACTCTTTCCTTTTCCGATTCCACCGGAATCGGCATAAGGATATTCAGGGACAGGTCGATAGGATATGCCTATACGGCTGTGCTGGATGATTATGCAGTGGAAGATACCATTGACCGGGCAATCGCCAATTCCCTGGTCACCAAAAAAGACAGGCTTAACTATTTGCCTGCAGAAGATGACCAGAGATATAGAAATAACCTTTTTGACCGCGATACGCTTTTCAGCAAAGATTTCCGCCAGGTATCCATAGGCCGTAAGATAGAAATGGCTATGGAGCTGGAAGAACTTACCAGGAATGCTGATAAAAGGATCACCGGCGTAAGTGATGCCTCATATAATGACAGCATGTCCCATGCCTGCATAATAAATTCCAGCGGTTTTTCGGGGAAATACAGCACCACCATTGCCATGGTCTATGCCTCCGCTATATCCAGGGAAAGCGGAGACACCTCCACCGGGGAATATTTTGGTATAGCACGGGATCCTGCCGGACTGAATATAAAAGATGTTGCCGTAAATGCCGCCCGGAGGTCTACTGCCATACTGGGAGGCAGGAAGATAAGATCAGGGAAGATGGACATAATACTGGATCCCATGACTTCTGCCCAGTTCCTTTCGGTCATCGCTTCATCTCTTTCCGCTGATGCGGTACAGAAGTCCAAGTCGCTGTTTAAGGACAAGATAGGCCAGAAGCTTTTCGGAATGGATATCGATATATTCGATGACGGTACTCTGCCGGAGGGACTGGCTTCCAGGCCCTTTGACGGTGAAGGAGTCATAAAGGGGAAAACGCCGGTATTTAAGGACGGGGTGCTAGAGACATTTCTTTATGACACCTATACCGCCAGGAAGGATAAGACCCTTTCCACCGGGAATGCAGTAAGGGCTTCCTACCGCTCCACTCCCACGGTAGGTCTTTCCAATTTCTATATCAGCCCGGGAAAAAATGACCCCGCGGACATGATAGGCGCTGTAGACAGGGGATTCTATATAATGGATATCATCGGTCTGGGTTCCGGCACCAATCCCATATCGGGCCAGATGAGCGTGGGGGCCAAGGGGCTGATGATAGAGAAGGGGAGACTTACCCATGCCGTAAAGGAAGTCACCATAGCCGCCGACATACTGGGATTCCTGTCCAGCTTCAGGATGCTGGGGGATGACCTCCAGTTCGTGCCCGGATCCGGCTATATGGGAAGCCCCTCCGCAATGCTGGAAAACATCTCTATAAGCGGCAAATAGGTCAGCCGGCCGGCTTGTCTTTTTTCTTCACCCGGCTAAGTGAATAGGTCAGGGCAAAACCTGCTGCCATGGCAAGAATGCTCAAAGCTACTGGCAGCGGTGAAAGGCTGAAGCCTTCAAGGGACTGCATGACTATCTGGAATACGGAAGCAATGACCAGGCCCATTATGAAATAATAGGTATTGGCCGGAAACCTTTTCAGGCAGAAATCTATCAGCCTGGCACAGGCTATTATACCCGCTATTACTCCGATACCGAAGACCGCCAGCTGGACTGCCATCAGCTCGCTGACAAAATACAGTATATTCCTGTATTCGCCCAGTCCCAGAAGCAGGGCTGACCCTGAGACCCCGGGTATGACCATTGCCGATGAGGTCAATACCCCGCAAAAAAACAGCCACAGGGCATATTTCCAGTCTATTCCAGCTATATTTATCACATCCATTATGGAATAATAAACCCTGAAACTGCCCACAGCATTGTCCCTGCCCACCAGAAAGGCAAGGGAGACTACCAGCCCCAGTCCTATAAGGAAGAAGACCGCCCTTGCCGGCCTGATCTTCATGTCATGGTGGACAGTTACAAGAAACGGCACCGATCCCAGTATCAGTCCTATAAAAAAGAAATATGTAGGCTGGGAATAAACAGGGGAGGACAGGAGGAAATTAAAGACCCTGGCAAATAAAAGGATACCGGCAGCTGCGCCCAGTATGACAGGCAGCAGGAATAGGAAAAATTCCTTTCTCCTTTTTTTATTGGTCAGGAATTCACCGATGGCCTCCACCAGTCTTTCATATATGCCCATTACCAGGGCCATGGTGCCTCCGGATACGCCGGGGATCAGGTTCGAGACCCCTATTACCATGCCCTTTAAGAAGTTTAAAGCCGGTTTGAGTTTTTCAATCATTTTATTTGTCCCCGGATGTACTGATACTTTTTGTTTTTTAGGTTTTTATGTTAATATTTGGAATCATTATAAGGATCGCTAAGAATTCTACATATTATATAAGTTGAGTATTTTTCAGTCAATCGTTTTGGGAATTATTCAGGGTATTACTGAATTTTTCCCCATTTCCAGCTCTGGACACCTGGTGATAATACCATATTTCTCCGGCTGGGACTATACGCCTCTCTACTTTACGGTTACCGTACATTTTGCCACCCTGCTGGCAGTCCTCTCGGTGCTTTACCGTGATGCCTGGAGGATACTGAGGGCAGCAGTCATGGGCATATTCGTAAAAAGCATGCGCCGGACATATGAGTTTAAGACGGGCCTCTATATAATCCTGGCTACCATACCGGCAGCCCTGGCAGGATATTTTTTGGATGATGCCATTGAGGATTTTTTCTCCAGGCCCCTGGCCGTAGCTGGATTTCTGCTGTTTACCGCATTTATTTTATGGATAAGCGAGTTCAGGGGTAAAAGGACCGTCCAGAAGCAGGGATTCGGCTGGCTGACTTCACTGGCGGCAGGCATAGGCCAGGCACTGGCCATATTTCCAGGAGTATCAAGATCGGGCTCCACCATCTCATTTGCCCGCTTTATGGGAGTGGAAAGGCAGGAAGCAGTAAGGTTTTCCTTCCTGCTTTCAATACCTATAATCCTGGGCTCGTTCATATTTGAGATATCAAGGTCGGGGACCATGATATTTGAAGGTGGAAGCAGGGTCATCTGGCCCCTGGCAGCAGGCCTGGTATCGGCATATATATCGGGGTATTTTGCCGTAAAATACCTGCTGTACTTTACAAAAAACAAGAACCTTAACATTTTTGCCATATATTGCGTTTGCCTTTCTGCAGCTATTTTTATATTTTATATATTTAAGAGTATTATTTGAGAGAGGTGGTCAAAATCATGAAAGGCGTTATTCTTGCCGGAGGCCTGGGCACGCGCATGATGCCCTGCACCAAAGTAACCAATAAGCATCTTCTGCCCGTATACAATAAGCCCATGATCTATTATCCCTTAGAGACGCTGGTAAAGGCAGGGCTGAAGGATATCATGATAGTCACGGGGGGAAACAATGCCGGGGATTTCCTCAGGCTTCTGGGAAACGGAAGCGAGTTCGGCCTCAAGGATATTAGCTATACCTACCAGGAAGGCGAAGGAGGCATAGCAGAGGCGCTCAAGCTGGCCGAGAACTTCGTTGACCAGGACCGGGTAGTGGTCATGCTGGGCGATAATATGATAAAGGATGACATCTCAAAGGCTGTGGCTGATTTCGAAAAGCAGCCCCAGGGAGCAAGGATCTTCCTCAAGGAAGTAGATGACCCGGAAAGGTTCGGGGTGGCAGAGATAGAAAAGGGCAAAGTCATAAATATCCAGGAAAAACCCAAAAAACCCAGGACCAGCTATGCTGTCATCGGTATATATATGTATGACAGCCAGGTATTCGATATAGCCAGGAACCTTAAGCCCTCTGCCAGGGGGGAGCTGGAGATAACCGATGTCAATAATGAATATATAAGAAGGGGTTCCATGAGCTATTCCATCATCGAAGGATGGTGGACTGATGCCGGGACATTCGAATCGCTTTACCGGGCCAGCCGCCTGGTGGC
>Ga0180430_10000900_pt1 | contig 31038 bp, 42 predicted proteins | sample SS_ome_9_FD_132999 | JGI IMG/M metagenome (GOLD analysis project Ga0180430, IMG submission 132999) | Hypersaline lake sediment archaeal communities from the Salton Sea, California, USA - SS_1_S_2 metaG | ecosystem: Environmental > Aquatic > Non-marine Saline and Alkaline > Hypersaline >... | reverse complement strand
TAGTGTTAAAAAAGGAAACCCCGAAAATTATGTTTACTTTCGGGGCCACATATAGAAATGTGTAGCTGCACGCATTCCAGAGGCAGAATAAGTAATCTGCAGTTCTCTGGTCAAGTGTTAAAATTAAGATGGTCTTGAGTGCAGCCAAAAGCCCAACAAGTTACCGGTGTCGCGGTTGGCGTTGGGGGGAAATTGGTTACAGCGTACCTACCTGCGCCTCTTGAACTATCTATAAAAACGTAAAAGCAAGGTTCAACGCTGTGGCACATGGGTGACGATGTATGGGGGATAAATCTTCATAACTAGCCGATGCCATGAGTCTCTCTAATACAATGCGTAATTGGGGTAAGGGGGACTTATGCTCTGGGATCTGATACTGGAGGATTTTTGGGGTTTATAAGAGAGAAGCAACGCTTTAGGGTTGATTCGGAGTACAGATACACTAGGGAACAGCACGACCGTTGGGTTAACGAGACAATCGGGTTGCCAGACTGGTTGAGTGGTGTTTCGAGGCCGATGACGTACAACTTGGCCAGACGTCGTTCACGGCAATCTAGAGCTAAGCCAAACCCATCGGAAAGGCGTTTCTATACGGGATTTTCGTACGAGAACGGGAACATAACACTACTATATAACTACCCGGTTGGGACAAGGTATGTGATCGACTTCTGGGACGAGGCAAACAGGATAGCTATTGAGATCGACGGGCCGGAACACAAGCAAAAGAGGAACAGGGAGTGGGACACGAAACGGGACGCCTTGCTGAGTTGGCTTGGGATTGTGACGGTGAGGCTAAAAATGGAGGAAACGCTTGAGACCTGGCATCACCGACTGAAACAGTACTACCCGAAACTGCGGAGAACCGATGCACGGGGCACCTTCAAAAGGGTAGTCCTGTAGGACCACAGGGAGTCGCACCTAATCGGGACCTGCGAGGCTGGCCACGGAAACACGGATGATCTGGAAAAGCCTAGTTTGAAAAAAGATATACGAGAAACCGTAGGCCTAGAAAAGGTACTAAACAACTCGCTTAGTACTAGAAATCTTGACCTCTTCTTAGAGGGGGAAAGGGTTGAGTTTTGTGTAAACCTCGGTTAACGCTGCGTGTAGGAGCTGGCCCGGGCGCGCATTAAATCGATCTCTTTTACTTTTAAATGATTATTCTAATGGAAAAACTTTAAGGCTTGATGTAGTTAAAATCTATAACTATAGGGGGGGGCAGTTGATCGAAATCAAAGCTCAGGAAATCATGATCGTCCCGATCGAGGATTTAAAGCCTAAGACGGGGAACCGGAATAAACACCCAGAAAGCCAGCTAGAGGAACTCGTCACTCAGTACAAGTATCAGGGGTTCAGAAATCCGATCACCGTATCGAACCAATCCGGGGAAATCGTCTGCGGTAACGGTCGGTACTTGGCCGCTCTAAGAGCCGGGCTTCAAGAGTTACCTGTTATTTATCAAGACTACGAAACCATGGCTCAGGAGTACGAGCATCACGTAGCCGATAACGCAACCGGACTACAAGCAGAGCTAGATTTTAAAGGAATCCGAGAAGATATCAAGAACCTAGACCTTGATATAAATGTCGGTAACCTCTCGATCGAGGGCCTAGATTTACAAATGTCGAGAGCCTCCCTTCTAGATAACTCGACGTACGATACCTCAGAGACACCGACGGAGTACGTAGATAATAAAGAGGAAAATAACTATACTAGAAAGATTCAGGCTCCTATTTACGAGCCTAAAGGCGATAAACCTCAAACCAATGAACTCTTTGACCTAGAAAAAACAAAAGAACTAATAAATCAAATCAATAACTCAAATCTAGACCAAAATACTAAAGACTTCTTAACTCATGCAGCTTATAGACATACTAAATTTAACTACGAGGCCATTGCAGAATACTACGCCCACTCGGATAAAGAAACTCAAGAACTTATGGAAAACTCTGCGCTAGTTATAATTGACTTCGATAAAGCTATTGAAAACGGATTTATTAAATTAACAGACGATTTAAAAGACGCTTTCCTAGAAAATGAGGAAATAATTCAAAATGAAGAGTAATGACTTCACTGCTTTTATTCTAACTCATGGTCGACCAGATAATGTAATAACTTATGAAACACTTAGGAAATCCGGCTATACTGGCAGAATAGTTATTCTTATAGATAACGAGGATAAAACAGCAGAAAAATACCATGAAAATTTCCCTAACGAGGTCGAAGTCTTTGATAAACTTGCTATGTCTAAAAAATTCGACCAAGCCGACAACTTCGATGACCGTAGGGCAATAGTCTATGCTAGAAACGCCTCTTTCAAAATAGCTAAAAAATTAGGAATAAAATACTTTATTCAACTTGATGACGATTATACGAACTTTCGATACAGATTTAATGATAAACTTGAATATAAATATAGAAGGGTTTTAAATTTAGATACCGTGTTTTCTAATATTCTAAACTTTTATATTAATACCAAAAGCTTAAAAAGCATTGCTTTAGCCCAAGGTGGTGACTTTCTCGGAGGTACTTTCGCTAAAAAAATATTTCTCTCTAGAAAATGTATGAATTCCTTTATCTGCTCCACAGAAAGACCTTTTCAATTTCAAGGCAGAATAAACGAAGACGTAAATACTTATACTCAAAAAGCAAGTCTCGGCAGTTTATTTTTTACAATAAACTTTAATTCCTTAAATCAAAAAATGACTCAGTCTAACCAGGGCGGGATGACTGACATTTATCTCGATAACGGAACCTATATAAAAAGTTTCTATTCTATTATATTTCAACCATCATCGGTTAAAATAGGACTCATGGGCAATTTAAACATGAGACTACATCACTCAGTAAATTGGAAATACACCACGCCTAAAATTCTAAGAGAGGAAATAAAAAAATGACGCCGGACAGTAAGAAAAATAAAGACAAAGTTGTTCCGAGAAAGTTCAATAAAAACAGGGTGTACGAGGATAAATATAAACCAGAGTTTTGTGAATTATTAATAAAGCACTTCGAAGAGGGAGGGGCGTTTAACTCCTTCCCTGCCGTTTGTGGGGTCGTGCGCTCTACGCTTTACGAGTGGGTTAACCGATACCCAGAGTTTAAAGAAGCTAAAAGTATCGGTGAGGCTAAGTATCAGAAACTCATGGAGACCATACTGATTGCTAAGTCCCTGGGTCGTGACGGCAAGAACTTCGACGTTAAGAAATCAGATATCACCGCTGTAATATTCGCGCTAAAAACAAGGTGTCATAAGGATTATTCTCAGAAGGATAAAATGGAGCTCTCCGGCCACCTGGCAGCAACGAACGTCGACGGCCTAAGCGATGATCAAATTAAAGAACGTATTAAAATCCTAAAGCTATCGCATGGCGCTGACGAAGAGTGAACTCGAACTTTACATACTAGAAAAAGAACTAGCGAAAAGAAGGGCTACTAAATCCCTAGCCTACTTTTCTAAAATCATGTGGAACGTAATCGAACCAGGAGTTAAGTACCAACACAATTGGCATATTGATGCAATCTCGGAACATCTAGAAGCCGTTACGAAAAACGAAATTAAAAACCTGATTATTAATATTCCCCCCAGATTCATGAAATCGATACTCGTAGCCGTTATGTGGCCCGCATGGGTTTGGACGTTTAAACCTAACGCTAGGTGGTTATTTGCATCCTACTCTCACACGCTCTCGAAACGTGACTCGATAAAATGTAGAAGCATCATAGAGAGTAAATGGTACCGCGACCTATTCTTACCCGAGTGGGTGCTTGCCTCGGATCAAAACGAAAAGATGCGTTTTCTTAACTCGGCTCAAGGCTATCGGGTTGCGACCTCGGTCGGGGGCTCCGGAACCGGGGAAGGAGGGGACTTCGTCTGCGTCGATGACCCACACAAAGCAATGGACGCGCTAAGTGATGTAAAAAGAAAAAACGTAATCGATTGGTGGGTGCAAGAAATGTCCACACGAGGCAATAACCCTAAATCCTCACATAAAGTAATCATCATGCAACGACTTCATGAAAAAGACCTCACCGGAGCGATGCTCGAAACCAAAGAATACGAGCTCCTAAAAATACCAGCAGAATTCGAACCAGAAAAAAGATACTACACCAAGCTCGAATGGACCGACCCGAGAGAAGATAAAAACGAACTCCTCTGGCCCGCTCGATTCGGGAGAAAAGAACTAGACGCGCTTAAAAAATCACTAGGCTCACAAGCCGCTAGCGGACAACTACAACAAGAACCCACTCCCTCAGAAGGAGGGCTCTTTAAACGACGGTGGTGGCAGTACTACTCGGAAATGCCGCAAGGTATTACTAGGATAGTTCAATTCATGGACTGTGCTCAGAAAGTAGGGATAACGAACGATTACTCCGTCTGCGCTACATGGGGCGAAACCCCTAGCGGGTATTTCATCTTAGACCTATGGCGAGGAAAAGTAGAGGCGCCCGAGCTTGAAATAACGACGATTGCGCAATACAATAAATGGAAGCCGAGCGCATTAGTGATCGAGGATAAATCAAGCGGCTCAAGTCTGATTCAAACCTTGAGGAGAAAAACCAAATTGCCCGTCATACCCTACGACCCTAAAAAACGCGATAAACAGGTAAGGGCTGCGGCAGCAACTCCAACCATCGAAGCCGGAAAAGTTTTCCTCCCTCGCTCGGCCTCGTGGCTCTCAGACTTCATCGAAGAACACGAACGCTTCCCGTTAACCGATCATGACGATATCGTCGATACGACCTCAATGGCCGTCGAATACTTCGCTACAAAACGAAAACCTAGTTACAGGATAAGACAACTATGAACTGGTTCCAAAGACTTCTCACGCAATTCCTACCGCCGCAACCCGAACAAAAAGAATCGCAAGCAATGATTCTAGCCTCGATGCCGCAAGTCGGCAAAGCTCAAACCACGCCGAGGGACTATAAGAGCTTTAGTAAAGAGGGGTACGAGAAAAACGTTATGGTTTACCAAGCGGTGCAGAAAATAGTTACCGCCTGCTCTAGTATCGAGTGGAACCTTTACCAGAAATCAAGATCCGGTGAGCCTACCGAAGTCATAGAACACCCCTTATTAACATTGATCCAACACCCGAACCCGATGCAGGGTTGGGCTGCTTTCGTCGAAAACGTAATCGGCTTTTACTCGATAAGCGGGAATACTTATATTCAATCTACAAAGCTTTTAGAATCAGGCCCTCCTTTAGAGCTATACACATTAAGACCGGATCGTATGACCGTTATCCCTGGCTCGAACGGTTTTCCGCAAGCCTATAAGTTTCAAGTAGGGCAGGATAAACTCCTATTTCCAGTCGATGTAAAAGACGAGCGCCTCGAATCAGAGATACTTCACATTAAGACGTTTCACCCGACGAATGACTGGTACGGGCTCTCTCCGATCGAGCCCGCTATACTAGCAATCGACCAACACAACGAGGCCGGCATCTGGAACATCGGGTTACTTCAAAACCAAGCCAGACCAAGCGGGGTATTATCGGTAGGTACGTCAGACGTGAACCCCACCGGAGCCCTCGACGACGAACAGTACGGTAGACTTAAACAAATGCTCGACCAACAATACACGGGGAAAAACAACGCCGGTAGACCGATGCTGCTAGAAGGCGGCCTTAAATGGGATCAAATCTCTCTATCGCCGCAACAAATGGACTTTCTAGAAAATAAAAACGTCTCCTCTAGGGATATCGCTCTAGCCTTCGGCGTCCCGCCACTGCTACTAAATATCGGCTCCGATAACACGTTTGCAAACTACAAAGAGGCCCGGATTGCCTTCTACGAGGATACAATCCTTAATATAATGAATAAACTTCGAGACGAGCTCAATAACTGGCTCACCCCGCAGTTCGGAGAGGACCTTTATCTAGAATACGATAAGGACTCAATCTCTGCCCTTACAGAGAAACGAATGATGCTCTTTGAGACCGTGCAAGACAATAAGGAGCTTACCGTAAATGAAAAGCGTGAACTACTTGGTTACGACACTGTTGACGGGCTTGACGTATTTGTTTTCTCTAATTCTGATTTCGTTGTCGATGCTAATGAACCTGACTTTAGCCCTCCTGTACCTCCTACTAGCTCTAACGATAGCTCCGATCAAAGTAATGAAGATTCTAATACTACTGATCAAGAACCCGAACCTGGCCAAGACGCCGACGACGAAGAAAAATCAGCCAAAACTCAAGATAGTGAAATAGAAAATAAATCAGACGAACAACTCCTCTCGGAAGTAAAACTCTTTAGACCCGTTAACGAAGATGAACGACGCCAAGTATACGTGCGGCAAAACCTGTTAATGGAACGCCACGAAAAGCGCCTATATAAGGACACCGATCGCCTCTTTAAAAACATGATAAATGAAATGGCAGATTTGGCAGATTCTATCGACCCCTCGTTATGGGAATATTCCCTCTATAAGGTAAGTGATCGTTATGAGGAGAAATTTGCCGAAGCCGTGCTCCCGAGAATCAAAACCACGGTCGAGGTTTTCGGTAACGAGATTATAAAGCAAGTTAAGTTTCACCCTAACTTTTTAGAGCATAAAGCAAAGCCAGAGGCTAACTTTCAGTTTTTCGTTAACTCTTGGATCAAGACCAGGACCGGGGATCTGGTTAAAAAGATCAACGAGACGAATAAGAAACAAATCAAGTCGGCTATTAAAAGAGTGCTTAAAGAAAAAGAAGAGTACGAGTTCGACGAGAACTACGTACACGGAGAGTCGAAGCCCTTTAACGTCGTAAAGACCATTAAGGAAAAGCTACAGATTACACGCTCTAGGGCCCAGACTATCGCAAGAACAGAGACTGGTATCGCAGCAACTCAAGGCACTCTTAAAGCAGCCGAAGCAATGGAGATCGACGATCTAGAAAAAGAATGGCTTTCGGTTCAAGACTCTAGGGTAAGGGACGATGCTCAACATGCTGACCATAAATCAATGAACGGCGATAGGGTTGCGTTAAACGAGAAGTTTCTCGTCGCCCCAGGAGCCGAAATGGACGGACCAAGGGACCCCGGCGCTCCTGCAGAGCAAGTTATTAACTGTCGATGTACCGTAATCATCATCTAAGGGGCTTAGTACAATGGCTGTTGGTCGACGTAAAATACCAGGCCCCCAGGGGCCAGAAGGTCCAAAAGGTGACTTAGGTCCCAAGGGTGATCAAGGCCCCCAAGGTGTCGAGGGAATACAAGGGCCAGAAGGTCCCCAAGGAATTCAAGGCCCTAGAGGTCAACGCGGACCATCGGGACCGACTGGACCGCAAGGCCCTCCAGGATCAGGCGATAGTTACTTTACTCTAATAGATCAAACGCTCGGCAACGGATCACACGATATCGATACTTTAACCGGATCAGAAACCACATGCGTAAATTACCAGATTTGTCTGTTTGGAAATAATAAAGTTAAAAATTTAAGAATGAACGTTGTCAATGAAAACGGATCAGTCTCACACTCCGTGAGTAACGTCCTCGGAGGAGGCTTGGACTATAGTCTTGGCGCACAATATTCAAGCGGCAACGTAGTGTTGAATTTTGTCAACAATGAGGCATTCGATGTTACAATAAAGGCGCTAAGACTGAACACAAATTAACCAACGGGAGGGGTTAAAATGGCATTAGATTTTTTTAGATTAGAAAAAGGTATTCACGTCGTTTCCGAAAACGGTGAAACGGGTGTGAAGTTTCTCTTCGGAGCAGGGGCTCCTGGCGGAACAACCGATACTGATAATGCGGAACAAGGTTCGTTTTATCAGGATACTGCCGGTGCAGTTTACATAAAGTATGCATCAGGCTCAGGCACTGATAAGTGGAAACGCTTAGCCCGTGCCGAAGAGATTAGTAACATTATTTTCCGTGAAGAACGTGTCCGAGCAGCTACTGAAGAAGCGCTCACCGCTGGCACGACTGATCCGACTTCATGGGCAGATAACGACGGCGGTCTTGATGACACTGCTTTCGCTGTTGGTGAGTACGTCTTAGGTGACGTTGACGGCACCCCAGCTCTTTGGGAAATCACTGCAATCAGCTCACCTAACCTTACGTTAGCTGCTGCCAGTGACCCACTAGCCGATGGAAATAACTTCGTAGTCGATAACTATCTCCCAGACGCTGCAGGACAAGAAGGAAAAGCCCTAGTTCAGTACAGTGGATCTGCTATTCACAAGATAGCTGATATCGATTGGGAATTCGCTACAGGTATTTCTATCTCTAGTGGCTACGCTGCTGCGAACGGAACGATTTCTAGTGCTGACTCTGTTGAAAGCGCTATCGAAAAGCTTGATGGTAACCAACAAGACCTTACAACTCTTAGCGGTGTTGGACAAGGCGCAACGGACTTAGGTTCGTTTACTGGCGATACGATCGTCGATAACAGAAACGTTAAAGAAGCACTCCAAGACTTAGAGACTGCTCTCGAAGATAAAGACGAGTTAGTAAAATCTGAGCAAACCGGGGTTACTACTGAAGTCACTCTTGACGAAGTTGATGTTGACTCAGTTTACGCTTGTAAATGGCTTGTTCAAGCAGAGCTAGAGAGTAACCCAAATCAAAAACGAGCTTGGGAACTATGGTCAATGCATGATGGCACAGCTAGCGCAGACGCTGTTAATACTGACGAAACGAAATACGCTAGATTGCGACTAGGGTCTTTCTTCAACTGTAATGTTGGGGTTGATCTCAATGGAGTAGGAGCCGCCCAGAAAATGAGATTAAGAGTTTCCGCTTCATCTGCAGTTACTGTTCGCGCTCGACGTATTGAGGTTCTTGATATCTAATGGCTGACATCAATAACGCCTTTGAAACCGAAGATGTTATAACGCTAGGGCCTAATGGCCCTAGTATTATTGCGTTTCAAGGTGATCCATCAACTTTAGGGCAAGACGCTAAAGTGGGCTCGATGCTTCTCGATACCTCTACAGGGAAAAGCTATCGGAAAGTTAATACTGATGACACCGATTGGGTCGAAGTAGCTAGTGACACCGAAGACGCCGACGACTATCATTCAGGATATTGGCGAATTATTGAAAATAAAACGGTTACGATTAGAGAAAATAAACAAATGCGAGTGTTTCAAAAACTCGTTAACGAAGGCACTCTCATTAACGACAGCTGGCTGATTTTGGAGTAAACTATGGCAATCCAAGACATGAAAAACGAAAGCGGCACTCCCGACAACCCACCCAGTGGTTATTTGCGGTTTTACTCCGAAGGAGCAAGTCTAAAGTACAAAGACTCAAGCGGGAACGTTTACACACTTTCAACCGGGGTGACTCCGGAAGAGGTTCAAGATATAGTCGGGGCGTTTATCTCTGGCTCTAATGGGATCGATGTCACATACGACGACGGAGCAAACACTCTGGATATTGAAATTGCCGCCGCTACTTTAGCGTTGATTAACTCAGCAATTCAACCACTTGATAACATTAGTGAGCTAACGAATGACTCAGGATTTCAAACTGCCTCACAAGTCGCTAGTTCGATTTCAAATCATGAAGCCGCAAGTGACCCGCATCCGCAATATGATACTGCAGCTGAGTCTCAAGCAAAAGTCGATGCCCATGCTAACTTAACAAACAATCCACACTCAGTGACTAAAGCACAAGTTGGATTAAGCTCAGTTCCCAATATTGACGCTACAGTAAGAAGTAACCACACAGGAACTCAACCGGCTAGCACAATAACAGGGCTAGCTACAGTAGCCACTACTGGGCACTACGATGACTTAAATAATAAACCTACTCTTGTCACTAGTCTTAATGGCTTAAGTGATGTTGATTTAACGGGGCTCGCAGACGGTGATTATTTAAGATATAACCAAACAGCAGGTGTGTTTGAAGTTGAAGGCGCTGTCAGCGGGAACTTTGGAGCACAGTTTGAATACTTAACGGATGATACCCAAGACTCAAATGGGTCATCAACATATGAAACTTACTTGACCGGGACAATGTACTTCGATGCTGGCTCTACATATAGAATCGGAGCAGGTTCTGTTATCGCAATGTCTACTACCGGTTCTGATTGGGAAGGGCTTCTTGACATTGATGGAACTACGATAGGTTTCATGACTGAGGAGCTAAAAGACGCGGGAACTGACCAAGGAATGCCAAGATACATGCCGTTTTTATATGCTCCGACAACATCTGGAAATAAAACAGTTCGATTAAGGTATAGGCCTGAAAACGGGAATGGGACTGCTTACATTTTTTACGGTATTATTGAAAAATGGAGGGTCAGTTAATGGCTACCACATTCTATTACACTAGAAATATAGACGGCGGCGCTTTAAAAGAAATGCTGGAAAGCTATGACTTACCTGAAATTATCAGATTGCGCGTTATAAAAAATGCTGACGGGAGCATCCCACAAGACAACGTTACGATAGAATTCGCCACTGAGCCAACAGGCCCACAGCTCGATGAGTTAGACACAATAATGGACTTGCCAAACCTTGAAGAAAGACTTCAAGCTTACATACAGATGTATCAAAAACAAGAGCGCGGCGAACAGCTTTACCAAAAAATAATGGCTGACATTAACCTAAGTGGAGCAATACCGGGATATTTAGATGATACTCAAATACCAATTTATCTTGAGATGAATAAACTTAGAAACATGCTTAAAGACGGTGCTTTTGAGTTTTCTATTCGTTACTTTGTTTTTGACATGATACCAATTTCTCCTTTTACGACTGAACAACACGATAAATGGCTCGGGTGGATTGAGGAACTAGCATTAGAGTATGGGACTGAACAGGCTTTAATAGATCTATTAAAAACAGTGCCTAAAGGAAACTATCCTTTCGGGGCAACAGGAGCCCCTGAATGAACGCTACTAGCTTATTAATTACCGGCACCGCTGTCGTATGGTTGATTTACGACATCTATGCCTATGTAACCGGAAACGTGTCTACGATCAGTCACGAGATGGTTGAATTCAGTTACTACTCACCAACTGCGCCCTTGGTGATTGGAATAATTTTAGGCCATTGGTGGCCGTTTTATAGAAAAGGAGACTGCAATGAAAATTAGACTAGATCGAAAGTTTAAAGACATGGATGGAGGAATCGTAAAAGAAGGCCAGAAGGAAATCGACCTCGGCCACGTTTGCAAGACGGCTTTACTCGTTAGCTCTCAAGAAAAAATCGAAGGTCAAGAAAAGTACGACAGGTACGTAATCGCGACCAAGATTGGTGAGTTTGTCGAATGCGATTTAAGCACGGATGAAATCTCTAAGATCAAAAAACTAATCGGAGAGATTTGGAACCCTTTAATCGTAGGGCAATCATGGGACATGCTCGAAGGGAAATAAAAGCCCTTTGGGTCGAACGAGAGACTATATATTGTATTACATGCGGCTCCGAGGTGGGTCGCATGTTAACCGATTGGTCTCCAGGAGAACCGCTTGACGAATCAACGGTTCGCATAGGTAGTGATAGTAAGTATTTTGACCTCTGTCCTGACTGCGGAAAACAATGGCAACAGGACTTTAGGATAGGTAGGAAACGCTATGCATATTAGAATCGGTGGTACAGTTCCGATACAATTCCAAGCCGACGACGGGAACCAACAACTCGCCGTTAAGGGGAAAATCTATCGTGCCGATGATACTTTGATGAAGGAAGTAACCCTTACTCATAGGGCTCATGGGCTCTATACTTTTCAAGATTTCCCGATGCCAAACGAGGAGTTTATCACCGTTCAATATTTCTGTAGCGAGGTTGATTTATACGGAGTTCCGGTAGATACTTTTTATAGGGAATTGCCTGATATAACGGAAGGGTATGCAGTCGGTGTAATAGTTAATTCAGAGCCTGCCGATGATTTTGCACTAGGGGTGATCGAGTGACGTTGAAAGTCAGAGTTTTCAACAAATACGGTGTCCCTCAAAACCTTGCTGGGCTTGAAAAGTCTATCTTCTTTTTTAACTACGAAGACGGACGCGTGTTAGAAAAAAAATCAGTTAAAATTAAAAGACCCGATCGAGGTGAGCTCCTAGTCGAACTTACCGACTTCGAAGTACAGGGGTTACCCCTTGGACTAGGTCAAAACTTCATGGCTGATTTAACTATAAATCAAAAAAAACATAACGTTTTATTTTACAAAGCTCTTAACATAGTGAGCGAAAATGGGCGAAAGGTTATAATGCAATGAACGTCTCAACAAAATCATTCGAACTTAAAATAGACGATGCTGACTCAAAAGGCGTGATCCGTGGCTTTGCCTCTGTCTTTGGAAATGTGGATAGCTATGGTGAGGTTGTGGATAAAGGCGCTTTTAAAAGAACTATTAAAAATCAAAAGGGGCGCTTCCCTATCTTAGCCGATCATGACCCAACAAAGCTTATCGGGTTTAACGAGAGAGCCGAAGAGACCGATCAGGGCCTACTCATAGAGGGTAGGATAAATCTCGACACTCAAGCAGGAAAAGAGAAATACTCGCTAGCCCTTCAAGCCGCAGAGCTCGGGGCTCCTATGGGGTTATCGATAGGGTTTCAAACTATTAAGGCCGTAGAAGATCCCGAAAACCCTCGCGTAAGAAGGTTAAAAGAAATTAAGCTTTGGGAGTACTCTATCGTTACTTTCCCAGCTAACCCGAAAGCCAATATCACGGGCGTTAAAAACGGATTACCGCTAGACTTCATTCTAGACGTAGCGCACCGCAACGGCTTTACTGACGATGAAATTAAAACAGCACTCCAACAAGGACCCGCTGTTAGTTCAGATATTGACCCGACCGACGACGGTCACTCGATTGAAGAAAAATTAGATAAATTGATAAAACAACTTAAACAAGGATAGTCAAAAATGGAAAAAAAAGTAGATGCCTTAATGGGTCTAGTTGATGAGCTTCAAAAAAAGCATGACGAGCGACTCGTTGCTTTAGAGAAAAAATCAGACGACCCTCTCCTAAAAGAGCAGATCGAAAAGATCAACCAAGAAATTACTAAGACTCAAGAAGAGGTTAAAGCTGCTCAAAAAGCTGCCGCCAGAAACGTTACTCGCGGACCAGAAAAAGACGTTGATGAAAAAGCTGCTGCCTACTCTGCTGCTTGGAAAAAGTTTGCAATGAGCGGCTCCGAAGTCGAGCTAAAAGCCCTTTCTGTAGATAGCGACCCAGACGGCGGGTATACTGTACCTGAGCAAATGAGCACTGAGATCATTAAAAAGGTTTTCGAATCTAATCCAATGCGACAACTCGCTAGCGTTCAAACTATCTCGACTGAGTCTTTTGACATCATGGTCGACTACGACGAGGCCTCTGCTGGTTGGGTCGGAGAAACTCAAGCCCGAACTGAGACCGACACTCCAGAGCTTGCTAAGATCAATATTCCTGTTCATGAAATCTATGCAGAGCCTAAAGCGACTCAAAAATTGCTTGATGATTCAGCAATTAATATCGAGCAGTGGTTAGCCGAGCATGTTTCAATGAAGTTTGCCCGCATGGAAGAGAGCGCCTTTATCGCTGGTAACGGTGTTCTTAAGCCTAAAGGGATCTTAGAGTACGCTGACGGATCTAGCTATGACGAAATTGAGCAGATTGCTGGCGGTCACGCTTCTCAGTTAGAGGACGACGCTCTCGTAAAATTAGTTTACGGATTGAAAGCCTTCTACAAACAAAACGCATCTTTCTTAATGAAACGAGCCACTGTTGAGAAGGTTCGACTTCTTAAAGACAGTGACGGTCAATACGTTTGGCAACCTGGCCTACAATCCGGAGAGCCTGATATGCTTATGAACTACCCAATCTACGAAGCTGACGACATGCCTGCAGTAGCTGCAGATGCTCTACCGATTGCATTCGGTGACTTCCGAGCGGGATATCAAATCGTTGACCGAATTGGAATCCGTACTTTGAGAGACAACCTAACTCTTAAAGGTTGGGTGAAGTTCTACACTACTAAGCGTGTTGGCGGTGGTGTTAAGAATGGCGAAGCCATGAAGTTATTGAAAATTTCAGTGTGATCTAGGTGTTCTAGTTTGCAGACTCCTTAAAGCGCGGCTTTGCTGGGTGAGCCGATCACCCAGCACTTTTTAACTAACTTTCTAATGAGGTGATAAAATGAGAAAAGACTTAGAAAACAACTTAAAGGTAGAGCAGAAACTCGACCCTGCTGTTTTAACTGCCAGCGAAACTGCTTTGGCGTCTTTCGACGTTCAGAACTACGGATCGCTTATGTTCTTGGCCCTAGTCGGACAATCTGGCGACACTCTTAGCGGATCAGTTTACGCAGAGCTTGAATTAGAGCATAGCGACGACGATTCTACTTTCGAAGCTTGCGCCGATGCTGATCTAAGCGAAGCCGTTACCGGTACTAACACTGGTACGTTTGCTAAGATCGACGACCCTGCAGAGGACGAAGCCGTTTTCAAAGTAGGGTACAAAGGTCATAAGCGTTACGTTCGACCTGTTGTTCGATTGACTGGTACACACACTAACGGGATTCCCGTTGGTATAGTAGCCGTCGGCGGTCACGGCTTGGCTAAGCCCGAAGCTTAAAAAGGGGTAGGGTGTCCCGGGACTTTAATTGCTTTTGCCACGTCTTTGCAATCCTCGTCCTGGGACACGCCTTTAAATCTATATGAGAATTAGGCATAAAACCGTCGAAGCGGTAGATAATATTTTAATTAGAGATAACGGCCAAGTAAGATGGTTATACAGAGGCGATATAGGGCGCGTTAAGGAAGTCGACTCAACCGTTTTAAAGAAAATGGGTAAGGTTAAAGAGGTAAAAAATGCCAACAAAAAATCTAGTCGTAGCACCAAGTCAGCTAGTTAGCACGGCAGATGCTAAAGCCTATTTAAAAGTCGATCACTCAGACGAGGACACTCTGATCGACGCTTTGGTTAAATCAGCAACGACTAGGCTTGAAAAGTACACAAATAGGGTATTCGCTACCCAAACCTGGGACTTTTATCTCGACTCATGGCCGAGGAATTACAAATCAGACCTTTGGTGGGACGGCGTTCGAGAGGGCGCGGTCAATCAACTCTACGCAGATCTTGACGAGATCGAGGTCCCGATTACACCAATACAATCAGTAACCCATATTAAGTACTTTAGTCCCGACGATACAGAATACACGTTCGACTCTGCCAATTACAATGTAGATTCCTACAGCTCACCACCTAGAATAAAACTAGGGTTTGGTCAAGTCTGGCCTTCCATTACGTTGAGAACTCTCAACGCAGTACAAATCAGAGTCGTTGCAGGGTACGTTTCCGTACCTGATCCAATAGTGCAAGCTGTTAAGGAGTTGACGGGTCATTTGTATGAGCACCGAGGGGATGAGAGCGTCAAGGTTCCGTCGACTCCTTTAATGCTTGTCGAAGCCTACAGGGTGAAAAGCCTATGAAGTTTAGAATCGGTAAACTTAGGCAGCGTATAGAGATACAAGCAGTTACCGAAACGCCTGACGGCATGGGTGGGTTTTCCGAGGTTTGGACCACTTTCGCTACCGTGTGGGCAGACATTCGTCCAGTTAAAGCCGAAGAGAAATTTTACTCTCAACAACTTCAAGCCAAGACGAGTCATAAGATAACTATTAGAACCCTTGATACGGTTACGGAAAAGAGCCGTATCGTTTACAATTCTAGAATATTCGAAATCAAAGGAATCATGCGAGACCTTGAAGAGTCCAGGTACATGCTATTAGAATGTAAAGAGGGGGTCGGGACATGAGAATAGGCTTTAAAATCTCAGGCACTAAGAGCTTTAAAAAGAGGCTTAAGAAGGCAGAAAAATCCGGCGCATCGTGTATTAGTAAGGCCCTTTTTAAAGCAGCGAACGTGGTTAAAAACCAAGCCGTAAGGGATATGCATTCAATCAGCCAGGGGGAAATTTACAGGAGAGGGAGTGTCAATCACACAGCTTCGAAGCCTGGGGATGCTCCGAACGTAGATACAGGGACGCTCGTTAACTCTTTATTCGTAGCTAAAGTAGATCAACTCACGTACAAAGTAGGGACTAATATTGACTACGGCACTCACCTTGAATTCGGCACTCGAAACATGGCGGCTAGACCTTGGTTAAAGCCTGCGTTTAATAAAACAAAAGAAGATCAAAAGAAAGCATACGAAAACACTTATGAGAAGTGCATGAGGAAAATTAAATGACCTGGGCTCAAACGGAAACACAAAAGCGGGTTTATGCCATTTTATCGGCAGACGCTACGCTCTCGGCTCAAGTCAATGGGATTTATGACCACGTTCCTCAAGAGGACGTAGACTATCCGTTCGTTGTAATCGCCGACGACGTTTGGACCGATAGGTCTAGTCATACGACGAACGGCTGGGACGGAGATTTAAAAATTCACGTATGGTATAGGGGCAAAGGCCGTAAGGTCTTGCATGAAATAATGGAAACTATCGATGGGTTGATTCACTGTCAGGACATTGCTGCGGTCGGTTGGAAAACGGTCGAGCTAAGACATAATCAGACTCTGACTTTTGTCGAGGAAGACGGCGTGACACTACACGGGGTTTTAGATTACAATTATTTAACAGTAAAAATATAGGGGGCTACTCATGGCTGAACAGGGCGGCAAATACATTTTGCTAAAATTCAAAAACGGAAAAACAGGCGAGAGCGCCACGTTTACCGCTACCGGAGATCTAGTAACTATCGCTAGTCATACTTACGAAGAGGGCGACGCAATTAGTTTTTCTAGTATCACTACTACGACTACAGTCTCTGCTGACACCGACTACTACGTTCGAAACGTTAGCGGTAACGACTTTCAACTTTACACTGCTAAGTGCGGCGGTACTTTAGTTGCTATCGATGCAGATGGTTCAGGAACGAGCCAAGAAACTTATGACCTAGTTGGCGGACTTCGATCTAAATCCTTCTCGGTTAACTCCGAAGCGATTGATGTAACGTCTCATGATTCTTGCGAGTGGAGAAAAATCCTCGATAGCGCAGGCGTGAGAACAGTTTCTGTTTCTGGCTCTGGCGTATTCGAAGACGGTGCGATTATTAAAGCTCTTCGTGCTGCAGTAATGAACAACACTAATAAAGATTGCCGAATGATCATCTCTGAGGACGGAGATTATATCGAAGGCGCTTTTAAAGTAACTACTTTCGAGCAAAGCGGTGAGTACAATGCCGAGAGCGCATTCTCTGTATCTCTAGAAAGCGCTGGCGAAGTTAGCTACACCGAGGTGTAATTAATTGGAACTCAATACTATTGATATTAAGTTTTTAGAGGACGAGTACAGTATTAAGGTTACTTTCAAAATGTTGGCAACAATTGAGAGAGTAACCGGCAAGACGTGCTCACGAATCAGCATGGACGTGGTTGAGAAAAAAGGAATAGCGCTAGATGATCTGGCTTCTATCTTTAACGTACTTTTGAATGCTGAGACTAAACGAATGTCAATGGATGAGATTCAACAAGGTGTTTTAAAGATCGGTGCAAGCGCAGCAATGATGATAGTCATGCAAGCAATACGCATCGGTTTTGCCGGAAGCGAAAGCATGTCGAGTGAGGAAAGCGCAAAAAAAAAGTAGACCCTGACGAGCCGACCCCATTCGACAGCTTTTTACAAGTAGCGGTGTTTAGCTTTAATTTAACACCGCGTGAGTTTTGGGAAATGGGTTGGGGTGAGTTTTCTGCACTTTGGGACGTAATCAAGAAAAGAATGGACGCTCAGGAAAAACCGTTCTCAAAATCAGAATACGAAAAGTTAAAAGAGGCATGGGGTTATGGCTGAAGTTGACGAGCTGGTAGTAAAATTAAGCGCTGACATAGATGCATTAAGAGCTGCCATGGAGGCTGCTACTAAAGCGGTAGACACAGCATCGAATAAAATGGGCGACGCCGTAGAAGATTTCGGCGACGAAGCCAAGAAAGGATTCGGTAAAGCCCTTACTGGTTTTAAGGTATTCGCTGCCAACCTTGCCGCCGACGTAGCGTTCGCTGCCCTAAATGGGCTTAAAAACGCATTCGTGAATGCTGCGAAATCAGCCCTTGAATTCGACTCGGCAATAAGCGAAGTAAACTCAATCCTACCAAAGAATGAAAAACTTACAAAAGCTCAAGAACTAGCTCTGATAAATCTATCGAGTCAATATGGGGGGACACCTCAAAAGCAAGCTAAGGCTTATTACCAGATTGTTTCGGCTGGGGTTTCAGACACGGCCCAAGCGTTTGGGTTACTAGAGCAAGCTAACAAAGCTTCGGTCGCAGGGCTTACTGACGTTGAGACTGCTATCGATGGGTTGACCAATGTCATGGCTGTTTACGGGGCAAGCGGTATTAAAGCCGCAGATGCAAGCGACATACTTTTTAACGCAGTTAAGCAAGGTAAAACAAACTTTGAACTCCTAGCATCTAATATCGGTAAGGTTGCACCGATTGCAAACGCAGCTCAGATTTCTTTTCAAGACCTATCGGGCTCTATTGCTTTCCTGACTAAAGCTGGGGTTTCTACTGCAGAGAGTATGACTCAGCTAAAGTCGTTATTTCAAGGCTTAGCGGCTCCTAGTGATGAGATGAAAAAGAAAGCAGCCGAAATGGGGATTGAGCTCGGCGAGGCAGCCTTAAAATCTAATGGCTTAACCGAGACAATGAGACAGATAAAAGAAGCCACTGGGGGCTCTCTTACAGAAATTAAGCAGTTTATCCCATCTATCGAGGGCGCTGCTGCCGCCGCCGCTATTGCTGCTGGCGATTTTGAAGATTTCGAAAAAATAATGGCCTCTATGCAAACAGCCAGCGGTTCAACGAGTGATGCTTTTAAAGAGATTGAAAAGTCGGCTAGCTTTCAATTCGACGTCCTAAAGCAAGAGCTTGCTAACATCCCTACGGCAATGTTGACACTCGTAAACGGCCCTATGGCAGAGCTTATTAAATCATTCAGAGAAATGTTACCGAATGCAGTTAAGTTCGCTACAGACTCAATGGCAAACATCATTGATGCCCTAGCTTGGTTAAGCGAAGCCTGGGAGGGGTTTAAAGCAATATTTAATGGCGCTGTATTTACTCACATGGGGCTTATAATTGACGAGTTCGTTATGGACGCCGTTAAGAGTTTCACGAACTTGCTTGAAAGCCTAAATTTCGGCGGAGTTTTAGACGATCAAATCAAACAATTAAAACAATCAACGCTCGACATGACTGACGACCTTATCGAAGGGTACTCGGAATTAAACAGCACGGTTGATACAGAAACATCGAGCTCACTTAGGCGGTTAAGTAAAAACTTCAGAGCTATTGGCGAGGAGGGCTCAAAGGCCCTAGCTAGTACAGAGACAAAACAACAGGCCGTAAACGCTGCTTTAAATCAGGGCATAAAGTTATCAGATGAAAAGAGCAAAAAAGACAAAGAAGACATCGAAACACAGACTAAGTTACTAGACCTGGCCAAAGCCAGAGCAGAGGCCGAGACTAAGTTCGCAGAAGGATTGGCTCAGAAATCAGTTGATCCTTTTTCTGATCTTGAAGCCGAAGCCGAGGTGCTCGAAGCAAGAAACGAGCAGCGTCTATTAAAAGATGAAGAGTACTTTGCGATGCGCGAGGGGCTCTTACTTGATCGATACGGGCGTGAACAAAATATATTAGACGAGCAATTAAAGAAGGGGTTGATTTCTCAAGCAACTTATAATGCTGCTGTTTTAGAGAGCGACAAAAAGTTAGCTAAAGGCCAGGCCGAGGTCGACGCCTTAAGGGAAAAAGAAAAGGTAGATGCCGAGAGACGAAGGCAAAGAAACTTTAACTCATCATTAAACACTATTGCTACCTTACAGAATTCATCGAGCAAAGAGTTAGCAGCCATTGGGAAAGCCGCTGCAATTTACCAAGCTACCGTAGACGGTTATGCTGCGGTTCAAAAAGCCTTAGCATCGGCTCCGCCTCCTTTTAACTTTGCTATCGCCGCCGCTGTTGGTGCTGCTACCGCTGCAAACGTTGCTAAAATTAGTGGTGCTCAATTACAACAAGGGATTGACGAGGTTCCAGGGATCGGAACGCAAGATAACTTCCCTGCGGTTCTGGCCCCAGGCGAGAGAGTCGTACCAGCAGAAACGAATAAAGACCTTAAGAACTTTTTAAATCAAAACGAGAGCGGCGGTAAAACCCTAAACATGACTGTAAATATCAGTGCTGTGTCTCAAGATCCGGACGACATAGTTGATGCGATAAACGTGGCTTTAGACAAGGGATCACTCAGATTAAGGAATGACGTAGCATGAGCATTTCTACTTTTTCACAATTCATTTACGGCTTCACGGTGACCGCGACTAATAAAATAATACCCTTTAGCGAGTCAAGTGGTACGTATACTTTAACAGCAGAGTTAGACATAGGGAGTTATTCAGCAACGGAGTACTACACTCATGTCGCAGAAAAAATGACTTCTGCCAGTGCTGCCGATGGACTTGGTCAAGAATACACGCTAACATATAATCGGGTTACACGGATTGTAACCATTGCCGCGGCAACTACTTTTGAACTCCTTTGTTCAAGCGGTTTCGGTATTGGTTCCGATGCCTATCCGACGCTTGGATTTTCGAATACGTCCGACAAAACGGGGTCTAATTCCTACGACTCCGATAGCGAGAGTGGGTCGCTTTACAGGCCTCAAGCAATACTTAAAGACTATATAGGGCCAGATAAATACAGGTTAAAGGAAAAGGCGGTCGTTAGCGAGAGCGCTGACGGGCAAACGGTACAGACGGCAAACTTCGGCGACGGTCAACGTATTAGAATGAATATTTGGCTCATCAACTCTAAGAACATCACGTTTAAAGGGGCTAACGTAGAAACGAATGTAAACGGAGTTTCTGATGCCCTAGACTTCATGGACTTCGCAATTACGAAGGCTAAACTAGAATTCATGGCCGACCGTGACGCTCCGGACACTTTCAACACAGTGATTCTAGACTCGACTTCAGAGGACAATAAGGGGACTGCTTACATACTCGAACAAATGGATGCAGATAGTTTTTACCAAACCAATGAACTAATTTTCAGGGTGTTATAAATATGAGCATAGTCAACGGTGTACCGGCCAACGCAACAAATTTTAACGCAAGCTTCCTTTCGAGAACAACGAACAGCTCTACTACCGGGGTTATAGCTTTAAACAACTCATCGGATGCAGCAAGCGGGAGTAACGTCGCAAACGCTCAAGGTGGGTTGAATAATTTATTCGACGCCGTTGGAATGACCGCCTGGGACGATGCAACTAGAAAAACCTATGCGACTACTAATTACCTCGTTAACGGGTCGGATCATAAAGCAAACCTATCAAACCTTGATGTAGCACTTAATACCTTAGAGGGTGAGTACGACGCTCACGCGGCTGCCTCTACTGGGGTTCACGGCGTTTCGGGGTCGGTAGTCGGGACGAACAACACTCAGACCCTAACGGCTAAAAGCTTTGCTCAGAATTTAAAGCCCTCGACGACAGAAAACTACGACGTTGGCGAGAGTGCTCTTAAATGGCGTGATCTTTATTTAAGCCGTGATGCTGATATCGGTGGGGATGTAACTATCGGCGGGAACCTTCAGGTTAACGGGACGCAAACAATTTTCAACACTGAGACCGTCGACGTCGAAGACGCGAATATAACGATAAATAAAAACGGAGCTCAGTTAACTGCAGACGGGATTTCAGGAATCACCGTTGAGATGAGTGACGCTACGGACGTGACTTTTATCTATGACTCCACTCTAGCTAGTCGTTGGAAAGCTGGGGATGCGGCTTCCGAGATAGAGTTAGCTAACGTTTCTAGTGCTCAGTCGTTTACTAACAAATCGATCGATGCTGATTCGAACACGATAACCAATATTGATAACAATGAGATCAAGGCAGCCGCAGGGATCTTAGTTAATAAGCTTGAGGCTTTAGCGATAGACAGAGCACTTCAAACAGACGGAAGCGGGTTCATCGAAGCTTCTAGTGTTACTAATATAGAGCTCAGTTACGTCGGTGGGGTTACAAGCGCAATTCAGACTCAGCTAGATGGTAAAGAGCCGACGCTCAGTAAGGGTAACCTCACAGAAACTACCTCTAGTGTTCTTACTATCACGGGCGGAACTGGAGCTGTTATTGGCGCAGGCACTACGATTGAAGTCGATAACGGTGGAGCTAATTGGAATGCCAATGAGTTACAAGGGCGAACGGTTCACACTACGGCTCCGACTGACGGGCAAGCCCTAGTATGGAACAGCGGCGATAGTCGTTGGGAGCCTGGGAGTGCTGCGGCGTCTGCACCTGCTCTTACAGACACTTATATTGGTTATGGAAATGCATCCAATCAAATGACTGGCGAGAGTGATTTTACTTGGGATGCTACTGGTAACCAGATGACTATCGGCGGAGCTAATGGAGCTCAGACCGGTAACGGAATAAATCTATACGACGGCACGAACGATCCTGTTATTTGGATGGGTAACGCTACAACTGGCAGTGGAGCTAGTAATGGAGCATTTATTCAGATGGATGGTTCTCAGCTTGAGCTGATTAACCAGAGCGGGAATATACAATTTAAAGCAGGATCCGGACTTGGAGCATACCTTAACACTTCAAGTGATTTCGGGATAGGAAAGGCAAGTCCTAGCGTAAGGCTTCATGTAGAGGACTTTGGTTCTGGCTCTGCTCCTACTTTCGTAGCTCACACTGTGGCTGCATTTCAGGGTAATGTTAACACGACTCAGGATTGCGCGGTTGCACTTATTTCAGGAACAGCGGCTAGTGCAATACTAAACTTCGGTGATGATGATGATGATAACATTGGCGGAATCGAGTACGACAATGCCGCTAATGGAATGAATATTTATGTCAATGGAGCATTACGGCAGGGGATTAATTCATCTGGGACGACAACATTCACTGGGCCTGATAACCATGTCCTTGATATTCAGTCTACATCAAGATCAACAATTAGATTTAATCCTGGATCAAGCAGCGGAACACATAGAGGTGGGCTTGCTTTTTATGATAATGCTAGTGCTTTTATGTGGTCCATGGAGACTGACAGGTTAAACACTGGAGCTAACAGTGATCTTTATTTCTATAATGCGGGCCTTGGCGGGTATCACCTTTATTTAGAAGATTCCACTGGGTTCACTGGGATTAACAAATCCTCCCCGAACTGTGAACTTGATGTAAATGGATCTATTGCTGGCGCATCTACTAACACTACAGGAACAAATCCAGACGTTTCAGGAATAACAACTTTGGTAATGAACACGAGCACGGGAAATGTTGGGCTTCAGGGTCTTCAAAATGGAGTTACTGGGCAAATGCTTCATATTCTGAAAGGTAACTCAGCTAATACGTTGACGATCAACCATAATGGGACAGGAACACAGAAGATCTTTACAAAATCATCGTCTAATATTGTGTTGGGTGCTGGGTATGGTGGAGTAACGGTTGTATTCACTGGCACTGTTTGGTTTGCCTTGAATTCATAATTAGGAGATAAAAAATGCTAAGAAAATTAAAGAGACTTTCAACTGGATACGATGCTGAACACTGGGATATAAAGCGGGTTACATTTAATGGAAACGGGACTGTATTCTTAGAGCTAGGTCTTTGGAAAGATAAAGCGGCAAAGCAAAACGGCGATGATCCGGTTCTATCTATTTCTCACAGATGGTCTAGTGATGAGCACTCTATTCCTATTGGATCTTTAAAGAATGCGGTTAAGAATTTAGTTAAAAATCTAGATGATTTCAGTGACGCAATTGACGAGTAGCACCTTATTAAGTAATCTCAACCATTGTTTTCTTAACTAAAGAGATCAGGGTTGTTATATTAAACACGGGCGTAGAATTCATTTTTTTGGGGAGGGAAAATGTCGACAGGGAATAACTGCCAAAATCAAGACCTTCTCATATATATCAAAGAAAATCTGCAGCGGTTAGATAGGAAGCTAGATAACCTAGACGATAAAGTCAATAAGTTGAATATGTTCAAGTCTCAACTGGTCGGTATGTCTGTACTAATGAGCGCCATTGTTGCGTTAGCGGTAGATTTTTTCGGAAAAGTCTAAAATGTTCAGAAGATTCATTAACTACTTAAAATCATTGTTCGAGAGAACGATGCCTATAAGTGAGGAGCCTTCGATGAGTGAAAAGATTCAAATTCCAAGACTTGCAATTATAATCGGCCACACTAAAAACTCTCCTGGCGCGTCGATGAACCACTCAGAATTTAGCTCAGAATATGATTACAATTCTCAATTATGGCCAATCATTGAGAGGGCTGCCTTAGAGTTAGGCATTAGTGTCAAGGTTTTCTATCGTGACGGAGTTGGTATTGCTGGGGCTTATTCGTCTGTTATGGACTTTGAGCCAGACGCTGCGATAGAGCTTCATTTCAACGCTTATAATGGTCGAGTAAGGGGGACTGAAACTCTTTACTATGACGACCGTGATCTAGACGGGGTTGACGAGAGGTCTTTCGCGCAGTTAGTTCAAAACGAAGTCTGTGAGGTTTTCCTAAGACAGGGGAGAGAAAACAGGGGGCTTAAAAAAGTTGGTCCAAGGTCTAGGGGCGGGACTAATTTATCTCAGTTATTCGATTGCCCTAGTATCCTCGTTGAGCCTTTTTTCGGGGATAACAAAGAGGACGCAGACTTAGCAGCCCGACTCATGTCTGAATATGCTAAGAGCCTAGTTGACGCCTTCAACGAATGGTATAATTCTTGACCTAGAACCATTTCACTTTGAGGGGGCATGAATGGCTTACGAACTACAAGATTTAAAAGATTGCATTATTAAGGCAGGCGGTGCTGAAGTTACAGAAGATGTTGCAAAGGCTATCGTTTCTGGCCTTATGGACTGGTTGATTCAAGAAGCGGCAGAGAGCGAAAACAAAGCCGACGACGTTATTGCGGGGTTTCTAGTTCCCTTTAAGTCAATGGTTTTGGCAAAGCTTGAATCGATTGACGAAGTAATCAAGGGCGAATAAATGCTACAAACTTTTTTAGTTAATTTACTCATGGAGCTAGCGAAGAAACTACTCTCGCTAGCCTCTAAAGCGGCAGAGAGGTACATGGAGCGTATCGATGCTGAAAAAAAGGCAGAGGAAAATGCTAAGAAATATAAAGAAGTACAAACTAGAAACGAACAAATTAAGGACGGTCTTAATCTCCTTAACGGCACTCGTTCTGCTGAGCCTACCAGCGTGCAAGACCCCAAGTCTTGAGGGCGTAGTATTCTACGAACTTAACCGACGCGATAAAGTCTGCGGCATCTACCAGATAGTTGACACTGAAAACATCACATTTCAACACGTCGAGGATAAACCGCTCGAAGAGTGCCCAGACTTCGTTTTCGGTATGACCCCGAAAGATACGGCAACCGTTCTTGAGATACTGCGTCAAGAACAAGATAGTGATTGTTTGATTGAATAGAGCGAGTCATGACGACAGATGTAGGGATAACGGGTGATCACTTTCAAACTGCATGTAAGCGAGCTTTAGATGAGTACGGGCAACTCCTGGTCGTTCTAATTGGCGAGGAGGCTTATTCGTTTGATAGTCCCGAATTTAGCAAGTTTATGGCCTTAATTGCTTTGTACATGAAACAAGAATACAATAAAACTTCACCACCTAGTACGGGGTTAAGGGCTATAAATGGCAGTTGAGATAACAGACAATGCAAGATCGGTTAAGTCACAGATAAACTTCGTTCCGAATATTGTGGTTAAAATCGACGGTGTTGACGACACGTTCGGGGCTGCAACGGTCTACGAGCTTGTTTACGTCGGGGAACCGGATCTTGAAATAGGTGACGACTGGTTAGTAGGCGGTTTCTTGATCGTTGACGGGCAAAAGCCTTATCTCTCAACCTCCGGCGATGCTAAATCTACTACCGTTATGCAGAATAAAATAGCTCCGGACAAGGGCTCGGCTAGCGCGGTGACTAAAATTAAGCTCGGCATGGTTGATGAGAATAACTATTTCACCAACCTAATTACTCCTGGAAAAGTCGTAACAGATATAATCGGACGCGGCGTTACGATGTACTTTGGGTTTCAATCTAGTGATTTCCCAGACGATCACATTAAGGTTTTCCGAGGTGTAATAAATGAAGTTAGTGCAGGCCCTACGAGCGTCATGATGGAAGTCGCCTCTATCGACGAGGTAGCAAGGCAATCAGTACTACCAAAAGTAACAGGGAAGCTTCAGACTTCGTATCCGGCAAGCGGTAACGTTGCAATTAGTTTAGAGTCGATCGCTCAAGCTGATTCGTTTCCCTTACCTTACTCGGGGCACCCTAGCGGGCAAGACGACGATATAAGATACTTCGTTCGAATAGACGATGAGTTAATTGAGTACGAAACGAAATCAGGGTCTCAGTTAACCACTATCACAAGGGGTGAGTTTACGTCTGAAGCGGCTCACGATTCCGGCGCTACTGTATCTAGTATCACGCTCTTAAAGGGTGTTGCTATTGATTTAGTTGTTAAACTTTTGATGAGTGGGAAAAATGGTGATTTTGTTACAGGCGTTGATATTACTAATTTTGTACTTGTTGACCCTGGTACTTCAACCAGCGTTGCTAACAGTCTTTTTTTTATTGGCGTTGATCTGGCTCGTGACCATGGTGTTAGTGAGGGCGATTATGCGACAGTAACCGGATCTAGCGGGGGGCTAAATGATTTCTCTGATAAACTCATTGTCTCGATTACTAAGACTGGCCTTGGCTCATATTGTGTTATTGATGGTGTAACCCTTACCGAGGAAACCGGCACGAGCGCAGTCCTAAGCGTTCGGTCACAGTACGATACTTTAGGACACGGTCTAGGGTTAAGCGGAATCGACGTCGACGTTGACGAGTTTAACTTTATTAAAGACACGTTTTTATCTTCTCAACAAATGGAGTTTTTCCAAGACGGGATTCCGAACATAAAAGACTTTATTGAAAAAGAAATCCTGTTGCCTCTAGGGTGTTTCTCTATTCCGAGAAAAGGGAAATACTCTTTAGGGTATCACATAGGCCCTTACCCTGACGTCGAGATCGTAACGCTTAACAAGTCAAATATCATTAATGCTGAAAAGCTAAAGGTTACTCGAAGCATTTCGAATTACTTCATTAACACGATAGAAGTAAATTACGACTATGATGTGGTCCGACAGGAGTTCGACACAAAAGAAATTTATGACGACACCGAGGCTAAGGCTCAGATTGATTTTAAAGACAAAACGCTAACGATCAATGCCAAGGGAATTAAGTCAGATCTTACAGGAGAGGCTTTAGCAAGCAACACGGCTGAGAAGATGTTAAACACCTACTCGACTGCTGCAGAATACATCAACGGAGTAAAAGTAAATATCGACGCCGGGTTCGTCCCCGAGGTTGGGGATATTGTTATACTCGATACGACTGATTTGAATCTCTCAAACATGGTCGAGGGCGATAAAGAGGGCGTCGAGAAGTTTATGAGGATTTATTCGAAACGTCTCGACATGAAGAGTGCTCAAGTAACTTATGATTTGGTCAATACTTCTTACGGGCTTTGGGATCGGTTCGGGTTTATCTCACCTAGTAGCGTTACTGGATCTGGGTCAACAACAAGCGCTTTAATAGTTGAGCGTAGCTTCGGAACCGAGAGCTATCAATTCGAGAGCAAGAAATGGTCCTCACATATTGGGAATAACATTAGGGTTACGAGCAGTGATTTCGCTACCGAATACGAGACTGTTTTAGTAGGTTACTTCGACGCCGATCCGGCTACGTTACTAGTAAGCCCTGCACTGCCGGCAGCTCCTGGGGCTGGGTGGTTTGTTGACGTCGAGAATTACAGCGATGCAAACGCTGCGTTACAATTAAAGTATTATTACATAAGTCCTAGCGAGACGGTTACAAGCGGTGCTAGCTCGACTGTGTTTGACGTTAGTGATAGTTCTAGGCTTTGGGTCGGGGCACCGGTTTCGGTTCACTCAGCAGATTGGACTACGGTATCGGCAGAGGCTCGGATAACAGATATTTCAACGAATACGATCACGGTCGATACTGATTTAGGTTTTACACCGTCGTCGGGAATGGTAGTTGATTTAATAGGCTTTAAGTCAAACGAGGGCGAGCCGTATAGAATAATTTAAGGGGATAGCAATGGCAGAAATTCCAGAGGGTTCCGATAAAATAACGACCGAAGAAACATCTAGTGATCGAAGTGTTAGCGAGGCGCTACTTCAGAGAATTGGCCAGGCCGTTAACTACGTTCTTAACCGACTTACTGGCGGGACTTACTCACCGACTTACTATAATACGACCGACGACGAAGAGGTTTATGCTCACTTTCAGGGGATTGATAACGCTATCTCTACTACTGACGGGAAGATGAGAAATATTTATTTAGGCGGCGGCGTTGTCACGAGTGATACGACTTTAAAGCACCCCGAAGAGGCTGGGAACGCTATCCCTAACATGTCGTTGATGCTTATGGGTTATGGCGGCGGCGGCGGCGGCGGCGGCGGGTCGAACACTATTGCAGGCGGCGGCGGTGCCGGTGGAGCTGGCGCAGAGCTTCGTACTGTTGTAATCCCTTTAGCTAACGTCGATTCAGTAGGGATAAGTGTCACGATAGGTCAAGGCGGAGCAGGCGGTACTGGCGGGAACCCAGGAGTTGACGGCACCGATACCGTGGTAACCGTATCAACTGGGGACGTAAGTGAGGCCCTTGGGAATTATTATTTCAAAGGCGGTAAGGGCGGATTGGCCGGAAGCGTCAACGACGGAGGGACATGCCCTAGTCAAGGAAATGCGTTCGCAAACCCGCTTGGTGGCACCGGGGGCGAGGGTTCTAATGCGATCGACACGGCAGAGGACGGTGAGATAAGCCCTAGAAATAACGTAGCAGCAAGCTCTGGCGGGCATACGGCTTCTGCGAGTTCCGCAGGGGCAGGCGGCGGCGGCGGGAACTCTTTTGCTCAAGGCGGAGCCGGGGGGGCAGGAAATATTAGCTCTGCTTTAGGAGCTATCGGTGGTAGCAGTGCTACGAGCGGCGGCGGCGGCGGCGGCGGCGGAGGTGGTGGTAGGACTACGGTTAGTGGAGCTGGCGGTACAGGCGGCGGCGGTGCAAACGGTCGTTTGTTTTATGCGTGGATCAACTGGCCAGCAAGCATTTGGAACTAATGTAAATCAGCATGAGGGGTATACGGCAGAGGCCAGAAAAAGCAGTAGAAGCGCAAGTGTTACTCTGGCTAAAATCTCGTCAGTTTCAAGCTTGGGTGATTGATGCTTCAACTTACGTTTCTTCAAAATCTGCTGGGAGTCCGAAGTATTATAAGCAAAGCCATGCCCCTGTTGGTCATTCAGATATTGCCGGAATCTGTCCAGGCGGACGTGCTTTTTTCTGCGAGCTAAAAGCTCCTGGGAAAATAGGGACTCTGACTCAGAAGCAGCATAATTTTTTAAAAAATTGTATCGAGAGTAATGCGTTTGCTGTTTGTGTTGACTCATGTGAGCGCCTCTCTGAACTATGGTCTAGGTTTAATTCTATCGAGAATTTAGAGAAGCGAAAGCAGTTTTTAATTCAAAGCCTAAAGAAAAAGGAATTAATTCAGATTGGTTGACGCTAGCCTGGGTACATTGGGTGATAGTACCTTGGTCTTGGTTTTTTTTCTGTCGGCGGTGTTTTAACGAACCGACTAATGTCTAGAAAACATTTATCGAAATCGTCACTCTCGAACTTCATGTAGCTTTGATATTTACTCGGAACGGCTACGTAACGGTAGCATTTAAGTTTCAATGAACACTTGTCGTTTTTACACATTGATATTTCAGGCATTTATCCCCCCATTTAATTTAATTCTCTGGCTCGTACTTCACCGGGTTCTGGTTAAACCAATGTTCTTCAGGCTCATTTAAAAGATCGTCAAGATAAGTCCACTTATCAAACATATCTGAATACCAAAACATCCCAGGGTTAAAAACATCGCTGCATTGAAGCGTTATTAGTGCAGAAAGCAATATAGTTGTAAGCGCCTTCATCTGTTAAAATTCCTTTCGAAAATAAATTCTTTTGTCTACTTTATGCCAAGTCCTCTCGCCTGCAATCCGACAAGTTTGCGATTGTGAGGTCCCGTAAATCTTAGCTACTTGTCTCGTAGAAAACCCTAAACGACACCAAGTATAAATCTCGGTAACTTCTTTGTGTGTGAGCCTAAAGAGGCGCTTTCCGTTATGTCTCGTGTTTCTAGCTATTCTAGTTTGCTCCCGCATAGTTCACATTCCATTTCATCCCCCTCTGGTATCTCGTATTTATCGCCTGGTTCGAATACTATTCTCATCCTTCGCTTTGAGTATCTTGAAGTTTCGTCAAGTCCGAGGATGTCGATAAGGTGTAACAGCATGTCTCGTCCGGCATCCATCTCAGGTCCATTTTCAGGGTCTGACCAATCTTCTTTAATTTCAAAGACTGCTCTCTCCTCGATCTCCTTTTCTTTTCCAAGCTCATATTCAGATGTAACTCGTTCGGTAACAATCCAGCCATTTTCCACTCTCTCAATTTTTACGTCCCCCATATATCTCCCCTCGGTATTAATTTTTAAAATAAGAGCTAGCCCTAAGCCTGGTTGAACATAACAAAGTTCCGTTATCTTTGTTAGGTCGGTTAATGGAACATCTTGGGAATTTGAATAACCAAAAAGGCAACCGTTTCAAGGGCTAGCTCTTAAAAATATTTACTTCACTACCTCTCTGATTTGTCTTAGCAGGTCACGTTTTACGGCTAAGAGTGTTTTGTGAGTCGTAAACTCGTCTTTAGTAATCTCTCCTAAATTATTGGCAAGCCTCAGATGGTTTTCCATTGCAATGAAACTCAGTTCGATTCTTTGCGTCTCGTCTTTGATGTATCTTTTAAGCGTAACGCGAGTCATTTAAAACACACCGATGTAGGTCCAGAGGTCTTCGTCCCACCAGGAGAGTTGGATTTGCCTGCCTTCAAATACAAAGACTAAAACCCCTGTCGGCGCTTCGATTGCTAGCGTATCTGTTTTCTCGTTGTACCTTACTTTTTGCATTAGTCGTAACCGAACCTTTCACTTTCCTCGAAGAAGTCTTTAAAG
>Ga0180430_10000897_pt1 | contig 31101 bp, 28 predicted proteins | sample SS_ome_9_FD_132999 | JGI IMG/M metagenome (GOLD analysis project Ga0180430, IMG submission 132999) | Hypersaline lake sediment archaeal communities from the Salton Sea, California, USA - SS_1_S_2 metaG | ecosystem: Environmental > Aquatic > Non-marine Saline and Alkaline > Hypersaline >... | reverse complement strand
GGCCCCTGCTCACCGGCAATCCGCAGGAGGACGCCGGCGTGCTCCGCGCCCTGGCCCTGATCCCGAGGAGCCTCGGGCCGGACAGCGACCTCGAGGTCTTCCTCAGGGTCGAGGGAAAAGGGGGAGAGCAATGAACGGCAACCGGGGGTTCACCCTCGTGGAAGTGATGGTGGTGCTGGTGGTCATCACCCTGCTCGCGGGCATCAGCGTGCAGAGCACCTTGACCGCGCTGCAGATGAGCCGCGAGCGGCACACCGAGACCGAGATCCTGGCCATGGTGGACGCGGTGAAACTCTTCAAGTCGGACACCGAGGAGTGCGTCCCCGGCCTCGACGAAACCGACTTCCGCCGCTGGCTCATCGCCAACGATTTCTTCGACCAGGTGGAGTTGACCGACGGCTGGGGCCGTTCCTACCACATCCAGATCAACTGCGGCGGGGAAGCGGGGGACGAGTACCTCGTCTGGACGTCGGACGGCCTGGACGGCGTTCGGGGCAGTGAGGACGACGTGGCCTACCTCTACGTGCCCGACGGCTGGGACGGCTGGACCAGTGTCGGCGCCTTCGACTGAAGCACATCAAAAAAAAGCCCCCCGGCGTGAACCGGGGGGCCCGTGTCATCATACGTCGATCAATCCGGCGTCTGGCCGCTGGGCAGCTCCAGGCCGTAGCCCTGCCGCTTGTCAGCGGCCTTGAGCATGAAGGCGAGGAAGATCGAGATCACCCCGAGGACGACCAGCATGAGGATCGGCGTGGTGTAGTCGTAGGTCGCTTCGCCGGCCTGGATCGCCTCGATATTGTCGGCATTGGCCACGTCGAGCACTTTACCGATGCCCCAGAAAAAGGCGCCAAGGCCCCAGTTCTGGATGGTGAACATGGTGGCGTAGGCCGTGCCCAGCCGGCTCTCCGGAACGATCTTGGCCGCCGAGGGCCACATGGCCGAGGGGACCAGCGAGAAGGCCACGCCCAGGGCCAGCAGGCCGGCGTAGCCCAGGGCCACGCTGTTGAACACCGAAAGGGAGAGGTGGGCGAAGATGAGCAGGCCCGAGCCGAGCATCATCAGCGAGGCCGCCTTGCCCTTGCGGTCGACGATGGAGCCGAAGATCGGCGTCATGATCAGCGTGCCGAAGGGGATCAGCGCCGCCACGTTGGGGCCGTTGTGCAGCCAGGCCGAGACGGCGCCCATGAAGCCCAGTCCGGCGGTGTCGGGCATGACCCTCGTGAAGCCGAACTTGTTCACCAGCAGGTCGGGTGCGTACTGGATGAAAGGGAACACCGCGGAGTAGAAGGTGACGCAGAGCAGGGCGATGAAGACGAAGGAGGGGTTGCTGAGCAGCTTCCCCAGGTCGGAGATGCGGAACTGCTCCTCGTCCCCGCCCTCGCTGTCCGCGGCGGCATCGGCGATGGCCTTGCGGTCCCGTTCCAGCTTGGTGTCGAAAACGAGGTGGGCGATAAAGACGATGACGCCGATGCCGATGAGCACCGCGGCGAAGGTCACTGCCGGGGCGGGCGTGGCGCCGGCGATTTTTGCGGAGAACATGATGCCCAGCATCGAGCCCAGGCGGCCGAAGCCGACGTTGATACCCATGGCCAGGGCCAGCTCGTAGCCCTTGAACCACTTGACCACCGTTTTCGAGACAAGGACGCAGGTGACTTCAAGACCGATGCCGAAGAGCAGTCGACCGACCATCATCGAGTTGCGGCGCATCATCGGGTCTTCGCCGAAGAACCCGGCGGCGCCGAGGGCGCAGATCGTGGCGCCGAGGGCCGCGGCACCGCCGAAGAGGAAGATGCAGACCCGGGGGCCGAACTTGTCGAGGATCATGCCGCCGACGATGATCGCGCCGATCATGTTCAGCCAGGTGGTGCAGCTGATGATCAGGCCGAAGTCGGCATTGCTGAAGCCCCAGGCGTCACGCATCAGCCCCTGCAGCGGGGACATGAAGTCCTGGAACCAGTAGGTGCCGAACATCAGCACACTGACCATCACGAGGACGGTCCAGCGCGCCCCCCGGGAATCGTTGATCGCTTTCTTGATTTCGTCGCTCATCTTTCCCTCGAGCTGTGGTGGTTGACCTGCGCCGCTGTCCGCCGGCACAACAACAGGCCGCGGGGCAGGCGTACCCCACGGCGGAACGTCTGATAACCGAATCGTGATACCGTAAATACGTAATAGATATCCTACATCATTTAAGTTGGATACACAATGTCACGGCCATTGGCCGCGGTTGACAGGAGCCACGGCCGAACGTATCGTGGAGTTGACCGGGAGGAAGCCATGAAACGGTTCTTCGGCTTCGGGCGACGTCGCTCGCCGACGCTGCGCTACGCCTTTTTCGAAACGGCGCTGGGGGAGATGGCCGCGGCGGCCACCGGCGACGGGCTCTGCCTGCTGCAGCTCCGCTCCGCGGGGTCCCACGAGGCGGTGGTGGAGCGGTTGAAGGAGGACTGGCCGGAGCACCAGGTTCGCAAGGCCCCCCGGGCCTTCGCCGAGCTCCGCAAGCAGCTCGAGGCCTACCTGCGCGGCGATCTCCAGGCGTTCACCATTCCCCTGGCCCCCGAGGGCACCGCGTTCCGGCTGGCGGTTTGGGAGGAGGCGGGGAAAATCCCCTATGGCCGCACCGTGACCTACGGAGAGCTGGCCCATCGCCTGGGCATGGACCGTGCGGGCAGCCGTGCGGTGGGCAATGCCCTGGGCGCCAACCCGTTGCCCATTCTCATCCCCTGCCACCGCGTCCTCGGCCGCGACGGCCGGCTCACCGGCTATGCCGGCGGCCTGGAGCTGAAGAGCAGCCTGCTCAGGATCGAGGGGGCGATCCTGCTCTGAGGGTCGCCAGTTCACCGGCCAGCCAGCCCGCCGAGCGGCGGATCATCGCCTCGCTGGTTTCGTGACCCACCCCGTCGAGCAGTTCGAGCTGGAAACGGTGCTCCAGGCCCTCTTCGCCGCAGGCCAGGACGGCGCGGTCCACGGCGTCGCGGGCCCCCGCCGCCGGCGAGGCTTCGTCGCGGTCGCCGTTGAGGAAGAGGAACGGCCGGGGGGCGATGAGGGAGAGGATCGCCGGCACGCCCACCGTGGCGGCACGGGGCACGAAGTAGTAGATGCCGTGGCGGTGCAGCACGCCCTGTTCGGCCATCACCCGGTAGGAGGAAAGACAGCAGAGGCCCACGCCGGCGGCGATGCGCGGGTCCAGGGCGGCCAGCCACCAGCCCGCGGTGGAACCCATGGAGAAGCCGAAACAGCCGATGCGCGCCGGGTCGACAAAGGGTTGGGCCGCCAGCAGGTCCAGCGCGCGCAGCTGGTCCCAGAGCATACGCCCCCAGAGCGTGGTGCCGGCGAGCAGGTGACGCCGGGCCGATTCGCGCTCGTCCTCCGCGGCCCGGTCGCCGAAACAGCGAAAATCGGCGGCGAGCACCGAACAGCCGGCGGCCACCAGCCGCGGGCCGATGCCAGGGAGCACCTTGCGCTTGCCGAGCAGCGCCTCCTCACGCCCGCGGCCGTGGTCCCCGGAATGGGAGTGCAGGTAGAGCACGGCCGGGCCCGCCTTTTCACCGGGGGGCCTGAGCAGCAGGGCGGGAACGCGGACACCGGGTTCCGCGGCAAAGGTCAGGTCGCGGCGGCGCCAGGTGATCCGGGCGCCGTCGATCTCGCCCGATCCCTCCTGCTCCGCCGACCACCGGACATCGAGGTTGCAGGGGGAGGGGCGGCCCCCGAGCAGCTGCCACAGTCGCTCCACCAGCTCCGTCCTTCCTTTGATCCCGGGGATGCGTTCCATTCCGGTCTCCTCCTCTCGTGTCGCTCTCTGCCGGCAGCGGGACGGCGTCAGCGGCAAGTGGACAGCAGGTCCTCGGCGGCCCCGCGGCCCAGCGATTCCACGGGGGCGCCGTCCACCACCTCGCGCAGCCACAGTTCGGTGGAGATGCGGTGGTAGAGCGAGCGGTCGAATTCCCCGCGGCCGCCGGGGGGCTGGCGCCGGAGCAGCGGCGCGGCCAGCTCGCGCCGGCGGAAGTCGCGGTCCAGGGCCTCGGCCCAGGGACGGAGTTCGCCATCGAACCAGCGGGAAACGGGCACCACCAGCCCCAGTTTGTCCCGGCGGTCGATGATCTCGTCGGGCACGATGCCCCGAGCCGCCCGGCGCAGGATGTACTTGGAGGTCAGTTCGCGGACCTTGAGATCCGGTGGCAGCCGGAAGGCGAATTCCACGATGCGGTGGTCGAGGAACGGCGTACGGTTCTCAAGGCCGAAGGCCGAGGCGGCGCGGTCGTTCATCCTGATCAGCGGCGGCAGGCTGATGGCGATGTCGCAGGCCCCCATGGCGTCGATGACGTGCCGGTGGCGCTCGAAGTGGCGGCGCACCGCCTCCCCGGCGGCGCGGCCTTCCGGTTCGGCGCGGCGGATGAGGTGGAAGTAGCGGCGCCAGGGGGTGTCGAAAAGCCCTGCGCCCCAGAACCAGCGGGCCAGGGCGTGATAGTTGAGCAGTTCAGGACGGCTGCCCAGCCGCTGCTCCTCGAGCATCAGCAGGTAGCGCACGTAGCCGCCGAAGAGCTCGTCCGCGCCCTGGCCGCCGAGCACCACCTTGACTTCGCGGCTGGCCAGGGCGGCGAGGGAGAATTCGGCGATGCTTGACGCGGTGGCCGCCGGCTGGTCGAGATGGTGCAGCACGCGGGGATAGTACTCGCGGAAGGTGCGCGGCCCCGGCTGCACCACCCGGTGCCGGGCGCCGATCTGCCTCGCCACCAGCGCGGCGTAGCGCGATTCGTCGTAGGTTTCGCCGTTGGGGAAGCGGCAGCTGAACACGGTGTCGGGCCGGGCGAGGCAGGTGATCAGGCTGGAGTCGAGACCGCCGCTGAGGAACGCCCCCAGCGGCACGTCGCTGCGCAGGCGGATGCGCACCGCGTCCTCGATGAGCCAGCGCAGTTCCTCCACGTACTGGTCCTCGGTCCGCTGTTCCGCTTCTCCGCCGCGGGGCAGGGCCCAGTAGCGTTTGATCTCCAGGCGCTCCCCGTCCCAGGAGAGGGTGTGCCCCGGTTCCAGCGAGCGAATGTCGCGGTAGAGCGTGCGGTCGCCGATCGCCGTTTCGAAGACGATGGCCGCCTCGTCGAATTCCGGCGCCACGTCCATGCCGGGGAGCAGGGCCTTGGTCTCCGAGGCGAAGCGCAGCCGCGACCCGTCGAGGTGGTAATAGAGCGGCTTTTCGCCCATGCGGTCCCGGGCGAGCCAGATTCGCCGGCCGTCGTGCACGGCAAGGGCGAACATGCCGTTGAAGCGCTGCAGGCAGTCTTCGCCCCACGCCTCGTAGGCGTGGAGCACCACCTCGGTGTCCGCGGCGCTGCGGAAGGTATGGCCCAGGGACTCCAGCTCGCCGCGCAGTTCGCGGTAGTTGAAGACCAGCCCGTTGAAGACCAGGGCCAGGGCGCCGTCGCTGCTGCGCATGGGCTGCCGGCCGCCTTGGGGATCGATGACGATGAGCCGGCGGCTGCCCAGGCGCACGGGCCCGGTTTCGTGGAACCCTTCCTCGTCGGGCCCACGATGGGTCAGCAGGCGCGTCATCCGCCGGATGTCGCCCCCCTCGCCCCAGATTCCGGCAATTCCGCACATCGGCCGGTCCCGTCAGCTTTCGTTGTCGCCGTCACCGTCCCCGGAACGGGCATCGTCGATGACCAGCCCGGCGATTTCCCGGCCGATGACCGCCGAAACCGACGGGCCGCGGAAACGGCGGCCGTGGGCCGCCTCGGAGGCGAGATAGATTCCGGGAATGGGCGTGGATGAGACCGGGGCGAGCAACGGCGAGCCGGCCACCGGGACGGGCCGCGAGCGAACGTCCCGGTCCAGCCGGTGCTGTTTGACCCACTGCCTGTCGAACCCGGGGCAAAGCTGCTGCAGCCCGTCGAAAAAGAGGTCGACCAGTTTCTCTTCGGGATACTCCAGCTCGGGGTCGCCGGTGGAGAGCGTGGCCGTGAGGTGTGCCAGGTGCCGGTCGCCGCAGTTCTCCGCACCGACCCAGGCGCTGTGGGACACCACTTCGTTGAAGGGCAGGTCCTCGTCGCAGAGCAGCAGGTGGTGCGGCGTGCCCAGGTCGCGGTCCAGTTCGAGGTTCAGGCGCAGCTGGGACTGGAAGGGGATGACCTCCAGGCGCTCGAAGAACGATTCGGGCAGCCCGGGGGAGAGGGCACGGATCTCGTCCGGCCGTTGGCTCAGCACCACCGCGCTGGTGTTCACCACCTGCCCCTCGATAAACACGCCCATCAGGCCCGCGGAGGAGGTGAGCACCTCCTGGACCTGGGTGCCGTAGATCACCCGTCCGCCAAGATCCTCGATGCCCTTCTGCAGCCGGTCGGCGAGCACGCGCAGGCTTCCCGTAACGTAGCCGGAGGTGCCGTCGCCGGAAACCGAGGGGCTGCTGATGCGCCCCAGCCGCCGGGCCAGCCAGGCCGCGGAGACCCGGGCCGATTTGCGGCCCCAGAATCCGCGGATCACGGGATTCCAGAAGGCGGCGGTGAGTTCCTTGCCCATCTGCTTGTCCAGCCACCGTTCGGCGGTCATGTCCTCGGAGGCGTTCTCGAGGCTGCCCAGCAGCTGTTTGGCCCGCCGGGCGAGCTTGAACCGGGCGAAGAACCCGAGGCGGCGAAAAGACCGCAGGTCCCTGGGGTGGCCCAGGGGCTGGATGCACCCCCCGATGCGCACGGCAAAGGTGGCCGGGTGCCACTCCAGCAGCGTGGCGGCGTCAAGCTCGTCGAGCAGCCGCAGCAGCTCGTCGTCGCTCCGAAGGATCGGGTCGAATTCCGGTTCCACCAGGGTGCCGCCGTAGTTCAGCAGCCCCTGGGCCTCGCTGAAATCAGCGGCCGTCTCGTAGACCGTCACCGGGACCCGCGCGGCGGCGATGTGGTAGCCGGTGACCAGGCCGGTGAGGCCGGCCCCGACGACAACCGCGTGGTTCTTGTCTGTTCCGCTCATCGGCTCAGTTCCTCGCTCATCGGGCCGCTGCGCTCGTCAACGGCGCTTCAGTGGTAGTCGTGGGTGCCGAGAACAACGGGCAGGCCCAGTTTCTTTTCCAGCATCGCGGCCAGTTCCTCGGCCTTGAAATAGGGGCAGCCGGGTTTGGCGTTGACCAGGCAGGAGGAGAGGTGGATCACGTCGGGCGCGGTCTGGGAGAGCTTGGCGGCCATCCCCGTGTTGTTCACCGTGCTGCGGCCGGGGCACTCGCACTTGAGAAACCCCACCACCTTGTGTTCTTCGGTGAACGTGCCGTCGCCGCAGGCCGCAGCCTTGAGGCAGCGCCATTCCGCCGGGCAGCCGTACCCGCTGTCCATGTAAGCTCCGCATCCGATGATCAGCGCTTTCTTCATCGTCTCCTCCCGTCAAGTCCCGGCCGGAAGGAAGTGGGTCCGGGCCGGGGCGCCGCTGTCATGGGGCCGGGGTGCGGTCCGGTCTGTTGGGCGAGCGGCGAAAAGCCAGTTGCGCACCATAGCCAACAAGTTCATCCCGCGTGATTTCACCGAGGATATACAGGCCGGCCAAGTATACCAGACCGGCCGCCGCGTATGCCAGAATGAGCAGCGCACCGCTGCCGGGGAGGACCAGTGTCACCCCGGCCGCGGCCAGGGCGGCGAGAAGGGCGCGCAGGGGCGTGAGCAGCCGCGGCCGGACCCCGAAGAGGCCGGAGAGGCAAACCATGCCAGCGAAAAGGGAGATGCCCCCGGTGATCAGCGTGGCCATCACCGCCCCGGACAGGCCGTACCGTGGGATAAACAGGCCGGTGAGCACCACCTGCAGGGCCAGCAGGCCGAGGTTGATCCCGGCCACCAGCAGCGGCCGGCCGTGGGCGGTGAGCGCCGCGGACCAGATGAGGCCGAAGGAGAGCAGGGCGTAGCCGGCGATGAGCACGGCGAAGAGGGGGCCGGAGCGCAGGGGCTCGTAGGCCTCTGAAAAAGCCAGGCCCATCAGGCCGCTGCCCGTGGTGGCGGCAACGGCGACCAGCGGCAGGACGATGAGCAGGAAGAGCCGCACCGCTTCGGCCACCTGCCGCCGGGCCTTCTCCGCATCCCCGGCCGCGAGCACCCGGGAGAGCCCGGGAAAGAGGACCACCGAGAGGCCCATGAAGATGAAGTAGGGGGTGCGGGCCATGTTCCAGATCGCGGTGTAGAGGCCCACCTCGCCGTCCACGGCCACCACCCGTTCCACCATCCAGAGGTCGACGCTGATCAGGGCGTTGAAGAGCAGCACGCCGGTGACCAGGGGCAGGGCATAGGCCGCGAGCCCGGCGGCGGGGTGGTCCGATTCCTCGGCCCGGCGCAGGTCGCGGGTCACCAGCAGGCGGGCCAGCACCAGGGCGGCCAGCGAGCCGGCGGCGTTGCCCAGCAGGGCCCCCTGGAGGGAGAGCCCGGCGAGGACCAGCGCGGCGGTGCAGAGGAAGCGCATGGCGGCGTAGACGGTGATGGCCACGGACTGGCGGGCAAAGCCGCGTACCCCCCTGAGATAGCCGATGTGCAGGGCGAAGAGCGCGTAGAACGGGATGTCAACCGCGGCCAGCCGGAAGGCGCCGGTGAGTTCGGGATTGTGGAACAGCGCGGCGGAAAACCAGGGCGCGGCGAGCCAGAAGCCGGTGAAGAGCAGAACCGCGGCCAGTGCTTCCAGGCGCAGGCCGGCGCGGAAGATGCCCCGGCGCCGGCGGTCGTCGGCGGCGATGGCCCGGGACGCGGCATCGGGGATACCGGTGATGACGAGGAATTCGGCCCAGGCGAGGAAGGAGATGATCACGCCGTAGCGGCCGAAGAGGGTGGGCCCGAGCCGGCGGGCGAGAAAGAGGGTCAGGGCGAAGCCCAGGGCGGCGGCGGCGACCTGGGCGCCCATGGCGAAGACCGTGCCCCGGGCCAGGCGGTCCCCGCTCACCGGCCGCGCCCCGCGGAACGGGTCAACGTGGAGAAGTGCTCGAAGAGGCTGCGGCCGATCAGCTCCTGGGTGCACTGGCTGCTGAAGGTCTCCGAGGCGCCCCGGGCGATGCGCTCCAGGAGCTCCCGGTCATCGTGCAGCCTGAGCAGCGCCCCGGCCAGGGCTTCGGGGTCGCCGGTGGGCACGAGCAGGGCGTTGACGCCGTCGGTGAGCAATTCCCGGGCCGCCGGCGTGTCGCCGGTGACGATGGGCATGCCCATGGCCAGGGCGTCGAAGACCTTCACCGGGATTCCGCGTTCGGTTTTCAGCGTCTCGCCGAAGATGCCCAGGCTCACGTCGGCGGCGCCGATGTGCCGGGGTAGATCCTCGTAGGCCACCCAGGGCACGAAGTCGGTGTTCGCCAGCCCCAGCGCCACGCGCAGCCGCTGCACCTCGTCGCTGAGCTGGCCGGAGCCCACCAGCTCGAAGCGCATGGCGGGGTTCCGCGCCTGGACCAGGGCCGCGGCGCGCACGATCACCGGTACCCCCTGCAGCGGAGTGAACTTGCCGTAGAAGAAGACCCGGAAGGGCGCCCCGGGGCTTTCCCGGCGGGCGTCCGGGGTGAAGCGCTTCTCGTCGGCGCCCAGGCGCACGGTGACGAAGCGCTCCCGGGGGATGCCGAATTCACCGGAGAAGAAGTCGACGTAGGTCGAGGTCTCCAGCACGATCAGGTCGGCCAGCCGCAGGGCCAGCCGGTCCAGGTGCCAGGCCAGTCGGCCGGGAAGGGACCGCGGCGAGTACATCCGGCGGTCGGTGACCACCGTCTCGTAGAGCGAGACCACCGGACTGTAGACCAGCGGCCTGCGGCGCAGCCGGGCCAGCGGCGCGGCGAGCAGCATGTCCAGGTAGCCCATGTAGCCCACCACCATCACCTCGTAGCGGTGGCGGCGGTGGCGCCGCACCAGGCGCCAGCAGGCGCCGAGCACGCGCAGGGCGAGGCGCGCCAGGGCCAGGGGGTTGGTGAACGAGGCCCCGGTCTTGTCCCGGGTCAGTTCCCACAGCGGTTCGTGGCATTCCTCCACCTCGGCGCCGGTCCGTCGCAGGCCGGCGATGAGGGTGGTGTTGCGGGGGAACTGACGTTCGTAGGTGCCGAAACAGAGGACCCGCATGGGTTGCCCCCGGTGCTCAGGCCGGTTCGCCATTGAGCAGGTCGGCGACGGCCAGGCCGCTCTCGATGGTGCGGTCCATGTTCAGGTATTCCCAGCGGCCGAACCGGCCGCAGGGTTCCACGCCGTGCGATCGCAGCCAGCGATAGATCACGTCGAGGTTCTTTTCGCGCTGCAGGTCGTAGATGATGTAGGCGTAGTGGATGTCCATCACGTGGTCGGTGACCACGCTGTCCGAATCGCGGAGGATGCCCGCCACCTTCAGCGCCTCCACCGTCTGCTCGACGATGGTCTCCTTGTCCAGGGGACGCCAGTCCGAGTAGGCCACCTCGGTGGAGATACTGCTCATGCCCGGGGGCGTGGTCTCCGGCGAGAGGTTCATCGGGAAACTGATGCGGTGGAAGGGGAAGCGGTTCTCGTAGAAATAGATCCAGTGCTTGTCCGAGATTGCGGGGCGGTCGATGCCCAGGTTGACGCAGAGGATCGAATTGTGTTTGAGGCCCCGGATCGCCGCCTCCACCTCGTCGGGGATGCGCTGCACCAGGTTGACCAGTTCCGGCAGGGGCAGGGTGTAGACCAGGCGGCGGTACTCGATGGTCCTGCCGTCGGCGAAGGTCACCCGCCGCCCCTCGGGGTCGATGCCCACCACTTTGCTGCCGGTGCGCAGGCGGTCTTCCACCGCGGGGAGGAAGGCCCGGGGCAGGGCCTCGATGCCGCCCTCCCGGGGGTACCAGAAATCGGGGTTGAACCCGAAGCGGTCGGTGACGTCGGAAACGGCGCCGCTGATGATCTGCTCCAGGTCGGGCACCGGCACCCGGTCGCCGATCCAGGTGTAGCTCATCTCGGCGGGGTCCACGGTCCAGAGCTTCACCGCGTAGGGGCCCATGAGGTGCCGGGTGATCCCGCTGCCGAAGGAGTTTTCCAGCCACTGCCGGTAATTTTCCGGCGGCGGGGCGTCATCGCCGGCGGCACTGGTTTCGATGAAGGCCTGAACCGCGCCGAGCAGGCACTCCCGCACCACTTCCGGGTCCAGGCCGTGCAGGTGGTGCTGGAAGGGGAAGGGGGTGAAGATCTGCTGCGAGTGGTGGTAGATCCAGGCTTCGCGGCTCCGTTCCACGAGGTTTCCGGCGAGCAGCTCCTGGATCAGCTTCTTGGCCCGCTCCACCTTGGGAAAGAGGATGTGCGGGCCGTGGTCGAAGACGAACCCGTCCCGGGTCACCGAGGTGGCCACGCCGCCGGGGCGCTCCGAACCCTCGTAGATCGTGAAATCGTTGCGTTCCCGGAGGCCGTAACCGGCGGCCAGGCCGGCCAGTCCGCCACCGAGAATAACGATCTGTTCTGTTTCCGTGGCCATGGTCCCTCGATCATAAAAGGGGCCGGGTTGCATGCCCGGCCCGGTCGTGCCAGCCTGCGTTCCGGCCCGCCTAGGTTTCGTTGCCGCCGAACCACTCGATGAAGAGCGGGATCCCGCGCTCGACGGGAACGGTGGGGCGATAGCCCAGTTCCTCCCGGGAGCGGGTGAGGTCGGCGTAGGTGCGGTTGACGTCGCCGGGCTGCATCGGCTTGAAGTCGAGCCGGGCGCTCGTGCCCATGTGCTCTTCGATCAGCGAGATCAGCCGGCGCAGGCTCGTGGTCTGCGACTCGCCGAGGTTGTAGATCCGATAGCCCCGGCAGTGGTCGATGGAGCGGACGACGCCGTCGATGATGTCGTCGATGTAGGTGTAGTCGCGTTCGCTGCCGCCGTCGCCGAAGACGGGCAGGGACTGACCCTCGCGGATCAGCCGTGCGAACTTGTGAATCGCCATCTCCGGGCGCTGGCGCGGCCCGTACACGGTGAAGAAGCGCAGGCAGAACACCGGCAGGCCGAAGAGGTGGTGATAGGTGTGGCAGAGCAGTTCACCGGCCTTTTTCGTTGCCGCGTAGGGCGAGATGGGGTGGTCCACCGGGTCGTCTTCGGCAAAGGGCACCTTGTGGTTGTTGCCGTAAACCGAGGAGGAGGAGGCGTAGACGAACTTGCCCACCTTGTGCCGGCGGCACATTTCGAGCAGGTTGGCCGTGCCGGTGACGTTCACGTCCTGATAGGCCAGCGGGTCTTCGATGGAGGGCCGCACGCCGGCCTTGGCCGCCAGGTGCACCACGACATCCGGGGCGCCGTCGCCGCCGAAGAGCCTCTCGAGCAGGTCGAGGTCACGGATGTCCCCCTCCACCAGGCGGAAATTATCCCGGCCGGTGAGGGCGGCGATATTGGCCCGCTTGATCCGCGGGTCGTAGAAGGGATCAAAATTGTCAAGGCCGATCACGCGGTCGCCGCCGTCCGCCAGCCGTTCGCAGAGATGGGAGCCGATGAACCCGGCGCCGCCGGTGACCAGGATGTTGCGCACGTCGACCTCGTACCGTTTTAAAAAATTTCGCCGAACCAGGCGGCCAGCCTGGCCAGATCCTCACCGTCCACCACGCCGTCACCGTTGAGGTCGGCGGTCTCCAGGTAGCGCGGTTCGCCTTCCATGCTGCCGAAGGCGTGGGCCAGCAGCGCCAGGTCGAGCCCGTCGATGCGCCCCGAGGAATCGATATCACCGTAGGTCTCGCCGTCGCCGCTGGAGACCTGGAAGGACCAGCCGTACCCCTCGAGCAGATTGGGCGGGGCGGCCAGGTCCGCGGCGCTGATCGACACGTCGATCCAGGCGCCGGTGGTGAAGGGTATCTCAGGCGTGTACGTGATTTCAAGGGATTCGGCGGTGCCGCCGACGGCCAGCAGCCCCGCGGGAACGGCTTCGCCGGCCACGCTCAGGGCGATCGTGGCCGCGTCCACGCCGCTGCCCAGGTCGCTGAGCGTGATGCTGATCTCGGTTGCCTCGGGAACACCGGTGTCCCCGTCGCCGGGGGTGCTGGCCGAGACCCAGGGGGCCGCGTAGTCGCCGGCCACCGGCGGTATGTCGCCCCGGTCCAGCAGGCCCTCGTACCAGCTCTGGGCCAGCAGCGTGTAGCCAAGCTGCCCGGGGTGCAGGGCGTCCGAGTAGTAGCAGCAGAGGGCGTAGGGCACGCCGTCGACGAAGAACTCGAGATCGTCCGGCCCGCAGTCGAAGGGCGGGCAGGGATTGGCCAGGAAATAGTTGAAATTGTCGGCGAATCCCACTCCCTCGGTGGTTTCCGCCAGCTCGAGGATCCGTTCGTTGAGCTGCAGCGCCCCGCGATTGAAGGTGTCCACCTCGTGGATGCTCCGCGGGATCACCGTGCCCAGCACGGGGATGCTGCCCACCGTGCGCGCCGCGTCCACCATCGCCTCCAGGGCGGCGATGGTGTCATCCCGCGGGACGCCCTGGCTGATGTCATTGGTGCCGAACATGATCAGCACGTACTGCGGCATCACCGCCAGCAGGTCCTCGCGGAACTCGTCGAGCCCCTGTTCGGCGGTGGCCCCGCCGATACCGGTGTTGACGAAGTTCGAAGCAGCGGTCTCCAGCAGGTCGGCGAGGTAGGGCGGGTAGCCCTGGCTCCACCAGGTGCCGCTGTCGTAGCCCTGGGTGATCGAGTCGCCGGCCACCATGTACACGCCGGGATTGACGCCATCGGCCGAAACCGGCGCCGGGGCGATGAAAAGCAGGGCCAGCAGCACTGCCGTGATCAGGCTAGTCTTCCTCATCATCACGTCCGTCCCCGTCCTTTCCGGTGCGCACGGTGACCGTCACGTCATCGGGCAGCTCGAGGTCGAAGACCCCCTCCCGAAGCTCGTCGTTGACCGCCACCTGCTCCAGCCGGAAGAGGGTGGTGTCGCCGTTTTTCTCGGCGATGAAATATTGCAGCGGTGCGTTGTCGCTGCTGCGGATCCAGAGATCGATGTAAGCGATGCGCTTCTTGAGCTGTCGCCGCCGCGGCACAAGGTGCAGCTTGCGCGACGACTCGCCGGGGGCCAGGTCGCCGTCGTTCCCGTCGCTCAGCTCGATGGTGAAGTTCTTCTGCAGCTGGTCCAGGCCTTCCTTGCCGATGAGGTGGTTGAAGACCCGTTTCTTCTGCTTGCGCACGTCGAACCGTTCGGCCTCTTTCAATTCGGGGTAGTAGGTCAGGAGCTCGTCCCCGTCGAGCAGCAGCACCACCTCGCTCGGCGAGTCGTAGTCGAGGCGCATGCGGTCGGGCCGGGCATAGGTGAAGCGGCCCGTGGAGCGCTCCGGCTCCTTGAACAGGGCAAGGGTCTTCTCCTGGGAGAACCGCCCCTGCAACGTTTCGGTGGCCTGCTGGCTGGCCAGGATCTCGTCGAGCAGCCGCTCCACATCGGGCGGCGTTTCGGCGCCCGCCGCCGGCGCGGCGGAAAGGACGGCCAGGACGGCCACGGCCAGCAGCATCATCGCCGGGGCGCGAACGCCGGCGTTCGATGTCCGTTTCAGGTGCAATTCCTGTCTCCTCGCTGTATGGCGATCACCGCCGGCTGCGGCGGCCGCCCGGCGGCGACAAACCTCTGTTCGGGAGGGGCGGGCCGGGAGGAAGGGGCCCCGGCCCGTCAGGCCGCTAGAAATAGAAGGTGAGCCCCAGCTGCACCACGAAGCCGTCACTGTCGATCTCCGTGTCCGCGGTATTGAGCACGCCCCCGTAATCGATGTCGATGAACATGTAGCGTACGTCGGCGTGGAGGAAACTGCGTTCGGTCATGTGCAGTTCGATGCCGAAGCCGCCGTGGTAGCCGAAATCGTCCGAGCTGTATTCCTGGGACAGGCCGCCCTGGTTGCGCACGGTGACGTCGGCGCTGTACCAGCTGCCGCCGAAGATCAGGTGGGGGCTGATGCCGCCCTGGCCGAAGATGTACCACAGGGCGGAGAGCTGGAAGGGGTAGCCGCTTACGGAGATGTTGCCGTCATCGAACTCTTCGTCGCGGTAGTCGGCGGAAAGCTCGGCGGCGAGGCCGCCGGTGATCCGCAGGCGGGCCTGCAGCCCGGCGCGAATTGTCCCGTCGTCGGCGTCGCTGGTGTTGTACCAGTTGCCGTGCAGCCCCAGACCGAAAATGCGGCCCCGTTCGCCGGCCTGCGCCTCGACGCTGCCGGCAGCGGCGAGCACGGCGGTGAGCAGGATGAGCATCAGCCCCAGTGTGCGAGTCTTGCCCGTCATCTTCTTTCTCCCCTGATTCGACGTTTCCGGCGGTCGCCGGATCAGAACGGGATGTCGTCGTCGTTGAAACCGCCACCGCCGCCGCCACCACCGCCGCCACGGCTGTCGCCGCCGGGCGCCGGGCCCCGGTCCTGGTACCCGCCGCCGCCACCGCCGCCGGAGCGCTCGCCGGGGCCGTCGCCGCGGCCGAGGAAGACGAGGTTGTCGGCCACCACCTCGGTCATGTAGCGCTTCTGGCCCTGCTGGTCCTCCCAGGAACGGGTCTGCAGCCGGCCCTCGATGTAGACCTGGCGGCCCTTTGCGAGATACTCGGCGCAGATTTCCGCCAGCCGGCCGAAGGTCACCACGCGGTGCCACTCGGTACGCTCCTGGCGGTTGCCGTCACGGTCATTCCAGCTTTCGTTGGTGGCCAGGGTGAAGTTGGTGATCGCGCGCGGTGTTTCGGCGCTGGTGTATTTTTTTTCCGGGTCGCGACCCAGATGCCCGATGAGGATGACCTTGTTTACGCTGCGCACGCCCGTCCCTCCTAGGCCGAAGCCTGATTTTGGCGCGGCCCACACTGCCGGGGTGGGCCATCGATGTTAGACTGAACAAAGCAAAGGGAATTTTGAACCATGCCCCCGGGGATGTCAAGGAATGACGGCAGGGCTCGGCGGCCGTCCCCGGGGCCGGCCGGAGCAGGGGAGGGGTGCGATGAAGGCGGTGGTGCAGCGGGTCAGCGAAGCCTCGGTGGAGGTGGACGGGGAACTGGTCTCCCGTATCGGGCGGGGCCTGCTCGTGCTCCTCGGCGTGGAGCGCGGGGACGGGGACGAACACGCCCGCTGGGTGGCCGAAAAACTGGCCAACCTGCGCATTTTCGCCGACGAGAGGGGCCACTTCAACCGCTCGATCCTCGAGGCCGGCGGCGAGGTGCTCTCCGTATCCCAGTTCACCCTTGCCGGTTCGGTGCGCAAGGGCCGCCGGCCCAGTTTCGACAGGGCCGCAGCGGGGCCCGAGGCCGAGGCGCTCTACAACCGTTTTCTCCAGTTCCTGCGCCAGACCGGCGTCACCGTGCACGACGGGCGCTTCGGGGCGCTGATGGCGGTGCGCCTGGTCAACGACGGGCCGGTGACCTTTATCGTGGAACGGGACTGAAAACATCGAAATACAATAATTCTCCGGGTAAAGATCGGCTCTGCCGGTGACGATACGGGTGGTGATGGTGAACATGCACCGTCCGCGGACCGTTCGGTGCGGTCGGCGCAACGCTCAGAGTAGACAAAACATGACCGACAACAGGAAGCCCCCCCCGGAGCAGGACGCGGAACGTGCAGGCGTTCGCGATCCGCAGCACAGTGAAAAACGCGCCGCGCTTTTTACCAGGCTCTCGCACGACCTGCGCGCGCCGCTCAACGCCATCATCTCCTTTTCGCAGATCCTGCTCGACGGGCTGCCCGGCGAGCTCAACGAGGAACAGCAGCAGCAGGTGGATATCATCCGCAAGAGCGGCAACAACCTGCTGCACGTGATCGACAACGTCACCGCCCTGGCCCGCAGCGACCTGCGCAGCTACTCGGCAACGCCCGGGGACGTCGGGGTGGCCGACCTGCTGGACCGTCTCCGTTCGATGCTGGCCGACGCCGGACAGGGCGAGGGCGTGGAGCTGGTGATCGGCACGGCCGACGACATTCCCGAGACGTTCACCACCGACGACCGCAAGCTGCTGCTGGCCATGAGCAACATGGTGCGCTATGCCTACCACGCCGGCGGCGAGGCCACGGTGACCCTCGAGGTCAGCGGCGTGGGGCCCGGTGCCCTGCCCGTGTTCCTCGGCGACCTCGGCTCGCGGGACGTGGGCCGGGAGGGCTATCTCAAGCTGCAGATCCGCCACCGCTGCTCCGAGGCTGAAAAGGCGCGGATGGCCGACCTCTACCTCGAACTGGACGAACTGGACGTCAGGGAGAACGACCAGTTCCGCGGCGTGCACCTCGGTCTCTCGCTGGCCCGGCGGGCCATCGAGATTCTCGGGGGACGGATCTGGATCGAGCGGGCCGGCGATGGCGACCTGCTGACCAAGGCGGTGATCCCCTCGCTGGTCAAGGCCATGGCCGTGGAAAGCGGTTCCGCTCCCGACGAGAATGTGGGAGAATCGAGCGTGGCGGAGGCGGAGGCCGGGGACGAAGGCCCCACCACCGTGCTCGTGGTGGAGGACAACCCCTTCAACCGCAATTTCATCCGCCTGATCCTCGACCACATGGGTTTCGAGGTGGTGGAGGCGGAGAACGGCGAGATCGGCGTGGCCAGGGCGCTGGAGACGTTGCCCGACCTGGTGCTCATGGACATGATGATGCCGGTGATGGACGGGTTCCAGGCCACCCGGGCGCTCAAGGCCAACCCGAAGACGTCGGGCATCCCCGTGCTGGCGATGACCGCGCTTTCGCTGGAAAAGGACAAGCGGCGGGCCCGCGAAGCCGGTTGCGACGATTTCCTGCCCATGCCGGCCTCACGGGACGTTCTCGAAGATAAACTGCGCTACTGGACTTCGCCCGAGAGCGTGGCCGAGCGCACAGGGGAGCATGCATAACGGTGAAAGGGAAGATACTGATCATCGATGACCTGGCCTACGACGTGAAGGCCCTGAAGATGATCCTCGAGCATTCGGGCTACACCGTGATCAGTGCCGGCACCGGCGCCGAGGGAATGGAGAAGGCGATCTCCGAGGACCCGGACGGCATCCTCCTCGACATCCAGCTGCCGGACACCGACGGCTTCGAGATCTGCCGCTGCCTCAAGGAGGACACCCGCACCACGGTAATCCCCATCGTCTTCCTCACCGCGCACTACCAGGACGAGGCGAGCCTGATCCGCGGCCTGAACCTCGGGGCCAACGACTACATCTGCAAGCCGTTCAACGCCGCCGAGCTGCTCGCCCGGGTCGGCGTGATGGTGCGCATCCGGCGCGCCGAGGAGAATCTGCTCAAGCTCTCGCTCACCGACGAGCTCACCGGCATGGGCAACCGGCGCTTCCTGCTCTCCCGCCTCGACGAGGAGTACGAGCGCAGCCGCCGCAACGGCAACTTCTTCGCCTGCCTCATGCTCGACATCGACCACTTCAAGCGCTTCAACGACACCTACGGGCACCAGGTGGGGGACCGGGTGCTCAAGGAACTGGCCGCCCTGCTCCGCGAACAGACGCGCAAGAGCGACGTGCTCGGCCGCTACGGCGGCGAGGAGTTCCTCGTCGTGCTCGCGGTGAAATGGCCCTCGGAGGCGATCTGGGTCGCCGAGCGGATCCGCCTCGCCGTGGAGAAGCTGCTCTTCGTCAAGAGCGGGGCCTCCGACGATCCCTTGAGCGTCACCGTGAGCATCGGCGTCTCCCGCTGCCTGCCCTCCGAGGCCGGCGCCCCGGACTGCCAGGCGATCATCAAGCAGGCGGACCAGGCGCTCTACGAGGCCAAGGATCTCGGCCGCAACCGGGTCTGCCGCTGGGACTCCGATACCGCAAGCGCCGTGCCGGTGGAGCAGATGGAGAAGGCCTCCGGCTGATCCGCCGCGTTGTCCGTACCACGGCCCCCGCGTATAATTACCACAGATGATGACCAGGGAAAACAGTGCGTCGGAGCGGCATGCCCGGCAGCTGGCCGCGGGGGAGTTTCTCGACTATCTCTCCGGCGTGCGGGGCGTGTCCGCCAACACCCGCGAGGCCTACGGCCGCGACCTGGAGCGCTGGCTGCAGTGGCTCCAGCAGCGGGGGATTGCGCCCGGCGGCGGTTCGCTGGCCGACGTGCTGGAGTTTGTGGGCACCGAGCGGGAGCGCGGCCTCTCCGGCCGCTCGGTGGCCCGCCTGCTCTCCGTGCTGCGCAGCTACTACGGCTACCTGCAGCTGGAGCAGGGGGCCGAAGGGGACCCCACCCGCGACCTGGATTCCCCGCGGATCAGGCGCCCGCTGCCCTCGTACCTCACCATGGAGGAGGTGGAGCAGCTGCTGGACCAGCCGGATACCGGAACCCCGCGGGGCGTGAAGGACCGCGCGGTGCTGGAGACCCTCTATGCCGCCGGTCTTCGTGTTTCCGAGCTCACCGGCCTGCGGGTTCGCGACCTGGACCGCCGGGGCCGCCTGCTCACCTGCCGGGGCAAGGGGGGCAAGGAGCGCCTGGTGCCCGTGGGCACGGCGGCCTGGGACTGGATCGAGCGCTACGGCGACGAAGCCCGCCCGGCGTTGCTCAAGGGCCGGCGCACCGAGCAATTCTTCGTTTCCGCCCGGGGGCGCGGCCTGACCCGGCAGGCGGTGTGGAAGATGGTGGCCGCCTGCGGCCGCAAGGCCGGCCTGGGCAAGAAGGTGGGGCCTCACATGCTGCGCCACTCCTTCGCCACCCACCTGCTCGAGCGGGGCGCCGACCTGCATTCGGTGCAGCTGCTGCTGGGGCACAGCGACATTGCCACGACCCAGATCTACACCCACGTGAGCGGCGAGCGGCTGCGCGCGGTCTATGACCGCTTCCATCCGCGGGCCACGGCCGGAGGATGACCGTGAAGGTGATCACCACCCACGCCGGCGCCGATTTCGACGCGGCGGCCTCGATGTCCGCGGCGGCCCTGCTGCACACCGACGCCCGGCTCGTCTTCTCCGGTTCCCAGGAGCTGCCGGTGCGCCGCTTCCTCGGGGCCGGGCTCTACGACCTGCCCCGGGTGGACCGCCTCAAGGACGTCGACCTGGCGGCCATCGAGCATCTCGTGCTCGTGGACACCCGCCAGCGGCACCGTATCGGGCCCTTCGCCCGGCTCTTCGAGGAGGGGGCCGCGAAACGCCCCACCCTCGAGATCTGGGACCACCACCCCGACGCCCCCGACGACCTGCGCGGCGACAGCGAGGTGGTGGAGGAGCTGGGGGCCACCACCACGCTGCTCGTGGAGCGGCTGGTGCGCGAGGGCATCCACATCCCGCCCCTCGACGCCACCCTGCAGCTGCTCGGCCTCTACCAGGACACCGGGCGGCTCTCCTCGCCGAACACCACCGGCCGCGACCTGCACGCCGCGGCCCTGCTGCTGGAGCGGGGCGCCGACCTCCAGTTGCTCAACCGCTTCCTCATGCCCGAGTTCTCCTCGCTGCACATCGAGCTGCTCAACGACCTGATCCAGGCCGCCGAGGTGCACCGCATCGGCGGCCTGCCCGTGGCCGTCTCCGCCGTGCACAAGGACCGCTACATCGGCGAGCTGGCCCTGGTGGTGCATCGCTTCGTTGAGCTGGAACGGCTCACCGCCTGTTTCGCCCTGGTGATGATGGAGGACCGCCTGTTCATCGTCGCGCGCAGCCTGGACGCGGCAGTGGACGTGGGGGCGGTGATCCAGCACTTCGGCGGCGGGGGCCACGCCAGCGCCGCGGCGGCCTCGGTCAAGGGCACCACGCTGGTCGAGGCCCGGGAGAAGCTGCTCCAGGTGCTCGCCGACGAGGTGCGCCCGGTGAACACCGCCGCGAGCATCATGAACCCCAATGTCCGCCGGGTCTCCTCCCGCGACCCGGTCACCGCGGTCAAGGAAGTGCTCAGCCGCTGGCGGGTCAATGCCCTGCCCGTGGGCACCGGCAGGAAGGTCATCGGCTCGGTGACCCGCCAGACGGTGGACGCCGCCATGACCCACGGCCTGGGGGAGCGGCCCCTGCGCGAGATCATGGGCCCGGCGCCGCCGGTGCTCGACCCGGAAACCGGCCTCGAGGCCGTGCACCGCGAGATGGTGGGCGGCAACTGGCGCTTCGTGCTCGTGGGCCGTTCCCTGGAAGCCGTGCAGGGGATCATCACCCGCATGGACCTCTTCCGCCACGCCTACCAGGTGGAAGAGGAGGGGGGGCCGTCCTGGCCCGCCGCCGGCGAGCAGCCCCGCCGCCCCACGCGGGAGGACCTGCGGGGCATGCTGCGCAAGCGGCTCAGCCTCGAGCGGCACCGCATGCTCACCGAGCTCGGCGCCCTGGGCGACGAGATGGGCATGCCGGTCTACCTCGTGGGCGGCCAGGTCCGCGACCTGCTGCTCGGCACCCCGACCAACGACTTCGACCTCGTGGTGGAGGGGGACGGCATCCGTTTCGCCCGCCGCGCCGCGGCCCTGCTCAACGCCGGCTTGCGCGTGCACCGCGCCTTCGGCACCGCGGCGATCCGCCTCGACGACGGCGGCACCATCGACGTGGCCACCGCCCGCACCGAGCACTACCCCGAACCCGGGGCCCTGCCCGAGGTGGAGCGCGCCCTGCTGCGCCGCGACCTCTACCGCCGCGACTTCACGATCAACGCCCTGGCCATCGGCATCGGCGGCCAGGGCTTCGGCGAGCTGGTGGACTACTTCAGCGGTCTCCGCGACCTGCGCCAGGGGGTGATCCGCGTGATCCACAGCCTGAGCTTCATCGAGGACCCCACCCGGGCCATCCGCGCCGTGCGCTTCAGCGGCCGGCTGGGCTTCGACATCGGCAAGGTCACGGGCAAGATGATCGGCATCGCCGTGCGCAACAAGGTCTTCGACCACGTCAGCGGCGGCCGGCTGCTCGGCGAGCTGGTGCACCTCGCCGCCGAGGAACGGGCTGACCGCTGCTGGCGCAAGATGGCCCGCTTCGGCCTGATCCGGGCCACGGTGCACCCCGGGATCACCTGGGGCCAGCCCCTGAAGCAGCTGGTCAAGCGCGTGGCCGGCGTGCTCAACTGGTACCGCCTGCTCTACACCGGCCGCACCCCGAAACGCTGGCTGGTGTTCCTCCTGGCCCTCTGCTACCGCATCGGCAAGGAGGAGCGTGAGGACGTCTGCCGGCGCTTCGGCCTGTCCGGTGAGGAGCGGCGGGCCCTGCTCGACTACAAGGTCGACTGCCACCGCATCGCCGACCGCCTGGCCCTCTCCGCCGGCGCCCCCCAGCCCCGCCCCAGCGAAGTCTGGCAGGTTCTCGACGGCGTGCCCCTGGAAACGGTGCTCTTCGGCCAGGCGCTGAACACCTCCGACGTCCTGCGCCAGGCGATCTCCCGGCACCTCTCCCGGGAAAACGAGGGAACGCCCTCCATCCGCGGCAACGACTTGAAGCGGTTAGGAATAGAGCCCGGCCCCCTCTACGGCGAGATCCTCCGCGCCGTGCGCCTGGAGAAGCTCGACGGCCGGCTCCGGGACCGCAAGGCCGAGCTGGAGTGGGTCCGCCGGCGGCACCTCGACCCCCCGGCCGACTGAGCCCCGGCTTATCCCTTGCCCGCACATTGACTTGCCATCCGTTCTCATGTTAAAAATCCCGGTTCATGTTCCCCGTGTTACGCTGAATTGGCGGGATCGAACGCCTGCTCGGTGTCCTTTCAGCTCACGACCATGGGACCGGCGCGCCCGTGCGTGCCGTCGGACCATTTCATGTTTAGTGCACAGCCGCGCCCACCCGGGACGGCGGCAGGAGGTTGACCAGATGGCCAAGGACAATGTGTATCTTTTCACCTCGGAATCAGTAACCGAGGGGCATCCGGACAAGATCGCCGACCAGATCTCCGATGCCGTGCTCGACGCTGTGATGGCCAAGGACCCCAACGGCCGCGTGGCCTGCGAGACGATGGTCACCACCGGTATGGCGATGATCGCCGGCGAGATCACCACCGACAGTTATGTCGACTTCCCCAGGGTGGTGCGCGACACCATCCGGGAGGTCGGTTACACCCGCGCCAAGTGGGGTTTCGACTACAAGACCTGCGCCGTGATCTCCTCCATCGATGAGCAGTCGGCGGACATCGCCATGGGCGTGGACCCCGGCGGCGCCGGCGACCAGGGCCTGATGTTCGGCTACGCCTGCCGCGAGACCAAAGAGCTGATGCCCCTGCCGATCATGACCGCGCACAAGCTGGTGCGCCGGCTCACCGAACTGCGCAAGGACGGCGACCTCGACTACCTGCGCCCGGACGGCAAGAGCCAGGTCACCGTGGAGTACAACAACGGCGAAGCCAAGCGCGTGCACACCGTGGTCATCTCCACCCAGCACAACGAGGAAGTGAGCATCGACGCCCTGCGCCAGGACGTCATCGAACAGGTCATCCGCCCGGTGATCCCGGAGAACCTCCTCGACTCGCGCACCATCTTCCACGTCAACCCCACCGGGCGTTTCGTCGTCGGCGGGCCCCAGGGCGACTGCGGCCTCACCGGCCGCAAGATCATCGTCGACACCTACGGCGGCGTGGGCAGCCACGGCGGCGGCTGCTTCTCGGGCAAGGACTGCACCAAGGTCGACCGTTCGGCCTCGTACATGGCCCGCTACATCGCCAAGAACATCGTCGGCTGCGGCGCGGCGGACAAGGTCGAGGTCCAGCTGGCCTACGCCATCGGCGTGGCCGACCCGGTCTCGATCATGGTCGACACCTTCGGCACGATGAAGGCCGACGAGGACCAGATCAAGGCCGCCGTGCGCGAGTGCTTCCCGCTGACCCCCAAGGGCATCATCGAGCAGCTCGAGCTGCGCCGCCCGATCTACAAGGCCACCGCGGCTTACGGCCACTTCGGCCGCCGCGAGGACAGCTTCACCTGGGAACGGCTGGACAAGGTGGACGAGCTGAAATCGGCGCTGAAGCTCTAGAACGACACACCGAGAGCACCGGAAAGGGCCCCCGGCCGTGCCGCGGGCCCTTTCCATGTCGGCGGAAAAACGAAAGATTTATTGACCTATGCAAAGGAAATCATTACCCTTATTGGGTTCTTGACCCTGTCCTGCCATGGGGCGTGGTTTGCCATGAATGGCCGCCCGGCGGCCCTGGATCAATCAGCGAAGAAACGGAGTCGTCAGAATGCCTGGTAAAAAGAAAACCGATTACGTCGTTAAGGATATTTCCCTTGCCCCCTTCGGGCGCAAGGAGATGGAGCTGGCCGAACAGGAGATGCCGGGCCTGATGTCTCTGCGTGAGAAGTACGGCAAGACCAAGCCGCTCAAGGGCGCCCGCATCGCCGGCTCCCTGCACATGACGATCCAGACGGCGATGCTCATCGAGACCCTGCAGATCCTCGGGGCCAGGGTCCGCTGGGCCAGCTGCAACATCTACTCCACCCAGGACCACGCCGCCGCCGCCATCGCCAAAAAAGGCACCCCCGTCTTCGCCGTCAAGGGCGAGAGCCTCGAGGACTACTGGAGCTACACCGACCGCATCCTCGACTGGGGCAACGGCAAGGGCCCGACCATGATCCTCGACGACGGCGGCGACGCCACGCTCTTCGTCCAGATGGGCTACAAGGCCGAGAAGAACCCCTCGGTCCTCGATAAGAAGCCCGAAAGCCCCGAAGAGAAGGTCTTCTTCGCCCAGTTGAAAAAAGCCCTGAAAAAAGACCCCAACCGCTTCTCCCGCATCGCCAAAGAGATCCGCGGCGTGTCCGAGGAAACCACCACCGGCGTGCACCGCCTCTACCAGCTCGCGGAAAAGGGCGAACTGCTCTTCCCGGCGATCAACGTCAACGACTCGGTGACCAAGTCCAAGTTCGACAACATCTACGGCTGCCGCCACTCCCTCGTCGACGCCCTCATGCGCGCCACCGACGTGATGCTCTCGGGCAAGGTCGCCGTGGTCGCCGGCTACGGCGACGTGGGCAAGGGTTCCTGCCAGTCCCTTGTGGGCCAGAACGCCCGGGTCATCGTAACCGAGATCGACCCCATCTGCGCCCTGCAGGCCTCCATGGCCGGCTTCGAGGTGATGACCATGGACGAAGCCTGCACCATCGGCGACATCTTCGTCACCACCACCGGCTGCTGTGACGTGATCACGGAGCGGCACATGAAGAAGATGAAGAACCAGGCCATCGTCTGCAACATCGGCCACTTCGACTCCGAGATCCAGGTGGAGAAGCTGCGCAAGTACAAGTGGGAGAGCATCAAGCCCCAGGTGGACCAGATCACCTTCCCCAAGGGCAACAGCATCCTCATGCTCGCCGAAGGCCGCCTGGTCAACCTCGGCTGCGCCACCGGCCACCCCAGCTTCGTGATGTCCAACAGCTTCACCAACCAGGTGCTGGCCCAGATAGACATCTGGGAGAAGCACGGCACCAAGGAGCAGTACCCCATCGGCGTCTACGTCCTGCCCAAGCACCTCGACGAAGAGGTGGCCATGCTGCACCTGGACAGCCTCGGCGTGAAACTCGACCACCTGACCGTGAAGCAGGCGAAGTACCTCGGTATTCCCAAGGACGGCCCCTTCAAGCCGGACCACTACAGATACTGATCTCAGGCCGCGTTCAAAGGAAAGGGGCCTCCCGGGCCCCTTTCCTCACCAGGTCAGTGCCGATGAACTTCAGCTACCCCATTGTTCTCGATCTCACCAACCGGCCCTGCCTCGTCGTCGGCGGCGGCAAGGTGGCCCAACGCAAGGTCACCAGCCTCCTGAAAGCCGGCGCCGCCGTCACCGTGGTTTCACCCCAGGTCACCGAAACGATCAATGACCTGCACAAGAAGGGCCGCATCGCGGTCGTCAACCGTGCGTTCCAACCACAGGACCTCGACGGCCAGTTCATCCTCTTCGGCGCCCTGAACGACCCGTCAGCCCGAGCAGAACTGGCCGCCGAGGCCAAGAAACGCGGCATCCCGGCCAACCTGGCCGACGACCCGCAGAACTGCGATTTCATCATCCCGTCATCATTCCGCGACAACGATCTCCTCGTTGCCGTCTCGACCAACGGCAGAAGCCCGGCCCTCTCCAGAAAACTCCGCCAGGTCCTGGAGGCCAAGATCGGCCCCTCCTTCGCCCTCCAGGTCGAGGCCATGGGTGAGATCCGCGACAGACTGTTCAACGACATCCCAGACCGCGAAGACCTCCGCCGCGAGGTCTTCCTCGGTATCGTCGACTCCGACCTCCTCGACGTGCTGCGCCACGGCGACGAGGAGACCTTCAACAGCAGGGTGGACGCACTGATCGCCCGGGCAATGGAAAAGGCCGCCGGCCATGAGTGAGCACTTCAGAATCGGCACCCGCGGCAGCCGTCTCGCCCTCTGGCAGGCCCACATGGTCCGCGACATGCTGATCCAGGCCCACGAGGACGAGAACCTCACCGCGGAGATCGTGGTCATCAAGTCCTCCGGTGACCTCGACCGCACCAGGCCCCTGGAACAGCTCGGCGGCGAAGGTTTGTTCACGAAGGAACTGGAGCACGCCCTCGAAGAGAAGACCATCGACCTCGCCGTTCACTCGCTCAAGGACCTGCCGATAAAAATACCGGACCGCTTCGAGCTCTCCGCCTTCCCCCCCCGCGGCCCCATCGAGGACGCCCTGGTCAGCCGCTCCGGCGCCACCCTCGAGTTTCTCCCCGAAGGCGCCACCATCGCCACCGGCTCGCCCCGCCGAAAGGCCCAGCTGCTCAACCTCAGGCCCGACCTCAACATCGTCGGCATCCGCGGCAACGTCCCCACCCGCCTCGAGAAACTGGAATCGGAGAACCTCGACGCCATCGTCCTCGCCAAGGCCGGCCTGGAACGCCTCGGTTTCTCAGACCGCATCACCCAGACGTTCCCCCCCGACCTCTTCTATCCCGCCGTTGGCCAGGGCGCCGTCGCCGTGGAAGTGAGGATCACCGATGTCGCCGCCATCATCGCCACCACCGCGATCAATGACAAAAACACCCGTGCCTCAGTGGAAGCCGAAAGAGGCTTCCTCTCCGGCCTCGGCGGCGGCTGCCAGCTTCCCGTCGGCGCCCACGCCCACGTGGACGACGCCGCCGAACCGGCATTCCTCAACCTCGCCGGTCTGGTCACCGACCGCCAGGGCAAGGAAGTCATCAGGGCCGACATGACCGGCCCGCTGGACAAAGCCTGGGAACTGGGTCAACGCCTCGCCACCCTGATGATAGGGAAGGGGGCGAAACTGCTGCTCAAGGAATAGAGCTCAGGAAGAACCAAGCGGCGTCACCTGCGAACGGAACAACTGCCACCGCCCGTCACGCCACACATAGACATCCATGAACCGCAGCCGATGCTCGAACTCGCACCCGGCAAACGTCCCGTGGATATACCCCTTGCCGGTAACCACACCAACCTCACCGACAACCTCAACCTCCACATCCTCGACCTCGAACGTATCCAGCTCAACACATCCCGGCTGATAGGCCTCGATGGACAGCTTCCGATCCTGCTCATTCCCGCACGGATCGAACCCCACATAATCTTCAGCCAGGATCGATTCCATCACCGGAACATCATTGGTGAGCAGGGCTATGCGGAACCGTTCTGTGGTTTCGATGAGTTGTTTTTGCATTGAAAATTAAGAACCTCAGATCAACGTCCCACATCAGCGGCAAGCCGCCGGCGCGATGGTTGCTTTGCTTGAGCCAGGAGGCAACGATACGAACCGTCTGATGTACTGCGCGGGCTGCAACCAGCGTGACGGAATCGGCTTGGCCGTTGAATGTGGTTGTTGGGCCTCCATATGCCTTATTATTGAGACTATCTGGTCGATATAGGCAATTCGTAGTGATTGTCAGAACCCTCTGCAGTCACGATAACCCGATGCTTATCAATAGAAAATAGGTATATCTTTGCACTATGATCGACATTCAGATCTGATCGTATACGAGATTCATCAGCACGGATTAGTTCTTCTGCTTGGCGCAGGATGTGAGCAGTTCGTGCCGCATCATCCATACTCCAAGAGCGAAGACCACTTGTACGGACACCACCGCCTGGCCCAGTTAAGACCCTGCCAGATCGGAGCTGGATTACTGGATTGATGTGTGCTTTCCGTAGCTTTGCTATATCGCTGGACGTTAGGACTTTCTCGACTTTGACAACACGATGCAAAGTGAAATTATCAATGTAGTCGGGCCAATTAGCCTCAATGATTTCTAATAGTTCTAGTTCTGAGAAACTGTGATGATTCATTACGGAGATGAAGTGGCTTCGATCCCTCAGCATTGTGGCAAATAACAGGTCACCCGTCCGAGCAGCGTAGTCATTGCCCTTTGTATGCGGGCCTAAATGTAGATGATGGATAGACCAGTCTGAGAAAAGGTAGTCGCCTTCATCAAAATCTTCAATTCTCTTCGTCTGGTACGGCCTTAAATCACTACCATCTTCCACTAGTTTTTTAAGATTCAATAAAGCCGCCTGATGTGTAACCCATTTACTCGATGCCTTAAGCTCGTTAGAAACTAGTACTTTTCTCTTACATCGGTCGATGCTACGAGCACGATACTCATAATATCTACCAAGGAAACCAACTAAGTCATCGCCAGATTCAGGCGGTGTAAACTGAGAACCCTCTGCCGTTAGTTCTCTCTTGATCAATTCAATTAGATCTTCAAGAAGATTCATGACAATTAATCCTCATATGATGTTTACATCATGTCTTTATGTACGTATGTGACATCCGTTACCTTGCATTTCTATCATATGGTATGGTTAACTCTATGGCTGTGTGATTACACACTAACCGTAGGGTTTCGTTTCATGGAATACGTGCCGATGTAGACCTCGCCAGCGCTTTGGTTTAATTCCGATGAGTTGGATTTCACCATACGCCTCCATCGGCGAATAGTCAGCGATCCAGATCTCTCTGAAGCCACTCTCGTACATTTCATCCATAAGCTGTTCACTTAGATAATTGAGTAGACTGTCGCCATCGCTCCCAATCATCTGAATCACTAAAATGGTGGATTTTGGAAAACACCAACCGTCGGACTTCCGTTTATTGTCCTTAACGAGAACAGTTTCTTGCACAAGTAAGGCTGCATCTAATCCATGTAATAGCTCGTCATCTTCAAGGCTGACATCCCAATGATGTTGAGCTGGGTGGCGCATGGCACGAACAAGTTCAAGGCCAAATCGTCTGCCCCATTTCTTGCATAGAAAGTCTGGACGCTCACCGACTGCCACGAGTGTGCAGGGCACACCAGTTATTCGAGTGTATTCATCAATGAAACGCTCGGCCTCGTCTCGCTCTTCCATTTTTTTCCCGTCGTCATTTGCGATGGGAATCATTTCTTGATCTCCAAGGTAAGGCCCAACGCTCCACATCAGCGGCAAGCCGCCGGCGCGCTGGTTGCTTCTGTAGAGCCAGGCAGAAACGAAACGAGCCGGAAGAATGACCGAGCGGTATGCAACCAGCGTGACGGAATCAACTTGACCGCTGAATGTGGTTGTTGGCTCATTTTGTTTTTGGATAATACTTATAGCTGTTCGTTGATTTATCCCAACGATGGTATTTAAGAATACCGAACTTTGATGATTTCAGTCTATTTAGTAGGTCTTGGACCTTTGTTCTGTCACTGAAGATATCTATTTTCGATATAGCCCTATAAAATATAGTCCAAGTAACAACCGCATCAGCCCATTCGATATTATCCTGTGCGAAAACGAAGACATATTCAGGTGGAATATACGGCTCTTTCGAGTTCTTAATTAACTTGGTCAGTTCAGTCGTGAGTTTTTGTTTGTTGGCTCCACAAGCAGACAGTATGAGGACAATAGGCCCGTGATAATATTGAAGATCGTTGTACATACTTTGGATTGTATTCGCTAACGAACGCCAATCCATAGTATCCCTTCCGATTCCAATGCCAGAAGCGTTACCGTGCAAACTTACGTGAAGAAAAAGAGGTGTCTTGTCTTTATCGTTGCCTGTAATGCTGCTTATGTAAGAACATGTTTGCTCAAACTCGGAAATATCCCGGGTGACGAATGTAGAGGCGTTGTAGCCGAAAACGCGGCATACGTGAAGCAAAGCGTCTCTTTCTCCGCGGTCCTCCAAAAGGTCAAGAGGGTTTGGGCTTTCTATTACAAATACTCTACCTTTTGACATGTTCTTCTACCTATTACTTTAATTAAGCTTCAACACTATTTTCCTATTGTCATCGTATTACCAACTTAGCTGTGGCAGGTGCTCAATTAACTTTTCCGATTGAACGCCTTATTTGCCGACACAAGCATTAAGATTGATGAGGCAGTAAGATGGAGGTGATAAGCCACCAAGAAGTCGGGGACATTGGTTTCAATCTCCCCTTGTCCGTGTCCGCTTTCTCGATTTCGTACTGTCGGCACACCTGATTTTAATCCTGCTATCAAGCTAGAATAGTGGCTCCTAAGATACTCAGAAAGTAGTCCGTGTTTCATGCAGTGGTCAATAAGTTTGCTTGCGGTGTCATTAGGGTCGAAAGACCATGTGTTCAGTTTACATATTGCTTTCATGGTGCTCTCGAAAGCCTTAAGAGCTTCATTGAGTGCCTCTTTATACCTTCTTTGTCGATAGTGCTTGAAAGCTTTCAGGAATTCTTCGTTCGGTCCCTCATATCCCTTCTCCCTCAGGACGGAGAGCGCGGGTATTACTGCTTCCTGGTGTACAAGTTGTGAATCAACTCTGATTATAGTACCTGATACAAATTGATAACCTACACCATGGTAGCGAAAACGGTAATTTAGCTCATCGATCGCATCATCGGGTTTGATAATTGGCTCGGAGTAGCTCGTGAATCTAAATTCTCTGCAAGTTGTGTCAATAACTTTAAACGCAAGTTCAACAAAATCCAGCGCTCTCTCTATGTCGGACTCGTTGAGGAAGTGTTTGTATAAGTCGGTGTCGTAGTCGACACCTCTAAGTCTGTCTTCATTACCAAGCGTAAACACGCCGTATTCACGGCATAATGTGTCATGAATGGTCTGAAGAATTTCAGCTCTTATACTGAGATGGCTGTCGCCAGGACCCAGTGCATCGTTAACGATGTGGACAATCTGCACGCGGAGGGGGTGTGGCATTTCATCGTATTGGTAAACATCCGGTACTTCCCCACGATTTGCCTTAGCACGTTTAGAAAACAGGTCAAATATTGGCATCCTCTCGTTACCCTTTATTTTAGCCAACAAATTTTAGCCAACGTCCCAAATCAGCGGCAAGCCGAGTCGGCGCGTAGCGCCGGCCGGCGCGCTGGTTGCGTTGGTAATGCCTGGGGCCGGCGTAACGTGCCTTTAGCCAGCAGGTCGGGTTGCAACCAGCGTGACGGAATCGGCTTGGCCGTTGAATTTGGTTGTTATCTTTTGGTTCTT
>Ga0180430_10000896_pt1 | contig 31114 bp, 17 predicted proteins | sample SS_ome_9_FD_132999 | JGI IMG/M metagenome (GOLD analysis project Ga0180430, IMG submission 132999) | Hypersaline lake sediment archaeal communities from the Salton Sea, California, USA - SS_1_S_2 metaG | ecosystem: Environmental > Aquatic > Non-marine Saline and Alkaline > Hypersaline >... | reverse complement strand
GAACCGTCCTCGACCGGATCGCTGACCAGGGCATTGTTCGGCCCGGGATCCGCGACGGCATCGTCATCCACGTGAATGATGGCGGCTGAACTTGTGGCGGTACAGAAAAACGCGAACATCGTCAGGAGAACAGAGAACCGCAAACGCTTCATGAAACCAACCTCCTGATGGACCGACGGATCATGATCAAGGTGATAAGAACGACATGAATTCGCCAAGCATTGCTCTCGAAGTCCGGGTGGGAGAATCGAGATCGAAACCGGATCGCCGTCATCAAGGGACACGACCTAATTTAACTATACAGTATGTTAATAAATGAGTTTCGTCAAGCGGAAAAACCGATGTCGAAGAATTCCGCCGGGCGCTCCTTTCCGTCATCCATGGTGACGACCGGGCCCATTTCGTATAAAATCCGGTTTCCGTCTGTAATTCCTTACCTGGAGCGAGATCATGATGAGAAGACGTTTGTCGGCGGTTCTGATTCTGATGTTGTTGGCCCCCGGGATCGGCCTCGGTGCGGCAGAGGAGGCGACCGTGAAGACCAACCCCCTGCTGAAAGAGTGGAAAACGCCCTTCGGCGTGCCGCCGTTCGGCGAAATCAAGGAAGAGCACTTCATGCCGGCCTTCGAGGCCGGGATGGCGGCGCAGGCCGCGGAGATCGAGGCCATCGCCGGCAGCGAGGAGCCGCCCACCTTCGAGAACACGCTGGTGGCCCTCGATGAGAGCGGTCAGCTGCTCTCGAAGGTGTCCAAGACTTTCTACAACCTCAATTCGGCCAATACCAATGAGCAGATGCAGGCCATCGCCAAGGAAGTGGCCCCCCTGCTCTCCCGGCACCGCGACGATATCCGCCTCAACGAAAAGCTGTTCCAGCGGATCAAGGCCGTGGAAGCGCATAAGGGTGAATTGGACCTGACCCGCGAACAGGAGCGGCTGCTCGAAGAGAACTACAACAGCTTTGTCCGCGGCGGGGCGAACCTCGAAGGCGAAGCGAAGGAAAAACTGCGGGCGATCAACGAGGAACTCTCGGTGCTCACGGTCAAGTTCGGGGAGAACATCCTCGAGGAGACGAACCGTTTCGAGATGGTGCTGGACAGCGAAGACGACCTGGCCGGCCTTCCCGACGGGGTAATCGCCGCCGCGGCGGAAGCGGCTGCCGAGCGGGGCCACGAGGGCAAGTGGGTCATCACCCTGCACAAGCCGAGCTGGATCCCCTTCCTGCAGTATTCCGAGCGGCGCGACCTGCGGGAAAAGATCTACACCGCGGTGATGATGATGGGCAACAACGGCAACGCCTACGACAACAAGGAGATCCTCTCCCGCATCGCCGTGCTGCGGGTCCAGAAGGCCAACCTGCTCGGCTACCCCACCTACGCCCACTACGTGCTCGACGACAACATGGCCGAGACGCCGGAGAACGTCTACAAGCTGCTGGACCAGATCTGGGCCCCGGCGCTCAAGGTGGCGAAAAACGAAGCGGCCGAGATGCAGAAACTGATCGAGGCCGACGGCCACGACTGGAAGCTCGCCTCATGGGACTGGTGGTATTACGCCGAGAAACTGCGCAAGGCCAAGTTCGACCTTGACGAAGAGGAGCTGCGCCCCTACTTCAAGCTGGAGAACGTGATCGACGGCGTTTTCGGCGTGGCGACAAAACTCTGGGGCCTCAAATTCGTCGAACGGACCGACATTCCCAAATACCATCCGGACGTCAAGGTCTTCGAAGTGCAGGAGGCCGACGGCTCGCACATCGGCATCCTCTACACCGATTACTTCCCCCGGGCCAGCAAGCGGGGCGGGGCCTGGATGAGCGCCTTCCGCAAGCAGGCGCGGATCGACGGGAAGAAGATCTCACCGGTGATCTACAACGTGGGCAACTTCTCCAAGCCCACGGCGGACAAGCCCTCGCTGATCAGCATCGACGAGGTGCTGACCATGTTCCACGAGTTCGGTCACGCCCTGCACGGCCTGCTCGCCGACACGACCTATGAAGGGCTTTCCGGCACCGACGTCTCCATCGACTTCGTGGAACTGCCCTCGCAGATCATGGAAAACTGGGCCTTCGAGCCCGAGGTGCTGGCGATGTACGCCAGGCACTACGAAACGGGCAAGGTCATCCCCCTGGAGCTGGTGGAGAAGCTGGAGAAGGCACGGCACTTCAACCAGGGCTTCAAGACCGTGGAGTACCTCGCCGCCTGCTACCTCGACATGGACTGGCACACGCTGACCAGGGCCGAGGCACCAGACGTGCTGAAATTCGAGAAGGCCTCGATGGACCGCATCGGGCTTATCCCGGAGATCATACCCCGCTACCGCACGACCTACTTCCGGCACATCTTCTCCAGCATGTACTCGGCGGGCTACTACAGCTACATCTGGGCCGAGGTTTTGGACGCCGACGCCTTCCAGGCCTTCAAGGAAGCCGGCATCTTCGACGGGAAGACCGCGACCTCGTTCCGCGCGAACATCCTCTCCCGTGGCAAGACCGACGACGCCATGGTGCTCTACAAGAAGTTCCGCGGCGCCGAACCGGGCATCGAACCGCTGCTGGCCAAGCGCGGACTGGAGTAAGCAGAAAAGAGACCGTACAGCAGATGGGGACAGTCACCGGGTTCCAGCGGAGCCCTGGTGACTGTCCCCTTTTTTTCAGAACTGCACGCGGAGCGAGAGGCTGAGGTCCCGGCCGGGCAGGGGCACCAGGTCCTTGTTGTACGAGACGTGGTTGCGCGCCTCCTCATCGGTGAGGTTCCGCCCGCGGAGCAGCAGGTCGAAGACCTGGCCGCCGATAAAGAAGCGGTAGCCCACGCTGGCGTTGAGCATGGTGTATGCCGGGGTCACCGTCTCCCCGTCGGCAATGCGGTCCTGCTCGTCCACCCGGCGCACTTCAAGCGACCCCTGCCAGCGGTCGTCGTGGTAGCGCAGGCCGGCCAGGTAGCGGAAGGGCGGGATGCGCGGCAGCGGCTCGCCGGTCTCCCGCAGCTCGGCACGCACGTAGTCGGCGCCCAGATCGAGGTCGAGGTGCCGGCTGCCCCACTCGTAGAGCTCGATGCCGGCCCGCACTTCACCGCCGTAGAAGGTGCTGTCGTCCTGGGTGTAGTGCACCACCTCGACACCGTCCTCCTCCTCCCCGGTGAACATGGGGTAGATGAAGTCGTCGATACGGTTGTAGAAGACGTTGACCACCCCGTGAAGACGGTTCAACTCCAGGCGCAACGAAAGGTCGGCTCCCAGGCCGGTCTCTTCGTCGAGGTCGGGGTTGCCCACCTCGTAGACCCCGGCCGCCGGGTGAAAACCGTCGGCATAAAGCTCGGAGGGGGCGGGCAGCTTGGCCGAACGGGTGAAGGATGCCGCGAGGCTCCAGGGCTCGCCGGCGTTCCAGATCAGGCCCAGCGAGCCGCTGATCCCGCTGAAATCCCGGTCGAGGGCCGCGTCCTCGACGGCCTGGTGGTCCAGCGCTTCGTAGCGGGCGCCCAGCTGCCAGTCGAAGGCGCCGAGGTCGAACTCCTCCACGGCGAAGATAGCCCAGCTGTCGGACTGGGTCGGGGGGATGAAGGCCTCCTCGCCGATGGCGTCGAAATCCCGGGACTGCAGCTGCAGGCCGAAGGCCCCGCCCCAGGCGCCGCGGCGCCGCTGGCTGAACTCCAGGCGGCCCTCCCAGCCCTCGTTGTTGAATTCCGATCCGATCTCCTCTGCTTCCAGCTCGCGGTGCTCATAGTCGAAGAAGCCGAGGCGGAAGCGGGCGCCGTCGAACCAGCCGAAGGGCCGGGTCACCGCCCCGTGGAGGTCGATACGCCGCTGCCGGAGGTCGCTGCGCACGGCCTCCTCACCATGCTCGTCGTGCTCATCCTCATGTTCTTCCTCCTCACCCTCCTCCTCGTGGTGCTCGTGGCCCGGCACGCCGAATTCGGTGTCGTAGCCGCTCCAGGAGATGCCGATGAACCCATCGTCACCGAAGAACCGGGTGAGGCCCGCTGCGTATCGTCTGGTTTCCAGGTCGCTGTTCTCCAGCACGCCGTAAGGTTCCTCCTCCTCACCCCCGTGGTCGTCTTCCTCGCCCTCGTGATCATCGTGCTCGCCGTGATCGGCTTCGGCGTAACCGGGAATCGAGTAATCGTCGGTGCGGCGGGTGAGGGCGTCCAGGTGCCAGGCCCAGTCGCCGCTGCTCCCCTCGAGGTTCACCGCTCCGCTCCACTCGTCGGCCACCGTGCCCAGCCCCAGGTCGACCCGGCCGGTGAAGAGGTCGTCGAAACGGTACTGGGGAATGGTGTTGTCCACCACGTTGACCACACCGCCCACCGCGGCGCCGCCGTAGAGCAGTGCCGCCGGCCCGCGGAGCACCTCGATCTGCTCGGCGGCACCGGGATCGACGGCCACCGCGTGGTCGTCACCGGTCGCCGACACGTCGCCGGTGCCCAGCCCGTTCTGCAGAATGCGCACCCGCTCGCCGGTGAAGCCGCGAATCACCGGCCGGCTGGCCCCGGGGGCGAAACCGGTGGAGCTGACGCCGGGCTCCTGGGCCAGGGTCTCGCCCAAGGTGGGTTGGACGCGCAGGGCCAGCTCGTCGCCGGTGAGCACGGTGGTGGCCTGGGCCACGTCCTCCTGCTGCCGCGGATCGACGCTGGCCGAAACCACCACCGTCTGGTGGAAGGTGTGGAAACCGTGGATGTCGAGCGCGATATCGGCGGTGACCGTCTCGCCGGCGGACACCGACAGCTCGGTATTGCCCCGGCCGCCGGTGACACCGAAGGCCTCCAGCACGTACTGTCCCGCGGGCACCGCTTCCAGCCGGTACACGGCCTGGTCGTCGGTGGTGACCTGGCGGTTCAGCCGCGGCAGGATCACCGTGGCCCCGGCCACCGGCTGGCCTTCGAGACTGATCACACGGCCGGTGATGGTCCCCGTTTCACCGGCGCCGCGACCCGCCTCCTCGGCCAGGCCGTCAATGGCGGGCAGGAACAGCAACAGCAGCAGAAGGACATGGATGGCTGGGAACCGGGGCACGGAACCCAGGGGATTCGGGATCATGATTTCTTCGCTCCTTTCAGGCAACAGGGCAATCGGCGTGCGCAGGGAGCAGCGCCACCGGTGACAGGCCCGCTTTCTCCGGCAGCGGGGCGGCTGTCAGCAGGATATGTAAATTTTCAGTTGATCAACTGCAGATGTTGCGCTCGGAGGAAGGGGGCGCCCGGGTGCGGAGGGTGAGGGAATCGACCGACTCACAGCGTGCCCCGCCGAGGGCCTGGATGAATTCGGCCGGGTCCGGGGCTTCGTCGACCAGCATCACCTGCGGGGCGCCGATTCTCGAAGCCGCCATCCAGGCACAGAGCCGGCAGGGTTCGTTCGACCCGGCCTCGGCGGCCGAAAAAGCGTGATCGTGGCCGCCGGTGACCGAATGGTGCGCGGTTCCGTGCCCTGCCGGGCAGGATAGACCACAGGTGTCCATCGGGGCATGGTGATGGTGGAAGGAGCCGGCCAGGGTCAGGGCGAGGTAGAGCAGCAGGGCAAAACAGCCCCAGGAGCCCTGAAACAGCCTGTGTTTGCGCATCGTTCTCATCGCCACGTCCTTCCCGGCCGCCGGGGTCACCACCAGGCGGCCGTCTCAGGACTCCATTGTACAGGAAAACGGGGACGGCCGCCGATTCCCATTGGAAATCCCGTGACCGTCCCCGATTTTCAAGCACATGATCCCCTGTCAGCGCAACTCTTGAAAATCGTTATTCTCTCCCTCGTCTCAATCACCGATCCTCCGCCAGGCGAACGGTGAGCATTGATGGGCCGTCTCACCGTCGGCGCCGGCCGCCGCCTGTCCCGCCGGCCCCGTCGAGAACGTCTCGAACCGTCCGGGCCAGGACCTCCCGGGTGATCGGTTTGTAGGCGAAAGCCCTGATGCCGATCTCGGCCGCCGCCTCCATAGTCATCCGCTTGCTGAAGCCGGTGCAGAGCACGATGGGGATATCCGGCCTGATAGCCATCAACTCCCCGGCGAGGACGTCACCGGTCATCTTCGGCATCGTCAGGTCGGAAATGACGAGATCGAACGCGTCGGGCCGGTCCCGAAAAGCCTCGAGGGCCTCGACACTGCTGCTGAACGTCGTCACCGAGTAGCCGAGCCTTTCGAGGATGCGGCGGCCCATCATCGTGATCGACGGCTCGTCGTCGACGTAGAGGATGCGCTCCGAACCTGCCGGCAGGTCAGCCCCCCGCGAGGCGTCGAGAGAGGTTCGTTCGGAGGTCACCGGCAGCAGCACCGTGAAGCAGGCCCCCTGGCCCGGGACGCTCTGCACGGTGACGGCCCCACCGTAGGATTCGACGATGCCGTGAACCATGGCCAGCCCCATTCCCGTGCCTTCTCCGGGGGCCTTGGTGGTGAAATAGGGCTCGAAGATCGAGTCGGCCACATCGGCCGCAATGCCGTGACCGGTGTCCGAAATCCGGATCTCGACGTATTTTCCGGGCGGCAGGTCCGGCTCCCCTTCCCCCACTCGACCGGTAAACGCCACCTCCTCTATGCCGAGATCGAGAACGCCCCCCGTGTCCTCCATCGCCTGGGCCGCGTTGGTGCAGAGATTCAACAGCGCCTGGTAGATCTGCGTCGTGTTGCCGAGCACCGCGGCCCGGCTGTCGATGCGCTGGCGGATCTCGATGGTCGCCGGAATCGAGGAGCGCATGAACTTCAGCACTTCCCTGGCGATGGACGACGGCTGAACGGGACCGACATCCTCCCCCGACTGCCGGGCGAAGGCCAGGATCTGGTTGACCAGGTCCCGGGCCCGCATCCCCGCCGTCAGCACTTCCTGCAGGCTCTCCTTGAGCGGCGAATCCTTCGCCGTGTCCTCCAGGGCGATTTCGGTGAACCGGATCATCGCCGTCAGGATGTTGTTGAAGTCGTGGGCGATCCCACCGGCCAGCGTCCCGATGGCCTCCATCTTCTGCGCCTGCCGCAACCGCGCCTCCATCTCCTGCTTCTCCGAAACGTCCCGGCAGATCCCGAGAAGAATGCCCTCGTCGTCATTCTCCAGCAGGCTGACGTGGACCTCGACGGGGTAGGGAGATCCATCCATTCGCCGGTGCGCGGTGTTGACGAGCACCGGCCGTCCCGGGCGCAGTTTGGCCCAGATGTTCGAGCGGTCCTGCTCCAGTCTCGCACGGTCGTCCAGGTCCTCGACCGACATCTCCAGCAACTGGGCCCGGGTGTAACCGGTCTGCTTCTCGGCGGCCTTGTTGACGTCGAGGAACCGGCCCTGCAGATCGGCAAGATAGACCGCATCCGGCGCGTATTCGAAGAGCGACCGCTGTCGGGCTTCGCTCTCCTTCAGCTGCTGCTCCATGACCACCCGCTCGGTGTTGTCGTAGGCGAGGTTGATCAGGCCCTCGACCTCGCCGCCGGCGCCCCGCAGCGGGTAGTAGTTGAGGTCCATGAACCGCCGCCCGCGGGTCGGCGAATCGAACCAGGCCCCGTAGCGCACATCCTGACCGGCGAGGCAGCGGTCGACGTTGGCCTTCACCGTCCGCTCGAACGCCTCGCGGCCCATGATCTCGGCCACTTGCCTGCCGAGGATTTCGCTCCGGTCGGTGTCCCAGAACGACTCGTAAGCGTCATTGACCAACCGGAAACGATATTCGGTATCGATCACCGCCATAGGCTCGGAGGCCGAGGAGACGATCGTCTCGTAAAGGCGGCGGCGCCGCTCGGCCAGCTTGCGCCGGGAGATGTTGCGCACGATGCTCAGCACGGAGGTTTCGGAGAGGGGCATGATGCGGGCCTCGAAGTGCTGCGCCCCCTTCTTCACGGTCAGCTCGAATTCGACGACCTGCAGCGTTCCCTCCTCCAGACAGGCAGTGACGGCCGCCCGGATTCGGTCGACGACCGCCGCGGGCATCGAATCGGAGAGCAGGGACCCGACCACGTCCTGCGGGTCGAGCACGAGTTCCGAACGATCGTTCGCCTGGAAGTCGAGGATGCGGCCATCATCGGAGAGCACGAACATCAAGTCGGGAATGGTTTCCAGCAGGATCTGGTTTCGGCGCCGGGCCTCGTCGAGCGACCGCTCGAACTCCTTCCGCTCGGTGATGTCGCTGTAGGTGATCACCACCCCCTGGCCGTCGGGCGGCAGCGGCGCCGCCGTCACGTTGAGCCAGGTGACCGCGCCGCCGGGCTTGACGATGCCCATCTCGCAGTCGGAGACCTGGCGCTGCTCCCGCAGCGCGATGACGCTGGCCCACTCATCCGCCGGCATGTCCGTGCCGTCGGGGCGGATGAGGCGCCACTCCTCGCCGTCGATGGACCGCCCCACGTGCTCGTCCATCGGCACACCCAGCAGGGCTTCCGCCACGCGGTTGGTCTCGAGGATATCGCCCCGCGCATCGGCGATGCTGATGCCGTGGGGGAAGGAATGGAAGAACGTACGGTATTTCACCGACTCGGAGCGCAGTTCTCCGAGTTGCCGCTCGAGATCGGCGACACGCCTCTCGAGTTCACCGTAGGTGGGTTTTTCGGACACCCAACACCCGCCGGCTGCGAGAACAATCGTATGCCATCGGCAGGGCAAACGGGAGGCCCCCATGCCGCCGTGGCCGCCGTGGATCTAAACTGAATCGATATGAAAAACATATTATCATACCCCTGACCCGGCCGTCGAGCCCGGCTCAACCGCGGCGGCGCCGCCTCGGCACCCCTGTCCGGTTGCGCGCCGGCACCTCCCCTGCTATGGTCTTTTCCGCTTCAGCCGCACCGGCAGGGATCGCGAGGAGAGCGATGGACCTTATCGAAATCATCGGCATCGCCGTGGGCCTGGCCATGGACGCCTGCGCGGTTTCGCTGGCCGCCGGCGCTTCGGGGAGGTCACCGGGCAAGCGGGCCGCCTTCCGCCTCTCCTTCCACTTCGGCCTCTTCCAGTTCTTCATGCCGGTCATCGGCTGGTACGGCGGCAGCCTGATGGCCGGCCCGATGCAGGCGGTGGACCACTGGATCGCCTTTGCCCTGCTGGCCTTCATCGGCGGCCGCATGATCTGGTCCGGTTTTCGCGCCGGCGACCCGTCGCCCACGGACCCCTCCCGGGGAACGACCCTGCTCATGCTCAGCGTCGCCACCAGCATCGACGCGCTGGCCGTGGGCTTCAGCCTGGCCCTGCTCCAGGTGGAGATCTGGCAGCCGAGCGCGATCATCGGCCTGGTCACCGCCGCCCTCTCCCTGGCCGGGCTGCGGCTGGGCGCCCTGCTCGGCGCCCGCTTCGGCAAGCGGATGGAACTGGCCGGCGGCGTGCTGCTGGTGTTCATCGGCGCCCGGATCCTCGTCGAGCACCTGGTCAACGGTACATAAAAATCGGGGACACCGGTTCCTGCGGAAACCCTGTGAGTGTCCCCGATTTCTCTAGAGCATCTTGAAGAAGTCGTTGCCCTTGTCGTCCACCAGGATGAACGCCGGGAAGTCCTTCACCTCGATCCGCCACACCGCCTCCATGCCCAGCTCGGGGTAGTCGAGCACCTCGACCTTCCTGATGCTGTTCCGGGCCAGGATCGCCGCCGGGCCGCCGACGGAGCCGAGGTAGAACCCGCCGTGCTTCCTGCAGGCGTCGGTGACCGACTGGCTGCGGTTGCCCTTGGCGATCATGACCATCGAACCGCCCTGGCTCTGGAAGAGGTCGACATAGGGGTCCATGCGGCCGGCGGTGGTTGGACCGAAGGAGCCGGAGGCCATGCCCGGAGGGGTCTTCGCCGGGCCGGCGTAGTAAACCGGGTGCTTCCTGAAGTACTCGGGCAGCCCCTCGCCGCTGTCCACGCGCTCCTTCAATTTGGCGTGGGCGATGTCGCGGGCCACGACCATGGTGCCGGAGAGCGAGAGGCGGGTCTTCACCGGGTACTTGCTCAGCTCGGCGCGGATCTCGTCCATCGGCCGGTTAAGGTCGATCTTCACCACCTCGCCCGCCGCCGCCTCGCCGGCGTCCTCGAGCCAGCGGCCCGGGTTCTCCTCCATCTGCTCGACCCAGATGCCGTCGCGATTGATCCTGGCCTTGATGTTGCGGTCCGCCGAACAGGAGACCCCCATGCCCACCGGACAGGAGGCGCCGTGCCGCGGCAGGCGGATGATGCGCACGTCGTGGGCAAAGTACTTGCCGCCGAACTGGGCGCCGAGGCCGCACTTCCGGGCCTCTTCCAGCATCGCCTGTTCCAGCTCCAGGTCGCGGAACGCCCGGCCGCCCATGCTGCCGCTGGTGGGCAGGCCGTCGAGGTAGCCGGCCGAGGCCAGCTTCACCGTCTTCAGGCAGGCCTCGGCACTGGTGCCGCCGATGACGAAAGCCAGGTGGTAGGGCGGGCAGGCCGCGGTGCCCAGGGTCTTCATCTTCTCCACGAGGAAGGGCACCAGGCTGTCCGGGTTCAAGAGCGCCTTGGTCTGCTGGAAGAGGTAGGTCTTGTTGCCCGAGCCACCGCCCTTGGCCACGAAGAGGAACTTGTAGGCCTCGCCGGACGTGGCGTAGATGTCGATCTGCGCCGGCAGGTTGCAGCCCGAGTTCTTCTCCTCGTACATCGTCAGCGGCACGGTCTGGGAGTAGCGCAGGTTCTCCTCGGTGTAGGTCTCGAAGATGCCCCTGGAGAGCGCCTCGGCGTCGTCGCCCCCGGTGAAAACGTTCTGGCCTTTCTTGGCCACCACCGTGGCCGTGCCGGTGTCCTGGCAGAAGGGCAGCTGGCCCTCGGCCGAGACCACCGCGTTCTCAAGCATGGTGCGGGCGACGAACTTGTCGTTCTCCGACGCCTCGGGGTCCTTGAGGATCGAGGCCACCTTCTCCTGGTGCGCCGGCCGCAGGTAGAAGGAGACGTCCCGCATCGCGGTGCGGGCCAGCAGGGTCAATGCTTCGGGCTTGATCACCAGCATCTCCCGGTCGCCGAAGGTCTCCACCGAGACGTGTTCGCTGGTCAGCAGCCGGTACTCGGTGGTGTCCTCGCCGAGCGGGAAGGGGTCCTCGTAGTTGAACTCGACCATGGTTCTCTCCTCGTGGAATAGCGGGTAAAAGCCGTTTACGGGGCGGGATGATATCACGACCCGGGGCAGGCCGGAAGCGGTGGCTCAGGCCGTCACGGCGGTCCCGGCTCCCCGGCCTTGAGCACCGCCACGGTCTGGTCCCCGGTGCGGGCCACTTCGTAGAATTTGCGGATGGCGGGATAGTGCCGCGGCAGGTAGCGAGTGCCGTTGCGCTCGAAACAGCGGGTGCAGACCAGCTCACCGCCGTCCCCGGACGCCAGAGACAGCCGGTAGGTGCCGAACCTCGAATCGAAATCCACCGCTTCGGGCAGCTGGTCCGGCTGAAACCCCTCCGGAATCCTGAACACCGCCCGGTCGTCGATCTGCACGGGGTAGTCGAAAAAGATCGGCAGTTCCCTCGTTTTGCTGGTGAAAAAACCGGTCTCACCGCGACCAAAGATGACCGGTTTGAACATCAGTCGTGTCCGGGTGGTGGTGACGTAGTCGGGAACCGTGAACTCGACGATGAGGATCAACGGCTTGTCGTGGTCCCGAAGGTTCAGCATCTCGTGGGAAACCAGCTCCACCCCGTCGAACAGGCCATCGAGGAGCCCGGCCACGACCTCCCGCCGTTCCTCGTCAGACACGCCGTCCAGCCGGTTCTTCATCATGAAGTCCGGGTTGCCCTCGCACTCGATGCGCAGGCGGCCCTGCAGGGCTCCGCCCTTCAGCGTCGCCTCCACGGACCGGGAGATGCGGTTGACCTCGGTCTTCGACTTCGGGATCTCGATGAACTGTCCGCCCCCGGGGTGGAAGATCATGGCATCGGCGTTCTGCTTCTGCCAGGCGACCCGGCCGTAGGGGCAATACGGTGTTGCCGGGTCGAGGAACTGCCGGCCCTCGGAACGCTCGACGGCCAGCAGGTACTCGTCGAACTGGTCCGCCAGCACCGTCCTGCGGAAGAAGGAATCGTCCCGGCCACGGACGGCGACCGGGTAGGCGTCGATGCCGGCGGCCCGCATGAGGGCCGTGCAGAGCAGGGTGATCTCCAGGGACGAACCACGGCCGTTGCGCAGTACCGTGTTCACCGATTCAGCGCTCTTTCGGCCCTGGTCCTCGCCCCCGGCGGTCCGCGCTTCCTCGAACCGCGTGACAAACGAATCGTTGCGGATCGTCCTGGCCACGTGGTCATAGATCTTCCGTGCCGGCGCCACCGGCCTCGTGTCCCCGGCCAGGATCGACCGGGCCGCTTTCCGCAGCTTCTTCCCGCCGTCCATGAACCCGAAAAAATACTCGCCGTACCATTCGCCGAACTGCGTCCAGAAGAGCTCGATGTAGAGGTTCTTGCCCGACCGGCTCTGCGTGTCCAGCCCGCTGGTGCCCCTGATGTACGGGAAACCGAGATACATCAGGAAGAAGGCCGACCGTTCCGCTGCGGGAGGGGCGAAATCCTCGTCGAGCATGGCCGGGATGTTGCTGCCCCCGTGGCGGATCCAGCCCCCGTCCCGGGTGGTGCGGATGCTCGCCTGGCCATAGGTGTCGATGATCGTCCTGTTGTAAGGCTTGAGCAGGCTCTCCTCGATTTCGATCCAGGATTCGAGGCAGAAGACCTCCTGCTGCAACGGCCAGACGAAGACGGCCCGCAGGCACGTCTCCGACGGCATCTCGTAGATATATTCCAGGATGGAGCCGGCCTCCACATCGGGAAAGGCAAAACGCTTGAGGCCCAGCTCCAGTTTCTTCATCCGCACCAGCATCATTTCCAGGATCTCTGCCCCGGACAGTTCCACCACCCGGCCATCCGGCCGCACCGTGCGGGCCCTGATGCCGGTGGCGAAATCGGGCAGGGTGACGTTGCCCAGGTCCCGCCCGGCGTCGTTGAAGATCTTGATCGCCCCGTGGACCACCATCCGCTCCCGGTCCACCCTCGTGCGGAAGAAGAGGTACATCGCCCTCGCGCCCGGGTCGCGTGGATTCTCCGTGAGGGCGAGCGTCGAAGGGGAAAACGTCTCCCACTCGCTGATATCGGCACCAGGGAAGGCGGGAACGGACGCGAAGCCGGCCATGGCGAAGAGAAGGACCAGGACCACGGGTGTACGCATCGGCCACCTCCCGGAGAACGCAGGACCGCGCTTCAAAGGAACCAACGCCCGAGCGGCGGGAATTGGGATATTCGACACACCAGCGGGCGACACCGGGTCACTCGCCAGAGGCGAAGAGGATCTCGGTGCGCTCAGCGTTGTTGACCTCGGCGAAGAAGGACTTCACCTCACCGTAGCGCGCGGCCGGCACGATGGCGTGGCGCACCACGTACTCCTTGACCAGGGTCAGCTCGCCCTCGCCCTCGCTCACCGTGACGGAGAACTCGCCGAAGTCGGTGGCCACGCGGCAGGGCTCGATGTTCTCCTCGACGGCCAGGCCGGCCGGGTAGCGCAGCACCACCTCCTGCCGGGCGACGATCGCCGTCTCTTCCAGGGAGACCGGCAGCTTCCGCTCGGCCTTGCCGAAGGAGGGCTTGTTCACATCCGCAATGAAAAAGGGGCTGACCATGATCAGGCTGCCCATCCGCTTCACCAGCCCGGGAGCGCTGAGCGAGTACTCGATGACCAGGTCCTTCTCCGCATCGTAGAGGTTGCGCCAGGTTACCTCCTCGAGCTTGATCCCGGGGATGCGGCGGGAGAGCCAGGCCTCCCAGTCGCTGTGCCGCTGCTCTTCGCTGAGCGAGCCGAACCGTTCGCGCACGCCGCGCAGCGCGGCCAGGCTGTAGACCTCTTTCACCCGGGCTTTCATGCCGCCGCTGGCGGTGATCTCCGCCTCGACGTGAACGTCAAGCCGCGGCTCGACGCCGGAGGCCATGGGCAGCAGTTCCCCCCCGTCCGCGCGCACCAGCAGGCCCATGGCCCCCTCCAGCTTCGGCGAAAGGCAGGGGTAGGGCACCAACTCGCTGGTGGGGTCGAAGAACCGGATCCCCGCCCCCGGCGCGGCCAGGGCGGTGATGCAGTGGTTGAAGGCGCCGGGCCAGGGGAACCCCGCTTCAATACCTGCTCGGCCGCCCAGGCGGCAGAGCACGGGCCAGGCCTCGATGCCCTGGGCGCGGAGCAGGCCCATGAGCAGGAAGGCCTTGTCCTTGCAGTCGCCGTACTTCGTACGGCAGACCTCCGCCGGGTCGTGGGGTATGTAGCCGCCCATGCCGATCTCGATGTCCACGTAGCGGATCTTCGACTGCACCCAGCGGCAGAGACGGCGGATCTTTTCCTCCGCATCGGCGGCGCCGTTGCAGATCTCGGCGGAGAGGCTCCTCGTCCCGTCATCCACGGCCCACTTCTCGCGGGTCAGGCCATGATACCAGCGGGCCACGTCGGCCCAGTCCTCGCAGGGCGGCGTGCCGCCGGCCGGACTGTGAAAGCGGATGAGCACCCCTTCCATCAGGTCGGCGGCGGGCGGGGCCCATTCCTCGTCGGGCACCGCGGGCACATCCTTGCGCTGGAAGAGATGACGGCTTCCCGACACCCGGGGCTTCCACCCCTCGTCCATGTTCACCGCCTGCCAGGCCAGATCGACGCCGGCCGGCAGGTCGAAGGAGAGCGTCGACTCCAGCACGGGGTCCGTGGACTGGAAGCGCCAGTGGACGAGCATGAACTCTTCGTCCTGCTCCAGTTCCCATTCAAAAAAGACCACCGCCCCCTTGGTCACGCCGGGCAGGGGGATGACCCGCCGGCGGGCATCGGTGAAGAAGGTCGAATCGGCGTACTGGGTGTCCAGGGTGTCCCCTTCCCTGATGCGCTCCACCTTGCCGTTGGGATACTGCACCCAGGCCCGGGCCCCGTTGATCTTCGACCGGCTGTTGTGGCTGATCACCGCCGTGCCCCGGCCGTTGCCGGCGGTGGTGAGGATGCGGAAGGCCCGGCGGGTGCGGTGCACCAGCGTCCCCGAGGGATCGATGGTCAGCTCGGTCTCGTCGAGCAGGCAGACGGCATCCACCTCGTTCGTGTCGTGGTGCGAACAGTCCACCTCGGCCAGCGACCGCGCCCAATCCGGCAGCTTGCCGCCGTAGGCCGTGCCGGCGGGGACGGCGAGGACCAGCAGCAGCGCCGTGAGCAGCGTCCTCATTGGGCCGCACCGCCCTTGAGCACCGCGGTGGTGTCGTCACCGGTGCGGGCCGCCTCGAAGAACTCGCGGATCACCGGGTAGTGCTGGGGCTGGTAGTAGGAGCCCTTGCGCATGAAGTGCCGGCGGCTGACCAGGGTCCCCTCCCCCGCTTCCAGGGCCAGTTTGTAGCGGCCCAGGCCGTTGGTGAAGTCGATCGGCGCCGGCAACTGGTCCACCGCGTAGCCCTCGGGCAGGTGGAAGGTCACTTCCTCGTCCACGGTCAGCGGGTAGTCGAAGAAGACAGGCAGGCGGCGCTTCTTGGCCGTGAAGTAGGACGACTCCTCCCGGCCCAGCAGCACCGGCTTGAACATCAGGCGCGTGCGGGTGCGCGTGGTGTACTCGGGCACGGTAAAGGCGGCGGTGATCACCACCGGCGTTTCCCGGTCCCAGAGATTCTCGATCTCACAGGTCTCCACTTCCACGTCTTCAAAGGTCTCTTCGAGCAGATCCTTCACGTAGTCCCGCCGTTCCTCGTCCGACTCGTCGTCGAGGCTGTTCTTCAGGTTGAAGTCGGGGTTGCCCTCGCATTCGACACGCAGGCGGCCCACGAGGGTCGAACCGTCGAAGGAGGCGTCGATGGTCCGCTTCATCCTGTTCGAGTCGCTGTCCAGCACCGGCACCTGGATGAATTCGAATTCGCCCTTGGGCCGGAAGATCATGCCGCTGACACCCTGTTTTTCCCAGGAGACGTTGCCGTAAGGGCAGTAGGGCGTGCCGGGGTCGAGGTAGACCCGGCCCCCGTCGGTTTCAAGGGCCACGAGGTATTCGTCGAACTGGTTGAGCAGGATCGATTTTCGGAAGAAGGCGTCGTCGCGGCCGCAGGCGGTCACCGGGTAGGCCTCGAGGCCGGCGCCACGCAGCAGGGCAGTGCAGAGCAGCGTGATCTCATCCACGTAGCCGTAGCCGTTCTTCAGCACGTTGCTCACCGAGTAGTTCTTCTTGTCCCGCTTCTTCTTCTCCTCCTCGGCGCTGCGTTCCTCTTCCGAGCGCGTGGTGAACGACTTGTTGCGGAAGTTGGCCATCACGTGGTCGTAGATCTTCTGCGCCGGCTCCACGTCGCGGGTGTCCTCGGCGAGAATGCTCTCGGCCAACCGCTGTACCTTCTTGCCGCCGCCGATGAAGTCGAAGAGCTGTTTCGACTTCTCCTCGCCGAACTGCTCCCAGAACATCTCCACGTAACGGTCCTTGCCCTCGCGGGTGCCCAGGTCGAGGGAATTGGCCCCCTTGACGTCCTGGAAGGCGAGATACATGAAGAAGAAGGCCGATCCCTCCGATCCCGGCGGCGGGTAGTCCTCGTCCGGCGTGGCGGGGATGTTCAGCCCGATGTAGCGGACCCGCCCCTTGTCGTGTTCGCTCTTGATGCTCGCCTGGCGGAAGGTGTCGATGATGAAGCGGTTGTACGTCTTGAGCAGGTCCTCGTCGAAATCGACCCACGACTCGCGGCAGAAGATGTCCTGCTGCATGACCCAGGCGAACCAGATCTGCAGGTACTCCAGCGGCGGCTGCTTGTAGATGTATTCCAGGATCGACCCCGGCTCGACATCGGGAAAGGCGAAAACCTTCACGTCGTTGCGCCGCCCCCGCTTCCGGGTCACGATCTTGCGCATGATGTCGTCCCTGTCGATTTCCACCACCGTTCCGTCAGGCTTGATCGTGCGGGCCCTGATCCCGGTCACCTCTTCCGGCAGTTCCACGTTGGCGAAATCACGGCCGGCCTCGTTGAAGATCTTAATCGCGCCGTGGACCACGATGCGTGTCTGCCCCACGTCGGCGCGGTGGAAAAGGTACATCGCCCGGGCCCCCTGCTCATGGGGGTTGTCAGTCATCGCCAGGTCTTCGGGCGGGAACTCGGCCCACTTGTCGATATCGGTGCCTGGAAATACGGGAACGCAGAGAAACATGAGCAGAATGTGACAGCCGAGAAACCTACGCATGGATGACCTCGCAGTGATGATGGCATTCGGCACGGCAGGATAGAGCGCCCCGTGCGGACAAGTGCGATTATCCTATCGTAAAATCCGCCGTGGCTCAATGCGGGGCCGGCACGCCGTGGTCCCAGGCCGGAGATACCGGTCTACTGCATGTAGCCCAGTTCGCGGAGACGGCTGAGCATCTCCTCGTCGGTCTCCGCCAAATCGCCGGCGTCTCCCCCGGCCTGGTAGGGCACCAGCCCGGCCCGCCAGCGGTCCAGTTGCCGGGCAAGGTGGTCGGCAACGTCGGGGGAATCGGCCACGAGGTTGTTCAGTTCACCCCGGTCCTCCTCGACATTGAACAGCTCGCGCCGCCCGTCCTCGTAAGTGATGTACTTCCAGGGGCCCTGGCGCACGCCGAAGATCGCACTTTCGAAGGGCGTGCGGTCCACCCGGAGCTGCTTCTCCTGGGCGGCGTTGATGTGCGTGCGGTTGGGGGCGTTGTATTCGATCACCGCCGTGCGACCGGTCAGTTCGGGAAGCGGCGGCTCGACCTCATCCTCCGGCGGAGTCGGCGGCGGGCTGAACAGCGATCGCCCGCTGCCGGCCACCGCTGTCGGAGGCCCGCCGTCGATGGCGTCGAGCACGGTGGGCAGCAGGTCCACGGTCTGGGTCATCTCGCCGCTGCGCCCCGGCGAGACCCGCGAGGGGTAGCGGATGATCAGCGGCAGGTGGGCCAGCGTGTCGTAGACACACCAGCCGTGTCGCAGCAGGTGGTGGTCGCCGAGGTTTTCACCATGGTCCGAAGTGATGATGACCAGCGTGCGGTCGAGGTCCGATTCGGCGGCCACGATTTCCAGCAGCTGGCCCAGCCGGTCGTCGGTGAGCCTCGTTTCAGCGTCGTAGGTGTCGTTGAGAATCGCCAGTTCCGCCTCCGAGTAGACATCGGCCTTCATGATCGCGAATTCGGCGATGGCATCCCAGTTGAGGCGGTAGGAATCGCGCAGATCCGCGGGGTCGACGAAGAGCCGCCGGTGCGGGCCGGTAGGCCGGAACGGGTCGTGGGGTTCGAGGTAATTGACGAAGAGGAAGAAGGGCCGCTCCCGATCCCGACCGGCCAGCCAGCGGGCGGCGATGCGGTTGGTCTGCTTGGCCCCCTGGTCCTGCCCGGTGATCCGTCCCAGCCACGTCCCCACCCGGCCCGCCGGGTAGAGCACACCGTTAAGGAATTTCTCCAGGTAGGTGCCGCGGGCGTTGACGATGGCCTGGGGAACGCCGAAACGGTCGAAGCCCTGGGCGAGGTTGGTGTGCGGGGAAACCACGATGTTGTTGCTCAACCCGAACGTCTGGTAACCGCGCTCACCGAGGACCTCGGCCATGGTGTTGAAGCGGTCGTCGAGCCAGATGTGGTTCCAGCTGGTGCCGTGCTCGCTGGGATAGAGGCCGGTGAACATCGAGGCATGGGAGGGCATGGTCCAGACCGCAGTGGAGATGTAGCGGTCGTAGACCATGGCGTCGTCGGCGAAGCGGTCCAGCCTCGGGGTGGTTGGCCGTTCGTAGCCGTAGCAGCCCAGCCGGTCGATACGCTGGGTGTCGAGCACCACCAGCACCACGTTGGGGCCCCCGGGTGCCGGGGCGGCGCCGCCGGCCTCCTCCCACGCCGCGGTGTCTGGAAGCAGCCGCGGGCGTTCGGCCCACTGCACACCCAGGCTGACCACGAGCAGCAGCACCGCGGCGGCAAAGGCCCAGCGCTCCGCCCGGGCGACCAGCCGGCCGGCCAGGGTCTGAGCGAACAGGCTGAAGACCGCGTAGCCCGCGGCGAGCAGGACCAGCCAACAGGCGGCCATGCCGGCCAGCCAGAGCGGCTGGATCCCCCAGGCCAGGGGCATGTGCTCGGCGGTGATCGCCCAGACCTGGAGGGTGAAAGCGCCGGCGACGAAGAGCCCCAGCCCGAGGGCGCCGCTGCACACGGTCCGCCGCAGGCGAGGCAGTGCCAGCAGGAGCAACGCCGCCAGGCCGCCAAAGAAAAGCCCGTGGACCATCCAGAGCAGGCCATGGATCATGCCGGCATAACTGAACACGTCGGCGAACTGGCGCAGGTCCATCAGGTGGAAGGAGGACCGGGCGAGCCGCAGCGCCTGCAGCCAACCCCAGGCCAGGCCGCAGACCAGTCCGGCCAGCAGCGGCTGAAAAAACAGCCCGCGGATCGTCGTCTCCCTGCTTTCGGCGCTTCTCGTCACGGCACATCGCTCCGCATCGGCATCATTGACACGTTCACCGATTCTATCGGCTGCCGTGCGGCACTGCAATAATGGGAAAAAGCGCTGCGCTCCGGCCCCGTCACTCGCCGTCCACGTAGCCCAGGGCCCGGAGCTGGCGCTGGAGGTCCGGGCTGACCGGCTCCCGCTCGGCCGCCTCGCCGTCGAGGGGCGGCAGGGCCCGGCCGGCCGACCGCTGGAGCAGGTCGTCCATCTCCCGGTGCAACCCGGGATCGGCGGCCACCAGGTTCCTCGACTCCCGGGGATCGTCGGTGAGGCGGTACAGTTCACCTCCCGGAACCGGACTTCCCTGTTCCGTGGCCAGCCAGGGCTGCGGCCCCAGCCGGCGGATATACTTCGTGCCGTCCTCGATCACGCAGTAGGACTTGTCCAGCCGGGAGGCGAGCACCGGGAGGTCACGGCGGAACGACCCGGCTCGATCACCGTCCAGCAACGGGGCGAGGCTCGCGCCGTCGGTTTCCGTGCCCGGCGGCAGGCCCAGCAGGTCGAGCACCGTGGGCACGAGGTCCACGGTGCTTGCCGTCTCGGCGATTCGGCGGAGACCCCTGGCCGGGTTTTCGGGGTCGAAGACGATCAGGGGCACATTAAGCAGTTCGCCATAGAGTGACTGTCCATGCTGGGCGAAGAGCTGGTGGTGGTCCCAGAATTCCTCGCCGTGATCGCTGAGGATCACCACCACCGTGTTGCCGTCGAGGCCCAGGCGATCGAGGGACAGGAGCAGGTCCCGCACCCCGTCCGTGGCCACCCGCACGCCGCTGTCATAGGCCGCATTGACAAAGACCTGCTCCTCGTCGGTGAGCGGCGTATCATTTTTCAGCCCGCTGTCCGGCGGCACGAGGAGCTCGCCGGCGGAAATGTCGCCCAGCCGGCCCCGGGGCAGGCCGCCGCAGAAAAGGTCCCTGGTGTAGGGCGCATGGGGCTCGTAGGTGTGGAGAAAGAGGAAGAAGAGCTCACCCCGGTTGCTCTCGAGCCAGGCTTCGGCCTGGGGGAAGGAATCCTCGATCTTGCCCACCTTGCGGCTCCAGTGGTACTCGTGAAAGCCCTGTTCGAACCCCACGCTGCGCATCTGTCCCCCGCCGGTGAACGCCGTGCAGTAGTACCCGTGCCGGCGCAACCGCTCCTGGAGCAGGGTGTAGCCCCGGGGGACGGTGCGCTCCCGGTGCACGTCATGGTAGCGGCCGGCGAGGAACTTGGCCGTGGCCGGCAGGGTGGAAACGGCCGGGGAATAGGCGTTCTCGAAAAGGCTGTAGCCCTTGTCGCGCAGCAGTTCGTCGAGCCCGGCAGTGGTGGGGCGCGCCTCGTAGCCGTAGGTCCCCATGCGGTCGGCGCGCAGGGTGTCGAGGTCGATGACCAGCAGGTTCTTCCTCCCCCCGGGCCGCCGCTCGGGCAGCAGCAGCGGGCCGGAGATCCCGGCCACCGCGTCACCGCCGACGAGGGTCATCGTCAACCGGCGGCAATCCTGCGGAAGGCCCTGGTCGCCCTCGAGCTGAATCTCGGCCCAGCGGCCCACGCCCCCGGCCTTCACCGGGGTCTGCAGCAGGGTACGAGGCCCGCCCTCGCCGGCGTGAGCGGCCAGGACCAGCGTCGCGGGCGTATCGCCGTCGGCGGAGAGCACGGTGAGCCAGCAGCGCAGGCGGTGCCCGGCAGGCGTTTCCGGCAGCGGCAGGTCGATGGTTTCGCCGCTGCTGAGCAGCAGGGTGTCGAAGGTCCGACCGTCCAGTGAAAGCGGTTCCACCCGCTGGCGCGGGACCGGGGCCGCCGGCGAGGTCGTGTTTCCCCGGGCCAGCCTCAGGTAGAGCCAGGCCCGCCGGGCGTCCGCGTCCGAGGCCCCCCGGTCGAGCACCACCAGCGCGGTGTTGCGCAGGGCGATGGCGCTGCCCGGCGCCAGGTGGTGGCGCAGTTCCAGGGTGTCCGCGCCGCCGGTGGGCGCATCGAGTGACGCTTCGAGCCAGTCGCCGGCCACCGAAGCCTGCGCCGCGGCCACCGGTTCGCTCTCCCGCAGCAGGCGGGCCTCGATCCGCGTCGCGTCGGCCCAGGCCACCCCGTAACGCAGGCCCAGCAGCAGCCGCTCGCCCCCGTTCACCGCCACCGGCAGCCGGAGCGACGAAACCTGACCGGTCTGCACCAGGGTGCCGCCCTTGCCCAGCTTGCGGGAGACCCGCTTCTTCTGCCGCTCGGAAAGCCCGTCCCGTTTGCGGGCGGGAATGATCACCCCGTCCAGCTCGACGCCCAGCCCCTGCGCCTTGTCGACCCAGGGGTGAGTGCCGCGCACCTGGGCGGCCACGCGCCAGGGGCCGAGCGGTTCCGCGGGATCCAGCCCGTCGAGCAGGCTGATCGGCGGCGGCAGGGGTTCGGGTTCGGCCCGGCGACAGCCCAGGCCCCCCGGTACGGTGGCGAACAGCAGGGTCAGCAGAAGCAGGGAGAGGATTCGCCGTCCCGGCATGGCATCACACCTCGATCCTCTCCACCGCGTCCTTCCAGGCCCGGGTCAGGTCGCGGTAGTCCGCCTCGGTGTACTGATCCTTCTTCGGCGGGTGGATCGGCGGGCCGATGACCAGTTTCATCTTCGAGCGGTGGATGCCCTTGTTCAGCCGCGAGAGCACCGCCATACCGCCCTCGAAGCGGGCGGGGTAGATCGGCGCCCCGCTTTCGCAGGCCAGCACGCCCACACCGATCTTGCCCTTGCCGATACGCCCGTCCGGTGAACGATGCCCCTCGGGGAAGATACAGAGCCCCCCCTCCAGCTCGAGGCTGCGGAAGGCATACTGCATCGAGCTGAGCATGGTCTGCTCGGTGCCGCTGGGAATGATGCGGAAGAGCTTCATGATCGCCGTCGCCCCGGGGTAGCGGAAATACTCCTCGAGGGCGAAGAAGGAGATGCGGGCCAGCAGCGGCACCTTCAGCGTGACGTAGACGAGCTGGGCATCGAGCAGGCTCTGGTGGGTCGGGGCAAGGATAAAGCGACGGTCGGCAGGCAACGCTTCGTCACCGGTCATCTCGAATCGCACGAAGGTGCGGAACAGGGAGCGGGCAACGAAACGGATGGGATGGATCAGCACATGGAACACCGGCCGGCGCAAGCTGTAGCGCTTCTCGAACGGCGGCTCCGGCGTGGTGCGCACGATACTGGCCCAGGAAAACTCCTCGTGGTCCATGGCGTCCTCGGCATCAGGCAGCCGCTCGAGCACGTGACCCACGTTGAGCATCCCCGGGGCTTCCTCCTCGGGCACCACCGTGTCGAACTCCTGCTGCAGGATGGCCAGCAGCTCCATGCGGCCGAGACTGTCCAGGCCGAGATCCAGTTCCAGGCTGTCCGCGGGGGCGATCGATCCTTCGTGGCCGGTGATGCGCCGCAGCCGGCCGAGCAGACGGGCGGCCATCGGCTTGTCCAACAGGCGCTTCTCCTCCGCCGTCAGTTCCGGGCGGGCGGCCTCTTCGCCCTCCTCCACCTCGGTGAAGCTCATGCTGCGCACCAGGTTGCGTTTCAGCTTGCTCAACCGCGTGCGGGGCAGCGGCTGGTTGACCAGCTTGAAACTGGTCAGCCGCATGTAGCTGGGCAGGGTCTGGCCGATGTTCTCGATGTCGTATTTCACCTCGAACTTGACCCGCGAGGTGTTGCGCCGCTTGATCTCCTCGAAGTCGGGCACGACGATGGCCGAGAGGCCGGTGGTGCGGCCTTCGGCATTCTCGGCGCCGAAGACGCAGAGCTCCGCGATCACCGGGGATTTGGCGTATTCCTTCTCCACCTCCTCGGGGTAGATGTTCTTGCCCGAGGCGAGGACGATGACCTCCTTGGCCCGGCCGGTGATGGTGATCATGCCCTGGTCGTCGACAAAACCGAGGTCGCCGGTGTAAAGCCAGCCGTCACGGATCATCTGCGCCGTGGCCTCGGGGTTCTTGTAGTAGCCCTTCATCACGTTGGGACCCCGGACCTTGATCTCACCCACACCGGAGGCGTCCGGCTCGTGGATCTGCACATCGACATCCTTGATCGGCTTGCCCACCGAACCGGGGATCGGCTTGACCAGCGGCACGAAGGAGATGATCGGCGAGGTCTCGGTAAGACCATAGCCCTCGAAGACCATCAGGCCCATGTCGTCGAGGTTCCGGGTGACCTCCTTGTCCAGCTTGGCCCCGCCGCTGGCGAAGAAGCGGAACCTGGCGCCGAAGGGCTTGCGCACCGAGGCGAGCAGGTACTTGCCGAGCCGGATGCCGAACCGTTTGCGGAAGAACCGTGATGTACCGAGAAGCAGCCGGAAGACTCTTTGCGCCATCGGCGACTTGTCGGCCACTTTCTCGAAGATCCGGCGCTCGAAGGCCACGAAGAGCTGGGGCACGCCAACCATCACCGTCACCCCCTTCTCCTGCATCGCTTCGAGGATCAGCGGCCCCTGCAGACTGGTCTCGAACGTCGTCGTCCCGCCGAGGACCAGCGGCGCGATGAACAGGCCGATGAAGGCGTAGCAGTGGTGCAGGGGGAGGATACAGAGCAGGTTGTCCTTCCCGGAGAGGTCCATCTCTTCGAGCACGGCCCGGGCATTGGAGAGGTAGTTGCCGGCGGTGAGCATGGCACACTTGGGATCACCGGTGGTGCCCGAGGTGAAGATCAGAGAGGCCACTTGCTCCTCGGGCAGTTCCCGGCCTTCGAAGGAATCGGGGGCGTCCGGCTGGGACATCATCCGTCCCTCGCCATCACCGTCCACCATCATGGTCTTCTCCACCCCCAGGGCGGCCCAGTCGGCGTTGCCGGAAAGGGCCTCGGAGACGAGCAGGTGTTTCACCTCGGCAAAGGGGATGAGGTTGTTCAGCTCGCGGTCGGTGTACTGGGCGTCCAGCGGCACGGCCGTGGCCCCGGTGAAGTTGATGCCGAGGTAGGCGATGCACCACTCGGGACTGTTCTCGGCGTAGAGCGCCACGTTGACGTCCGGCCCCACACCCCAGGAGGAGAGCTTGTGCGCCAGGGCGCGGGCCCTGTCGAAAACCGTCTTGCGCGAGAAGTGCACCCACTCTCCGTCCCGCTTGATCTGGAACTGCACGGTGTCCGGATTCTCCGCGACGTAACCCTTCACGGTGTTGTAGAGCACGCTACTCCTCCTCTTTTGCGGCGCGGACGCCGGCGTCCACGTCGACAAAGGCCAGCATGATGCCACCGACGACGAAGAAGCCGGTGATCGTCACGATGGCCAGGCGGCTGTCAGCCAGCATGTGGGTCACGAAGCCGAAAACCAGCGGGCCCAGGATGCCGGCGAACTTGCTGGTGGTGCTGAAAAAACCGAAAAACTCGGCGCTGCGCGCCCGCGGGATCATCGCCCCGAACAGCGAGCGGCTCAGCGCCTGGGTCCCCCCCTGGGTCAGCCCCACCATGAAGGCCAAGATGTAGAAGTGGGTGGCCGTCCTCATCGAGAACGCGGCCAGGCAAATCCCGATATATACCACTAACCCTATCATGATCGACCGCTTTGAACCTAGCCGTCCGGCGAGCCGGCCGAAGCCGAAGGCCGCCGGCACACCCACGAACTGGGTGATGACCAGGGCGAGGATCATGTCGTGCAGTTCGATGCCGATCTCGTCGCCGTAAGCCGTGGCCATCTTGATGATCGTGCCGATGCCGTCGTTGTAGATGAGAAAAGCGATGAGGAAGAGCATCGCCTGCCTGTAGTGCCGCAGTCGGCGGAAGGTCTCGGCCAGCCGGCGCAGGGAACCGAGAAACAGCGACGACCGGCCGGTCGGCAACGACTGGCCCGGGGGTTCGCCTATCCGGCGCATCAGCGGGATGGTGAAAACCAGCCACCAGACCGCCACGCTGAAGAAACTGAGCTTTATCGCCGCATCGCTCGATGGAATGCCGAACCAGCCCGGCTTGAGGACCCAGGCGATGTTGACCAACAGCAGCACGCCGCCACCGACATAGCCCAGGGCGTAGCCGGTGGTGGAGACACGGTCAAGCTCTTCGGCGCGGGCCACGTGGGGCAGCAGCGAATCGTAGAAGAGGTTGCCGCCGGCGAAGCCGATGTTGGCGATGATGAAGAGCACGGCGGCCCAGCCCCAGGCCTCGGGCCCGAGGAAGACGAAGCAGGCGGTGGCCACGGCACCGATGCCCATGAAGAGCACCAGCGCGGACTTGCGGCGCCCCTGGCGGTCGGCGGCGGCGCCGAGGATCGGTGCCAGCGGGGCGATGATCGCCAGGGCCAGGGCGGTGATGTAACCCCAGTACGCCGTGGCCGCGGATTGGCCCAGCCCGGCGGCCACCACAAGCGAACGGAAGAACGGCGGGAACATGCCGGCCATCACCGTTGTGGCGAAAGCCGAGTTGGCCCAGTCGTAGAGATACCAGGCCCGGATGCGGCGCCGGTATTCCCGGTCGTCGATGACTCGGCTCCCTGGCCTCATGGTCACCCGGGCAAAAAAAACGCCGGCTCAAGGGCCGGCGCATGACGTCCGGGCGGCACTGGCCGGACCGGATGGATATCGGGAAGAGACTATTCCACGACCTCGATGCACGTCACCGGACAGCTCTCAATCGCTTCGTTGCAGTCGTCCACGGCATCCTCGGGAACCTCGTCGACGATGACAATGGCTTTTTCCTCGTCGTCCATCTCGAAGACTTCGGGACAGATGTCGGCGCAGACGCCGTCGCCGATGCACTCATCACGATCGATCTTGACCTTCATCGTTCTCACTCCTCCAAAGCGTTTGACTGTGACATCCGGAAGCAATTCCGGTTCAACCCCTGCGAAACAGTCCCCCTTATAGAGCAACGGGAAGGGAAAATCAATCACCTTTCACCGGCCCACGGATTTCACCCGATGCCATGGGGCTTTTTGCCTTCCCCGCGTTGGCTCGGAGGAAGGCCGGCGGGGATCAAAAAGACGCATCGTGTACAATACACCAGCGACCGCCGATGTCCCGCTCAAGAACGAGCAGGGTCATCCCCGAGGCCTCGGCCGGCCGCACCCCGCCGTCGCCTCCGGTGCCGCTCATGCCGGCCAGCGACCAGCGGGCGGCCACCGACATGGCGTGGATCGCCCCGGGAAAAGAATTGCCCAGCTCCGAGACCTCCATCCCGGAAAGGGGCTCGACCTCCAGGATCTCCAGGGTCAGCCGGCCCATGGCCCCCGGGTCGGGGTAGCGGCGGCGGTAGCGCTCCAGCAGCTGGTCCCGGCCGCGGGTCAACCCGACGGAGGAAACGAAAACGGCGTCCTGGTGATACCCGGAACAAAAGCCTTCCAGGTCACCGCGGTTCCAGGCCGCGGTCTGCTCGGCAATCAGCACCGCCACTGCCTGCCGGGCTTCGGCCCGCCGATTGCGGTACAGCAGCCGGTCCCAGAGGCTGACGCCCCGCGGCCCGACCCACTCGTGGTCCTGGGCGTAGGCCGGGTCGGCGAGCACCTCGTCGGCCGTGGCGAAACGGAAGCCCTCGCCCTCGAGCCAGGTAAAGAGCCGGTCCCATTCCTCGGCGCCGATGGCGTTGGCGTGGAGCAGCAGGATCTGCGGTACGTCGCGGTCGAAGAGCCGCCGGGCGGTGTTGCGGTAGTGCAGCACACAGAAATGCAGCATCTCGTGGTACTGCTCCACGATGCGCCGGCGGGCGGCTTCGTCCCCGTCCTGCCCCGCCTCGACCCAGCGCCGGGCGAAGTCGTAGTCACTGTTGTCGATGGTCACCGGCAGGTTGCGCTGACCACTCTCCGCGAGGTAGGCGCGCATCGCTTCCAGCTTCCCCGGCGTGTCCCCTTCGCGGAGCATGGGGTAGCGGAAGAAGCGCAGACCGCTCCCCCGCGCTTCGAGGAACGGCGCCAGCCGGCTGCGGGCCGCCTCGATATCGGCGATATAGTCGTCGGCAGGGGTGTTGTTGTAATTGAGGTGCCGGGCGGAATGGTTGCCCAGCTCGTGGCCCGCGGCCAGCCACTGCTCCAGCAGCTCGAGGTCGCCCTCGCGGCTGATGTTGTTCCAGGTGACCAGGCCCACCGCCGGGATGCCATGTTTCTCCAGGGCGGCGAGCAGGCCGTCGGTGATCCGCTGCCGCTCCGCCGGTTCGGGGTGCAGCGATCCGGCGGCGATGGGCAGGTCGTCCACGGTGACGAGCAGGGGGCAGCGACCGTCCCCCTCCGCCGCGGCGGGACCCGCGGCAACGAGGATGAGCAGCAGGGCGAGGATGGTGAGCCAACGCATGGCCATCCCCCTACATCTGCTTGTACTTGGTGCCGGCGCCGCCCTCCCGCGGGCGCCAGCGCGGCCCGAGGATGTCGGTGGTCTTGCAGTCGACACAGTTCGGCGGGTTGATCACCAGCTTGCCGTCCTCCACCTCGAAGACCCCCGCGGGGCACATCGCCGAATAGAACTCGGCCACCTCGGTGGGCACCTCCTCGCCGGCGGCGAGGTGCGAGGGGATGTCGTCACGGGTCTTGTTCCCCGACTTGTAGACCGCATCGATCTTGGAGATGGTCAGCGTGTTGTCCGGAGTGAACGGCATCGTCGGGCCCACGGTGCGCGGCTCCTTCTCGTCCGCTTCCACCGCGATGCGGCCGCCGGGGAACGCGCCCCCGGTGAGCATCATCATCCCCGCTTTCATCCCGCCGAGCCAGAACCCGGACTTGAACGCCGGGCGCATGTTGCGCGTCTTGTAGAGGTCGCTCTTGATGCAGCTGCCGGCCACCGCCTCGTCGAAGGAGGACAGCCCCGACGCGGAAACGTCGTCGGCCTTGAGCGCCTTGAACGCCGCCCGGGCGGCGAGGATGCCGGACATCATCGCGTAGTGCACCCCTTTCAATGAGGGAACGTCGACAAAGCCGGCGGCATCGCCGGCCAGCAGCAGGCCGTCGCCGTGCATCCGGTCGGGCAGGGCGTAGAACCCGCCCTCGGGGATCGTCTTCGCCCCCCACTCCAGCATCTCGCCGCCTTCGAGATAGGGCCGGATCAGCGGGTGGCCCTTCAGCTGCTGCAGCAGCACGTGCACGTCGAGGCCGTGCTGGCGGTAATCAAGCCCCACCACCAGGCCAATGGAGATCAGGTCCTCGGCCATGGGGTAGAACCAGCTGCCGCCGAAGGCGTCCTTCGGCAGCGGCCAGCCCATGGTGTGGATCACCTTGTCCAGCGGCTTCTTCACCTCCCAGACTTCTTTTACGCCCAGGGCGTAGATCTGCGGGTTCTTCGACCCCACCCCCTGCCAGCGGCGCCAGGCCCCGGCCAGGGTGCCCCGGGTGCCCTCGGTGAGCACGGTGATCCGCGACTCGATGTCCATCGCCGGCATGTGCGTGCTGCCCGGCGTGCCGTCCCGCTTGAGGCCGGCGGGCACGGTGCGCACACCCCGCACCGCCTGGCCTTCGGCCAGCAACGCATCGGCGGGGAACCCGGTGAAGAGGTTGACCCCCAGTTCCTCGGCCTTGCCGCCCAGCCAGCGCACGGCCTCGCAGATGGAGATGACGTAGTTGCCGTGGTTGTTCATCGTCGGCGGGGTGGGCAGTTTGGTCTGCCCCCGTTCCTTGAGCAGGTAGAGCGCCTCGCCGGTGACCTTCGTGCGGAAGGGGAAGTCGTCGTCCGAAAGGTCGGGGAAGAGCTCGCGGAAGGCTGCCGGGTTGATCACCGCCCCGGACATGCAGTGCTCGCCCAGGTTCTCCGCCTTCTCCAGGACGCCGATCTCCAGCTCGCCCAGGCCGCCGCCCGCCTCGGTGTCCTTCTTCACAAGAGTGGCCAGCTCGATGGCCCCGGCCAGGCCGGCCGGCCCGCCGCCGACAAAAACCACGTCAAGCGGCACGGCTTCCTCCCCGGGCGCCTCCTGGACGATCAGGTCGTCCTGGGCAAACTCGGGCTGGTAGTCGGCGGGCACGAACGAGGTCAGTGGCGATTTGGGGTCTTCCATGGCTCAACTCCGCTTATTGTTAAGAATGAAATAGTTATACCTTCTCCATACGTCAGGCCAATTTTTCACATCCGCGCTGGCCGTATCGTCCGCCGGTCAGGTGGCGAACCCCGGGTCCGCGGTCCCCTCACCACCGCTCTCCCCGGCCGGCCGCCCCATCACCTCGCCAAACCGCCGGGCGTAGGCGTCCTTGCCCCCCAGCAGGCCCGCGGTGACCGGGGCCGCCCGGCGGACCAGCGCCGACATGCGCGCCGCCAGGTCGCGGATGGCCCACTGGGCGTGGACGTCTTCCCGCAGGCGCGAGAAGTGGTAGAGCTCACGGAGGTTCATGCCCAGCGAGACCCGCCGCCGGTGGGCGTTGGTCAGCACGTAGTCCGCCGCCTCCACCACGGCGCCGCGTTCGGCCAGCGAGCGCCGCAACTCGGCCCAGCCCTCGGCGGTACGCTCGGCCAGTCCGAGCAGCTGGTCCTTGCGGCCCACGGATTCCACCTCGGGCGGAACGGTGACCCCCAGCCCCGGGTCGTAGGGCCCCCAGAGCTGCGTGCTCATGCGGTGCCGCTTGAGCTGGGCCATGGCGCTGGCGTCGAGGGTCAGTTCGAAGTGGAACAGCGCATCCTCGAAGGCCCGGGGCGGGCTGTCATACTCGGAAAGATGGGCCAGCGCCTGCCGGAAGAGCGATCGCCGGGCCCCGTCGTCCATCTGACCGGTCGCCGCCCGGCAGGCGGCCAGCGGCCCGCGCCCGGCAGAGAAAAGCAGCCCGGCGAGCACCGCGGCGTCCGGGTCGGCGTCGTGGGCCACCAGGGTCACTCCCCCGCCACACCCCTCGCTCTGTGCTCCGGCATCGACATCGGGCAGTTCCACGCCCGCCGCCGCCTGCTGCAGGTCCCCGGCGCCACGGGCGAAGAAATCGGTTTTCAGGGTCGCCCCGTAGGCCTCGGCAAAGGCCTCCTCGTCGGCCATGATGATCAGCGACGGCGCCACCTCCCGCGCCTCGCGGAAGAGGCCCTCGCCCAGCCGCCGCACCTCGTCCAGCGGCGAGTGGCGCAGGCGGCGGATGATCAGCTCGAGGTTGCGGGCATTGCCGGTGAAACCGAGCTGCCCGGCGGTGGCCAGCGAGACGGCGTAGCGCGCGTCCTCCTTGGCCAGGCCCTCGATCACGTTCCGCCCCCGTTTGGTCTTCGCCAGTTCCGGGTTCAGCGCCGTCTGCCGCTCGAGCAGCACCGGCAGCAAGTCGAAGTAGACCGCGTTCTGCCCGGCCACCAGCCCGGAGAAGACCTCCCGCTCCCGCTCGTCGAACTCGGCGGGCAGCACCGTGTCGCCGTCGAGGGTGATGTAGCGCTGGGATTTCTCGGTGAACGAACAGAGCCGGTGCCACTCCAGGGCCTCGATGGCCAGCCGGGAGAGGCCGAGGATGTCGAAGTTGAACACCGCGTGCTCGGCCACCGAGTGGTGGCCCAGCCCGAAGACGATGGCCCGGTTCGATTTTCGGGCCTTGGTCACTTCCCTGCGGGCCTTGCGCCGCAACGTGCCCACCGGGTCGGCGTAGCGGCTGATCCGGGCGTAGGCCGCGGAGATGCTCTCCGGGGTGAACTGGCCCTCACCGCCGCGCAGCACCTCGACGTCGCCGTTGTACCCGGCAAGCGTCACCTCCAGCGATGCCCAGTTCTTCCCCCCGGCGGCCTGCTCCATGCGGTGAGCCCCTCCCCGTTTCGATAGGAAAATGACGTCGAAAGACGGTCTTCAATGATTATAGAGGATGCGGTGGGGATTGGGAAATGCCGCGCGTCACGGCAGGAACGGCGGATCCTGGTGGAAGTTGCCGAAGGCCAAGCGCGCCCCTGCCCGGTACGGCCACTCCTCGAAAACCAGGAAGCTCATCCGGTCGATCTGTTCCAGCACGTTCCCGTCGTAGTTCCACGTTTTCAGCCGTGCCGGGTTGTCCGGATGCGGACCGGGCACGGTG
>Ga0180430_10000895_pt1 | contig 31117 bp, 18 predicted proteins | sample SS_ome_9_FD_132999 | JGI IMG/M metagenome (GOLD analysis project Ga0180430, IMG submission 132999) | Hypersaline lake sediment archaeal communities from the Salton Sea, California, USA - SS_1_S_2 metaG | ecosystem: Environmental > Aquatic > Non-marine Saline and Alkaline > Hypersaline >... | reverse complement strand
ACCCTGAAAAGCGACAAAGGCCCATTCGTCACAATAATCGACGGCAACCGGACAGGAACGACGGTTGTCTTTCAAAATTACGAGGGTTCCGATTCTGTGATCGACGGATTCACAATCACGAACGGTTATATGGTATTCAACCACCCGGGGGGCGGCATCCGGTGCCGGTGGGCGGCTCCAACGATCACGCACAACCGGATCGTCTCGAACGAGGCCGGTCACGGCGGTGGGATCGCCTGCTGGGACGCGTCGCCCGTCATCTGCCACAACACCATCGCCGACAACCTGGCTTACGGACAGCAATACAGCTCAGGCGGAGGGATCGAACTGAATTTCTTTGCCAACCCGACGATCACGGAGAACGTGATCGAGGGGAACAAAGCCCCCTTCGGCGGAGGAATCTACTGCGGTCCCTATTCTCGCCCCACGATTGCGCACAATCGCATGAACGGCAATTACGCCGGGCGTGAAGGAGGTGGATTAAAAATCAATGATTCCGACCCGGAGATCACGAGCAACGAATTGATCGGCAATATCGGCCTGAACCTGGGTGGCGGTATTTGTTGCATCGACGGCGATCCGATCATCTCGAATAACATCGTTGGCGCCAACCTCTCTCCCCGAGGCGGAGGTCTCTACTGCAAGGATTCGGTTCCTTATCTCATTCACAACACGATCGCCGAAAACGAGAGCTCCGACGGAGCAGGAGGCCTCGAGCTCGTGGGGTGTTACCAAATCCTGGGGAGAAATACGATCCTGTCCTCCAATACCGGCCTTCAAGGCCCCGAAATCTATCTGTACGGGAGCGCGGCCAACAACTCCTTTATTTATCTCGATAGTGTCATCGTAGAGGGAGGTTGGGACGAGATCGAAGTGGAAGCGGGGAGTCACTGTTTTCTTCAAGGAAACGGAATCACCAATGCCGATCCCCTCCTGGCCGATCCGGCCAACGGTGACTTTCACCTCACCGCCGACTCCCCGGCCAGGGAGAGTGGCCAGCTCTTCGCCAACGGTATCCCCTGGAAAGATTTCGAAGGCGATCCGCGCGTGCCCGCATCGACCGTCGATATCGGAGCTGACGAGTATTACACCCACCTTTACGCACTGGGTGACGTGATCCCCCGCAACGCGATCGACGTGAAGTTGGTGGGGACACCAGGGCTGGGCGGGGTCAGGATCATCACCGGCGCAGGTGTCCGCCAGCAGCCACTCCCCACGATTCATGGAGATTTCCACCTCGAAGGGCCGATAAGGATCTTTACCTTTGGTCCGATCCCCCAGAACGGCATTTTTTCCTACACCCTGACTGTGCCCGTTTCCTGGAATCCGGGAGACCATCCCCCTTTCCAGGCGCTCGTCGGAGAGTGGGGTAATCCGGACACCACACTCTCGAACTTGATGGTCATGTTCGTTGAGTGATCCCGAACCCGGCCGTTCTCGAGACTCGGAACTCAAAGTCACCACCAACAAAAGGGCGATCTCGACGGGGACCTCGATTTCCGGTTCGCCGCCGAGTGGACCGACAAGCCCTAGCGCAACCCGATCACCGCCAGGCAGCGCGCGGCGGTCTCCTGCCAGTTGAGATTCTCGAGGGCGTAGTTGCGCGCCACGTCGGCCATCTTGGCGGCGCTCTCGCGGTTGTCCCAGATGCGATCGATCGCCGCCACAAGCTGCTGGCGGTTGCCCGGATCGACGAGAAGACCGGTCCGGCCGTGCTGCACCATTTCGGGCGCGGGGCCGCAGCGCGACGCCACGACGGGCAGTCCCGAAGACATCGCCTCGGCCAGGGTCAAGCCGCTTGCCGTGTCGGTCAGCGCCGGCTGTACGAGAACGGACGCGGTGGCATAGAGATTGGACATGGCGTCATGGCTGACCTGGTCGGCCAAAAACAGGCCGGGCCGTTCACTGATCATCGACAGGATCCGCCGCCGGTAGCCGAAACGGCTGCCCATCAACGACCCCATCCCGGCGAAGGCCGTTCCCAGAAGCGATTCGCGCGGACTCCGCTCCCCCTTGCCCACGAGGATGCAGTCGGCGTCGGGATAGCGTTCCCTGAGAGAAAAAAAAGCATCGACGAGGACGTGGACACCCCGCTCGGGCGACAGCCGCCCCACGTAGAGGATCCGGTGGCGCGACCGGAGCTGGTTGGGCCGGAAGAGAGCGGTGTCGACACCGTCGTGAACCACGTGGAGCCGCTCACTCAAGGCGGGGAATCGGGCGGCGATCCGCTGGGCGAGGATCCTGTGAGGGCAGATCACGGCATCGATGAGCGTGAGATATTTGGCAAATCGTAGTGGAGCGACCGAGAGCCAATCGGTCCGCTCGAACATGACCAGACGGGCCTCGGGATTGTGTTCCTTGAAGAGCGGCGCCCACTGGGGGCACGATCCAAAGGCGATGCAGGCGGCACTCTGCTCGGCGCAGAGACGCGCCGCCTGCCGGGCGTAGGTCCGGTCCCGGTAAAATCCGAAATAGGGACCGGGCGAGCCGGGGATCAGGGCGTGCAGCCGGGAGAGAGGCCCCAGCACATACCGGTCGAAGGGCGAATCGATCTCAACGGCCCGCACATCGCCATCAGCTTCCGATCGGTCCTGTGCGCTGCCGGCCGTCCCCCGTCCGCCGACCACGACGATCCGATATCCGCCCGGCACATTGCTCGAAAGGTTGTCGAGAAGGGTGTCCCGCGACCCGCTGTGGAAGAGGGTGGAGGGTCTGGACGGGATGCCGACGACGACGATCCTATTTCTTTCGTCCCGGGCGATCACCCACCAGCCTCCGGAAGATCAGGCGCAGAGTGGCCTTGAGCACCCTCGACACCCTGAGCTTTGTTCTCTGGCCCCGTTTGAGATCGTACCTGAGGATCAGGGGGATCTCGTAAAAGCTCAAACCCCGTCCCTTCATGCAGATCAGGATTTCGGGAACAACCGTAAAGCCATGCTCCTTGAGGCTATCGACTCCGCCCTCGCCCAGGCCCTGGCGCAGGGCCGACATCCTGAAACCCCGGAACGATCCCGTATAATCGGAGACCTCCTCGATGGGAAAGCAGATGTGAAGAGACCAGTTGCAGATCCCGGCAAGATACCGCCGCCAGCGCGGCGCGCCCCACTCCCCGCCGCCGCGGCGGTAGCGCGAGGCGATCACCACATCCTGGCCGTCGAGGAGCTTGTCGTAGATTCCGAGAATGTTCTGCGGCTGATGGGCCGAATCGGCATCGAGGGTGACCACAAAATCATCGGAATCGGCATCCTCGAGGATCCGTCCGAGCCCCGAGCGGAGCGCCGCGCCCTGGCCGAGGTTCTTCTCGTGAGTCACCACCTCGAGGGGCATCTTGTCCTCGAAGGCGGCAAGGACCTCGCCCGTTTTGTCGACCGAGGCGTCGTCGACAACGATCACCCGGTATTCGAGATCGGCGCCGTCGAGCACCTTGCGCGTCTCCTCCAAGAGGGCGCCGATGTTCTTTTCTTCGTTGAATGCAGGAATCGAAATATAAATCATCGATGGATCCCCTCTCGCCGGGGTTCTGTTCTTGACTAATTGATCAAGAAATCATTGAGGATTCACCCGGTTTAGTCAACGTCTTTATTGACTTCTCCACGGGAGCCATTGCGCCGATTCAGGCGCGATCGGATTCGAAAGGGTGGGGAAAAATTCCTTGCCAAATACTTATAATCCCCTAATATTCACGCAACTTCATAAGGAGGTTGGACACCATGCGGGTGAGGGACTTCTTTCAAGGCCCAGACCTTCAGAGGAACCGGGGGCGAACCCGGCGGTTCTTCCAGAAAGGGTTTTTCCGCTCTAAAAACGACCGTGCCCAAGGTTGGGGCTGGCTGATGAACCGCGACTTTCTCAAGCGTTCATTTCAATTTCCCTGGAGCACCCAGACCGACAAGAGAGTACACCCTCCAGTTATGGACAAAGAGACGGTAACCCCCAAGGATCTCTTCGAGAAATGCCGCAAATTCACTCGAGCCACGGAGGTCAAGAAATCGGGCGTCTACCCCTATTTCTGCCCGATCCAATCGTCCCAGGAACCTGAGATCGTTCTCGACGGGCGAAAGATGCTCATGCTCGGGTCGAACAGTTATCTCGGCCTCACCACCCACCCCAAGGTCATCGGCGCCGCTCTCGCGGCCGTACAGCGCTACGGATCGAGCTGCGCGGGGTCCCGATTTCTCAACGGGACGCTTGAAATTCACGAGCAGCTCGAAGAACGGCTCGCGGAGTTCGTCGGCAAGGAACAGGCGATCGTCTTCACCACGGGATTCCAGACCAACCTCGGAACGATTTCGACCCTCGTGAGCAAGGGCGACCGAGTCATCACCGACAAGGTCGACCACGCGAGCATCATCGACGGCGCCCGCCTCTCCTACGGCCGCATGCTGCGCTTCAACCACAACAGCGCCGAGGACCTGGAACGCGTTCTCGCCAATTGCGACGGCAAGGGCGGACGGCTCGTCGTTGTCGACGGTGTGTTCAGCATGGACGGCGACATCGCCGATCTTCCCGCCATCGTCGAGGTTTCGGAGCGTTGGGGCGCGCGCGTCATGGTCGACGACGCCCACGGCATCGGGGTCATGGGCCCCATGGGACAGGGTACGACAGAGCACTTTGGACTCACCGACCGCGTGGCGCTGATCATGGGAACCTTCTCCAAGTCCTTCGCGTCGATCGGCGGATTCGTGGCCGGCGACAACGAGGTGATGGAGTACGTGCGCCACCACTCGCGGTCGCTGATCTTTTCGGCCAGCCTGCCGCCGGCGCAGGTCGCCTCCGTTCTGGCCGTGCTCGACATCATCAAGGAAGAACCGGACCGCCTCGACAGACTCTGGGACAACACCCACTACCTGCGAAACGGGCTCGACAGCCTCGGTTTCGACACGGGCTGCACCGAAACGCCGATCATCCCCGTCATGATCGGCAAGGACATGCTCTGCTTTCAGACCTGGCTGGCGCTCAGGGAAGAGGGAATCTTCGTCAACCCGATCATCACCCCCGCCGTCCAGCCGGGCCAGGCACTGATCCGGCTGAGCGTCATGGCCACCCACGAACGCCGCCATCTCGATCGAGGCCTCGAAGTTTTTGAAAGGGTCGGCAAGAAGCTGGGACTCATCGAGTGACACCATCGATCACCGTTCGGCCCGTGCGCTCGAGGCATGAACGAAAGGCCTTCGTCAATCTCGCCTATCGCCTCTACGCCGACGATCCGCACTGGGTGGCGCCCCTCGTGGGAGACGTTCTCGAAAAACTCGATCCCAGGCGGCATCCCTTTTACACGCACAGCAAGGCAGAGGCTTTCCTCGCCAGGGAGGGCGACCGGATCGTGGGCCGCGTGGTGGCGCTCGTCAACGAGGAGCACAACAAAATCCACGGAGAAAAAACGGCCGGATTCGGATTGATCGAATTCGAACAGAGAGACGCCGTAGCCCAGAGCCTGATCGCCGCCTGCGCGCGCTGGGCGCGCGATGAGGGAATGGAGATCTTGCGCGGCCCCTTCAACCTCTCGACCAACGAGGACTGCGGAACCTTGATCGACGGATTCGGTCTCCCGCCGGCGGTGATGATGCCCTACAACCCGCCGTGGCACGCCACGCTCCTCACAGCAGCCGGCCTGAGGCAGGCGAAGACGCTTCTCGCCTACAGCATCGAAGAGGACTCGGACAGCTTCGACCGGCTCAGGAAGCTCGGCGGACGCCTCCTCGAAAGAGGCGGCCTGTCGATCCGGCCCTTCGATAAACGCCGGTTCGATGAGGAGGTCGCCTGCACGCGGGCGATCTACAACGATGCCTGGGAGGCCAACTGGGGCTTTGTGCCCATGACCGATGAAGAGTTCGAGTGGCAGGCCCGCAAGCTCAAACCGGTCCTCGTGCCCGACATGGCTCTCTTCGTCGAAAAGGAGGGCGAGAGTCTGCCCGTCGCCTTCAGTCTGAGCCTGCCCGATTACAACCAGGCGCTCATCTCGCTTCGCGGACGGCTCTTCCCCTTCGGGATCTTCAAGTTCCTTCTGAAACGAGGGAAGATCGACGCGGTCCGGGTCCTCACCCTCGGCGTGCGCAAGGGATTTCGCGGTCTCGGCATCGACGGACTCCTGATCCACAAGACCGTCGAAAACGGGCTGGCCAGGGGGTACGTCCACGGCGAGCTCTCGTGGATTCTCGAGGAAAACGAATCGGTGCGCCGCGTGGTGGAGAAGATGGGCGCCAAGGTTTACAAGAAGTACGCCATCTGGGAGGCGGCGGTGGAGGATTTCGCCCGGTGAAAGCCTTTGTCACGGGAGCGACGGGATTCGTGGGCAGCCATCTGGCCGAAGGGCTCCTCGCCGAGGGGTACGAGGTGGACGCCCTCGTGCGTGCGCCCGAACGCGCGAGCTGGCTCGACGGGATGCCCGCCGTGCGAAAGATTGCCGGGAGCCTCGCCGACCGGGATCGGATCGAGCGCGCCGCGGCGGGCGCCGATCTGATCGTTCATTCGGCCGGGCTCGTCAAGGCGCGCACCGAGGCCGACTATTTCAGGGCCAATGCCGACGGCACGCGCAACGTGCTCGACGCGGCGCTCAGGGCGGGTCGGCAGCTCAAGCGATTCGTCCAGATCTCGAGCCAGGCCGCTGCCGGACCCTCGCCCGACGGGCATCCGATCACCGAGGACGAGCCGCCGCGGCCGATCACCCCCTATGGCCGGAGCAAGCTCGCCGGGGAGAAGATCGTTCTCGAACACAAGGCCGACCTTCCGGTCACCATCATCAGGCCGCCCGCCGTCTACGGCCCCCGGGACCGGGACATCTATATCTATTTCAAGCTCGCCGCGCGCGGGATCGTGCCCGTCACCGGTTCGCTGAAGAGACGGGTTTCGCTCGTCCATGTGGCCGACCTGGTGAAGGGGATATTGGCGGCGGCCGCGAGCGAGGCCGCGGCGGGCGAAACCTATTTCATCACGAGCGGCAACTACGATTGGGACGAGCTCTCGGCCGGCGTGGCGCGCGCCGTGGGACGGGGCAGGCGCATCGCGATCCCCGCCGCGCTCCTTCGCGGTGTGGCGGCGCTCTGCGACGTGGTCGGTTTCGCGACCCGCCGCGCCATGACCCTCAACGGCCACAAGGCGCGCGAGATCCTGCAGGATGCCTGGAACTGTTCCCATGGGCGCGCCGCGGAGCACTTCGGCTACGAGCCCGCGTGGGATCTCGAAGGGGGTTTGGCGCAGACCGCCGAGTGGTACAGGACGGAGGGGTGGATCTGATGCACACCGCGCCTCACGATGGGCACGCCGAGCGCTGCCTCGAACGGGCAACCGCTCTCCGGCCGGTCGACACGGCGACGCTTTTCTACATTCTTCTGTCGGGAGCCCTGGCGGCGATTTTCCTCTATCCTTCGCCGGTGGGCGGACTCCTTGCGCTCGTTCATGGCGCCGCCGCCCTAACGCTCCCCTTCGTGCTCCGCTTTGTGGAACGGCGGGGCAGCCGATGGATGAACTTTTTCCGGGACTGGTATCCCACGCTCATCTTTTTCGCGCTCTACGAGGAGACCGCCCTCATCAACACGGGGAGTTTCGTGCCCTCTCTCGATCCGTGGCTCTCGCGCATGGACGACCTGATCTTCGGCGCCCAGCTCTCCGAGGTCTTGCCCGAGCTCCTGTCGCCTGTCTGGTTCCAGGAGTGGATGGCAGCGTCTTACTTTTCCTACTACCTCATCATCCCCGGCGCGGGCCTCTATCTCTGGTTCCGGAACAGGGAACGATTCACGAGGTACATCTTTACCGCGGCGGCCTGTTTCTACTTTTGCTACCTCCTCTTCATCCTTCTTCCCGCCGGCGGGCCGCAGCAGTTTTTGACCGACGGGCGCATCCACTGGGACGGGATCGTTTTTGGCCCCCTGCTCACCGCCATGCTCGGCACCCTCGAGGTCGACACGGGCGCATTCCCCAGCTCCCACGTGGCGATCACGCTGATCTCTGTCCTCTTTCTCTGGAAGGAACGGGGCCGCGCCAAGTGGATCGCTACCGTTTTATTTTTCGGTCTTTTTCTGGCCACCGTCTACGGCGGCCCCCACTATGCGCTCGATCTCCCGGCGGGGCTCGCCGTGGGATTCGTTTTTGTGGCTATCTCGAATCGTCTTTACGGCGCCCTCGACCGCGCCACGGAGAATGGCAGGTGAGACGCAAAAAACCATTCGACACAGAACTCGCCAGACAGGAGATGGTGCGGAATCAGATCGCGCGGCGCGGATTCACAGACGAGAGGCTCCTGACCGCGCTCGGCAGAGTGCCGCGCCACGAATACGTTCCCGCCGAGCAGATCGAGTCCGCCTACCGGGACGGCCCCCTCGCGATCGGCCGGGGCCAGACGATCTCGCAGCCCTACATCGTCGCCTACATGACCAACGAGCTGGCACTGAGCGGGACGGAGAGGATCCTCGAGATCGGCACCGGATCGGGTTATCAGACGGCGGTGCTCGCCGAGCTCGCCGGCGAAGTCTTCACCGTCGAGGTGATCGATGAGCTCGGTCAGAGGGCGCGCGCCCAGCTCGAGAAGGCCGGATACGAGAACATCTCCTTCAAGATCGGCGACGGCCGTCTCGGCTGGCCCGAGGAGGCGCCCTTCGACGGCATCATCGTCACGGCCGCCGCGGAGCGATGGCCCGCCGATCTGCCCTTCCAGTTGAAGGAGGGCGCCTCCATGATCATTCCCGTGGGCGGCGGCATGCAGAGCCTCGAGCGCGTCACCCGGCGCGGCGACAGGTTTGACAGGAAGAGGCTGATCTCGGTGCGCTTCGTGCCCCTTGTCTGACTGCGCGCTTTACTGACGAACGCGTTCACCCGACGTGAGGTGGTATCAGCGCTCCATCCCATCGATCGATTTTCGCAGGTAGGGGAGAAGGGTTCTGGCCGCGATCGCATGCCCTTCACTGTTGGGATGCTGGTCGTATCGAGACACCCAGAGAGAGCGTGCGTCGTGACCCTCGAATCCGGGCGTGAGTGAAAAAACGGGGATATCTCTTTTGGCGGCGAATTTTTCGATCTCGTCTTCCACCTCTTGAAACTCGTAATCGCGCAGGTTGTAGAGCAAGGGAAAGATGATCAGGTGAAAGGGGATGCCATTGTTTTCGCAGTGAGCCGAAATCTTGCGCAAAGCGGCTTTCTGTCTCCTCCACGCGATCCGTTCTTCGGCCGAACCGAGGTAAGACGAAACCAGTTCCTCCTTGAACCGGTTCGAGAATTCCTGCCAGGCGAGTTTGTTGTAGAGATAACTCAGCAGTTTCGAGGTACCGTAGAGAGGCAGCCCCTTGTACTTCTTCATGATGGGGTCGATGATTTCCTTGTTCCTGTGGACAGCGGTTTTGAGATCGGTCCCATCTCTGAGAAAGAAGATCGCAAAAACGGCGTGCGGCTTGTACACCGGCTGGAGGACCCGGAGATAACGCTCCCAAAAATAGGGACTCGTGCCCCCCTTTCCGGCATTGAAAATATGAATCCTACTCGACGATCCCTCGTCGATTCTCTCCCCGTTCAGCAAGATCTCGAGCCGGTCACTGAACCGGTCGCCCATCTCGACGTGCGCTCCCTCGGTGAAGGAATCTCCCAGAAAGAGGACACGGGTAAAATCTTCCCCGTAGATTTCGGCGTCGATCTTGTCTTCCCGGAAGCGCTGCCCGGCGATCACGGCGCGGCTGTGTTTCTCCTCGTCTCCCGTCTTGGGCTTTTGCTGATCCCAGATGATATCGGTGTCGAGTTCGAGACTCGAAATCGGAGCCACTCTGAACAGGATTTCAGCGAGACAGAGCGTGATCGCTGTCGAGGCGAGAACGAGTATGAGTTTCTTGAGGACCGGTTTCATGAATACTCTATAGATTATCGAGAAGGTGGGTTGCCCGTTCTTCGAAGGGCGTGCCGGCGGCCATGTCGACCGTCTCGGCGCAGAGGCGCCGCGCCTCGGTCAGGCGCTGTCCGGCGGCGAACTCTTCGATCGTCTCGACGGCGGTGCGCATCTCCCTGACCGACTGCAGCTCGCCGTTCAGCTCGATCTCGCTCTTGCCGATCCGTCCCTCGAGCCAATCGAGGATCAGACGGTACTCGGGAGCGCGCACACCCGCCTTGCCGTCGACGGTGACCGCCTCGAGCCGATCGCTGATGCGATCGAGATATTTCCTGAATCGTTCCGGTTCGTTGTCGTCGATCGCCTCGAAGGCCGACTCGATCCTGTGCTCGATCCAGAGGCAGTCCTTGTAGCCCTTGTTCTTCTCGAGAAGGGCGAGCTGCCGCTCGGCGTCCTTCGACTCCGCACAGGACGTGAATTCGGAACGCAACAGATCGAGAAGACGGAATGCGCCGAGATAGTTTCCGGCCTGGGCGCGCTCCTCGGCGAGCGTCAGCAGGCCGGCGGCCGCTGCGCAGATCCGAACGAGCTCTTTCTGGGCGAAGCGCACGTCGGGATGAGAGGGATCCATCTTCTCGAAGGGTTTGTAGATCTCGTAGGCTTCCGCGTACCGGCCGGCGGCGAGCGCTTGCGACGCCCGGGGAAACTCCTCGCGGCAGAGAGCGATCTCGCGAAGATGGCGCTTCTTGATCAGCTCCTCCAGGGGCTGGTCGAGATAGGATCCGTGCCTTTTGCTCCACTCCGGATTGCCTTCCCAGACGACCTTGCCGTTCATGTCGATGAGCTTGATGTGGGGCAGGCCCACATGGGGAATGGCATAGTCGTTGATCGTCTTGTGGCGATAGTCGAGCGCCACCGGGTAGGGCATGCCCTCGGTGTCGACATAGTTCTTGAAGTCGGCGGGCCGGTCGTTGGAGACGATGAGCAGTTCCACATCGAGGCCCGCAGTGGTTTCGGTGATTTTTTCGAAGAGAGGCAGCGTGGGCAGAGATCTCTCCTGATAGGTGGTCCAGAAGGCGAGGATCACCACCTTGCCCACGAGGTCGTCGAGGGTGACCTCCTCCCGGTTGTGCCAGAGAAGAATCTTGAGGGGGGGCGGAAACTCGCCGCGGTAATAGGTCTCGCCCGGCGCGGCGCGTTCGATCGAGCCGATGTCGACGAAGTCGGAGGTGAAGCGGCGCTTGATCCTGCGGTAGGGCAGACGCCAGTTGCGTTCGAGGTAGCGGATGTTGCGGTACTCGGCGCAGCCGCGGCCGACGAGAATCCCCATCTGGCCGCGCAGGTCGGCGGGATTCTCGAACTCGAGCTCCTCGAGAAGCTCGCCGTTGAGGCTGACCTTGAGTACGTTGCCCCTCACATCGACACGCAGGCTGCTCCACTCGGCGGGAGAGATATAGACCGGCACATGGCGCCGGATGAACCAGGCCCCATCAAAGGAGGCGATGTCCAGATTGCCGTCGTGCTTGAGCAGAACGGCCTGAAAGCTGTCCTTGTTGCGCACGCCGAAGCAGATCCCGTAGAGATCGCACCCCTCGGGCGCCCGCGCCTCGGCCTCGAGAGAAAAGTCGCCCGGCACCGGCGTATCGAGGAAGAAGAGCTTGTAGGGGATCGTCTTTTCCCTCTTCGCACCGCCCGTGGTCGACGCGCCCTGAGGGGCGGCCACGTCGGCGTCGGTCACCGTTCCCACGAGGTGTTCGTCTTCCACGGTGAACTGGCCGCTGATCTCCTCGCCCCACCATCCGTCGAGATTGGTCTCGTTGAAGACGACCTGCCACTGCTCGAGCGACTTGCCGCTCTCCTCCTCCACGTCGAGATAGAAGTCGCGCGCCGCGATGGAGGGATTTTCGGCCACGGCGAGCTCGCGCGCCGTCTCGAGCGCCTTGAGGTAGAGGCCCTGTTCGCGGTACCCCTCGGCCACGGCAAGCAGGTCGGCTTCGAGCTGCTCCCTGATCTTCTTGAAACGGTCGGCCAGAGGATCGAGTTTCTCGATCCGAATCGCCGCTTCCTTCAGCCGCGGGTCGGTACCGATCCCGTGAAATTCCGATTGGGTGAGAAACTTTCGCAAGGTGCCCACGGCGCGATCGCTCTCGCCCAGTTCCTCGAGAACGCCGGCCAGTTTCCAGAGGATCTCGGGATCGTTGGCGATCTTCTTGAGCGCCTTCTCGTAGAAGAGCTTGGCCTTTTCGAGGTCGCCGCCGTCGATGAGCTCATCGGCTCTCGCCTCGTACTGCCGGCCCACCTCGGCGCGGCCCATGTACTCGTCATAGACCTGGAGGATGAAGGCCTTGAAAACCTTTTCGAAGTCTTCGAAGGTCTCGATCCCCTCGATCTTGGGCCGCTCGATGAGAAACTTGACGAAGCGCTCGAGATGATCGACGCCGCCCACGTACATGGCGCGGTAGTCGTTGAGAGCCCGGCGGAAGACGTACTTGCCCTCGTCGTTCTCGTAGTTGTAGAGGAAATAGACGATCCCCCACCCGTAGGGATAATAAATCCTGTAGTCGTCGACCTTGCAGGCGATGATGTTGGCCAGATTCGGTGGCTTGGGGCTGTTGAGATAGGTAACGAGCGGCTGGAGCCGGTGCGGGGCGACGAGGTTCCACTCGATACGGTTGTTCGACTTCAGCCGGATCCCCTCGAAGAAGGACGCCAGCCCCTCGTTGAGCCAGGGCGGGACGCCCGACCCGGGAGCGATGTTGACGAAGTGGTGGCTCACCTCGTGGGAAATCGTCTGGATCAATCCCTGAAGCGTTCGCGACGGTTCGATGCTGGCGCGCCCGTCGTCGGCTTCCTGATTGCCGCGCGGATCATAGGTCACCACCGCGCTGCCGTTGTAGTAGCCGCCCGCCCACTCGACGCTCGGCTTGCCGATCTCCATGAACTCTGCCCGGTCCTTGAAGATCTTGACCTGAATGTGGGGCGCGTCGCCCCCCTTGGTCTTGTACTGGTAGAAGGTGCGAAAAAAAACGTCGAGCTGTTCGAGGGCGAGGGCGGTGACCTTGAGCAGCACGTAGCCCCCGTCGGTGATGACCGTGTAGTTGTCGAGCTTTTCCTTCCAGGCCGTGTCCCACGTGGAGTGGCGGGCGTTCTGTTTCTCCACCCACTCGCTCGTCACGTCGTTGAAGATGTCCTCCTCGCCAAAGAGCCTGTCGGCGGCGAGCTCATTGCCCCCCTCCGTCTCGATCTGGCGAAAGGCCGCGCGCGCCTCCTCGCTCTCCGGGGCGAGATGGATCACCTCTTCGAAGATCATCTTCGCCTCGTGGAATCGGCCCTTCTTGAGATGCTCGGCGCCCAGCTTGATCAGGCGGCGCAAGTGGGCGCGGCGGTAGCTCTCCACCTTTCCGAGATAGGGATCCTTTTCCTTGAGCGCTTTCTCGAAGAGGCGCTGCGTCTTGCGCATCTCGGGAGGGAGCTCCCTGATCGGCGCCGCCCGGTCGACGTAGCAGCCGAGATAATAGACTTCCTCATCGCTGTCGCCCCTCGATGCGGCGACCTCGGCAAGACCCGCCATGGCATGCAGGTTGCCCGCGTCGCGCTCGAGCACACTCTTGAAGGCGTCGCGCGCCTCGACGAGGCGGCCCGCGGCCTGATGGTCGAGCCCCGCCTTCAGCCGGCGCTCCACGTTGGCCCGCTCCGTCGAGCCGGCCGTGGCCGTTGCCAGAAGACCGAGGAGCACGATAACCAGACTCGCGATGAGGGGCATGCTTTTCGATTGAAATGATTGTGCTGAAATCGCTATCACCTGCCGACAATTATGTTGAAAGCCCTGGGTGCGCGGGCCTGGGAGAGTCTCGGGCGAATTTTCACTTCTCGCTGGTCTGCAGTTCAATCTCTTTTTTGAATTCTTTGCCTTCCTTCACAGATAGCGTCTGTGACCAGGACTTGTAACCTTTCGCCTTGATTTTCAGGGAGTATTTGCCGGCCATCAAGTTGGGAAAGCTGACGATACCGAGGTTTCCGGTGACGCGGCGCAGGGAGAGCTTGCCCGGTCCGCCCCTGATCTCGACGTCGGCGCGGCACGAGACGCCCCCCTCGCCGCGCACGCGGATCTCGACTTCGCCCAGATTGCGCAGGGTGATCGTCTTCGACACGTTGCGGCCCTGGGCGAGTTTGACCCTCACCGGTTCGACGACCGGCCTGTTCACGTCGCCCACGAGGATCTCGTAGACACCCGCGTCGACGTCGGTGAACAGGAACCGTCCCTTGTCGTCGGAATGGCGCGACCAGGTTGGGGTGCGCGCTTTTCGTTTCTTTCCCTCGCGCGGCGTCTCCTTGACCCACCTTCTCAGGTAGACGGGAACGTGCACCACGGGCGAGCCGCCTCCGGCCGCCACGCGCCCCTGGATCGATCCGCCCCTGTCGAGTGTGAACGACAGGAACGGAACGCCGTATCCCGAGGCCATCACGAAACGGCGCGGTTCGCTGGCGCGGTATCCCTTGGCCGTGACGCGCATGATGACCTCGCCCGGCTCCATGTCTTCGATGAGAAAGGTCCCGTCGGCAGAGCCGAAGTTGCGCGACGGGCCCCGGAATCCGCGCCGGGAGTTGACGATCTCGTCGGTCGATCGGAAGTCGTTGGCCACCTTCATCCACTCGACGCGAAACCGCTCCACCGGCCGCGACGTGGCGTAGTCGATGACCTGGCCCATGAGGGCGACCCGCGGGGAGAGGACGGCCGTCACCGGCTGATCGTCGGGAGAGAGGCCGGTCAGCACCTCGCTGTCATAGCCGTGGCGCTTGAAGCTGAGGATGAGGGTGTCGTCGGGCCTGAGGCCGGAGAGACAGAAAGCGCCGGTCTCGTCGGTGCGGGCACTCCCCCTGAACCGGGAATAACCGAGCTTGCGGACGATGTCGTACTCGAAGGGGGTGGGCCGGTCGACATGGCTGTCGAGAGCGCGCTTGATCCGCTGACCGAGAGTGTTTCCGCGAGGAGGGTCCCTTTTCTTTGGAGTTTTACTTGGAGCTTTTTTCTCGTTCTGACGCCTTGCTTTCCCGTCGCGCCGCGAAGATTTCGGATTCGCCCCCGCCGGTTTGGCGGGCGTCTCGAGGGTGAAATCGATGGCCGTGACGAGCACGTCGTCGAGGGGCGCGCCCCCCAAGTCGAACACTTCTCCGCGCAGGATCACGCCGTCGGTGAGCTTGAGATCGTTCTCGTGATCATCGCCCTCCTGGAGGAAGACCTCGACAGCCGCGCAGCGCAGCGAGCCCTTGGTGGCCGACAGCGTGTACTTGCCCCCAGCCAGGCCGCTGAAGCGGAATCGGCCCTCCCTGTCGGTGATCGCCATGGGCACGGCGTCGTTGTAGCGCATCAGAACGCCCTTGATGCCGTCGAGGGTCACCCGCGCCGCGGGGAGAGGATTGCCGTCGGGCCCGAAGGCGACTCCGTGGATCGCCGCCGGTTGCTGGAGCCTGAGCTCGAGATCGTCGAGGATCGCCCCCTCGGCGACGATGAGCCGGTCGAGCGAACCGGGCGCGCTCCCCTTGCCGCAGGCGATCAGCGTGAAGGGGATGCCTCCCTCGATCCCGCCAATCGTGAAGAGGCCCTCGCCGTTGGTCTTCGACTCGAGAGCGCGCTCCCCGTAATTGGTTCCCTTCAGGACGATCACCCTGGCGCCCGCCGCGGGACGTCCCTCGGGATCGAGGACCTTGCCCGAAGCGCCGCTCTCCGCCTTGAGATAGATCTCGATCAGCTTTTCCGTTCCCTGCGCGTTCCCGGCGGGCTCGGGGATCGCCGTGGTGTACCCCTCGGCGGACGCCTCGAGGCGGTAGCCGCGGCGCGAAATCGATTCGAACAGAAAGCCGCCCTCGTCGTCGGTCTCGGTCTCGCGGGAGAGGAGATCTTCCCGCCCCCCGGGGCCCCAGGAGCGCATCGTGTAGTTCACCGTGGCTCCTGCGAGGGGCTCGCGCGTTCCGAGAGCAAGCACCCGTCCCTCGATCTCTCCGCCGGGGCGGAGCTCGACGGTGACGAAATTCTCCGACTCCGTCGAGAGCCTGATCCCGCCGTGGTGTTCGAGATCGTAGGTCTCGCAAAAACACTCGAGCGAAAGGAGCCCCTCGGGAAGGTTGGCGAGGCGGAATCGCCCCCCATCGTCGGTGCGTGCCTCGATCACGTCAAAGCCGTGGCGCGCGCGGACGAGCACGCCGGCCACGGGACGGCCCGACTCCTCGTCGAGCACCTCGCCGTCGAGGGCGGCGCCCGTGGCGAGGGTGATCGTGAGATCGTCGCCGGGCAAAACAAGATTGGCGAAAAAAGGCGCAAAGAGAACCTTGCTCACACTCAGCCGGAAGGCGCCCTCGGCCGGAAGGGGGATCGAGAAGGCACCCTCCTTGTCGCTCTCCGTGGTGCACTCGTAATTTGCGCCGGGCAGAACGGTGCGCAAAAGGCCGGGCAGGGACGATTCGACGCGGATTGCCGCACCGGTTAGGGTTCGGCCCGCTTCGTCCTCGACCGTTCCCTTCACGAAAGAGGTGAGAAAGGTCGGATCGATCGCCTCGAGGCGCCCGGGCCCGTCCGGTCCTGCCGACGGGACGAGTTCGGCTTCCGCCGAGTGGGTGTCCGAGGGACGGACCGAATCGAGTTGGCCATCGGGGGTGGCGATCAAGGAGGGGTGATCGGGATTTTCCGTGACGGACCGATCCGATTCGCCGAAAAGGGCGATCGAATCGTTCATCACGAGCAAGGCGATCACGATCGCACCGAGGCCGAAGAGGAGGATCGACGCCATCGTGATCGTGGAGAGGGAGCTGTTCATGACAATCGCAATCATAACAGAAGGCCAATAACGGATCTTCTCTTAACCCGAGGGCTGATCTGAATGTTGTGCAACAAAACCGTCCTGTGCCCAAATGGCACAAATCTCGAGGGCCAGCGTCAAAGTCGCTTTTGTAATTGTTTCTTTCTCAATGAATTACAACCGGCTAATCGGTCCTGTTCGGAACAGAATTTGTGTTTATTTTTCCCCGCTCAATTTGCATGATGATTTCATTGGGTAGATCGCGTGAGACAGTGGAAGCTTGACAAGGAAATTTCCTGATCCCCCCGGAACCATGGCAAACCAACAACGAACGATCCTCACATTCTTTCTGATCGCAATCTCGATTCTTCTCGGTGCGTTTTTCTGGGTCTTGTTCGACGCGCCCAGGGAAGAAGGAATCGACACCATCGAAAATCGCGATCCCTCTTCGACAGGGATCGTCGACGGGATTGACGGCGGAGCCAAAGGCAGATCGGGCGGCGCTCTCGAAGACGATCCCCACTCTCCGAAATCGAACGGCGGCGAACGCATTCCGGTTGTGCCCGCATTGGGCGGAAGCCACGTTCTCAAGGGAACGGCCGCCATGTCCGACGGCAGCGCTCTGCCGGGGCCGCTGGCCGTGGCCATTTCGACCAAGATGCCCCCCTTCTCGTTCGTCGCACTCATGGACCTGGGCAAGATGAAAAGACAGGTCATCGGCGACAGCGGCGAACTCGCCGAAGTGCGCCGGGGGTTCGAGGTGGAGACCGACTCTTCGGGAAACTTTTCCCTCAACGGGCTGGGCGCCGAGGAGATCTACCTCGTTCCCGTCGATCCCTTTCTCTATGCTGTGCGGCCGGAAAAAATCAACCCGCAAGAGATGGCCGATTCCGACAGGGTCCGCCTCATCGTCGACAGGGGCGCCGCCATCGAAGGTGTGGTCACCGACCGTGCGGGCCGGCCGGTCGCCGATGTCACCCTGACGATCAGGGAAAAATTCAATCCCATGGTGGCCCTCTCCGACCGCCGGGGGATGGCCTCCTCCTTCACCACGCGATCGGGCGCCGACGGATCATTTCGCGTTCAGGGCATCCCCAGCAACAACGCGATGGTGATCGACACCTCCTCCAAGCACCACGCCCGCACCATCGCCAAGAGTCTGAACCTCGTCAAGGGAGAGACCCTTTCCCTCGAACTCGTACTCGAGGAAAGTGCATCGATCAGCGGCGTGGTCCAAAACAAAGAGGGCCAAGCCCTCGGCCGCAAGAAGGTGGTGATCACCAAGACCGACAAGATTCTCGATTCGGTGATGAACGAAACCGACGACGGGGAGATCAAGATCCGCTCCGCCGAGGACGGCACGTTCCTTTGTGACAATCTCGCCGCGGGCACTTACAAGATCGCCCTCGGCGAGCCCGGTTTCGTGCGCGCCAGCCACAAGGGCATTCAGCTTGCCGCGGGGGAAAACCGCGGCGGCTTCGTCCTCGTCATTGACGAGGGGCTCGCCATCGCGGGCCGCGTCGTCGATTCGTCGCAGCAGCCGATCGAAAACGCCCGGGTCAGGATCATACCCGAGTTCAACCTCAGCAAGATCATGGATATGGTGGAGAGCCAAAAGATCCGCAATATCGTCGGCACCGACGAGAACGGTTTCTTTCGCTGCACGGGCCTGATCGCCGGGACCTACAACCTGGAGATCACCCGCGCGGGCATCACCGACAGGGCACACACAGGCTTCGACGCCGGTAGCGAGGATCTTCTGATCGTTCTCGAATCGGGCGGCATCGCGGGGATCGTCGTCTCCATCGACGACGGCGAACCGGTTCGCGAGTACCGCCTCGATCTGCAGCCCACGGGCAAGACCGACCTTCTCGACCCCTTCGGCATGAAATCGACGATTACCCGCACCATCGAGGACGAGCAGGGAGAATTCGAAATAGCCCACCTCTCGCCCGGCGCCTACACCATGACCGTCAGGGCCGACCGCCTCGAAACGCGAATCATGAAGAACATCGTCGTCAGAGACAGCGACGTGACCCGCGGAATTCTCGTCATGCTCGCTCCCGAGGCGAGTGTGTCGGGGCGGATTCTCGACAAGCAGACGGGAGAGCCGATCGAGGGGGCGCGCGTTTCGATGAAAGGCGGGCTCGAGGGGATGATGGAGGAGTTCAAGGGCAACGAGGTCGTCTTCAGCGATAAGAAGGGCGCCTATCATTTCGGACGGCTCTCGGCCGGTCCGGCGCGGTTGATCGTGGCTCACGGACGGTACGAGAGCCAGAACCTTCCCGAGGTCCTTCTCAACGAGGGGGAAAAGGTGGAGGACTTCGACGTCTACCTGTCGCGAGGCGGGACGATCTTCGGCCGCGTGCTCGGTCCGGGCAACATCCCTCTGGCCGGCGCAACGGTCATGGCCTCCACACCGATGGCGTCGGTCTTGAAGTCGACGCGCACCGATGAGGAAGGCAACTACGAGCTGACCGGTTTCCCTCCCGGCACATACACCGTGATTCACATGGCGTCGAACTTCAGTTTCGGCGAGGACTTTCTCGATTCGGTCACGGGCGGCATGAGTATGCAGTACGTGTCGTTGAAGAAGGACGAGGTTTCTGAATGCAATTTCTCTGTCGAGGTCATGGCAGAGACGGGAGTGGTCGAGGGGCGCGTCACCGAATCGGGGCGCCCCGTGAGCGGGGCGATCATCACCGCACTGCCTCTCGACGGAGCGTCCGGGGGCGGAACGACGACAGCCACGACAAAAAGTGACGGACGGTACAGACTGAAGAAGGTCAAGCCGGGCGAATACACCTTTCGCGTCGTGAGGACCGAGAGCCTGACCGTTGGAGGCGGCACGGAGGTTGTTTTCAAAACGACGATCCCCGATGTGCCCGTCCACCAGTTCGACATGGATCTTCCCGGAGGATCGATCGAAGGAAAGGTCATCGACGAGGACACTCTCAAACCGATCCAGGCGGCGCGTATCCTCGTGAGGCGCAGCGAGGCCGAACGGGGAGACGATCCCGTGTCCGACGCCATGGGCGGCCGCGTGGGCGAGGTCTACACCGACAAGGACGGCGCCTTCCGAGTCTCCAATCTCAAGCAGGGCACCTACGATCTCCTCGCCGGAGGGACCAATATTCTTGGAATGAATGTGGGCGGTTACGCGCGGCGAACGATCGACGGGATCGAGGTCCACAAGAATCACTCCGTGCGCGGCGTGCGCATCGAGCTCGAAAAAGGCGGCACCCTCGAGGGCTTCGTGACGAACAGAGAGGGATCGGCAATCGCGGGCGCATCGATCTTTTTCCAGCCCGTGGGCAACCGTTCGTTCGAGGCCTTTTCCGAGTGCTACAGCGATCCGGCGGGACACTTTTCCTACGCGGGGCTCGCCGGGGGGCGTTACACCCTTGCCGTCAAGCATGCCGACTACGCCACAACCCTCGTCTACGACATTTCGGTCAGAAAAGAAAAGACCAAGTCCGTTTCGATCGAACTGAGCACGGGCACGGCACTTTACATCCGCTTCGGGAGCGCGTCGGCCGAGGAGATTCTGGCGGACGCGTCGATCGATCTGGTCGACAAGGCAGGAAATCGCCTCTCGGGGCTGATCGGCCTAACAGAAGTCATGCAGATATTTTATGCCAACGACAACGCACGCTCCGACAGCCGGTATCTGGGCCGGTACGCACCCGGCACCTACTACGTCGAGGTGGCCCATCCCACCCTCGGCTCCAGAAATCTCGAGATCCTGATCGACGGCACGGAAGGGGAGAGGACATTCACCATCGATTTCTGACCGCCACGGTCGATTTCTGACCGCCCAGCGCGGGCACCTCGAATTCGCGGCGCCCCGGGGCGGGAAGGTCGCAGGGAATAAACAATTTCGAAATTCTTGCGCCCCCCTCCTGTTTTTGCTTTCATCTCGGAATATTTCCCTTTAACAAAGAGGTCTTAAGAAACAGCGCTCTCAGGCCCTATTGACGCAAGAGGCATCGGGGCGCAGAGATCGTTCATGGAGACGAATTTGCCGGAAAGGAGGCTGTCCGTGACGGAAGATACCAGAAGGTACTTGGAAAGCCATGAGTGGGCGCTACTCGAGGGTGATGTGGTCACGCTGGGACTGTCGGATTTTGCCGTGAAACACCTCTCCGACCTCGTCTTCATCCAGCTTCCCGAAGTGGGCGACACCGTCGATGCTGGTGAGACTTTCGGTGAAATCGAATCTGTCAAGGCAGTGTCCGATCTCAACGCACCGGTCACCGGCGAGGTGATCGAAGTCAACGAAGCGGTGGTCGAGAATCTCGAACTGATCTCGGGTGACGCTCTGGGTGACGGATGGCTCATCAAGGTTCGGATCGCGGACAAATCCGATTATGAGGGTCTCCTCGACAAAGAAGAGTACTCACGACTGCTCGACGATGAGGCGGAGGACGACGACGACCTCGACGATATCGAGGACGACTCCTGACGTTCAGGCATCTTCAGCGCTCAGACGCCTTTTTTCCCAAGCAGGTGTTTGATTGCGCACAAACCGGATCTGCTCCATCGATTCCAAAAGGGTCTGCACCGCGCCGAGCGCCGTAAAGGCCCTTTTTCTACCGCATTGATACAAAGAGGACATCATGCCTTATATCCAGAACACCGACGCCGACCGTGCGCACATGCTCGAGACGATCGGCGCGCGATCGCTGGAGGAGCTTTTCGAGGATATTCCGAAGTCGATCCGCTGGACGGGCGCCTTCGATATTCCCGAGGCCCTGTCGGAACTCGAGCTCGCCGATGCCGTCAATCGCCTGGCACTGAAGAACATCACCTCCAGTTGCAGGCCCACCTTCCTCGGCGCCGGGATCTACCGCCACTTCGTGCCCGAGCTCGTCAATCATCTGGCCGGCCGCTCCGAGTTCGTCACCGCCTACACGCCCTATCAGCCGGAAGCGAGCCAGGGCGCGCTGCAGGCCTTCTTCGAGTACCAGACCATGATCTGCATGCTGGCCGGACTCGACATCTCCAACGCGTCGATGTACGACGGCGCCACGGCGCTCACCGAGTCGGCGCTCATGGCGATCGACTTGAAGCGGAAGAAAAAGATCGTTCTCTCCGCCGCCGTTCATCCCGAGTACAAGCAGGTCCTCCGTACCTATCTGCAGCACGCGGGCGTGGAGATCGTCGAGATCCCCGCGGAGAACGGCGTCACGCCGGTCGACGCGGCTTTGAGCTCTCTCGAAGGGGCGGCGGCGCTTGTCGTTCAATCGCCCAACTTCTTCGGTTGCATCGAGGATGTAAAATCCCTCTCCGCCGCGGCCGAGGCGGCCGGAACGCTCTGTGCCCTGTCCGTCGATCCGATCTCGCTCAGCGTCCTCGAGGCGCCGGGCAAGCAGGGCGTCCATATCGTCACCGGCGAAGGCCAGGCGCTCGGCACGCCCATGAACTTCGGCGGTCCCGGATTCGGATTCATGGCGGCCCGGTCCGAGTTCATCCGCCGCCTGCCCGGCAGAATCGTGGGACAGACCGAGGACAAGGCCGGACGCCAGGCCTACGTGCTCACCTTTCAGACGCGCGAGCAGCACATCCGCCGCGCGCGGGCCACATCGAACATCTGCACCAACCACGCCCTCGTCGCCCTGCGCGCCGTGGTCTACCTCTCCGCGCTCGGCCGCACGGGATTCAAGACACTGGGAAAGCTCGTGGCGGCAAAGTCCCATCAAGCCGCCGAAATGATCGCCGCGATCCCCGGTTTCGAAGCCGCCTTCGGGGCGCCTTTCTTCAAGGAATTCACGATCCGCTGTCCGCGGCCGGCGGCCGAAGTCAACGGCATCCTTCTCGAAAAGGGGATCGTGGGCGGTTATGAGGCGGGCCGTGATTTTCCGGGAAGCGAGCACCACATGATCTTCGCCGTCACCGAGATGACGACCGACTACGAGCTGAACCTCCTGATCGACGCACTCAAAGGAATGGCATAATGCACGATCCGAGACTTATTTTCGAAAAAGACCATCCCGGGCGGCGCATCGTGCGCTTCCCCGGTGAAGAGACTCTTCCCGACCTCGAGACGCTGATCCCCAAGGATTACCTGCGCGACGAGGAGGCCCCACTGCCCGAGGTGGGAGAGCTCGACCTGGTCCGCCATTTCACCCACCTCTCGAAGCGGAACAAGGGGGTGAACGACAGCTTCTACCCCCTCGGCTCGTGCACCATGAAGTACAACCCCCTCTTCAACGAAACCGCGTCGGCCCAGCACGGCTTCACCGACCTCCATCCCTATCAGCCGATCGAGTCGGTGCAGGGTCTGCTCGAAGCGTTTTATCTCGCCGAAAAGTACCTCGCCGAGATCTCGGGACTGCCCCATGTTTCGCTTCACCCCGCGGCGGGCGCGCACGGCGAGCTCACCGCCCTGCTCGTCATCAGAAAATACATCGACAGTCTCGGCGACGACAAGCGGCGCACCGTGCTGATCCCCGACTCGGCTCATGGAACCAATCCCGCGTCGTGCACCTTCTCGGGATTCAAAACGCGGGAGATCAAGTCGTCGAAGAAGACGGGGCTCATCGACGTGGAGAGTCTCAAGAAGGCTGTGGGCGACGACACGGCCGCGATCATGGTCACCAATCCCAACACCCTCGGCCTCTTCGAGACCGACATCGAGGAGATCTGCGCCATCGTCCACGACGCGGGCGGCCAGGTCTACATGGATGGAGCCAACCTCAACGCGATCATGGGCGTCACGCGTCCCGGTGATTCGGGCGTCGACGTGATGCACTTCAATCTGCACAAGACCTTCTCCACTCCCCATGGGTGCGGCGGGCCCGGATCGGGTCCGATCGGCGTGGCCGACCACCTTGAACCCTTTCTGCCCGTACCGCGTGTGGCCAAGGCGGGCGACGGCTACACCCTTTCGACCGACTATGCCCAGTCGATCGGCCGGACGCGGTCTTTCTTCGGCAATTCGACGGTAATCGTTCGCGCCCTCTGCTACATCCTCGCCCTCGGCGCCGAAGGGATTCGCGACGTGGCCCACAACGCGGTGCTCAACGCCAACTACCTGCGCGTCAAGCTCGGCAAAACCTATCCCGTGGCCTTCGATCGGACCTGTATGCACGAATTCGTCGCCACGCCCAAAGGCCTCGGCAAGGCGCGCGCCGTCGATGTGGCCAAGCGCCTCATCGATCTCGGTATCCATCCGCCCACCGTCTACTTCCCGCTCATCGTCCCCGAGGCGATCATGATCGAGCCGACCGAAACGGAATCGGTCGACACCCTCGATCGGTTTGTCGACGCCATGGTTCAGATCGCGCGCGAGGCGCGCGACGATCTCGACCAGCTTCTCGATGCGCCCCATGAGACTCCCGTAGGAAGGCCTGACGAAGTGCGGGCGGTAAAGGAACCAGTACTCATCTGGTCGAAGCGCTAGACGGACTTATCGTAGGTTTGGACCGATCTGATCGGTCTGACGGCGGTGAACCGAGGTTTTGGTCCGGAAGATCCGCCGAGCTAGCCGATCAGTTCGTCAGCGGCATCTTGGGCTCACTTCTTCCGCAGCGCACTGAGTGAGGTGCTTCTTCGAGGCAGAAGGTCCGTTGCTACGAGTTCTGTAACTAAGTCTGGTGGCTGGCGCACCTGGTGCGTTGTGCCTACAGTAGCAAGGCAGGCCGCCACGATAGATGGTTCTCAAAAGCGAAGGAGTCTTTCGACTTCGCCGGGGAAGAAAGGGGCCGCGCGGGCGGGGGCGTTCGGGATTCTCGCGACCGACTTCATTTTCCCGAAGGGAAAATGCCTAAGGGAGCGAAATCCCGAACGCCTCCGCCCTGAAACCGCCCTTTACAGCCCCGAAGTCGGTAGGGCTCAGCGCATACCGAGCCATTCTTCAGTGGCGTACTTCTGCTGCTTGATGCGAAGGGCGGCTTCTTCCACTTCGGGGCCGGGCCGCCACTCCTCGAGGCGGATGGCGAACTGTTTTTCCAGTCCCTCCTTGAGCACATCGATGACCTGTTGCCGGGAGACCGGCTCGCCGCAGAGGTCGTTGATGCTCGCCGCGTCGGGCGTCATGGGATTTGGATCGAGCGGGATCGAGCCGTGGTGGAGCACGCGGCCCCCCTTGCGGCGCTGGGCGGAGCCGACCAGCTTGCGGCCCGCGGCCACGAGGTCGTAACTGGTGACGCTGTAGAAGCAACGCCCCGCCGCGTCCCCCCCCTTCTGGACGATCGCCTGATCGTCTCTCAGGCACGCCTCCACTCCCAGTGCGGACAGTCCGGCGGCAAGCGCCAGGTGAATGGCATGGTACGATTCCTTGACCGGTCCGGCAAAGGGTTCGCGATCGTCGGAGCCGGCGATCGAAAAGGTGATTTCGCCCTTGTGAAGGATTGCTCCGCCGCCGGTGGTGCGCCGCGTCAACAGGGCGCCCAACTGGCGCACCCGTTGGGGCGGAAACTCACTCCGCCGCTGAAAGTACCCGAGAGAGAGTCCGGGAGGATCCCAGTCGTAGAACCGAACCACCACGGGAAAATCGGCGCCGAGGCCGAGAAGGGCTTCGTCGATCGCCATGTTGTCGTGGGGATGGCGCCGGCCGGAATCGAAAGACAACCACGTCGCGTCCCTGTCCGCCATGACCTCTTGCCTCGAAAAGCGGGAGCCGGTGCTCACCGCGCTGTGCGGCCGGCACCGGCTCCCGAAATCGTTCGATTGAGTGCTACTCTCCGGCGCGCGTGAACTCGATGTCGGCCTTGGCCAACAGCTTGGACGTGAGGTGCACCAGATTGAGATCGAGGTAGTCCTCTTCAATGGTCGGCTTGCTCTTGTCGTAGGGGTTGAGATCGAGCATGCTGCGGTACTCGATCACCTTGACCAGATAGAGCCCCCGGTGCACGGGGTTGCCGAAATCGCTGAAAGTGATCTTGTAGGGACCGATGATATCCCCCGGTTTGGCCCGGTAGAAGATGTCGTCGGTGATGCTGTAGCCGCTCGTGAGAATCGCCTTCGATTTCTCGCCGAAATAGGAGCGCATGTCGTTGCGCGTCATGTAGTCCGTCTCGGCTGGGCGATTGAAGCCGTTGATGTCCTCGTACTTTTTCGCCACCTCGAGAAAATCGGCGCCCCCCTCGAGCTCTTTCTGGATGTTCGCCAACTGTTCCTCGGCCCAGGCGAAATCACCCTCCCGCTCCTTGAGCTGTTTATGGTCGAACACGCCGAGAAAGATCGACTGAACCTTGACTCCGCCGTTCTGGTAGAAGAGGCGGGCGCTGGTTTCGAAGAATTTCTTCAGCACCTCGTCGGTCATGAGATTCTTGGAGGCGAGCATCTTCTTCAGGCCGAGCCGGCGGAGGTACATCTTCTTGTAATCCTCCGCCTGGTAGTAGCCGTGGAGACCCATGATGAACTCGATGGGGAAGATCGAACCCTCGTACATCTTCTCGTGCTCGCCGTAGGCGGCTTCGAACTCCTCGGCGCTCAGGGACCATCCACCTTCGGCGAGGAGCTTGTCGATCGCCTTGTTCGAGAGGATCTCGCGCAAGATCTGATCCTTGATCGGTCCGGTGAGCTTGCCCACCATGAGCGGGTAGAGTTCGTCGAGCTTCACGTCCGTTCCCGCAACGCGCATGTAGACGTCCTCGGGAAGGGAACCGCTCGTGTGGTAGACGATGTCGGTCTTGGCCACGAGGGCCGACTTGATCATGCGGATATACTGGGGACGGATGAAACCGCTGATCTCCGTGCCTTCCTGATAGTTCTTGTTGAGCCCGTCGCGCATCGCCTTGTCGTTGTCCGAACCGGAGAGGACCTCCCAGGTGTGGAGCGGCATGAAGATGTTCACATCCTGTCCCTGCGCATTCTGGCCGACGGGCAGGCTGGGATCGACGGGAGGCGCGACGGGCTCATCGCCCGGATCCATGCCCGGCAGAGGCATGGGCGCATCCTCGACAGCCGGAATGCCCTGGGTGACCTCCGGCAGAAAGACTTTTCCGAAGGCCAGGTTGGAGCGCTGGAGTTCGTAGAAATTCTCCCACCCGCAGGCCTTGTCGATCATCTCCCTCCACGCTTCCTCGGTGAAGGTGCCCGATCGATCCTGCTGCTTGGTCATCATCATCTGGTTGTTGATCTCTTCTTCGATCGCCTCCTTGGGGACGTCGAATTGAGCAGGATCCTCGCCGGCGTCGACGAGCTTCTTCTTCTCGACCTTGGTCAGAACGGCGGTCATGAACCGGTCGACCTCGAGCGCCCCGAGAGAATCGACGGCACAGAGCATGAAATCGTTTTTCGTAATCTCTTCGCCGTCGATCGTGGCGATGACCTCGGCGTCGTAGTCGACGTTTTCGAAATTCAGTTCGACCTTTTCGTCAAAGCGGGTCACGAGCTCAAGGGGCTGCTGGCGATAGGCGTCGATATCGTCGAGCACCGTCGGCTTGGGCGCGCGCCGCTTGCTGCCCGACTGGGAGACCTCGATGGTCGGCTTCATCACCTTGGGAGCGGTTTTCCGTTTGATCGGCTTGCCCTGGGGGAGTTTTCCGTGGCTGCCCTGCTTCCGGTTCGGCTTTTTGATTCGCTCGAGCCGGTGGCCCTTTTTCTTCGCCTCGGCGCCCTCGTCTTCATCGTCTTTCTTGGGCTTTTCCGGATCGTCCTGACCTTTCTTTTCGGGGGTTTCCTGACCGGCACGGTCCGTGGCGGTCGCCCCGGAATCTTCATCACCACTGACTTCAGGAGAGCACTGCGCCCCGGCGACAACGATGACGCTCAGCGCGGCCACCATCACGAGTAAGGTGATTTTTTTGACTAACCTGCTCATTTTTCCGACCTTTCACATTACGTTTATTCAGAATCAGGCTTATCCGGAGGGATCTTGGATCGTCTCGATAGGCCTATTACGGACAAATCAGCTAATTTGTTTGAATCTCCTTTGTCAACCAGATTTGTAAGCCCCATCCGGCTCTCCGCTCGATTTTCACCCTTTTATCACTGGATGGTGACGAGCGGATCGTTGGAATTGACCGTTTTTCCTTCGGCAACGTGTATCTTCATGACCGTGCCGTCTCCTTCGGCGCAAATCTCGTTTTCCATCTTCATCGCCTCGAGGATCAGAAGGGGCGCGCCCTCTTCGACTCTGTCGCCCTCGGACACAAAAACCTTGAGCACGATTCCGGGCATGACGCTCTTGACCACGCCGCCACCCGAGCGCCGGTCCTTTTCGAGTTCGAGGGCGCCCCGCTCCCGCTCGTCGAGGACGCACGCCCTGTAGGGGTGGCCGCCCACGATCAGGTCGAGATCGGACGTTCCCGGGTTGACCGTGACGTTGAGCGATTCCCGACCGATGAGAACGGAATACTTGGAACCGGCCTCGATCACCGAATAGTCGATGGGATAGGTCTTGCCCTTCACGTCGCCGAGGATCTGTCCCTTCTCCTCGCGGATCGCGACCTCGATCTCCTCGTCGTTGAGGGTCACGTAGTACTTCATGATCTCCCTCCGGGCCTGAACGATCGCGCCCAGGCCGATACGGGCGCCGCCCCCTTGCCCTGAAGCTGGCGCGAACGCTGCTTGCGCTCGGCATGGGCGAGGATGGCGGCGGTCAGTGCGATGTATTCCTGCTTTTCCGGTCCGGCTTTTTTGAGAATCTCCTGCAAGGACTGTTCCACGTAGCCCGTGTGGTAATGGCCGCTCTTGAAATTCTCCGTCTCGAGAATGGCGAGCAGAAAAGGCACGTTGGTCTTGACGCCGCTGATGTGGAGCTCGCCGAGGCACCTCTTCAGGCGCTGAATGGCGCTCTGCCGATTCCGGCCGCGCACGACGAGCTTGGCCAGCATGGGATCGTAGTAGACGGAGATCTCCATGCCCTTGAAGAGGGCCGAGTCCATGCGCACGCCCGATCCGCCGGGGATATCGAGGCTCTTGACGCGGCCCGTGGAGGGCAAAAATCCCGAATCGGGATCCTCGGCGTAGATGCGCGCCTCGATCGAGTGGCCCCTCTGCTTGATCTCATCCTGGCTGACACTGAGCGGCTCGCCGGCGGCGATATCGAGCTGCATGCGCACCAGATCGAGGGCGAGCACCTGTTCGGTGATCGGATGCTCGACCTGAAGCCGCGTGTTCATCTCGAGAAAGTAGAACTCCCCCCCTTCTTCGACGAGGAACTCGACGGTGCCCGCGTTGCGGTATCCGATCGCCTCGCAGGCGCGCACCGCCACTTCGCCCATGCGAGCGCGCATGTCGTCGGTGACGAGCGGCGACGGTGTCTCCTCGATGATCTTCTGGTGGCGTCGCTGGATCGAGCACTCCCGTTCGCAGAGATGGATCACCCGGCCATGGTTGTCGGCCATCACCTGGAATTCGATGTGGTGGGGATTCTGGAGATAGCGCTCCACGTAAACGGCCGGGTTGCCGAATGCTTTCTGCGCCTCGGACCGGGCCATCTCGAAGGCCTTGTTCATCTCGTCGGCGTTGTGGACGATGCGGATCCCCTTGCCCCCGCCGCCGCCCGATGCCTTGATCATCATGGGAAAGCCGATCGTTTCGGCAACGCCGTCGAGCTCGGCCGCCGTGGTGATCTCTCCCTCCGTGCCGGGCATGACGGGCACCTTGGCGTCGATCATCAGCTTGCGCGCCTCGATCTTGTCGCCCATGGCGCGGATCACCCTGCCCGATGGGCCGACGAAGACGACGCCCGCCTCGTCGCACGCCTCGGAGAAGGCGGCGTTCTCGGCGAGAAAACCGTATCCCGGATGAATCGCCTCGGCGCCCGAGGCGCGGGCGGCATCGAGGATGGCGTCGATCTTGAGATAGGACTCGCTCGAGGGCGCGGGGCCGATGCAGTAGGCTTCATCCGCCCAGCGCACGTGGAGGCTGTCCCGGTCGGCTTCGGAATAGACCGCCACAGACTCGATCCCCATCTCGCGGCAGGTCCTGATGATTCTCAGCGCGATCTCGCCCCTGTTGGCCACGAGGAGTTTCTTGAACTTCTTTCCCTTGGGCGTGTTCTTTGACGTCATGGTCGTTGAGCCTCTCAGAGCGGGATATTGCCATGTTTGCGCGGCGGATTTTGGTCTCTCTTGGTGGCCAGAAGGCGGAGGGCCGAGACCAGCTTCCAGCGCGTCTCCGACGGAACGATGACCTCGTCCACATAGCCCTTCTCGGCGGCCGTATAGGGATTGGCGAACTTTTCCCTGTAGTCGGCGACGAGCTTGTCCTCGACCGCCTTGGGATCGTCGGCCTCTTCGAGCTCCTTCTTGAAGATGATGCGCACGGCGCCCTCGGGCCCCATGACGGCGATCTCGGCCGACGGCCAGGCGAAGTTCATGTCGCCGCGGATGTGCTTCGAAGAAAGGACGTCGTAGGCTCCGCCGTAAGCCTTGCGCGTGATGACCGTGATCTTGGGCACCGTCGCCTCGCAGTAGGCGTAGAGAAGCTTGGCGCCGTGCTTGATGATGCCGCCGTATTCCTGCGTCGTGCCGGGCAGAAAACCGGGCACATCCTCGAAGGTGATCAGCGGAATGTTGAAGCAATCGCAGAAGCGCACGAAGCGCGCCCCCTTGAGGGATGCGTCGATATCGAGCGTTCCGGCGAGAACGGCGGGCTGGTTGGCGAGGATTCCCACGGTGCGCCCGTCGATCCGGCCAAAACCGATGACCAGGTTGCGGGCGTAGTTTTCGTGAACCTCCATGAAATCGCCGGCGTCGAGAACGGAGAGGATCACGTCGTTGATGTCGTAGGGCTTGTTGGCATTCTCGGGAACGATCGAGTCGAGTTTCTCGTCGCGCCGCTCGGGATCGTCGCCGAGGTCGACCACGGGAGGATCGTCGGTGTTGTTCAGTGGAAGGAACGAGACGAGGCGGCGGACCTTGGCGAGGCATTCGAGATCGGAACCGGCCTCGAAGTGGGCCACTCCCGACTTTGTCGAATGGGTCGTCGCCCCGCCCAGCTCGTCGTGGGAGACCTCCTCGTGGGTCACCGTCTTGACCACCTGCGGACCGGTCACGTACATGTAGGAGGTTCCGTCGACCATGAAGATGAAATCGGTGATCGCCGGCGAGTAGACCGCCCCGCCCGCGCAGGGCCCCATGATGGCCGAGATCTGCGGGACCACACCCGAGGCGAGGGTGTTGCGGAGGAAAATATCGGCGTAGGCGCCGAGGGACCGCACGCCCTCCTGGATGCGCGCGCCGCCCGAGTCGTTGAGGCCGATCACCGGCACGCCCACCTTCATGGCCATGTCCATGATCTTGCAGATCTTCTGGGAATGGGCCTCACCCAGCGAGCCGCCGAAGACGGTGAAGTCCTGGGAGAAGACATAAACCGTGCGGCCGTCGATCGTGCCGTAGCCGGTGACGACACCGTCGCCGTAGACCTGCTTGTCGCCCATTCCGAAATCGGTTGTCCTGTGGATCAGAAAACGGTCGATCTCGTTGAACGATCCCTCATCGAGAAGCAGATCGACCCGCTCGCGCGCGGTGAGCTTGCCCTTGGCGTGCTGGGCGTCGATCCTCTTCTCGCCGCCGCCCACGAGGGCTTGCCTGTTCTTCTGTTCGAGTAATTCGCGTTT
>Ga0180430_10000894_pt1 | contig 31120 bp, 24 predicted proteins | sample SS_ome_9_FD_132999 | JGI IMG/M metagenome (GOLD analysis project Ga0180430, IMG submission 132999) | Hypersaline lake sediment archaeal communities from the Salton Sea, California, USA - SS_1_S_2 metaG | ecosystem: Environmental > Aquatic > Non-marine Saline and Alkaline > Hypersaline >... | reverse complement strand
GCACACCGGTATGTGCAATTTCCCAGGGCAGGAACTTGAAAAAATTCCTGATCAGCAGTTTTATGCCGTGCTTCCGGCCCCTGACATTGATGTATATACCCGCTCTTATCTTACCTATACTTCCCCTGTGTTTGCTCTTCTCCATAAAGTAGAAGTACAATACCACGGGCAGCGTAAGTGAAAAGAACCCGGTCAGTTGACCCTTGAGAGGAGACACCCTGCCCGGACTTGTTCCCACAAGGTGATATATCAGAAATGCTGCTCCCGTCAATACAAATATGTATACCAGTATAACCAGGTAGTCAATGAGGAACGCAATTATTCTTTTTTTAAGCAACTGCATGGTTGATATTCATTCCGAACGGGTGGTACTGGACAAATATAGGAATCATTTCTGACTGGAACGCGCCATTCGCTTCGCGTAGTGTTTTGAATCCCCCCATTCGCCATAGCCAATCTCCCCGTCGGCCAGATGGATCCTTGCATCCAGGCAGTTTTTGCAGTCGTCCGGATTTTCGTCTGTGCAGGGCTTGTTTTCATAGAGGGCATAGTCATTCCTGAACAGTCCGGGAGTTACATTCGGCATGATCACGTTGGCGCCGATCTTCACGGCTTTTTCCCTGCCCAGCGGGTCGATCGCCTGCAACGCGGTGGCGGCTGCAATGTTGATGTCCTTCATCAGGATCCGCAGAACCGCGATCATTTTCAATGCCCTGTCGAATCGTTCCCCGATAGGCAGCAGTTCATTCCTGAATGCATACAGTGGCGTATCGTGGTGTTCAATATACGGACCCATGCCCACCATATCCACATCGAAAGATTGCATGAAAAGCAGGTCGGAAGCCAGGTGTTCGGTGGTTTGAAACGGCAAACCGATCATCACGCCCGTCCCGGCCTGGTAGCCCAGTTCCTGCAGGTTCCGCAGACATTCGTATCGTTTGTCAAAGTCATGATACCGGTCCTCCGGGTGGATTTTTTTATACAATTCCCTGTCGGATGTTTCAATGCGAAGGAGGTACCTGTGCGCCCCGGCAACCCGCCATCGCTCGTAGGTTTCGCGTGACTGCTCACCGAGGGAAAGGGTAATTCCCAGGCTGTTTCCTGACAATTGTTTGATCTGCTTCAGCAGGTTTTCGATGCGAAGGGTAAAGGCAGGAGATGCGATCTCACCTCCCTGGATCACGACAGATCCGTAGTGTTGTTCAAAAGCATATTTTGCTGCATGCAGGATCTCCTCGTCGGAGAGGTTATACCTGGCAACATTTTTATTGCTTTTCCGGATACCGCAGTAATAGCAATCCTTGCTGCAAATATTCGAAAATTCGATCAGTCCCCTGAAATATACTTTCCTGCCCACATGCGCTTCCTTGATCCTGGCCGATTCCCGGAACAATAACGTTCGTTCTTCCCCGGTGGCATCGAGCATTGCCACGAGGTCAGTCTTTCCCAATTGCGCTTGTCTGATACGTTTTTCAAATTCCATGAACTTGATCTGTCTGAATATTTCTTATTGTCGTTGTTGCCTTGTCCTGACTTTCATCTGCGTTGCCGTAACCAGTCATGCAGTCTATTACAAATAGTCGGAGGCCGTTTCATCTGATTTTACAAATGGTGCAATGGCCCGGCGGTAAATTCCCTGCATATAGGCAATGGCCATCCCGTAATTTGTTACCGGAACCCCGGCCTCTACCGCAGGTTTCAGCCTGTTGATCAGTTGCTTCCTGGTGATCATACACCCGCCGCACTGGATCACCATGCTGTAATCAGTCATCTCCCCGGGAATGTTGTCGAGACCGCTTACAACGGTATAATCCAGTTGTTTGCCGGTAAACTGCGACAGCCACCTGGGAATTTTCACCCGGCCGATATCGTCGCAGGAAACATGGTGGGTGCAGGATTCCAGTATAAGTACCCGGTCCCCGTTCCGAAGGTCAGATAAACGCGGTGTACCTTTCAGGTAATTTTCGAAGTCGCCCTTGTAACGTGCCAGCACCGTACTGAAACTGGTCAGTGGTATGTCCCGGGGAACAGATGCATCTGCTTTCAGGAACACCTGGCTGTCGCAAATCACCAGCGCAGGCCTGGGTTGCAATCTTTTCAGCAAGGCATCTGTCTCTCTTTCCTTGGCTACCACGGCAATGGCATCGTTGTCCAGGATATCGCGGATGGCCTGCACCTGTGGCAGGATCAGCCTGCCCTCCGGGGCCTCCTCATCGATGGGGGTGATCAACAGTACAAGGTCGCCCTGGCGGATGATATCGCCGACCAGGGATTTGGAAAGATAGGCCGTTTCGGGCATGTGCCGTATGATCAGGTCGGTAAGTAATTCCTTGTTGGCAGGTGAAATGCTTGAATAGTCGACCAGCCTGCCATTGAACTGCTGTTTTAAGGAAAGGTCTGCCTCGATGAGATCAGATTTATTATGGACCACGATCCACGGGACTTCCCACTTCTCCAGTTCTTTGATTAACAGCTCCTCAGGTTCACCAAAAAGGTTCGTTGCCAGGACCAGGATTGCCAGGTCGATTCGCCTGATGATTTCCCGGGTCCTGCCCACACGCTTGGTTCCCAGCTCTCCCAGGTCATCCATCCCTGCTGTATCGATCATTACCACGGGGCCTACACCCGGGATTTCGATCGACTTTTTCACGGGATCGGTGGTCGTTCCCGGTACTTCCGAAACAATGGCAACATCCTGACCAGTTAGAGAATTGATCAATGAGCTCTTGCCGTTGTTCCTGCGTCCGAAGATACCGATATGTGGTTTTGCTTCTCTTCCCTTCATTTGATGTCTCTTCCCTTAATTTAATGTCTCTTCCCTTTATTACTCCTCTTGTAAGTCCCTGATATCTTTCATGGAAAATCCTTTTTTGAGCAGGTATTCCGGTTGCATGATTTTTTTTAATTGCTCAGCAGACAGCAGCCCCAGTCTGTCGTTGGCTTCAAATATATCTATATTTTCCTTTTTCATAGCTCCGGCAATCTCACCAGCCTTGTGGTAGCCGATAAGCGGCGAGAGGGCAGTAGTGACAGCCGGACTCCTGAACAACCTGGAGGCAGCAACAGTTTCGTCGATTTCAAGGCCTTTAAGTAAATGCTCCCTGAAAGCATGGTTGATGGAGATCAATAACTTCACGCTGCTGAGCAGTGCGTTTCCTATGGAGGGCAGGTAAGCATTCAGATCGAGTTGTCCCTGTCCTGCAAGGCCCGTAATGAGTTGATCATTTGCATACACCTGGTGCGCCGAAGAAATCACAAATTCGGGTATTACCGGGTTCACTTTGCCGGGCATGATGGAACTGCCGGATTGTTTTTCAGGAAGTAGCACCTCTTTCTCACCCCGTACTCCGGCAGCCAGCAGGCGCAGGTCCGATGCGAATTTTTCCATGTTCACTGCATGCGCCTTGAGGATCGCATGTACCTCGACCAGCGAATCCATGTTGGAAGTAACGTCTGCCAGGTTCTCACCTTGTGCCAGGGGCAGCCCTGTGATTCGCCTGAGCTGGTTGCCCACCTCCATGATAAAGAAACGCGGAAGAGATACCCCCGTTCCCGTGGCACCCCCGCCGATGTTGACCTGTTTAATGCGTTCGGAAGCTTTTGATACCCGCCACCAATCGCGTGAAAAGGCATCGCTGAAGTTGCTGAATAGCTGTCCGTAGGTTCCCGGCACTGCCTCCTGGAGCTGGGTGTAAGACAGTCGTACCGTGTTCCTGTATTTGCTTTCCAGGTTTTCGGTTTGCAGCCGGGTGTCATTTACCGCCTCTTCGAGTTTTCCCAATAGCTCCATCACTGCAATGGTAAGGGAAGTGGGGATCACATCGTTGGTGGACTGGAAGATGTTGGCTGCTTCAACAGGATCAATTACCGTGTAATCACCGGGTGCTTTTCCGAGAAGCTGCAGTGCGCGGTTCGTGATGATTTCATTGATATTCATATTGATGCTTGTGCCGGCACCACCCTGCACCGCAGGTATGATAAAATGACTGAAATGTTCACCGATACACACCTCTTTGGCAGCGGTAATCAGCGCTTCCAGTTGTTTTTCTTCGGGAATGCGCAACTGGGGCAACAGGTCGGGATGCTCCTTTTCAACAGCCTCCCTGAACATCAGCACGGTTTCATAACACGCCTGCTTGACTTTGCCGGTCGCCTCGTACCATTCAATATGAAACAGGTCCTTGTTCGGGAAATTATCTGCAGCCCTTGCAGCATGAATCCCGTATAGTGCGGAAGCAGGTATCTTTATTTCCCCCAGGAAATCCTTCTCCAATCTCATCTTTTCAGCTTTCCTGCAAAAATACTGCTAAAAAGGGGAGGTACAAAATCTTTTTGTGAAAAGAATAACAGAAAGAAAATACCGCATGAAACCAACCCTGGTGAATTTTCAACATGAATACACTTAACATATTGACTAACAAAGGAATACCTGTGTGCGGTCCCTATGGACTATAAACCGGGACTACGATCCGGGACTATAAACCGGGACTATAAACCGGGACTACAATCCAGGACTATAAACCGGGACTATAAACCGGGACTACAGTCCAGGTCGATATGTGGCCAGTGCAATTGGTTGTCCCGGAAACGGAACATCATTTCAACCTGTTCCAGTGTATTTCGCGGGGTGGAAAGGGGAGGGAGTGCTTCAAGACTGAAAAAACCGGCATCTGTGGTTTCGTAACCAGTGTGTATCGTTGCGTCCAGTATGTGACATTCAATGAAAATTTTGTAGGCATAATGCACATCCGGGGGGTGGTTGTGGCACTTTTTGTCGAAGATCGCCAGCAATCTGACCGGTTCCACTTTCACGCCTGCCTCTTCACTGGTTTCCTTCACTGCAATCTCTGCTGGAGTGAATCCTACGTCGGCCCATCCACCCGGAAGCGACCATTTGCCGTCGATCTGCTCCTTTACCATCAGGATTTGATTTTCCTGGTTGAAAACCACGGCACGGACATCCACTTTGGGCGTCCTGTAGCCGTTTTTTTCCTCAATACTGGCGGAAACCAGTGAAATATCATTTCGGGTGACCAGGGAGATCATTTCAAGGGCGATCTGTTCCAGTTCCGTGTACCTGTCCATGTCGTAATCCGATTCTGAAAAATGCTGACCTGTTTCAGCCAGGGCCTGGACGCGCTTGGCATAGTTCAGCAGGAGGGCAGTATTGCTCATCTTGAAGGTAAAATTAAAGTGTGAATCATTTCCGGCACAAAGGTATTATTTATCCCCTTGAATCTTTCTTTTCAACACACCCCATATCTCTTTTACATCCTTATCTCTCCCAATGGAAAGTTCATAGATATTAAAGAACCAGGCCGTTCATGCGCAGTAAAATGATTTCAATGACCCGTGCAGGCATATACCATTTCCTGTCTGTCGGAATAATGAACCAGGGCGCATTGGCCCTTGAGGTATGGTTGATCGCTTTTTCATACACATCAGGGGATTCTGCACGAAATTGCTGCTCCCCGAACGCGGGATTATCCGATCGATTCCCTGCGTTCATAGATCTTTTTTAAATTTACTCTAAACCACCTGACCAGCCTGTTGGCCCTATTGCTATTACGACCAGTTGCAGGAGAAAAAGCTACTTGCCCCTGAATATGGCGGTGACCGGAACACAACCGGAAGATGTGCGTCCACCACGGATCCCATCATGGCATTCCCCGGGCATATCGCACCCAACGATCTGCTGTTTTATCATGCGGAACAATTTCCCGAAAAATACAGGGAGGGTGCTTTCATCGCATTTCACGGATCGTGGAACCGGGCCCCGGAGCCTCAAAAAGGCCATAATGTGGTATTTGTGCCCTTCGACGGCGCCCTTCCTTCAGGTGATTGGGAAGTGTTCGCCGACGGGTTTACACAGCAGGGGACAGTGGAAAACCCGGCCGATGCAGTGTATCGTCCCTGTGGTCTGGCGGTAGGACCGGATGGATCATTGTATGTGAACGATCCAAGACAGGGACGTATCTGGAGAATTTACTATACTGGCTAGCGTATCCGGAAGAAATGCTTAATTTTGACATATCGGGAACAATTGCTGTCAGACAGGACTCTTTATGACCAATAAACAATAAATTCAGAAGGATGAAATTAATGATTCTGCTTTCAGTTACTTTTGTACTGCTGGTCACCTGCGGAGGCAGCAGTGATAAATCAAATACCGCAGGTAAAAGCCCGCTGGCAGAAAATACGACTGGTATTGAGGTTGCTGATGATCTTGCCAGCCATCCGGGTGAACCCCTCTATAAAAAGCATTGCCTGGTGTGTCACCAGGCCGATGGCAGTGGTGTTCCGGGCATATTTCCTCCACTGAACGACACAGAGTGGGTCAATGGCGACAATGCAACGCTCATCAGCATCGTTTTACATGGAATGGACGGGAAGATTGAAGTCAACGGCGAAATCTATAATGCCATTATGGCTCCATTGCCGCATCTCAGCGACCAGGAGGTGGCAGATGTCCTGAATTATGTAAGGAAAAGATTTGGTTCCACCCCGCCAGATATCCAGGTAGATGATGTGGCCATGGTCAGGGCCCAAGGGTAACACCCGGTCATGCAGGGCTTGCTGTACACCAGCATAAGCTGATCGTTCCCGATTTCTCCCCGGAATACGATCCTGATAGTAAGTGGCCAATGACCTGTTCAGGTTTTCCACTGAAAAAATGTGCCAGGTTCAGAATTATGTTCTTCAGCCTGTCTCAATTGACGGTCCTTTATTAGTTTTGTAGCTTCAAATCAACACAGAAAACAAATGGGTCATGATCTGAAGGGAAGAAAGCGGCTTCCACACTGGATGCGCATGCAGATGCCGGGAGGGAAAAAGTATATGCAGGTGAAAGATGTGGTGGAGAAAAACAAGCTCCATACCATCTGCACCAGTGGAAATTGTCCGAATATCGGCGAATGCTGGGCAGAAGGAACAGCCACTTTCATGATCCTCGGGGATACCTGCACGCGTTCATGTAAATTCTGTGCCGTCCATACCGGCAGGCCGCTGCCGCCGGATCCGGATGAGCCACGGAGATTGGCCGGATCCATTCGAAAAATGAACATCAAACATGCGGTGATTACTTCGGTGGACCGCGACGACCTGGATGACAAGGGCGCCGGTTACTGGGCCGAAACCATTCGTGTACTGAAATCCGAACTGCCGGAACTGACCATGGAAACACTGATTCCGGACATGGACGGGAGACCGGAACTGATCCGCCAGGTGATCGATGCAGCACCGGAGGTGATCTCCCATAATCTCGAGACTGTTAGAAGACTTACTCCGCAGATCAGGAGCCGCGCAAAATATGCAACCAGCCTGGAGGTAATCCGCCAGATCAGCAATTCAGGACTGATTTCAAAATCAGGGATCATGCTCGGACTCGGGGAGACCGAACCAGAGATCTTTGAAACCATGGATGACCTGCTGGAGGCTGGATGCGAGGTGTTCACCATAGGCCAGTACCTGCAACCCACGCTCGTTCATCTGCCGGTGGAGGAGTATATTGTGCCTGAAAAATTTGCAGAATACAAACGAATTGCACTTCTGAAAGGCTTCAGGCACGTGGAAAGCAGTCCGCTCGTACGTTCTTCCTATCGCGCGGAACAACAATTGAGGAAATGATGGATTGGAGCTATGCCAGCAGGTGTCATGTAATGATCAAGCAGATACGTCGAAATAAGTTATAACAATATCAGGAAATGTCAGAATTAGTATTTCAGGACCTGGGGTCAAAGGATTACAAAGAGACCTGGGACTACCAGGAGGAGCTTTTCGGTAAATGGATGGATTTCAAGCGTGAAGGCGAACAGGGAACGCCACCAAAGGAGTACCTGTTGTTTGTTGAGCATCCGCATGTGTACACCCTGGGTAAAAGCGGAGATGAAAAAAACATGCTCATCCATGCTGATTTTCTGAAGGAGATCGATGCTACATATTACAAGATTAACAGGGGGGGAGACATCACCTACCACGGACCCGGACAGATTGTTGGCTATCCGATTATCGACCTGGAATCCCATGAAATGGGACTGAAGGGCTATATCAAATTCCTCGAGGACTCCATCATTGAATTATGTGCAAATCACGGCATTGCAGCGACCCATTCAGAAACAGCCACCGGTGTATGGCTGGACGAGGGTCATCCGCGCAAGGCCCGGAAAATATGTGCCATAGGGGTGCGCTCCAGCCGGTATGTTACCATGCATGGTTTTGCATTCAATGTAAATACAAACCTCGATTACTTTACCTATATCAATCCGTGTGGATTCCAGGAAAAAGGGGTGACCTCCATGGAAAAGGAACTGGGTGAAAAACAGGACATGGAGCAGATCAGGGAAGAATTGAAGGGAATCTTGCTGCGACGATTGAAAGTATGATAACCATTCTAATCTCTCGGGGGTTAGTTCCCTAAATCGCTGCTTTGCTTTTTAACTGTAATTCCTTATTGATACCTCGACAGCTCTGTTGCGAGGTAGCCCATTGCTGGATTTGAATAGCTGATCGGGCTTCCCTGTTCAGCGGCCGGAAAATGAATCACCGATACGTAATGTGGCCACCGAAATGCTGCTTACGAATGTTTTCGCAGTTCCCTGATCTGCCTGAGCGCATCACTGACTTCCGTGGTCGGTTGCTGACAGGTCTTGTTGACACAGACGTAGATGGTTGTCTGGCCGGGAACATGCTTATGCTGAAGCACGGGCAGGGAACTGCCGTTCTCTCCTCCTGCCAGCAATACATCAGGCAGGTATTCCATGCTTATCTCCCTGCGGATTTTTTCCGCATCCTTTCCGATAATCACCACTTCAAACAGGTCTTTTGCGAACCATGCCATGAGGATGTCCCAGTTGGAATAGTAGGCACCTCCCTGTAACGCATGCTCTTTAACGTTGTCCAGCATTTGCCTGGCCCGCATGGTGTAGTCATTGTGATCGAAATATTTTCCGAGCAGGTAGAGGTTTTTCGCCATTTCTGAACTGGCGGAGGGAATCACATTGTCGGGTACCTCCATCTTCCTCGCCACAAGCTCCGGATCGAGGTCGGAAGTGTAAAACAGCATTCCGCTGGCAGGATCATTAAAATGGGCAAGCACGTATTCCGTCAGCTGCCTGGCAAGCATCAGCCAGTCTTCATCGAAGGTTGCCTGGTAGGCAGCGATCATCGCGGCAATGGTAAAGGCATAGTCGTCCAGGAACCCGTTGATCGTAGCTTTACCGGCCTTGTAATTTCTTAGCACGCGGCGGTCGTCACTGATCATATGGGTGCGTATGAACGACAGGTTTGCAAGTGCCGCATCAAGATAGTCTTGGGTGGAATAAGCATGGTATGCATCGATATATCCCCTTGCCATCAAGGCATTCCATGACGTAAGAATTTTATCGTCCAGTCCCGGCCGGACCCTGGTTTCGCGTGCTGCAAGCAGGTGCTGGTTTGCTTGTCTGAGCAATGCATCCAGTTCCTGTTCAGTGATACCATGTTTGGCGGCGAACGCTTTCCTGTTTTTTCCTGTATGCAGGATGTTGGTTCCGTCTTCCCAGTTTCCGCCCGGCAGCACATTATAATACTCAGCAATGATGGCAGCGGAATCTTCCCGGATCGTAGGCTTCTTATGCTCATTTTTTTCTTCCCCAATTTGGGGATTGACAAGCGCCTGGATAAATGCAGCGTGACTCCAGGTATAGTATTTCCCTTCCACTCTTTCGCTGTCTGCATCCAATGCACTGTAAAAGCCACCTTCCGGGGAAGTCATTTCCCGATTTATAAATGCCAGGGTTTCCTGACAGATTCTTTTGTATTCATGGTCACGCGTGACGCGGAACGCTTCCGCATAGAGGGCGACGAGCTGGGCATTGTCGTACAGCATTTTTTCAAAATGAGGGACCTTCCATTCGGCATCCACGGAATAGCGGGCAAATCCGCCACCAACCTGGTCGTAGATTCCGCCTGCTGCCATCTTGTGCAGGGTCAGTCTGACAGCCTTCAGGGCTTCTTTGTTGCCACTGAGAAGCTGGTAGAACAGCAGGAACCTGTGTCCCGATGGCAATGGGAATTTGGGAGCCCCTTTGGTTCCTCCATTCTCAGGATCCAGCTGGCGAACCCATCTTTCAAAGATATCATCCAGGTCCCGCAAAGTATATGCGTAACTCGCTTCAGCATTGTACACCGATTCCTGTGACCTGATCCCGTGCGTCAGGTTCCTGGCCTGTTCCTCGGTCTCTTCCGGGCGGGTCCTGGTGAATTCCAGCACCTGTTTCAGCATTTCAAGCCACTCTGCCGGGGGGAAATAGGTGCCGGCATAGACCGGCCGGCCATCCGGAAGCGCGATGCAATTTAATGGCCAGCCACCACGTCCCGTTAGGAGCTGTACCGCCTGCATGTATACCTGGTCCACATCCGGACGCTCCTCGCGGTCCACCTTGATCGCAATGAAATGGTCGTTCATGAATGTAGCAATGGCTTCATTTTCAAAGCTCTCATGCTCCATCACGTGGCACCAGTGACAGGCGGAGTAACCGATGCTGATCAGCAAAAGTTTCTTTTCCTGCCTGGCTTTTTCAAGCGCCTGTTCACCCCATGGGTACCAGTTTACCGGGTTATGGGCATGTTGCAGCAGGTAGGGACTGGATTCGTGGATAAGTTGGTTGGCGGATGATGGTGATGGATTTCTCATGTTGTATCAGGTGATTGCATTTTACCGATTCTATAAGATAAAACACAAGGCCGGTTTGAATGTTCAGCATGCCACTTTATCAAAGGAAATGAACATTCATACCTGTTCAATAAGCGCCCGAAGCATGCATAAATAGATCCTGTATTTACTTGTTGCCCAGTGAAACGTATTATCTGAAAGTCCGGGGGAGAAGGGATCACCCTTCCAGCATTGAAAGCAGGATAATCGCTTCCTCACGGCTTTCACCGCACACCGCCGGGTCGGCCTTGAACAGGTCGCATACGGGCGGACGATCGGGATGGTCATAGATGCCGCACATATATTGTTCTGTGAGGTGGATGCACCGCACACCCGCAGGTTTCCCTTCTGGCATCCCCGGGATGGGGGAGCTGATAGACGGGGCGATACAACAGGCACCGCAACCGATTCTGCAATCCATCCGGCAAATATAAGGGTTTTTTATTCGGGCAATCTCGTTTGCAACCTGCATATTTCTTTCGATCGGGTTGCGAATGAGGATGATTTTAAGCAGATTTGTATGCGCCCCTTTGATATTCACCGGTTCAACTGTATGCATGAATAAACTGGCTATCATCCTTTTTGCAGCCATTGTCGCTGTATCCTGCCTGAAACAGGAAGATTATCATATTGATATTACCTATACCGGAGCGCAATTGCGGTACATTGGATGTCCATTGGGAGGGATCGGGACCGGGAACATCCTGCTCAATGGGTACGGTGCCATACAGGATTTCGAGATATTCAACAAGCCCGCCATGAATGGGGATCCGCCCAACATGACTTTTTTCTCGCTTTATGCGAAGTCAATGGGCCACGATCCGGTAGTCCGGGTGCTGGAAAGGGAATTCCTGGATGAGTATCCGGATCCTTTCGGCATACCCCGGCAACGTCTTGGCGGTTTGCCACGGTTCAGGGAAGCAACCTTCCACAATGCATACCCCATGGTACATATTGATTTGCTGGATGAAGCTGTGCCGCTCGAGGTGTCCCAGTCGGCCTGGAGTCCGTTCATACCCGGTGATACAAAAAACAGCAGTATTCCTGCTGCGGTGGTGGAATGGAACCTGGCCAATTCAGGGGAGGAGACGGTTGCGTTTTCACTGGCATTCGCCATGGAAAATCCAATGAGGAGGACTGCATCGGAAGGTAAGAAAACGACCGAAGATGGTACAATAACTCCGTATCGTTCCGGACAGTGGAAAGGATTTACATTCGGCAGTCCGGGGGCTGATTCGCTTCAACCCGGAGCCGGATATTTCCGTGTACTGTTCCCTGGAGAAAGCAAACTCGCAATTCCACTGGGCAGTTACAACCAGAGGGAGGGTGCCAGTGTGTTTTGGGATGACTTTTCTGAGGATGGAATACTTCAAATGCCTTCAGATACTTTCCTTCTGGATGGTCCCAATACTGCGGCTGCCATGTTTTTTTCAGGAGAACTGGCACCGGGGGAATCCATTACACTGCCGTTCCTGTTTGCCTGGCATGTCCCGTACCGTATGTCTGAAGAAAACATGATCGACGTCAATGACCCGTCATCTGGAACGCTTTCCAGGAACTATTACACAACATTGTACAAAGATATCAACGAGGTGACAGATCAGCTAACAGCAGGACTGGCAGGTCTGAAGGATAAGACGTTACGTTTCAGTGAGGCAATGATCACTTCCTCTGTTCCTCCGGCTGTGCTGGATGCAGCCATCTCGAATATGGCAGCGTTGAAAACCAATCTCCTGGCACAGCATGAATCAGGTCACCTGCATGTCTATGATGGATTAGGGGATGATTTCGCCAGGGGGCCCGGGAATGGTACGGATGTGTGGAACTATTCCCAAACCATGGCAATGCTTTTTCCTTCACTGGAGCGGGATATCAGGGAAACCGGCTTTAATCATTCCACCTGTGAAAATGGTTACCAATGTGTCGGGACCGTGTTTCCGCTTTCTGAGAATTGCTCGACGCATGCCGTCGCCGACGGTCAAATGGGGAATATCATGCGGGTCTACCGGGAGTGGAAAATGTCAGGCAATGATCAGTGGCTGGGATGGGTCTGGCCCAATGTGAAGAAGGCACTGGAATTTGCATGGAAGGGTGTCGGCGAGATACACGATGCCCACCCGTGGATGAGTAGTTTCCACCACCCGTGGGATCCAAACAAAGAAGGCGTTATGCGCGGCGGTCAGCTCAATACCTATGGCATCAGTTTGTTTGGTCCGAATATGTTGACCGGATCCCTCTACCTGGGTGCCCTGAAGGCCTGTTCAGAAATGGCCCTTGTGATGAATGAACCGCAAAAATCAGTGGAGTATGGGGAACTCTTCCTGAAAGGCAGGGATCGCTACATGGACCTGCTCTGGAACGGGGAATATTTTACGCAACAGGTGGATGTGATTGAGGGTGTGACGATACCCGACCGGTTAAAATCACCCCCGGATGCCAGCGGGCATGTGCTGCCAAAATACCAGGTGGGCGACGGTTGTCTCTCCGATCAGCTGTTGGGGCAATACCTTGCATTTGTATCGGGCATGGGATACATCATGGATACGGCCACAACGCAACAGGCCCTTGCATCTGTATATAGATACAATTTCAGGGAGCAGATGCGTGATGTTGAAAACGTTCAGAGGGTCTTTGCAGCCAACGGTGAACCCGGTTTGGTAAACTGCAGCTGGCCAGTAGGAAGCAAGCCGGACAATGCTTTTCCATTCGCGGGTGAGGTGTGGACCGGTATCGAGTACCAGGTGGCCACCTCCCTGATCTTCGCAGACCTGGTGGACGAAGGACTGAAGATTACTGAGGGTGTGCGCTCCAGGTACAATGGAACCAACAGGAATCCATTTGCCGAAATCGAATCTGGCCGCTATTGCGCACGCGCCATGTCGAGCTGGGGAGTTTACCAGGCGATGGCCGGTTACCAATACGACGCGACAAAAGACAGGATGAAATTCTCACCTGCGGAAGATGTGTTACCGGTCCGTTTTTTCTGGTCAGCCGCAAAAGGGTGGGGGACGCTGGAAGTATCGCGGGCGAAGATCCAGCTTGCGTGTATGCACGGGACCCTGGACCTGGATGAATTGGTGCTTGAAGGGAGATCCTTCTTTGTGTTGCGGGAATTCGTGCCGACGCATGAGGTGGATGTGAGTTATAATCACAACGCGCTGAACATCGGATTCAACGGGGGCCTTTCACTGCAGGAAGGCGAAGAATTCAGAATGGACCTGCCCTGATCACAATTGACCCACCGGCACTGCACCACCTGCAGGAGTTTAGCGGAATCGTTTGTTATAGCCTTTTTCTGCAGGCTGAGCATGGGATGAATCCCTATTTTTCCGCCAGGTAGTTGTGGACGCTTTTGGCAACCCTTCGTCCACTGGCGATGGCATTCACCACCAGGCTTGCACCGGTGATTGCGTCGCCGGCTGCAAATACATTTTCAACACTGGTCTGGTGGTTTTTTCCCACCCTGATGTTCTTTCTTTCTGAAAGATCAAGTCCCATGTCAGTTACCAATCCTTCCAGCACAGGGTGTACAAATCCCATCGACAGCAGCACCAGGTCTGCCTGTATGGTTTCCTGGGTTCCCGGAACCGGTTTCATGGCGTAGCTCCCATTGACGAGTTCCCATTCAACCTGTTCAATATCAGCCGATATTACCCTTTGCTGCAGTCCGTTGAATTTGACAGTTGAAATGTTCCAGCGGCGTTCACAACCTTCTTCGTGTGACGTGGAAGTCTTCAGTATCTTCCCATAGTAGGGCCACGGGTTGTCGGAAGTGCGCTTTTCCGGAGGTTTGGGCAGGATCTCTATCTGTGTTACACTCTTTGCCTTCTGACGGATGGATGTGCCGACACAGTCAGACCCGGTATCCCCTCCGCCGATTACCAGCACGTGGCGGTCTTTGGCAATGATTCGCTCATCGTAAGGAACCTCTGTTCCGGATACGATCCTGTTTTGTTGTCCGAGGAATTCCATGGCAAAGTGAACACCATCCAGGTCCCGTCCGGGAACAGGCAGATCACGGGGTTGCATGGCTCCGATCGTAAGGCATACTGCATCAAAGGAACTTATAAGCTCCTGCACTGTAATATCCCGGCCGATCTGCATATTGCATTTCACCACCACTCCTTCTTCTTCCATCAGGCGGATCCGGCGGTCAATGGTATACTTATTCAGTTTAAAATCCGGAATGCCATACCTCAGCAGGCCGCCTGGCTTCTCATCCTTCTCGAACAAGGTTACAGTATGACCGGCTTTGTTCAGGAGATCGGCAGCTGCCATACCGGCAGGACCAGATCCAATCACCGCTACTGTCTTTCCAGAACGCTGTTTCGGCGGGCTGGGTTTGATATACCCTTCAGCAAAAGCCTTCTCAACAATGGCGACTTCATTTTCCCTGATTGTTACCGGCTCTTCGCCGATATTCAGTACACAGCTGTGCTCACAGGGAGCCGGGCATATCCTGCCTGTGAATTCAGGGAAGTTATTGGTTGAATGCAACAGGTCGATGGCTGCTTTCCAGTCACCTTTGTATAGCTTCTCGTTCCATTCAGGGATCAGGTTATCCACGGGACAGCCCCACTGGCAGAAGGGAATACCACAATCCATGCACCTTGATGCCTGCAATGCCCTGTCTTCACTGTTCAGGGTCTGTTCAACTTCACTGTAATCTGATGTGCGCTCATGAATGGGCCTGTTCCCCGCATTTTTTCTTGCCACTTTCATGAATCCTTTTGGATCAGCCATATTAATCTGATTTTCTGATAATTTCCTTTAATAAACTTGTCACTGTGGTTCCTGTCAGTCGGAGGAAATATGCTCCACATCCTTCTCTACTTCCGAAATACGTTTGTTCAGTTCTGCAAGCTTCTCCTCCTGCAGGACCTTTTTGTATTCGAACGGTATGACTTTCAAAAATTTAGGAATATACAGGTGCATTTCCGACAATATCTTTTCGGCGATCAGGCTGCCGGTATGTTCATAGTGTTTTGAGATCAGTTCCGTCAGTTCCCTGACATCCGACTGTTCTTCGAGCAATGAAAGTTCCACCATGCCCATGTTGCAGTAATAATCCACATTTCCGGTTTCATTCAGCACATAGGCAATCCCACCGCTCATACCTGCTGCAAAGTTCCTTCCGATCTCACCGAGCACAACCACCCGTCCGCCGGTCATGTATTCACATCCATGATCGCCGACACCTTCCACAACTGCGGTGGCACCGCTGTTCCGCACGGCGAAGCGCTCGCCTGCCATTCCGGAGATAAATGCCTCACCACGGGTCGCACCATAGAGCACCGTGTTGCCGATAATGATATTCTTATGCGACTCGAAAGTGGAACCCGGAGGTGGCACCACTATGATGCGTCCTCCTGAAAGACCTTTTCCCAGGTAATCGTTGGTATCTCCCTCCAGGTGGAATTCCATGCCTCGTGAGAGGAATGCACCAAAACTTTGTCCGGCAGATCCGGAAAACCTGCATTTAATGGTGCCATCGGGCAATCCTTCGGCGCCATATTTTTTTGCGATCTGACCCGAAAGCATGGCACCGGTGGTCCGGTCCGTGTTTCTGATCGGCAATTGAATGGTTACCTTTTCACCGTGGTCGATTGCCGGTGCGGCTTTGCTGATCAGCTCCCTGTCGAGGATATCTGCAATCTTATGCTCCTGGGGCTGTTGCCAGCGCAGGGCATTGGTTTTCGCTTCTTCCGGCATGTACAACAGCGGGGAGAGATCGAGATTTTTGATTTTCCAGTTGGATACCTGTTCATCCCTGGTCAGCAGGTCGGCTCTTCCAACGATGTCTTCAAACTTTTCGAATCCCAGTTCTGCCAGGTGTTCCCTGATCTCTTCGGCAATGAATCTGAAATAGGTCTCCACGTAATCAGCGCTGCCGTTGAAACGTTTTCTGAGTTCCGGGTCCTGCGTTGCCACGCCCACCGGACATGTATTCAGGTGACACTTGCGCATCATCACGCATCCCAGAACGATAAGCGCCGCTGTGGCAAAACCAAATTCCTCGGCGCCCATGAGGGCAGCCATGATGACATCCCGGCCATTTTTTATCTGCCCGTCTGCCTGCAGCACCACCTTCTTCCGAAGATTGTTCATGACCAGGATCTGCTGGGTTTCAGTGAGACCCATTTCCAGTGGCAGGCCGGCATGTTTAATGGAGGAGTTTGGACTGGCGCCTGTTCCTCCCTCTGCACCGCTGATTGTGATAAGATCTGCAGATGCCTTGGCCACGCCTGCGGCAATCGTTCCGACACCGGTCTCTGAGACCAGCTTGACGCTTACCCTGGCATCAGGATTCACATTTTTCAAATCAAAGATCAGTTGTGCCAGGTCCTCAATGGAGTAGATATCGTGGTGCGGTGGGGGAGAGATCAGCGTGATTCCCGGTATGGAGTATCTTGTTTTGGCAATGATCTGGTCCACCTTGTGCCCGGGCAGCTGGCCCCCTTCTCCCGGTTTTGCCCCCTGGGAGATCTTGATCTGTATCTCATCGGCATTCACCAGGTATTCCGTGGTAACACCAAACCGACCGCTGGCGACCTGCTTGATTTTGCTCCTCGCACTGTCGCCGTTTTCAAAGGGTTTGAAACGCACAGGGTCTTCTCCTCCTTCTCCGGTGTTGCTGCGGCCACCGATCCTGTTCATGGCAATGGCCAGCGCCTCGTGTGCTTCCCTGCTGATGGATCCGTATGACATGGCACCGGTGACGAACCGTTTCATAATATTTTCTACCGGTTCCACTTTTTCGATGTCGATGGGATTCTTTTTGTATTCCAGCATCCCCCGCAGGAATCCCGGTAACTTGGTATCGCGGTCAACGATTGCACTGTATTCCTTATATTTACTGTAATCTTTGTTCCGTGTGGCCCATTGCAGCAGGGAGATTGATTCGGGATTCCAGGCATGCAGCTCGCCATGTTTGCGGTAGTGATAGATGCCCTCAGTTAGGGGTGATGCAAGCGGCTCCGGGAAAAATGCTTGTTGATGGGGCATCAGGATTTCCCTGGTCAGTTCTTCCATACCAATGCCGCCAATGCGAGAATGGGTTCCTTCGAAGTACTTGTTAATGATGGATTTATCAATACCTATCGCTTCGAAAATCTGGGCGGCACGGTAACTCCTGAGTGTCGAGATTCCCATTTTGGAGAGGATCTTCAGCAGTCCCTTCTCGACAGCGTGCATGAAATTCCACTCGGCACGGTCGTAATCCATCTGCATCTTGTTTTCCTTCACCAGCTTTTCGATTGTGGCGAAACACATGTATGGATTAATGATGCTTGCCCCGTACCCGAACAGGAGGGCAAAATGCATCACTTCCCTGGGCTCGGCCGATTCGACCACGATATCGATCTGCATACGTTTCCGCGTGTTGATCAGGTGGTGATGAACAGCAGATACAGCCATCAGGGAGGGGATCGGCGCCTGCTCTGCTGAAATACCCCGGTCGCTGAGGATGATATAGTTCTTGCCTTCATCCACTGCTTTCTCCGCAGCCTTGCAAATTCCATCAACCGCCCGTTCGAGGCCCCCGGCCCCTTCCGATGCCTTGAACAGCATGGGTATAGTGGTGGATGCAAATCCTTTATAGCTCAGTCGTTTGATCAGCTCAAATGTAGTATTGGAGACCACCGGTGTTTTGAACTTCACCAGTTTGACATGGTCAGGATGGGTTTCCAGTAAATTGGTCTGGGTGGAACCGAGATAGCCTGTGAGGGTCATCACCAGCTCTTCCCTGATCGGGTCAATGGCCGGGTTGGTGACCTGTGCAAACAGCTGTTTGAAATAGTTGAACAGCCTGTAAGGTTTCTCCGAAAGCACTGCAGGAGGGGCATCATTCCCCATCGAACCTGTGGGTTCCTTTGCAGTGGTGGCCATGGGAAGAATGATTTTCTCAATGTCCTCCGACGAGTAATTGAAGGTATTTTCATAATTGCTGTAGGCATTACCAAGGCCTACAGGTGCTTTCTGCCCGGTTTCAATTTTCTCAAGGCTTACCATGTTCTCCTTGATCCAGTCAATATAAGGATATTCGCTGGCGAGTTCTTTTTTTAATTCAGGGTCGTACTTAATGGTTCCCTCCTTTGTATCCACCAGCAGCAATTTTCCCGGGCGCAGCCGGCCCTTCTCCCGGATCTCTTCCGGGGGGAAAGTCTGAACGCCAACTTCGGATCCCATCACCATGATATCGTTCCTGGTGATCACATACCTTGAAGGACGCAATCCGTTCCGGTCAAGCGTTCCCCCGATATACCGCCCGTCGGAGAACAGGAGTGATGCCGGACCATCCCACGGTTCCATGAAGGTGGAATGGTACTGGTAAAACGCTTTCAGCTCGCGGGAAATGGGATTTTTTTCGTTCCACGATTCCGGGATGAGGATCGACATGGCGTAGGGCAACGACTTCCCGCTCATCACCAGGAACTCCAATACATTGTCGAGCGATGCGGAATCACTTTTGTCGGGTTCGATGACCGGGTAAATCTTCGACAGGTCACCCAGGTTGTCCGATTTCAGGATGGACTCCCTTGCCGCCATCCAGAACCGGTTTCCTTTCACTGTATTGATCTCCCCGTTATGGGCAAGCATGCGGAATGGCTGTGCCAGGTCCCAGCTGGGGAAAGTATTGGTGCTGAACCGGGAATGGACCAGTGCAATGGCACTTTCGAGCCGCTTGTCCTGCAGGTCAAGGAAATACTCCCTCAGCTGTTCACTGGTAAGCATTCCTTTGTAAATCAGTACCTTGGTGGAAAGACTTGGGAGGTAGAAAAAGTTTTTCTGACGTATCCCTGAGGATGCTATCTGTTTTTCTGCCCGCTTACGAATAATATAGAGTTTTCTTTCCAGTACATCCTGGTTCAGCTCCTTTCCACCCAGCATGATTTGCCTGATCCCCGGCTCTGCGGCACGCGAGATATCTCCCAGGATTGAATTGTCCGTGGGCACCTCCCTGAAACCTATAAAGTCAACGCCTTCTTCGGCAATGATTTGCATAAGGATATCTTCGCATGCCTTGGCTGCATTTTTATCCTGCGGGAAAAACACCAGTCCCGTCCCGAATTGTCCTTCATGAGGAATGGCATACCCTTGCATCAGGTAAAAGTCGCGGGGGACCTGGATCAGGATTCCTGCACCGTCCCCGGTCTTGCTGTCGGCTCCTTCTGCCCCGCGGTGTGTCATATTCTCCAGTGTCTCCAGTCCCTGCCGGATGATGGAATGTGACTTCTCTCCCTTCAGGTGGGCAACAAAACCAATTCCGCAGTTGTCGTGTTCCATTTCAGGACTGTACAGTCCTTGTTGCATTGGGCGTTCTCTTCTCATCTCAAATTCTCCTATTAAAAAGAAGACCGTTCCTCTGGTCTTTTTCCGGAAACGGTCTGCTTTGATTCACTTATACCATTCCTATCCGGATTGTCGCATGTTCATTACAACCCTTATCAGATGATTGGCAGTATCGTGTTTTGTTTTCTTCATGAGTTGCAAAGATAATTATTAATAATTACGAATCAAAAGTGAAAAATGTTTAATAATTATAAATTAACATCTTTTTATGCTTCAAAACTTTAAAAATGAAAGAGAATTGACTAAAAACAGCATTTGAAAGGGGTGGGTAGCCTGGCAGGAACTCCCTGTTTATTAGGCATTTTTCGGAGTTGACCACGCAGAAATACATTCATTGTGCAGCTGACCCCCTGAATTACCCGGGGGCTGCTTAAAAAATCTGTAGTAAATCAGTTACAGGGTGGTAAATTGACACTGCATTGCGATACTGCAAGCAGCCTCCATTGCTGTTGCTGTTTTTTCAAGTGCCCTGGGAACATGCTTCACTGGACCTTTTTGTTTGTTTACTGCCATTTCAGCAAAATCATTCTTCTTTGCAACATCGCTGTTCGTATCTGCATACGGGATTGTCAAAAAAATGGGGGTTACCTGGATATCAGCGGGCGAACAGGATTCCAGGTCATTGCATGCAGGCTGGCGGAATATGGATATAAAAAAGCGGTGCCGTTTCCGACACCGCCTTTCAACTAACCATTTATATAAGAGTGAGAGGAGTATGTTTTAATTGAAAGCTGACTCACCATGCTCGTAAATATCCAGGCCTTCTTCCTCGATCCTTCTGCTGACGCGGATCCCGATCGTTTTCTTCAGGATGAAGAACAGGATAAAACCAAGACCCATGGCCCATGCTGCCACAGCGAGGACACCGATGGCCTGCACTCCGAGAAGTTTGGCGCCACCGCCATAAAACAAGCCTTCTGTGGTGCTGAAGAGTCCGACAAGCAGTGTGCCTGCAGCTCCGCTGAGTCCGTGTACAGAAACTGCACCCACGGGATCATCCACTTTCAGTACCCGGTCGATAAAGGCCACACCGTATACCAGGATCACACCTGCGATGATGCCTATAAGGACTGCTCCGCCCGGACTGACCGCATCACAACCAGCTGTTATGGCAACCAGTCCTGCAAGTGCACCGTTCAGGGTAATGGACAGGCCAGGTCGTTTGTATTTCATCCAGGTAACAAACATGGCAGTAACTGCACCGGCAGCAGCAGCCAGGTTGGTGGTGATAAATATGTGAGAAATGGCGACCGCGTTCTCTTCACCCGCTGCAGCCAGCTGTGAGCCTGGGTTGAAACCGAACCAACCGAACCAGAGGATGAATACACCCAGCGCGCCCAACGCCAGGTTGGATCCGGGGATTGCTTTGGGTTCACCCGCTTTGCCGTACTTGCCCAGGCGGGGGCCAACCATTGCTGCAGCTATAAGGCCGACCCATGCACCCACTGAGTGCACAACTGTTGACCCGGCGAAATCGTGAAATCCAAGCTCAGAAAGCCATCCGCCACCCCATACCCAGTGTCCTGAGATGGGATAGATGATCACTGTGATCGCCACGCTGAAAATCAGGTATGCTGAAAATTTTGTCCGCTCAGCCACGGCTCCGGAAACAATCGTGGCCGCAGTTGCTGCAAAGACCGTCTGGAACATCAGTGAGGCTTTGTCAGGAACGCCATTGATGGCATCGCTGTTGAAGAATAAGGACATCTTCCCGATGAACCCCCCAACATCTTCACCGTACATGATGGTATACCCGATCAGCCAGAAGCCCAGGGATCCGATGGAAAAATCCATCAGGTTTTTCATTAAAATGTTCGCTGTGTTCTTGGACCTTGTGAACCCTGATTCCACCAATGCAAAACCGGGCTGCATGAACATCACCAGTACCGCGGCGACCAGGATCCAAATGGTATCTATTGAAATTGTTAATCCTTCCATGATCTTCTTTTTTATTATTTACAATTAGTCCTTGATATACAGTGATTCATCTCCCGCTTCCCCGGTCCTGATCCGTACGCTCTCGTGAATGTTGGAGACAAATATTTTCCCGTCTCCCACTTCACCGGTCCTGGCCGACGATGTAATGGTGTCGATGGTTTTTTGAAGGTTGATGTCCCTCACTACAATGGATAGGTAAATCCTTTCAATCGTGCTGGTGTCATAGGCTACCCCACGGTAGACCCTGCTCTGACGTGCCATTCCCACGCCCCTTGCATCCCAGAATGAGAAAAACTCAATGCCATTGTCATGCAGCGCGTCTTTTACCTCCTCAAACTTGGTTTTCCGGATGATCGCTTCAATCTTTTTCATTGTTTATGCTTTTTTCTGTTAATGATCTGCTTAAAATGATATGCCCGCAACTACATAGTACTGTTCCTTGTCAGGATTCCATATCATGGATCCGCTCAGGGGCAATACAAATTTTTCCGTGATCTGGATTTCTTTGGAAACAGTCAGGCCAACGTTACAAAGGGCAAAATCACCCGTCGAAGTATGCCATCCGTCACCACCTCCGGCAAAAAGACTGACAGATTCAAAGGAATATCCCAGTTCGAAATACATGTCACCACCTGCTGTTCCTGCACCTGGCGCCTCGTTCAGCATGTAATTGGCACCTATTGAAAACCCTGAAATCTCGTAGCCCAGGTTGACTTCGAAACCATGCGAACCGGAAGCCGAGGAATAATCAAAATAACTTGTGCCCGGATAATAGTAGTCGGTCAGCCCGATGCTCAGTCCAAAATCAAATCCATAGGAGAGATAAAGATCCGCCTCAGCAGCTTCATTATCTGTAAATCCAAATGAACCCCATGAGCCAATGGCAAAATTGCCTGCGCTGAATTCCACATAAGGTTGAATGGCCGGTCCGGTTCCGAATTTGGTACCTCGCCATATATAATTGCTGACGATATCTGCTCCCGCATCAAAAGAAGTTTCTGTCTGTGCATTCAGGTTAACAAAACCAAGTAAAACGGCTAAAGAAATTACAGACATTCGTTTAAAGTTCATGATTGCTTTCATAATGTAATTTATTACAGGTTAATAATTATAATTCGAAGCAAAACTAGAACTAAATAATTTAACTGACAAATAAAATGGGGGTAAAAATTAAAAAATACTAAAAAAAACTTTTAGTACCCCATGAAATAAGGGGGTAATAAATTCAAAATAATAAAAAATGTTATCAGTAAAATAAAAAAAGGGGGGGTAAAAAATAAAGATATAAAAATATATTACTCTGGTGGATTTTATATTGCGCTTACTGCCGTCCTGTCCGTGTTGGTTGCAATGCAGCCTGGTATGCAGCGCAAAAGGTTGTCGGGGAACCTGCAGCGATGCAGGTATAAGAATATGTTCGGGGGGGCAGTGTGAAGTTGGGGCAGGGTGAAGATGGGACAGGGTGAAATTGGATGCGTTGTGAAGTTGGGGCAGGGTGAAATTGAATGCGTTGTAATGATGGGACAGTTTTAAGATGGGACAGTTTGAAGGTGGGTGCGGTGTGAAGATGGGGGACAGTTTGAAGTTGTGACAGTTTGAAGTTGGGTGCGGTGGGGCATTGAGCTGCAGGTAGTTCTGCCGGACAGGTTGTTTGCTTTACCGGCATATTGCATACAATCCTGCAGCCGAAAACCGGACCTTTTCAGAACAGGGCGGTTATCCAGCCAGGTTTATTCCCTGGTCGGGGTAAAGGAAGTGTGCCAGTCACGCTGTCGGAAATGACACCTGGGACAGCAACAGTCTAAAATGTGACGATCACTGGCGTCTCATCTTTTGTATACCTTGCCTGTACTTCTTCAAAAACCTGGAAATTATCGGTATCCGGATCCCCGATCCTGACTGTATAGGTCCCTCCATAAGTAAATACTCCCGGTTGGTAGCTGTCACCCGGGATCCTGACGGTGTAAATGATCTCACCGGAGGAACTTTCAATTACCTGGAAGACCGGATGTGTGTCAAGTCCTTCCACAACGTAATTCGGTAACCAGGTGCGGACCGTGCGGCTGTAGTTATCCAGTATTGAGATGGTCCTGGGCCATCCCGGGAACATATCAGCTGCACCCCGGTCCGGATCGGCATCGCTGCGCCAGTTTTCAAATGTGATCTCTCCCGCCGGCTTATTGAATCTGACGATTCCGTAGCCCACAGCCCGGTTGTAGAGGGCGCGGGGTTCCTTTTCTGTCTCGACCGGGTTTGCAACTGCCCAGACTGTCATCCTGTTGCCGAAGCCGTCGAAATACTTCCCGGTATATGGTGGCATGCCCTGCTGGTGATCCAGGCCGGGTTCCTGGGGGAACCATCTGCGTGGCCAGAGGTTACCGATGGCTGGTACACAGAATGAATAACCGGCATCCTCCCAGGTATCCGTTCCCATGTGTACCAGGGACCCAAGGTGCTGATCGCCCGCGATTACAGGTGCAAATCCTTTCCTGATCACCTTCAGTGCATTGTTCCTGCCAGTCTGGGGCCAGCCGTTTGAGTCCATATCCTTCGCAACCCTGTATCCTTCGGGGATGACACCCGGGGGAGGGGCTTGCAGTGATGGAGTTCCTGCATCTGTCCGGAAAGTGTCCGGGTAGGTTGACAGGTTGGCGAAGATCGTCTGGCTGACCACAGCCTTTATATCAGTTGCTTTCCAGTCGGCCGTCCAGTCCTCAAGGAATGCCAGCTGACGGTCGCCCAGTAGTTTTGCTTCGGGATCATCCAGCCTTCTTCCGCTGATCCATGGGTTTTGCGCAAAACCATTGACGACCCTGGCTTCCGGAAGCATCACAGAAGGGGGAGATTTGAATTTGCGGTCTTCCATGATTGCAAAACTGATCCTTCCGTAGTTCAGACTTGTATAATATACATCGATGCCCTGTTTTACGGGAGTAGGATCGTAGGGATCGGGCAAGTGGCTGGTTTGTGTCTTCTGGATCATATTCACCGATGAAGGGCGCAGCTTGAAGCCGCCCTGGTCCTGTTGCCAGTGTGATTCAAAACCCTTGTAATGATCCGGGTAAATGGAATCTTCCGGGTGTGCAGGTGCCGCCTTGCCGCCGGCACCCCAGATGTTGCCATGGTAAACGTCGTGGTCGTCGAGCATACATACCGTCGGGGTATTCCGCATTAATTCCCCGGTCGACCAGAGAAAAATATACCATTTATAGAGATAGTCAAGTTCTGTATTCTCCGGGGAGGACATATCGGGAGGGGTAGGCCTGCCTTCGTAAATCTGATCGCCTGTAAAAAACAGTATATCAGCCTCCTGTGCTGTGACAGATCGCACAAACGATTGATGCGGGAACCACACCCGTTCTGGATAATCACAGTTCTGTCCATTGATGTTGCCTTCCATATGTGAGATGCAAGCAAATGCTCCTGCAACGAGTTCCTCCTTGTCCACTGGTTCGGGTTTGATCACACCTGTGTAGTAGTAGGTGCGCATCCTGCCCTTATGATCAGGGATCCGGTATGCCAGCCGGTATTCCTGTTCCAGGTCGTTCCGCCAGTTATCGAAACGCACCGGTGCGATATAGGCATCCCGGTCGATGACGATGGAATCGGTTTCATTCCATACAAGCTCGCCACGATTCCTGAGCCACATCCGCACATACGACTCGTCTTCCTCACCTATCGGGGGCATCTGGGCTGTTAGCTTCAGTACCCCGTTGCTGAGGGTATGCATCGTACCCATCACAGGTCCGAATCTTTGGTCCGGGGTTTCAACCAACGCATCGCCTTTCATGTTCAGTTTTCCAAACCAGTAGCCAGGTCCCCCGAGCCCCTTTTCAAGATGATTGGCTGCGATGGCGATATTTCCCTTTAGCCTGTCCTGTGATATTTTGGTGAGGTTGTTGTGGCTGACCTCTTCCCTGGTATGCTGGTCCACTGCCGAAGCCGAGATTGTGTATGTGCTGTCGTCATTCAGGTATATATCAATGCTCAGTATCAGGCTATCGGGATAGTCCTGCTCGGGTAACTGCTGCAAGGAACCGATCAGTTCCCGGTTACTGGTATTGTCGAGGAAAACAACCTGGCCGTTTTCATTCACAGCGATAATGATGCCACCCGCTTTTCCAGGTGAATGGTGGATCAAGGCACTTCCCCTGTAGTCCATTGTTCCTTCTCCTGCACCTATCAGGATACCTGCCCATCCTTCACTGCCCTGCCTGGTTGCCAGTTGGTCGAGTCCCAGGAAAAGATCAATTTCCAGTTTTCCGTACTGGTCTCCCACCTGGTGTGTGAGCAGGTGAACGGTTCGTAACCCCAGGGAGGTGTTCACGCATTTCAGTTTTCCGTCCTCAATGCGCCAGTCCTGCAGGCGGTTGGCCCAAAATTCAGGTCCGGCCCATACACGGTCGGGCTGGTGTTCCCATGCACTGGTATACCTGGTGCCAGTGCGGTTACATGATGAGAATGTTGTTATCAGGATTGTTGCGGCGACAATGAGTTGGACAGTTATCTTCATGAGTTCAGCTGAATTGGTTCTTAAGAAATGTACTTATCGCATCACTTTGCATACTTTTAACGCGTTTCCTGCAGTAATGATACAATTTAAGTTGTGTTTTTTCAAAATAATTTGCTGCACATTATAAAACCAGATCCTGGTTGCTTTCCTGGTTGTCCGCCGCACCCCTGGGCAACGTGATGCCGCAACCCTGCACGTCGTGATGCCCGCACCCCTGGGCAACGTGATGCCGGTCAGAAATCGATCATGGCCTTCATCACCCCATCCCTGTAGTCTGCCACCATGTCAAAAGCTTCCTTTGTATCGGCAAGTGTGAAGCGGTGTGTTGCCAGTGGTTGTACATTGATCCTGCTGCTGGCAATCATTTCCAGTGTTTCATCGAGTGTTTCATTCTGACGGCGAACATTCTGAATGGTGATCTCCTTTCTGCGCATTTGATCTGAGGGAAAAGACCACCGGTCAAATTCGGGAATGCCGATGACCATCAGTTTACCACCCGGCTTCAACAGGCCGATGGCCTGGTCCACAGCCTCTTGCTGACCACAGCATTCAAACACAACATCCAGCAGGTTGGGTTCCAGTGAAGTGATCTCCTGCACAATGTCTTCCTTGTCCGGATTCCCCGCCCAGGCAGCCCCGTGCCGTTTTGCAATCTGAACCCGCTCATTCACTTTGTCGGTGACATATATTTTTTCAGCACCCCTGGCAATGGCGGGGAGCATTACTGAAATACCAATCGGACCAAATCCCAGTATTCCCACTTTTGCACCCTCCATCGGAATCGAGCTGTTGACGGCATAAACCCCGATCGCCAGGGGTTCGGAAAGCGCAGCTTCGTCGTAACTCATGTGATCCGGAACAGGGAAGCAACTTGTATCAGGCATCACGATATATTCTGAAAGACATCCGTCGGCCTGCCCGGGGCATCCAAGGAACCGTAAATTACGGCAGGTGTGCGGCCGCCCGGACAGGCACTGGTCGCATTTCCAGCACGGCATGGCTGGCTCGATGGCAATCCGGTCACCGGGTCGGACCCGTGTTACAGCTGTGCCGGTTTTTACCACTTCCCCTGCGCCTTCGTGACCCACGGGAAAGGGATATTCCACCACCTGTGATCCTATTTTCCCGGATTTGTAGTAGTGCACGTCGGAACCGCATACGCCAACCACTTTCATCCTGATCAGTACATCGTTATCGTTCACTATCATGGGATCCGGGACCTGGCGCATTTCCATCTGGCGAATCCCTGTAAGCATCATTGCATTCATGGCAAACCGGTATTGTTTCCTGTGGTGTAAACCTACATAAAAATCATGTATTTTATCCGGGAAAATGTAAAATCCATGGAAGATGCAGATAGCGCAGAATGTCCGGGAATCACTCCAGGTTCCCAAAAGTGATCCGGAAAAATTCTTTCGTAGTGCAGCAATTTAGTATATTTGATCCTGTTTTTTCAGTGGGAACGCGTTGTTCGGACAGTCAGATGTCGCCATGTGTTTCCATGGTATATATGTAATATTCAGGTAAAACATTAACAGAAAGAAAATGAATATTTTAGAACAATTAAAAAAACATACCCAGGTGGTGGCCGATACAGGTGATTTTGAAACCATGCGCAGGTTCAAACCTGTAGATGCCACAACGAATCCCTCGTTGATTTTTGCAGCTGCTCAGAAAGAGGAGTACCGTCACCTGGTCGACCAGGCAATCCAACTGGGAGGTAAGATGGGAGGAACTTCAGAAGAGAAGGTGAGCGAAACCATGGATCTGCTGGCTGTTCTCTTCGGTACTGAGATCCTGAATATTGTACCGCGACGGGTAAGTACCGAGGTGGATGCCAGGCTTTCATTTGATACCGGAAGCAGTATTGACAAAGCAAGAAAACTGATCAGGCTGTATGAAGACCATGGTATATCCAGGGAAAAGATACTGATCAAACTCGCATCCACATGGGAAGGAGTGAAAGCAGCTGAGGAACTGGAAAAGGAGGGGATTCACTGCAACCTCACACTATTGTTCAGCTTTGCCCAGGCGGTGGCCTGCGCGGAGGCTGACGTGCAACTCATATCGCCTTTTGTCGGAAGAATCTACGACTGGCACAAAAAAGAGCGGGGCGTGGACCATATCCCGGGTAAGGAGGACCCCGGGGTGCTTTCCGTGCATAAGATTTATAATTATTATAAAAAATTCAGTTACGAAACCGAAGTGATGGGTGCTTCTTTCAGGAATACCGAAGAGATCATGGAACTGGCCGGATGTGACCTGCTGACGATTTCGCCGTCGCTCCTTGGTGAGCTGGAAGAAATGGAAGGAAACCTGGAGGTGAAACTCGATCCGAAAAAAGCAACCAGTATGGACATGGAAAAAATCCACCTGGATGAAAAGGAATTCCGCTGGATGCACAACACCGACGCCATGGCTGTTGAAAAGCTGAGTGAAGGGATCCGCAAGTTCACGGCTGATATCGAAAAACTGGAAGCGCTGGTTGCAAAGCAATTGTGAAACAGGATGTAAAACTTTTTCCTGACGAACCATTATGACTATTTCGTTACGATCAATTTTCCAGGCAGAAGCCGCAGCAGTGGCTGCCATTCCCGAAGACCAGGCCTTCGGGGACGTGGTAAGTCTTCTCTATGAAAAGATACATCAGAAAGGTGGTAAGGTGATTGCCAGCGGAATGGGGAAGGCCGGGCAGGTGGCCAATAATATTGCCACTACTTTCAGCGCAACCGGCACACCAGCCATTTTCCTCCACCCGAGTGAGGCACAACACGGCGACCTTGGGGTGATCAGGGAGAATGATGTATTGCTTGTACTTTCCAATTCAGGAAAAACACGTGAAATACTGGAGCTGGTCTCCCTTACCCACCAGTTGCATCCCGGACTGCCCGTGGTGCTGATCACAGGAAACCTGGAAGGCGAACTGGTTGATAAATCTGTCATTACACTCCATACCGGCAACCCGCAGGAGGTTTGTCCGCTGGGGCTCACTCCAACCACCTCCACAACCGTGATGATGGTTATGGGTGATGCCCTGACTGTGCTCCTGATGCAGAAAATTGGATTTAAAGCTTCAGATTATGCCAGGCGGCACCATGGCGGCTACCTGGGCGAAAAATCACGTAACCACGAAAACAAATGAGAATAGCCAAAAACCATACTATGCTGCTGGTCATCGACATCCAGGAGCGGCTGCTGCCACATATGGCCGGCCATACGGAGCTGATCAGAAATACAGGCATCCTGATCGAAGGAATGAAGATCCTGGATGTGCCTGTTATGGTTACTGAACAGTACACGAAAGGACTCGGAGAAACCGTCCGGGATGTCAGGGACCACCTGGAAGAGTACGCACCTTTGGAAAAAATGGCTTTCTCGTGTTGCGACGATAATGCATTTTCACTTGCACTGGAGACGCATTCAAAGAAAAATGTGGTGATTTGCGGAATCGAAACGCATGTCTGTGTGTTGCAGACTGCAATAGATTTGCTTGAGAAAGGCTACCAGCCGGTGGTTGTTGAGGATTGTACTTCGTCAAGGAAATTGCACGATAAAGCAATTGCCATTGAGCGGATGCGCCAGGAAGGTGCGATCATTTCGAGCTGTGAATCCATCTTGTTTGAACTTACCCGGATGTCAGGCACCCCGGAATTCAAGGCAATCTCAAAACTGGTAAAGTAATGCCACAAACTCCATCTACTCCCAGGGTATATGCAGTTGGTGAAACTGTGTTCGATATCATTTTTAAAGACTTCCATCCCCAGGCAGCTAAGCCCGGTGGCTCCGCGTTTAACGCCATGATCACACTTGGCAGACTGGGCATTCCCGGTTCTTTTATCAGCGAGGTGGGCAATGACCGTGTCGGGAACTATATTCTTCAGTTCCTTGCCGACAACGGGGTTGACAATGAATACGTTGTTATGTTTGAGGATGGAAAATCTGCACTTTCCCTGGCTTTTCTGAATGCCTCTTCCGATGCCGAATATGACTTTTATAAAGACTATCCGAACCAGCGGCTGAATGAGGAAATGCCACATTTTGGTCCAGGTGATTACCTTTTGTTCGGATCTTTTTATGGTTTGAACCCGGTGCTGCGACCACAGATCACATCCCTGCTGGATGCCGCAAATGAAAGCAATACCCTGGTCTATTATGACCCGAATTTCAGGTCCAGTCACCTGGACTCACTGGAGCAGCTGAAAACTATTATAGAGGAGAATGTCGGGGCCGCCACCATCGTACGTGCCTCGGATGAGGATATGCACAATATTTATGGTGTGACATCTGCAAGCAAAGCATGGGAAAAGATTGCACCCCGGTGTGCGTATTTCGTATATACTGCCAATGCCCACGGGGTCGACCTGTTCACTCCATCGATCCAACTGCATATCGATGTAGACCGTATCGAGCCTGTCAGTACCGTAGGCGCCGGCGATACATTTAATGCAGGAATATTGTATGGTTTGTACACCAGGGGAGTGACCAGGCACAACCTGGATCAGCTTGATGAAGCAGGGTGGATGGAGATTTTGCAGACTGCGGCAGGTTTTTCCCGTGAAGTATGCCTCAGCTACGATAACTACGTTGGCAAGAGGTAGCCTTCATCAAAACAGAAGCGGTGAATATTG